>Ga0310811_10007995_pt1 | contig 13580 bp, 13 predicted proteins | sample YCmetagenome_FD_207642 | JGI IMG/M metagenome (GOLD analysis project Ga0310811, IMG submission 207642) | Soil microbial communities from experimental microcosm in Duke University, North Carolina, United States - YC | ecosystem: Engineered > Artificial ecosystem > Soil microcosm > Unclassified ... | reverse complement strand
AGTTTTCGCGCAGACGCCAAGAGCGGTGTTACTTGTCGCGAGAACCGCGACATGCAGCAGGCCACCCTGGCCTTGTACGATGAGCTGATCACCGCCTGACGCCGGCGGGTTCGAAGTCTCGCATCGGTATCCAGACTCCCTCACCGTCATTCCGGCGCAGGCCGGAATCCAGGAGACCCTGTGCCAAGTTTTCGCGCAGACGCCAAGAGCGGTGTTACTTGTCGCGAGAACCGCACATGATCGCCACTGGATTCCGGCCTGCGCCGGAATGACGGCGACGGGGAATGGGTTCTTGGGCGAGCTTTTGCGCAGACCTCAAGCACCCCGCCCATCGCGGCGGCTCACTACAATGCGCGCATCCTCCTTGCTGATCGACGCATGAGCCCTATCGCTGCATCCCTTAAGGCCGCCCTGCGTTCCCCACTGCTGCCGTTCTGGCTGGTGATCGGGCTGTTGCCGTTCGGACGCAGCGCCGAGCTGGGAACGTTGCTGTGCCTGATCGGCACCGTGCTGCTGTTCATGCGTCATCCCTCAGCGCTGCGCGAGCACCCGGGCGCTCGCCTGCTGCTTTGGCTGCTGGCGGCTTATACGGGCGCGGCGCTGATCTCCTCGGTCGACTCGATGGCCCCCGGCAAGAGCTGGGGCACGGTAGCGTCGCTGCTGCGCTACGTGCCTTTGGGTCTCTATGCCTGCTTTGCCATCCGCAGGGAGGACAAGCTGCAGGCGTTGTACCTGGCTATGGCAGTGGTGCTGGCGTTCTGGGCGCTGGATGCGTGGGCCCAGATCCTCACCGGCTGGAGCCTGGCGGGGCACGCCGAGCCGGAGCGCATCACGGGCATCTTCGGCGCGACCAATCCGAAGCTGGGGCCCAGTCTTGCCGTGCTGTCGCCGTTCGCGTTGTGGGCGGCGCAACGTCGCTGGGGCACCAAGGGGGTGCTGCTGGCGTTCGTGTTCCTGTTGGGCCCGGTGCTGATGTCCGGCTCGCGCGCGTCGTGGCTTTGCTATGCGCTGGTGGCGCTCGCCTTCGCCTGGCGCATCGCCCGGTCGCCGCTGCGTTTCGCCGCCGTGGCGGGCGGGCTGGGCGTGGCGCTATTGCTGGCGGGTGGCCTTGCCTGGAAAACCTCCGAGCGTTTTCAGCTGCGCATGGATCGCACGCTGCATGCATTGAGCGGTCCGCAACAGTCGCTGGATACCGCCCTGACCGGACGGCTGGATATCTGGCGTACCAGCGTGGCGATGTTCGAAGCCCATCCGGTCAATGGCGTCGGCGTGCGCGCCTACCGCTACGCCTATCCGCGTTTTGCTCCGCCCAACGATCACTTCGTGGTGTCGGACGAGGCCTGCGGCGTGGGCGAGGGCGCTTGCCACGCCCATCAGTGGGTGCTGGAAGTGCTGACCGAAACCGGCCTGTTGGGCTTGCTGTGCTGGCTGGCCGCCATCGTGCTGGCGCTGGCGGCCTGGCGTCGCGTGGGCGCTGGCGCGCGCGAGCGCGCTTTCCCGGCAACGCTTGCGCTGGGCGTGATGCTGTTTCCCCTCAACACGCATCTGGCCTTCTATTCGGCCTGGTGGGGTTTGCTGTTCGCCTGGTTGCTGGGCCTGTGGTGTGCAGCGCTCTACGCGTATCCCTCGCAGGGAGAAGCCGCATGACGCGCGAGCCGCTGTCGGTCGTAGTGATCACCTTCAACAACGCGGACACGCTCGATGCCTGCCTCAACCAGGTCGACTGGGCCGAGGAAATCGTGGTGCTCGATTCGGGTTCCACCGACGATACCGTGGAGATCGCGCGCAGGCATGGCGCGCGCATCGCGGTGCACCCCTTCGACGACTACGGTCCGCAGAAGCAGCGCGCCTACGACATGGCCAGCCACGACTGGATCCTCAACCTCGACGCCGACGAAATCCTCTCGCCCGGCACCCGCGAAGAAATCGAGCGGGCGCTGGAGCAGCCGGCGCACGCCGGCTTTCGCCTGCCGCGCCGCGAACGCATGTTCTGGACGGTGCAGCACCGTTGGAGCTGGCGCAACGGCCATCTGCGCCTGTTCGACCGCCGTCGCGGCGGCATGAACGATGTCGAGGTCCACTCGGCCGTGGAAGTGCGCGGCCCGGTGAAAACGCTATGGCGTGCGGATTTCGTCAACGATGGCGACGGCGACATTGCCACGCGCGTCGAGAAGATCAATCGCTATACCACCGGCATGGTGGCCTACAAGCTGCGCACGCGGCAGCGCTTTACCGGCCTGCGCATGGTGCTCTATCCGCCGGTGTTCTTTCTGCGCCAGTACATCGGCAAGCGCTACTTTCTCAACGGCTGGGCCGGTTTCATCGCCAGCGTGACCGGTGCGTTCTACGCGTTTCTCAAATACGCCAAGTTGCACGAAGCGCGCGAACGGGCGGCACGCGAGTCACGCGCGGAGCGGCACTAGTCGCCCGGTCATCAGGCGGCCTGCGACAGCGGCAGCGCGTGTTCGCGCAACATCGCCAGCAGACGAGCGCAAGCTTCGCGCCGCAGCAGCTCGCGTCGGCGGAAGGCGGAACGATGCTTGCTCTCGACCTGCGATTCGCTGCGCTCGGGCTCGTGGACCGGCAGCGCGAAGAAACCGTCCGGCTGCAGCACGCCCTGGCATTCTTCCCAGAAGCTGTCGTAGTCGGCCTTGATCTTGTCGGCCTCGCCGGCAAACGGATGCGCCAGATTGCTGACGCCGCGGATGCGCGTGGCGCCCGTGAACGAGCCGAAGGCGAGCAGCAGCGAATGCAGCAGGTTCTTCGGTCGCAGGCCGTAGCACTGCTTGGTCAGTTCGCGCACGGCTTCGCGTCCCAACTCGGGCGCGGCGCCCTGCAGGCAGCCGATCAGCAGGGTGCGTCCTTCGTCGGCAATGCTGAAGATGGTGGACGACAACACCTGGCCGTGCGTGTTGGCGAGGCATAGCGCCAGTTCGCCTTCGCGGCTGCGACCCGTCGGCCGGCGCAGTTCCAGCTGCAGTTCGCTGCCGTCCTTCAAGGGCAGTGCGCCCAGCACATGGCGGCCGTCCAGATAAATCGCATCGACCATCGCCGCCGGCAAATGCTGGAACACGAAGCGGTAGTGCGCGCTCACGATGGCCATGCGCTCGGCGCGGCCCACGCGCCGATTGATGTAGTGATGATGCCAACGCTCATGCAAGCGCGGATCCTGCGCCAGGATCGACACCAGTCGCGGCGAACCGTACAGCTCGCTCAGCCACGCGGACTGTCGTCGCGCCATGCGGATGCTACGGGCGATGTACTTCAGTGCGGCGGCGAGACGCTTTGAGGACGAGCCACGCCAGTCGCGGCGTTGGCGCAGCGAGCGCAGAAACAGCCGGAATGTCATTGTGGGCGGATAAGTGGGGGAGGATGCGAGCGCTGTTTTACCTGCCCAGACTGTCATCTATCTGTCAGGCAATGCGACGGCTTTATGCAAGCTATCAGTAGACCGGCGCGCTGCCTGTAGGACGTGTCTTAAAACGCTTGTGCACCCACAGATACTGCTCCGGCGCAGCGCGCACCATGTCTTCGATGGACACATTGACGCGGGCCGTATCGTCCAGCACATCCTTGCTGGGAAATGAATCGAGCGGCGCGCCGAGCTTCAGCGCATAGCCCGCATCGCCAGGAAGGCGGCGATGGTAGAAGGGAATCACCAGTGCTCCGGACATCCTCGCAAGATGATGCGTTGCCGTGATGGTGGCCGCCGGCACGCCGAAGAACGGCACGAACACATTGTCCTTGCTGCGCATGTCCTGGTCGGGCGCATACCAGAGCGTGCCGCCGTTGCGCAGGTGTTTGACCGTGCCGCGGATATCGTCCTTCTCGAACATCGCCTCGGCGTAATCCAGGCGCGCGCGCAACACGGCGAATTCGAACACCGCCGAATCCATGCGTCGATACATGCCGGAAATGCGGATGCGCTGGGAGACCAGCCGCGCGCACAACTCCAGGTGCGAGAAGTGGCCGCCCACCAGCAGCACGCCCTTGCCCTGCGCGCGTGCCGCTTCCAGATGCTCGAGACCTTCGATGCTGACGGGCACGTTCGCGATGGCGCGTTCGCTGCCCATCCAGCCGAGGGCGAACTCCGCCATCATCAGGCCGATGTCGCGCAGGTGCGCATCGACCAGCTTGGCCTGCTCCTGCTTGGACAGCTCGGGAAAGCACAGCGCGATATTCACTTCGGCCACATGCCGACGCGGCGACGGCACGCGCTGGATCAGCCAGCCCAGTCCGCGCCCGAACGCCATCAGGCCTTTGCGCGGCAGGTGGGCGACCAGCCAGATCACCCCGGCACCCAGCCAGGCGGGCCAGTGCGTGGGAGCGAGCAGGGAGCGGGAGAAGGTGGGACGGGGCATGCCGGGCATCGTTCGCATTGTAGGGAACTGGCCAAAACGAGGCGAGCCGCAAGAGCAGGGGCCTGCGTGTCCGAGCCGATATACTGGCGCGCCGAATCCCTAGGGTTTCCCGTTGCGCTATCTCTACACCCTGGCCATGTACCTGGTGACGCCGCTGATCGTGCTGCGGCTGATGGCGCGTGGCGTGCGCTATGGCGATTACCACAAGCGCTGGCGCGAGCGGTTCGGTTTCTTCGAAGCCTCGGGCGTCACCGGCAGTCTTTGGGTGCACGCCGTATCGGTGGGCGAGGTCAATGCCGCCGAGCCGCTGATCAAGGCCTTGCAGGCCGACTATCCGAACGCCCCGCTGGTGGTGACCACGGTGACGCCGACGGGTTCGGAGCGGGTGCGCCAGCTGTTCGGCGACAGCGTCTTCCACGTCTACCTGCCGTACGATCTGCCGTTCTCGGTGTCGCGCTTCCTCAAGCGGGTACGCCCCCGCCTGGCCATCATCGTGGAAACCGAGATCTGGCCGAATCTCTACCGTGCCTGCCGGCGCCGCAGCATTCCGCTGATGATCGTCAACGCCCGCCTTTCCGAGCGCTCGTTGCGCGGCTACAAGCCGCTGGGCAACCTGGTGGCGCAGGCGATGCGCTGCGTCTACCAGATCGCCGCCCAATCGCTGACCGATGCATCGCGCTACCGCGCGCTGGGCGCCGATCCCGACAAGATCGTGGTCGCCGGCAACATGAAGTTCGACATGCCGGTGCCCTACGATGCCGAACGCAAGGGTGAAGAGCTGCGCCAGCAATGGGGGCGCCTGCGTCCCGTGTGGATCGCCGGCAGCACGCACGAGGGCGAGGAATTGCCCGTGCTCGAGGCCCACCTCGAAGTGCTCACGCGCTGGCCCGATGCCTTGCTGCTGATCGCGCCGCGCCACCCCGAACGCTTCAAGCTGGTGGAAAATTCAGCGCGAAGCCTGGGTTTCACGGTGGGCTCGCGCAGTGCCGACCGGGTGCCGTCGGCGGCTCATCAGGTGTTCGTGATCGATGCGATGGGCGAGTTGATGCCGTTCTATGCGGCCTCCGATCTTGCCTTCGTGGGCGGCAGCCTGGTGCCGATCGGCGGCCACAACGTGCTGGAACCGGCGGCGCTCTCCACGCCCGTGCTGGTGGGGCCGCACACCTTCAACTTCGAGGAAATCACGCTCACCCTGATCCGCGAAGGCGGCGCCTCGCGCGTGCACAGTGCTGAGGAGCTCGGCCCCATCGTGCTCCAGTTGTTGCGCGATCTGCCGCAGCGCCGGCGCATGGGCGATGCGGCGCGCATCGTGTTCGACAGCGAACGCGGCGCGGTGAAGCGCGTGATGGGCATGATCGACGACCTGCTGCAGGAATAGCCGTCCAAACGCTACAGGGGCGCCGAATGCAACAAGGCCGGGACATGCCCGGCCTTGTCGTTTCTGGCGTATGCGATGCGTGTTACTGCAGCATCGAGTTGACCATTTCAACGTCCTTCACGTCGATCGAGCCCGCCGACTGCTTCAGCTGCAGCTGATCGAGCACCAGCTGGTGGCGCGATTGCGAGTAGCTGCTCTCGGCCTGGGTCAGCGTCTGAATCGCGTTGAGCACGTTCAACATGGTCTGCGTACCCACGTCGAAGCCGGCTCGGGTCGCTTCGAGCGCCTTCTGGCCGGAATCTACCGAGGCCTTGTTCGCTTCCACCTGGCTGATGCCGGCGGCGACCGAGCGGTAGAAGTTCAGCGTGTCGCGAACCACCTGGCGGCGCGTCGATTCCAGCGAATCCTGGGCTTCATCGCGCTGATAGATCGACTGGCGCACGCGGGACTGCGTGGCGCCACCGGAGAAGATCGGCACGTTGACCGACAAGCCCACCGTGGTGCCGTACTGGCCGTTGCCGCGAATTTGCGCTGCACTGGCCTGTTCGAACCAGCTCGTGCTCTTGCCGCGGGTGACCGAGGCGTTGATCGTCGGCAGGTGGCCGGCGCGGGCGGCGTCGATGTCGTGCTCGGCGGCCTGCACGTTGTACTGGCTGGCGTGGATGCTGGCGTTGGACTGCAGCGCGGCCTGTACCCAGGCATCCGGGTCGGCCGGGTTGGGCGGCGTCAGCGGCAGGTCTTCGCGCAGCTTCTTCAGATCGCCCACCGGCTTGCCGGTGATCTGCGTGAGGGCTTCCTTGGCGTCGTTGAGCGTGTTCTGCGCGGCGACGGTCTGTGCCTTGGCCAGTTCGTACTCGGACTTGGCCTGGTACACGTCGGTCACGGCGGACAGGCCCACCTTGAAGCGCTGGTCCGCCTGATCGTAGGCCTGCTTGAAGGAGTCCTCGCTGGCCTTGGCGAATATCAGCGCGTCCTGGCTGGTCAGCACGCCGAAATACGCCGTGGTGACGCGCACGTAGAGGTTCTGCGCGGCGGCGTCATAGGTCGCATCCTGCGAACGGGCGGCCGAGCGTGCAGCGGCCAGATTGGCCCACTGGCTCAGATCCAGCACGGTCTGGTTCAACGTGGCCGACAACGAGCGCGTGCGCGTATGGCCGAGATCCGGATTGTTGACCGTGGTGTTGGCGATATTGCTGCCCGTCGACTGCTGTTGCAGGCCATAGCTGCCATTGATCTGAGGCAGCATCAACGCACGCGCCTGGGCGACGCCTTCACCGGTGGCCAGGCGGGTGGCTTCCGCCTGCGACAGCACCGGGTCGTTGGCGCGGGCTTCTCGGTATGCATCCAGCAAGTCCTCGCTGTGACCGGCCAGCGGGAACGCCGACAGGGCCAGGGCAAGGGTCAGAAGCTTCAAGCGCATGGGTTGCCTCATGTATGGGGAAATAGGTCAGAAAACGAAGCGGCGCGGCGGCTCGGCGTGCTTCAGATACGGCAGGTCGGTTTCGAACAGCGACTCTTCGCGATAGCGGCCATTGCCCTCGTGGGTGAGCAGGAGCACGTGCTGCACCGGCGATTCGCCGCGCACCACCAGCAGGCGGCCGCCGGGCTTGAGCCAGCCCAGCAGGCGCTGCGGAACCTGGTACACCGCGCCGGTGACAACCAGTGCGTCGAACAAGCCCTTCGGCTGCCAGCCATTCACCGCTTCGCCGACTTCCAGCGTCACGTTGTCGATGCCCGCGCCAGCCAGTCGCTCGCCCGCGGCGGCGACGAAATCAGCGTGGATGTCCAGGCTGGTGACGTGTGCCGACAGCTTGGCCAGGCAGGCGGTGAGGAAACCCGAACCCGTGCCGATTTCCAGCACCTGGTCGGTCGGGGTGAGTTCCAGTGCCTGCAGCACGCGGCCCTCGACCACCGGCTTCATCATCACTTCGCCATGGCCCAGTGGCAGGCACAGGTCGGCAAACGCCAGCTTGCGATGCTCCGGGGCAACGAAGTCCTCGCGGCGCACGCTGCCCAGCACGTCGAGCACGCGGGCATCCAGCACCTCCCAGGGGCGCACCTGGTTTTCCACCATGTTCAGTCGCGCCTGTTCGAAGTTCATCGCCATCTTGCTTGGTCCTAATGCGAATCGGGAAAAAGGCTAAAAAGGATAAGCGCTTAGCCTTCTTCCGACAATGTGCAAAGCCTGCGGGTTCGTACCAACGGCACGAAGTGCCGGAAGTCATCGCGCTTGGTTGACGGAAGTCATGCGCAGCGCGGTGTCCGCGGACACTTCGCTGCAAAATGCTCAGGCACTGCGCCTATGGTTCCCCGTGCGTGCAACCACCGGCTGACCGGGAAGTCGCGTGAGTGCATCTTGCATGGCCTGATGCAAGGTGGCGTCAAGGCGCTGGACAAGCAGCTCCGGCGACATGCTACCGCGGCTCTGCGCGGCCACCTCCAGCCAGGCCAGCCAGCGGGCGATGCGGCTACGTTCCGTCGCGTCCAGGCCCGATAGGGCAGCGCGGGCGACGAACGCCGCCCGGCGGGCGCCTGCGCGGCCCTGCTCGAGCCAGGAGGCGAGCGCCCGCTGGGCGAGTCGATACGCCGGGCTGAGCGAAAGTTCTGCGATAGTGGTGGTCATAGGGGAAGCCGTGTATCTTGGCCATGGAAAATAACTAAACCGCCGCGTATACTAAACGGGCGTTATCCATTTGTGAAGCCATTTGTGAAGGTATAGCCATGAGCACGATCCCGCAGACCAAGCCTCAGGGGCCCGGCCGTCCCAAGGATATGGAAAAGCGCGCGGCGATCCTGGAGGCCGCCAAAGGCCTGTTCATCCGCAATGCCTTTGCCGGAACCAGCATGGATGCGGTGGCGGCAGAGGCTGGCGTATCCAAGCTCACCGTCTACAGCCATTTCGGCGACAAGGACAACCTGTTCCGCGAGGTCATTCGCGCGCGCATCCAGGACCTGATCCCCGAAGACACCTACCACTACGATCCGGCCGAGGACATCCGCGGCATCCTGGAGCGCATTGCCCTCCACCATGTGCGGCTCGACTGCGACGTGCAGAACGTGGGCACCTTCCGCGCCATCCTCAGCGACTGCCGCCAGGGCAATCCCCGCTACGGCAAGCTGCTCTGGGAAGAAGGTCCCGATCGCACCAATGGCCTGATGAAACGCCTGCTGCAACAGGCGGTTGACGACCACAAGCTGGACATCGCCAACGTCTCCCGCGCCGCTGGCCAGTTCATCTCGCTGATCAAGGGCGAGATGCTCTTGCGCCGCATGTTCGGCTGCGAAGAGTGCGCCCAGTCCTACGCCGCGGAGCTGGAGCAGACCGCCCGCGACGGCGTGGACATGTTCCTGCGCGCCTACCTCCCGCGCTGATTGACGCCCGTTCCGGGCTTCCCGGAGGCCGTCGCACTCGCGGCCTCCCGCGCTTCGTGCTCAAATAGCGGCTTGAGGCGGGGGTGCCGGCAACAAGTCGGCTGAGAGAGTCCCTTCGAACCTGATGCGGCTAGTACCGCTGTAGGGAGCTTCGCCGCATGCCGTAAGGGCATTGCGTCCGGCGCCGTCCGCTTTTGTTGATATGCGATTGTTTTCGCAAAGACCCGCGCACCCTCATGTGCGGACTTCTCACAAAAGCCCAGTCCCCTCGGGGACCGCTGTAACCCCGGACGGACAGAAGCCGATGAATGCCCTCCCCAACGATCTCGCGCGCGCCGCGCAGGAACTCTCCGAAGCCGTGACGCGTCCGATTCCGGGCTCGCGCAAGATCCATGTGCAGGGCAGCCGCCCGGACATCCAGGTGCCGCTGCGCGAAATCTGCCAGGCGCAGACGCCGACGCTGTTCGGTGGCGAAGAGAATCCGCCGATCACCGTCTACGACACCTCGGGCCCGTACACCGACCCCGACTACAAGGTGGACCTGGCCACCGGCCTGCCGGCGTTGCGCGCGGGCTGGATCGCCGAGCGCGGCGACACCGAGCAGTTGACCGGCCTCAGCTCCGCCTTTGGCCGCCAGCGCGCCGCCGATCCCAAGCTCGATGCCTTCCGCTTCACCGCCACGCGCGCCCCGCACCGTGCCAAGGCCGGCGCCAACGTCACCCAGATGCACTACGCGCGCCAGGGCATCGTGACGCCGGAAATGGAATACATCGCGATCCGCGAAAACCAGCGCATCGAAGCGCTGCAGGGCAGCGCGCTGCGCACCCAGCATCCGGGCGAGTCGTTCGGTGCCGCGCTGCCCAAGCTGATCACGCCGGAATTCGTGCGCGACGAAGTGGCCCGCGGCCGCGCCATCATCCCGGCCAACATCAACCACCCGGAAGCGGAGCCGATGATCATCGGCCGCAACTTCCTCACCAAGATCAACGCGAACATCGGCAATTCCGCCGTGTCTTCCGGCATCGCCGAAGAAGTGGAGAAGCTGGTGTGGTCGATCCGCTGGGGCGGCGACACGGTGATGGACCTGTCGACCGGCAAGCACATCCATGAAACGCGCGAGTGGATCATCCGCAATTCGCCGGTGCCGATCGGCACGGTGCCGATCTACCAGGCGCTGGAGAAGGTCAACGGCGTGGCCGAGGACCTCACCTGGGAAATCTTCCGCGACACGCTGATCGAGCAGGCGGAGCAGGGCGTGGACTACTTCACCATCCATGCCGGCGTGCTGTTGCGCTTCGTGCCGCTGACCGCCAAGCGCGTCACCGGCATCGTCTCGCGCGGCGGTTCGATCATGGCCAAGTGGTGCCTGGCGCATCACAAGGAAAACTTCCTCTACACGCACTTCGAAGACATCTGCGAGATCATGAAGGCGTACGACGTGTCCTTCAGTCTCGGCGACGGCCTGCGTCCGGGCTGCATTGCCGACGCCAACGACGCCGCGCAGTTCGGTGAGCTCGATACGCTCGGCGAGCTGACCCAGATCGCCTGGAAGCACGACGTGCAGGTGATGATCGAAGGCCCCGGCCACGTGCCCATGCAGCTCATCAAGGAGAACATGGAGCGCCAGCTGGAGAAGTGCCATGAGGCGCCGTTCTACACGCTGGGGCCACTGACCACCGATATCGCGCCCGGCTACGACCACATCACCAGCGCGATCGGCGCGGCGATGATCGGCTGGTTCGGCACCGCCATGCTCTGCTATGTCACGCCGAAGGAACACCTCGGCCTGCCGAACAAGCAGGATGTGCGCGACGGCATCATCGCGTACAAGATTGCCGCCCATGCAGCGGATCTTGCCAAGGGCCATCCCGGTGCGCAGGTGCGCGACAACGCGCTGTCGAAGGCGCGCTTCGAGTTCCGTTGGGAAGATCAGTTCAACCTCGGCCTCGATCCGGAAAAGGCCAAGGAATTCCACGACGAGACGATGCCGAAGGACGCGCACAAGAGCGCCCACTTCTGCTCGATGTGCGGTCCGAAATTCTGCTCGATGAAGATCACCCAGGACGTGCGCGATTACGCCGCCGAGCACGGCACCGGGGAAGAATCCGCGCTGCAGGAAGGCATGGCGGAGAAGTCGGCCGAGTTCCGCCAGCAGGGTTCCGAGGTTTATCACAAGGCTTGATGCCTAAGCGTCCCGGTGGCATCCGCCAACGGGACGCTTGCGATCCCCTTGTGGGAGCGCACTTGTGCGCGACAAACCGACGGAGCGGAACGCTGATCCGCCGCGGTCGCGCACAAGTGCGCTCCCACAGTGGTTTCGTGCGCTGGATCGATATCGACTCGCAGCGCTTTTTTCACCTGCGTTTCGCGCACGCAGACCTACGGTGCAAGGCATTGCCCAGCCAGCCCTAGGGAGCGCAGCCAATGGCATCGTCCAAGCCTTTCGTCACCGATATCGAAAATATCCGCAAGCGCGCGCGCGAACACATCGACAAGGGCGCGATCACCGCCGGTTACAGCGCGGATCGCGAGACGGTGATCAAGCTGCTCAATGAAGCGCTCGCCACCGAGATCGTCTGCGTGCTGCGCTACAAGTATCACTACTACATGGCCAAGGGCATCCACGCCAAGAGCGTGGCCGCCGAGTTCCTCGAGCACGCCACCGAGGAACAGGTTCACGCCGACCGCATCGCCGAGCGCATCACCCAGCTCGATGGCACGCCGAATTTCTCGCCCGAAGGCCTGGCCTCGCGCAGTCATGCCGACTACGTGGAAGGCGACGATCTGGTCGACATGATCAAGGAAGACCTCGTCGCCGAGCGCATCGCCATCGACAGCTATCGCGAGATCATCAACTTCATCGGCGCGTCCGACTCCACCACGCGCCGGATGATGGAAGAAATCCTCGCGATGGAAGAAGAGCACGCGGAGGATCTTGCGACGCTGCTGGACAACCTGGGCAAGAAAGGCGAGCCCGCCAAGGCCCGGCCGGAGCGCGGGCGCGCCACCAAGCATTGATCACGTCATCCCGCGGCGGCGCTTGCGCGTTGGAAACCCATATCGCCACCAGGAGACGCGCCATGCCGACAACGGACAACGCCCGCCAGGGACATGTGATTCTCAGTGCCGTGCTCGCCACGCTCGCCTTGGGCGTGTTGCTGGCCAGCGCCGTGATGGGCTGGTGGGTGCATGGCACCGATGCTGCCGGGATGACCGGACAGTCCGCGCAGATCGTCGACCTTGGCGCGTCGCACGGCTGAGAGCCGCGCAAAAAAACGCCGCCTCGGAGGGCGGCGTCTTGGCTCTTGCGAACAGCGATCAGGCCTTCTGGTCAGCCTGGTAGCGCTTGATGCCGGCGTCGATCTCGGCCTTGGCCTCGTCGGCGCCGACCCATCCTTCGATCTTCACCCACTTGCCCTTCTCCAGATCCTTGTAGTGCTCGAAGAAGTGGCCGATGCGCTCCAGCCAGTGGCCGGACACCGCCTTGATGTCCTTGATGTGCGCGTAGCCGGCGAAGATCTTGTCGACCGGCACCACCACCAGCTTCTCGTCGCTGCCGGCTTCGTCGGTCATCTTCAGCATGCCGACCGGATGGCAGCGGATCACCGAGCCCGGCACCAGCGGCAGCGGCAGGATCACCAGCGCGTCCAGCGGATCGCCGTCGCCGCCCAGCGTGCCCGGCACATAGCCGTAGTTGCAGGGATAGCGCATCGGCGTGGACAGGATGCGGTCCACGAAGATCGCGCCGCTGGCCTTGTCCACCTCGTACTTGACGGGCTCGGCATCCTTGGGGATTTCGATGATGACGTTGATTTCGTCCGGAACCTTGCGGCCGGCGGGTACGAGGTGCAGACCCATGAGCGTGTCCTTGAGGCTAGTCAAATGCAAAGACCTGAAAGGATACGGCAAAAGATGGGTGCATCGCAGCATGAGGCGGTGCTGCGCCCGGTTGCAGTTCAGCCTGAGACCGGCCTGAAAGAGGGGTTCAAGCCTGGTACGGGCGCTCGCGTAACCACTTGGTGGCGATCCATTTTTCGCCCTTGAGCACGGGCAGGCCCGCGTGCAGCGAGGACTCGTCGCCGCTGTCGTAGGCGAAATAGACGGCCGAACCGCGCATGGCGGTGACGGTGAGGCCGATGCGCGGGAAGGCCGTGCCGCCGCCTTCCTCGGGTGTATTGAGATACATCACCACGCTGGCGATGCGCTGGCCGCCACGTGCCGTGACCGCGGAATAGCCGGGTTGATCGGGATTGAACCAGTCGAAGTGCGGCTCGTATTCCTGGCCTGCCTGGTAATGCAGGATCTGCAGGCCCTCACCATGATTGACCGGAATGGCGAGCAGATTCGCGATGCGCTGCTCGATGCGCTGCACCAGCGGCGTCTCGCCGATGGTGAAGAACATGCCCTGGCTGGTGCGGCGCTCGTCGGTCTGGTGGCGGCCGTCGACATCCACGGTGAGCGAACGCGCG
>Ga0310811_10007994_pt1 | contig 13580 bp, 15 predicted proteins | sample YCmetagenome_FD_207642 | JGI IMG/M metagenome (GOLD analysis project Ga0310811, IMG submission 207642) | Soil microbial communities from experimental microcosm in Duke University, North Carolina, United States - YC | ecosystem: Engineered > Artificial ecosystem > Soil microcosm > Unclassified ... | reverse complement strand
AGACCATCCGGTGGGCGAGGATCTCCACGGCGCCGGACGGCTTGAGCAGCGGCCAGTAGAGCGGGAACAGGCCCCACATGACGTAGGCGGCTATCCCATACAAGATCCCTCGGCGCGTTTCAGGCATGTCCAAATTTTTGCTGATTCTAGGATTTAATACAAATAAGGATTGCTATGTCCGGATATTAAGGATCGCTTACGTCAGGAACAACCCAACCCCCCGTCTGGTTGGGACAGTCAGAGCGGATGGAGGTTCGACATGGGCTGGCTCTTCGGCCGGAACAAGACATCGATGGTGGCCCCCTCGGAGGCGCTGCCGGGCCGTTCCGCGGCGATGGCGGTGGCCGGTCGTCACGTGGTGCTGGACACGCCGCTGGCGGCGCCGTACCCGGACGGCACGGAGATCGCGGAATTCGGACTGGGCTGCTTCTGGGGAGCGGAGCGTAAGTTCTGGCAGACGCCGGGCGTCGTCTCCACGTCCGTCGGATACGAGGGTGGATACACCACGAATCCGACCTACGAGGAGGTCTGTACCGGCATGACCGGGCACGCCGAGGTCGTCCGGGTGGTGTTCGATCCGAGCAAGGTGTCCTACGAGGAGCTTCTCAAGGTCTTCTGGGAGGAGCACGACCCGACCCAGGGGATGCGTCAGGGCAACGACGTCGGCACGCAGTATCGGTCGGCGATCTACACCCACGGCGCTCAGCAGGCGAAGGCGGCCCAGGCGTCCAAGGACGCGTACCAGGACGTCCTGACCAAGGCCGGCTACGGCCAGATCACCACCGAGATCACTCCTGCCGGCGAGTACTACTTCGCCGAGGACTACCACCAGCAGTACCTGTACAAGGTCCCCAACGGATACTGCGGGATCGGCGGGACGGGCGTCGCCTGCCCGGTCGGCCTGACCACCGGCGAGGCGTAGACCCTCTGATCCAGTACTGGTCCTTGATCGCCCGGCTTGCCGGTCACTGATCGAGGACCAGCCTCCCGGCCCTTCGACTCCGGTTTGTGATCTACGGGCTCCCTTAACCGGGATGGGCGTAGCTCGTTCTGAGGGAAGTCTCAAGCGTCGGCGAGTAGGCCCAGGATCCGGGTCCAGGCGTCGTCTCGGGCCTTCTGGTTGAAGGCCGGCGTGCCGGGCCAGAAGAATGCGTGAGCGACGTCGGGGTAGGTGACCATTTCGTGCTCGACGTCGGCCTGCTCGAGTGCGGCGCGGATCTGGCCGCGCTGGCCCCTGTCGATCAGTGTGTCGTCCTTGCCGACCAGGTAGAGCAATCGGCCGCCGATCCCAGGGGTCAGGTCCAGCGTGGGCGTGGGTTGACTCATCGGGATATCGGTGGTGGGCAGCCAGCCGCCGTACAGCACGGCGGTGTGGCTGATCGGCAGCTGGCAGGCTGCGAGGTAGGCCAGGTGGCCGCCGGCGCTGAAGCCGATCATCGCGGTCTGCTGAATGTCTGGCTGCGCGCCCAGCCAGCTCAGGCAGGTGTCCACATCGGCCAGGGCCTCGTTGCGGCGCAACTGGTGCAGGAGGGCGAATCCCTCTCGGCGCCCGGCGTCGGTGCGTTCGAGCCAGCGCCCGGGTTCGGCGTGCCGGTGGTAGAACTCCGGCACGAGAGCCAGATATCCGGCCTGCGCCAAGGCATCGGCCACGCCTCGGATATCGGGGTTCACCGCGAATAGCTCGTGCGCCACGATCACCGCGACCGGGGCGGCGCGGCCGGCCGGGCGGGCCAGGTAGGCGGGCAAGGTGGTGCCGTCGGCCACGGGGATGGTGATGGTTTCCGGGGTGATCGTCATGGGTCCAGCTTGGGCGAGACTGAAACTGGTAACCAGAGCAGCTTGTTACTGGTATTGGCATGACTAGGCTGCGCTGTATGGCAGCAACCGGTGATCTGCAGGCCCTGGGGCAGTTGCTCCGGTCCCGGCGCGAGCGCCTGCGTCCCAGCGATGTCGGCCTGCCCGCCGGAAGCCGCCGGCGCACGGCGGGACTGCGCCGCGAGGAGGTCGCGCTGCTGGCCAACATGTCCGTTACGTACTACACGTTCCTCGAGCAGGGCCGACCCGTGCGGCCCTCGGGCCAGGTGCTGGACGCCCTGGCCGACGCGCTGCGGATGTCCGGCGCAGAACGGCAGTACCTGCGGGTGCTCGCCCGTGGCGGCGAGGACGGGCCCGGCGCTGGTACCGCTGCGGCAGCGGCGGAGTGGATCGATCCCGAAGCGGTCGCCCTAGTGCAGCGGCTCGAGCCGTTCCCGACGATCGTCAAGGGACGCCGCTGGGATGTACTGGCCTCCAACCCCTCTGCGCGTGAGCTGTTCGCCGACTGGGACGCGCTGCCAGACGGCGAGCGCAACCTCGTGCGCTGGATGTTCACCGCGCCGCGCGCCCGAACGGTGTATCTCGAATGGGAACCGGAGGCCCGGGCCATGCTCGGCCGGTTCCGGCTCGCCGCGGCCGGGCACCCGGACGATCCCGGCTTCGAGGCCCTGATCGAGGGGTTGAAGGGGGACAGCGAGGAGGTCCGGCAGTGGTGGCCGCGGCATGACGTCATGGCGGTGGGCAGCGGATCGAAGAAGCTTCGCCATCCGAGGCTCGGTGCGCTCAACTACAGCCACGTCGTGCTGCAACTCGCAGACAACCCCGACCAGACCCTGGTCACCTACTCGGCGGCAGGCGCGGTCGGCTGAGGGGAACTGGCGTGGCACATGGCCGTCCCGGGCAGTGCTGCCCATTTGGCACGGCCCCGAACTATGAATCCCCAGCTCAGCCACTCCATCGGAACGAGCTACACCCAACCGGGACGTGACGGGGCGGTACATGGCGGGCTCGGGCCGCGTCCCGATGGGTCCGTACCACGGTGGATTCCACGGTCCCGTCCAATCGGCATGTGATCGGCCCACCCACCTCCCAGGGCGGGATTGACCGGCAACGGCGGCAGCAGCCGTTGCCGCTCATCCTCGGACAAGTCCTGATGATTCCAGGCGATGATCAACCGGACTGATCTACACCAAATCACCATCAAAGATCCACAGGACGCGGGCCCGAACGACACCTACCACCCCTGACTTTCGTCAGGACACCCTCAGACGTACTCGCGTCGCGTTCCGGCGAGGCGCCGCCACCCACTCATCCGGTCGCTCTTTCCTCAAGCTCCACGACATGGCTCGTGGTTGATCCGCCTTCACGAGGAACCGCCCAGTCGGGAGGCTGGATTATCCACAGGCTGTGTGGTCGTGGTGAGAAATTGTGCCTCGGCTGACAGGACTACCACCAGCAATATCTTTTAAGGTCCCCAACGGCTACTGCGGGATCGGCGGCACCGGCGTCTCCTGCCCCTGGACCTCATGACCGGCGTGATCAGTCGCCGGGCCGGATCGTGAGTTGTTGCCTCTTGGAAAGATGACGAGGGGCAACGATGAGGTAGTCGCATTCAACGGGAGCGCCCAGATCGCCGGGATCCCGGAGTTCCCACCCAGAGGTGCCGGCCGGGAGGTCGCCTTGTCGTCAGCGAGCGAACTTCTCGATGGCGGCTGGGCTGACAGGGGTGAAGAAGTTGATGAGGTTGCCGTCGGGGTCACGCAACAGGAGCGACCGGTTGCCCCAGGGCATCGTGGTGGGCTCGTTGACGAACTCCTCGACGAAGCCGACCAGGTTCTGATGCACGCTGTCCACGTCGTCGACGAGGAATTCGATGATCACGGTGCGGTTGTCGGCCGGCCGGGCGGCGCCAGGCGCGAACAGCGGGACGGTGCGGGTGCTGCCGATTGCGAGGGTGGCGGAGGTGGTCCTGAGCTCGGCGAAGTCCTCGGTGGACCAACTGGCCCGCACTCCCGTGGCTCGCTCGTAGAAGTCGACGAGGCGCGCGACGTCGCCCGTGATGATGCGGATCGATACGAAGTCCATGGTGATCTCCCTGGTCTATGGGCCGTTCTCCCGCGGCACACTAGGACGAATACCGGACAGAAACCGCCCAGTATTCTCACTAAGTTGTGTGACATGGCTCGACCTACTCACCGCGTGCTCACGCTGTTGGAGCTCCTGCAGTCGGGCGGCATCCGGACGATGTCCGAACTCGCCGACCGGCTCCGCGTCGACGAGCGCACCGTGCGACGGTACGTGGACCACCTGATCGACCTCGATGTGCCTGTCGAGTCAGTACGCGGCCGCTACGGCGGGTACCGGCTCGCCCCCGGATACCGCATGCCTCCGCTTATGTTGAGCGATGACGAAGCGCTCGCCGTGCTGCTCGGCCTGGTCGCCGGTCGCCGGGCAGGGTTGATGACGACGACGGGCACGGCGAGTGAGACGGCGGCGGCCAAGATCCGGCGGGTACTGCCCGAGCGGCTCGCCCGCCGGCTCGCCACCGTGCTCGAATCCCTCGCCTTCACGGCTCCGCCCGGCGAGTTCGCCGCCCCGGAGGCCGCAGTCCTGCTCTCCATCGCCGATGCGGTGCGCCATTGTCGGCCGATCTCGATCAGGTACACCGCCGCCGACGGCCGGAGCAGCGAACGCACGCTGCATCCGTACGGACTCGTCGCCCATTCAGGCCGGTGGTACGTCACGGGTGCGGATGCCGAGATCGGCGAGGACCGGACATTCAGGCTGGATCGCATCGCAGAAACGAGGACCCTGCCCGGCTCGTTCGAGCCGCCCGCCGGACTCGATCCGGCGCAGCGCGTCCTGTCAGGGCTCGCCAAGGCTGGGTACCGGCATGAAGTGGTCCTGCGGATCCAGGGGACGGTCGAGCAGATCCGCGCCCGGCTTCCCGCCAGCGTCGCGACTGTGGAGGAGTCCCCATCCGCGGGAGGCGCAGATCCGGAGACCGAGGGCTGGCTCCGCGTCGAGTTGCGCGCGGAGCGGCTCGACTGGTTGCCTCCGGTGCTCGCGTCGCTCGACCGGCCGTTCGTCATCGAGCGACCGGATGACCTCCGCTGCCTTGTCATCGCGCTCGCGGACCGGCTCGCGGCGTCCGCCCGCAGGGTCCCGCCCCACGCATGACCGCAGCCTCCCCTTGACGTTCGAGAAACGGGCGTCGCCTGCCCGGTCGGCCTGACCACCGGCGAGGCGTAGACCAGGGGTTTCACCAACATCCTGGCCCAAGATCCTCCGGCGAACCCGGCTCTGATCTTGGGCCAGCCCCATATTCGGTGAGTAGGCGACGCGGCCTGGCGTTCATCGCGCATGTGAAAGTGCGCGCCGGTACATCACCGTCCAGTGGCGACCGTCCTTCAGAACCCGGTTGGTGGGCGGGGTGTATATCGGCTTTCCAGGGCATCGGTCTCAGTCTCGTCGAGTCGCACAGCCAGGGCGGCCACGGCGTCGTCAAGGTGGGCCGGCTTGGTCGCTCCGATGATGGGTGCGGCGACGGTGGGATTGCCAAGGGCCCATGCGAGAGCAACTTGAGCCATGGGGATCTCACGCATTGTCGCGACTCGATGAACGGCATCGACGATTGGACGATCGACGTCACCGAAGAAGCGTTGCCCGATGGGATCTTTCGCCGAGCGGCCGGTCGCCTGCCCGTACGGCCGGGCCAAGCGGCCCTTGGCAAGTGGGCACCACGGCAGGCTGGAGACGCCTTGGTCGGCGAGCAGTGGAAACATCTCCCGCTCGTCCTCGCGTTGCACCAGGCTGTATTGGTTCTGCATCGACACGAACCTCGTGTGACCGTGATGCGTCGCGGTGTGCTGCATCTTGGAGAACTGCCACGCCCACATGGACGAGGCACCGATGTACCGAACCTTCCCGGCCGCTACCACCTCGTGGAGGGCTTCCATCGTCTCCTCGACCGGGGTCCCCGGGTCGAACCGGTGGATCTGGTAGAGATCGATGTAGTCGGTGCCAAGGCGCGCAAGAGATGCGTCGACCTGACGGAGGATCGCCGTACGTGACAGTCCCGAGCCACCAGGGCCGTCGTGCATCGGGAGCCCCACCTTGGTGGCGATGACGACATCCTCCCGCCGGGTGTACTTCTTCACGGCGCGGCCGACGATCTCCTCCGACGTGCCGCCGCCATAGACGTTCGCGGTGTCCCACAGGGTGATGCCCAGCTCGACGGCTCGCCGGAAAATCGGTGCCGCAGCTTGCTCGTCCAGGGCCCAGGGGTTGACGCCTTGCGCTGAGTTCGCGAACCCCATGCAACCGAGCGCGATTCGGCTGACCAGCAGATCGGTGCGCCCGAGCGGGACGTACTCCATCGTTGCCGCGCTCATGCCGGGTACGCAGCGGTCTCGCGTGCCAACCGAAGTGCGCCTGCCCACCAGGCCAGCTGGTCGAGCAACGTCTTGGCGTACCCGGAGGCCGCAGGGTCGAGCGGTCGACCGTCCTGCCAAGCGGTGAAGTAGTTCGGGAAGGCCAGGCCGTCGCGGATCGTCACCGCGTGCAACTCGGTCAGCACGTTCTCCAGATGCAGTACGGCATGCCGGCCACCTGCTGCGCCGCCGTAGCTGACGAAGGCGACGGGCTTGGCCGTCCATTGGGTGAAGTGCCAGTCGATGGCCGCCTTGAGCGACGCGGGATAACTGTGGTTGTACTCCGGCGTGACCACGATGAACGCGTCAGCGGCTTCCAGCGCCGAGGTCAGTGCCGCCATTCCTTCCGGCCGGGGGTAGTTGTCGCCGGCGAACTTCGGCGGCGCCGCGGGCAGCGCCAGCGGGATCTCGACCTGTGCCAGATCGACGACGTTCACATCGAACCCACCATGAGCGCGGGCCTGATCGGCGACCCACGAGGCCACCACTGGACCGAACCGTCCCTCCCGGACGCTCCCGACGATGATTGCCAAGTTGTGCTTGTCATCCATGTCCACCACGATCACGCAGTCGTGGTGGCGACAACCAGACCGCGCTCAGGCTGGCCCCCAGAGGGCCACGCTGAGCACCCAGCGGTCGAAGTGCAGCACCATATGCTTCTGCCATGGGTACGCCGATGGGGGATTTCATCCGGGCCAAGCGCGACAGCATCCAGCCGGAGACGTTCGGGCTGCCGGAGCGAGGCCACCGCCGTTCGCCTGGTCTGCGACGCTCGGATCTGGCTGCTCGGGCCGGCGTCAGCGTCGAATACCTGACCCGTATCGAGCAGGGTCGTGACCGCAACCCCTCAGCGGCGGTGGTGAACGCGCTCGCCGATGCGCTCAGCCTCGACCGCTCGGAGCGCAACCACCTGCGCTACCTGGCCAAGATCGCCGGCGGTGAATGTTCCGCCCGTACCTGGCCCGCACCACCGCGCCGCGACGTCCGGCCGTCTGTCCTGGAGACACTCCGCCTCCTTGAACCGGGGATCGCAGTGGTGACGAACCGGCTGGGCGACGTCCTGGCCTACACCAGCGGCTACGAGCTGGTGATGGGTGAAATCGGGTTGCTCGACACCGACACACCGAACCTCACCCGCTACGTCTTCACCGATCCCGCCGCCCGGACGTTCTTCGCCGACTGGGACGACGTCGCGGACGAGCAAGCCTTCGACCTGTGGCTCGCACCGTCCGTAGAAAACTCCGAGTGGCTCACCGCGGAACTCGCACCCATCGCCGGCCCAGACTTCACGCGGCGCATGAACCGTCACCTGGTTCCGCGACGTGAAATTCTCCGACTCAACCACCCATCTGGGCACGAACTTCGGCTGCTCCGTGAGACGCTCGAACTCTCCTCGGATGCACAACAACTGATCGTTTTTCTCCCTGCAGACGAAAAGACGGTCCAGGGCATCGATCAACTCCGCCGCCGACCCTCCGGCCGACTCCGCGCGATCTCGTAACACACCCCGACCGTCATCCGACGTTCGAGTCGTGGCATCTGGGGCTATGAAGGCCGCTGTCGACCGTCATGCCCGCAACAGTTCGGCGGCTTGCGATCGGCCGACCGGTTCGGTTCGGGACCGGCCCGCAGAGTCCGGCATACACGCGTAGCGGGATCAACACCTGCTGCCTGAGGCGAACCGCTACCTGTACAAGGTCCCCAACGGGGATTGCGGGATCGGCGGAACGGGCGTCGCCTGCCCGGTCGGCCTGACCACCGGCGAGGCGTAGGTGCTCTTTGCTCCATGGAGGAACCGGCGTTAGAGATGGCGCCGGTTCCTCGCCATCATGGATCGGCGCCTCTTGGCCCCTTGCGGCGGGTGTGATCCACTCCTGTGGGTGAGCGCTGTTCTCGGAAGCTTGATCGCTGTGTTCGGGACTCTATTCGGATCCTTCAGCACGTACCTGTTCCAGCAGCGCACTGCCAGGCGAGCCGAGGCAGGCGTCCGGCAGGAATGGCTACGCCGGGAGCGCGTAGCCGCCTACAGTGAATTCGCTGCCGCGTTGACCGAACTCAAGCGCGCCATCGTCGCCGTATGGCTGAGCCAGTCGGATGCGGCCGCTCACATGCAACTTCTCGATGACGCTGATCGCCTGGGTGCTCTCGCCGAGACGGCACGGTTTCGGTTGCGGCTGCTGTCGGGCGGGCCGGAACCGCTCGCCGATACCGCGTTCACACATATTGACGCGCTGCGTCACGCTTCCGACCGGGATGAACTCAAGATCCGTGAGAATGAATTCGAGTCCGCCGTGTCAGCGTTCGTCACCGATGCTTCGGCGCGTCTCCTGGGCGCAGGGTAGACACGCTGCCGGGCCTGCGTGGGTGATGGCGAGCAATCACGACTTCCAGCCTCAGCCCGTCAGCCCATGACCGTCCACGCCGGACGTGGTCCTCCCTCGGCGGAGACGTCCCGGCGGCACGCGTCAGGACAACTCCGCCGAGAGGGCGGCCCATGGTGCCCCAGGGTCAGGCGTCGGGGCGGACGGCGGAGACGAAGCTGCTGCTCCAGTAACCGCTGAGACTGTCGATCCTGACCACCGCGCCGGTATGGGGGGCGGCGATCACCTTGTCGTGTCCTATGTACATGCCCACGTGGCCGCCGCCGTCGGTGAAGATGAGGTCGCCAGGTTTGAGATGCGCCAGGGCGACCTTCTTCTTGACGGCGCTGAGCATCGACCACGTCGTGCGCGGGAGCGTGACGCCGGCCTTGCGCCAGGCGAACTGGACCAGCCCCGAGCAGTCGAACGCCCTTGGGCCTGTGGCGCCCCACACGTAGGGATCGCCGAGGTGATTTGTCGCCATCTCAATGGCGCGCTTGGCCTTCGCCTGCTGGAGAGCGGACTTGGTGACCTTCATGCTCGCGGAGGCTTCCGCCTTTAACGCCACGAGAATCTCATCGGTGTACGGGGTGGCTCGCGCAACGGGTCGTGCGGCGGGCTCAGGTGGGATGACCGTCGATGCCGGGGGCGTGACTGTCGCTGTCCCCGAATCGGCGGCCGCAGGCACTGCGCTGAAGGCTCCTATTGAGGCAGTGAGTGCGGCGCTGCTGAGCGTGACGCAGGCAATGCGGAACAGAGTGGTGGGGTTGGCAGACAAGGGGGGCTCCTAGGGTCTTCCGCTTGCGCCTACCGGGTTAGCTGACGGATTCGGGCAGGGAAGACGCCCTACGGCGCTTGGCGCGCCGATTCACCCCAGACCTTCATTGAAGGTCGACTGGTTCCCCGGCTCCGTACCTCCTTGCTGCACGGATTCGGCAGATCACCGGCGCCCAGGGGGGCGGAGAGGACATGGCGGCGGTGACGGTGGATGTTCGTTCCGAACACGGCCGGCCGTCCGTGTCCGTGACGGCGGCGCCACGGGGGGTGCCGCTGTAAGGCAAGGAACGTACCAATTCACACATACCGCCGTAAAGAGGCATGAAACGGTAAAGAGCACCTAAAATGGATCAAAACGCGAGAACCCGCAGATCAGAGGGCCTGCTGGATGGAAATGTGATGCTCGTCACACGTACTCAGAGGGCATCGCCTTGATCGCCCGGCTTGCCCAGCTCGGTCGAGGGCCAGAGCCGTTTTCGGCATAGAGCCGACCCGCCTGCGGCGGCATGTTGGGCGGCCCGTGGGCGAGGCGTTCGAGGGGGAGCGGGGATCACAACAGTGTTCGGGAGGCTTACGGCATGTTGGTCGCGTCGGAATCCTGCCCGCCGTTCTCCTCGTGCGAGGCCTTGTGTTGTGAGGCCGGCGCCACGATCTCTTCGGTGTCCTTGTTGCGCGTCACCCAGAGATAGAGCAGCGCGCCGACGAACAGCACGATCGAGGTCCACTGGTTGATCCGCAGCCCCAGGAGCGTCACCGCGTGGTCCACTCCACCCACCGGGTCGATCCGCAGCCCCTCGATCCAGAACCGCCCGAGCGTGTAGCCGGCGACGTAGAGGGCGAACAGGCGGCCGTGGCGCAGTGTGAACCGCCTGCCGGCCAGGATCAGTCCGAAACCGAGCGCCGCGTCCCACAGCGACTCGTACAGGAAAGTCGGGTGGTAGAGCACGCCTGGCTCGCCGCCGTGCGCCTGGTCGATCTCCAGCCCCCACGGCAACGTGGTCGGACTGCCGTAAAGCTCCTGGTTGAACCAGTTGCCCCAGCGGGCGATCGCCTGCCCGAACGCGATGCTGGGCGCGATCGTGTCGGCCACGGCGCCCAGAGACAGTCCCCGGCGGCGGCAGGCCAGCCACACGCCCACGCCCCCCAGGGCGACCGCGCCCCAGATGCTGAGCCCGCCTTCCCAGATGAACAGCGCCCGGTAGGGCTCCTTGATCGCGCGAGAGCCGAAGTAGGTCTGCCAGTCGGTGATGACGTGGTAGAGGCGAGCGCCGATCAGACCGAAGATCACTGCGGGGAACGCGATGTCGCTGATCGCGCCTTTCTCACCGCCGCGGGCGCGCCAGCGGCGCTCGCTCAGCCAGATGCCGAAGGCGATCGCGATGACGAAGCACAATGCGTAGGCCCGGATCGGGATGAATCCGAGATGCCAGACCCCTACGGAAGGGCTCGGAATCGAGGCAAGGGGCATGCCGGTGAGGCTAGTCAACGTGAGGCCACTTGGCCGCCTTCGTGACCTGATCGCAAACCCTCTATGACATGACGCGGCATAGACGGAACCGGTGCAGCATTCGACGGCGGCCTTGATACACCTCGGCCGTGCTGGGCTTGCGGCCAGAAACGCCGTCCCGAAGCCGGCGACGGCCATGGCCTCGCGCCTGGGGCCCGCGCCGCGAGTACACGTCAGCGACCTGCCAGCCTCGGTGCTCGCCCAGCGCCCGACAGTCGGCTTCCTGACAACGGCTAACGCCGGCAATATCTGTTCAAGGTGCGTGCGCATCGGTGGCACCAGCGTCAAGCCTTCAGGCCGCTGCGTGCGAGCAGTCACTTGTTCTTCTGTATATCTATCTATACAGTTCTTGTATGGCTATTCTCCATGACGCGACCGAGCTCACGGTCACCGAGGCCGCGCAGCGCGGGGTGGCACGCCTGGTGGCTGACGCGGAGCAGGGCGCGGATCTGGTGGTAACCCGCCGGCACCAGCCGATCGCAGCCGTCGTGAGCATGCGACGTCTCAACGAGTTGGAAGAAGCCGCAGCGGATCTGCGGGATCTGGCCTTGGTTCTCGTCAGGGCCGCCACGGACACGGGGCGGCGGACGTCGATGGACGAGGTTCTATCCGCCTTCGGGCATACCCGTGAGTCGCTGGCTGCGCTTCCAGATGACGACGAGTAGCAGTGTCCGACGTCGTATTCACCGACCCGGCCATTGATGATCTCCGCAGGATCGGCCCGGATGCCGTACCCAAGGTCCTCAAGAAGATCCTCCTTCTGTTGGAGAACTCGGAAGCGGGCTACCCGCTGGGCGGTGAGCTGACCGGGTTCCGCAAGCTTGTCGTGGGGCGGAACACGTGGAGGATCGTCTACCGGATCACCGACGACAAGACGGTTGAGATCTGTGAGATTTGGGCGGTCGGAGAGAGGGCTGACGCCGAGGTCTACGCCGAAGCCCAGGCACGAGTCCACGCGGCCGGAGGTTCACGGCCTGACGTTGTCCGCCTCGGCGAAGTCATCGACCGTCTGGGTGCTTTCACCGATCACATCCGCATCGATGAGATGCCGGTGCGCGAACCGGTACCCGACTGGCTTGCCGATCGATTGATCTACACGGTCGGCATGGCTCGGGAAGATGTGGCGGCACTCGACCTGGAAGAAGCCGTCGACATTTGGGCAGAGTTCCGCTCCAAGTCCCGCTAGCCCTCGTCGGAGTTCACGGCCGAAACGCGGCGTCCCGAAGATGTGCCGGGTGCAAGTGCTGCGTATAGAGATTCAGAACAACCCAAGATGATCAATCATCTTGTGAGCCGCCTCGATGATGAGGGCGGCACCGGTCAGTGCCTGCTCTGCTTCTTCGCGTTCGACAGACTCGTCGGGAAATATGGGGTACTCGAGTTCGTTCCTACGCCGTCGCATGACTCCGAACGGCTCGAAAACGGCACCGAACTGGCGGACCACGGCCTGTTGGACGGCGTAGTGGCCGCCGACGGTAGTGGCGCGCAGTCCCTGCTGAGCCAGTAGTCCCACACAGGCGAATCTGGCCGCGTCGTAGGCCAGGGTATAAGCCGAGTTCGGGTCAGACTCAACCAGTTCTTGTGCGCTTGACAGGACGACCTTGGCCTTCTCCAGCCAGCCCGCTCCATCGGTGGCATCGCCTTGGACGCGCTGGAGTTCCTTGGATGAAAGCATGCGCTCGATGTCGGCTTCGCCGCGCGTCCACCGCATCAAAGATCATCCTCCGTCCGCCCTGCGTCGGTTGGGGTGAGGTCGATTGTCGGGCTCGCCTTGATCTGGCGGATCAGAGCATCGGACGCCGATTGCCAGCGTCGCCTGGATGCGAGGACCGGGTTGACGGGGAGTCCGATGCGTACCTGGGCGCGGTCGGCTGCGGCGTAGATTTCGCCGCGCTCTGCGGTGCCGACCACGAGAACGTCGATGTCGTGTGGCGGAGGTCCTGGCTCGCCGCTGCGGCGGGCGGCCCAGGAGCCGAAGATGAGTAGATGTTCGATATCCGGTATGGAGCCGAACTCTTCGGAGATGACGACGCCTGGGCCGTAGAGGTACTCCAGAATCTCCGTCAGAGGTCTCACGACGGGGTGAGTCTGATCAATACTCAGCACGCGCGATCGGCCTACGGCTGTGGCGGTCAGGAGTCCGGCCTCTTCCAGACGGTGAATCTCAGGATGCAGGCTCGATGGACTCACTCCCAGTGATCGAGCAAGGGACGCCAGCGTCCAGGTCTGATCTGAGCGAAGACATAGCGCCGCCAGGAGTCTTGCTTGTGTCTCCGTGCGGAAGACGGGTGCGCCCCGAGGCCTGACGCTTCGCATATTCCGAATATATCTTCGCACATATCGAATCGTCAACCTTGTGTATCCAGACGAGCGCAAAGGGTATTGGAGTCTGTAGATCGGCGGGTGTTGAAGGACAACATGCCCGGCCATAGCAGCATCCTTGGCGCCAGCGTCAAGCTAAGTGACCCTTCGGCATAGTGCCGGACGGGGGCGACGGGCTCGTCTGGGGACGCGTACGAGCGGCTCGACCCAAGAACGCGAGTTCCCGCACGTAGACGTGCACTTGCGTAAGCTGCAAGCTTTGTTTCAGTTTATGAAACAGCCGCCTTCTGTCTTGCTGGCCCTGCTGCGTTCTCCCTTTCAGGGAGAGCTCCTGGCATGGCTCTTTCTGCATCCTGGCGAGGAGTA
>Ga0310811_10007992_pt1 | contig 13581 bp, 12 predicted proteins | sample YCmetagenome_FD_207642 | JGI IMG/M metagenome (GOLD analysis project Ga0310811, IMG submission 207642) | Soil microbial communities from experimental microcosm in Duke University, North Carolina, United States - YC | ecosystem: Engineered > Artificial ecosystem > Soil microcosm > Unclassified ... | reverse complement strand
CGTGAAGTAGACGGCCAGCCATGGCGGCAGCAGCCGGTCCCGCCGCCGCGGCACCTTCTCCCCGGCCGCCGCCAGCGCGGCGTCCCGCTCCGCGGCCGCCTCTCGCGCGACCTCGCCGGCCAGCGCCGGCGGCACGAACCAGGACAGGATCCCGCACCCGCTCGACGGCCGAGGAGCGGGCATGACAGCATGAGCACCCAACGAGGCTCCTTGCAGGGACAGAACGGTGTGGTAATCGCCTGTCCTAGCGGGAGCCTCGCCCTATGTCACGCAACCGCGCCACACCAGCCACGAACCGTTGCAATCGGACCACCGCTTAAGTTCCTGGCATTGGGCTCAGCCTAATAGGGGTTACCGGGTTGCCAGTGCGGCAGACTCGGTGTCTGGTGGCCGCCGGCAGGTGAGCACTCTCTCAGCCTGGGCTTGGAGCCCTTAACGTAGATCGTGCCCCTGCCGGTGTCCGGGAGAGCTGGATCGCTGCTGGGATGTCGTGCCGGCCTTCGCGGGCGTGAGCACTGGTCTATTAGGTCGCTGAGGGTTCTCCCGCTGGCTGCTGACTGGATTCGATGTTGTGACCGGGAGAGTTGATGCGGCTGTTCGTAGGCGATGACTGGGCTGAGGATCATCACGACGTCGAGGTGATGGACGAGGCCGGGAAGGTGCTGGCGAGGAAGCGGCTGCCGGAGGGCGCGGCCGGGATGGCCCAGCTGCACGCCCTGGTCGGCGGTTTCCTCGGCGAGGACGCTGATGCCGCCGAGGTGATCGTCGGGATCGAGACGGACCGGGGCCCGTGGGTCGCGGCGCTGGCCGCGGCTGGTTACCGGGTGCTCGCGGTGAACCCGCTGCAGGCGGCCCGGTTCCGCGAGCAGCACCAGGTGCCGGGGGCCAAGAGCGACGCCGGGGACGCGCACGCGCTCGCGGACATGGTCCGCACCGATTCCCACCAGCTGCGCCCGGCGGCCGGGGACAGCCCGGAGGCGGAGGGCGTCAAGGTCCTCGCGCGCACTCATAAGACGATGATCTGGGAGAGGACCCGCGCGGTGCAGCGGCTGCGGCACCAGTTGCGCGAGTACTTCCCGGCCGCGCTGGAGGCCTTCGCTGACCTGGGCGCCCCCGAGGCGCTGGAACTGCTCGGCAAGGCCCCTGAGCCGGCCCGGGCCGCGAGGCTGACCCGGGCGCAGGTGTCGGCTGCGCTCAAGCGCGCCGGGCGCCGGAACATCACCGGGCGGGCCACCGCGATCCTGGCTGCGCTGCGCAGCGGGCAGCTGGGCCAGCCGCCCGTCCTGACGGCCGCCTACGCGGCCACGGCCCGGTCGCTGACCGCGGTCATCACGGTCCTGAACGAGCGGGTCAAGATCCTGCAAGGGCAGGTGGAGGAGCATTTTGGCCAGCACCCGGACGCTGAGGTCATCATGTCCCAGCCCGGCATGGGACCGGTCCTCGGCGCCCGGGTGCTCGCAGAGTCCGGCGACGACCCGCACCGTTACCGCGACGGGAAGGCCAGGCGGAACTACGCCGGGACCAGCCCGGTCACCCGCGCCTCGGGCAAGAGGAAGGTCGTCGCGGCCCGGTTCGTGCACAATGACCGGCTGGTCGATGCCCTGCACGCTCAGGCGTTCTCCGCCCTGACCGCCTCACCCGGCGCCCGCGCTTTCTACGACCAGCAGCGCGCCAGCGGGCACGGCCACCACGACGCTCTGCGGCGGCTCGCGAACAGGCTCGTCGGCATCCTCCACGGCTGCCTCAAGACCCGCACCCTCTACGACGAGGACACCGCCTGGGCCCACCGCCAGCAAACCCAGCAGGCCGCTTGACACGCTAACGCCCTGGGATGTCTACGATGGTTCGAACCCAACACCTGCCACCACCAGCGGAAACGGCCCGCTAGCTGCGAATTCTCGTGGCTGGCGGGCCATTTTGCTTGTCCCTGCTTGTCTCACCTTGTGGCGCTGTAGACCATGGTGTTGCGGTACCCACGGACGTATAGCGGACCGGCGTCCGTGCTGTTAGGTGGGTCATGCGTCCTGTTAGGACGGTCGGTGCACACCGTCGGCGTTTCCACGGACGGCCACGGACGGAGGCTGCAGGCACGGACCGAGCCACGGACGGGGGTGCCGCGCAGCCGTACCTCCTCCGAGTGGGTTATCCACTTCTTGATAGGAGTGCGTCACCTTGCGGACTGCGTCAACTCCGGTGCGATCGACCTTGCATGTGCCGAAGGTCGGCGCGTTCAGCAGCAGCAGCCCGGCGGCGTTCGGGACTACGAGGTGCCGGACCGGGAATGGTCGCTGCCGGCGGTGCAGGCGCTGCGCGACATGGTCGCGGCCATCGTCGGCTGGGATAACGACCTGACCTCCATGGAGAAGGAAGTGCACCGGGCGAGGGAGCGTGGTCTGCCCGCTGTACAGAACCTGGTCGCCGTACTCGCGCAGGACGGCGGGCTTAGCCTCGGCGAGGCCGTGCAGGTGACCGCCGCCATGCGCGACCATGCTGTCGCCCGGTTCCTGCGGCTGCGCGACGACGTGGCCGTAGACGGATCGCCGGAGCTTGGCCGTTACGCAAACGGGCTGGGGCAGTGGATCCGTGGCTACCTCGACTACAGCCGTCTGTCGCCCCGGTACACCGACGCGCGCAACCAGGACGACGGCGCCGTCGCCGCCGACTCCGCTGCTGGCTGGGTCATCACCGACCGCCTTCCGGTCACCGATGTAGTGCTTCCAGAGCTCCCGTCTATCTCGTGGTGGTCCCGCCCATGACGACTCATCCGCCTACCGGGCCCGGCACCGTCGATTCCCTCCGCCCGCAACCGGTGCCCGTCGCCCCGGGTCGGCTCCCGGTGCTCGGTCACGCCGTTCCGTTGTTCCGGGAGCCGCTGGCCTTCCTGCGGTCGCTGGCCCAGGTGGGCCCGGTGGTCCGCCTCGACCTCGGGCCGCTGCCGATGCTCCTGGTGACCGACGCGGAGCTGACCCGGCAGGTGCTGCGCGACGGCCGCACGTTCGACAAGGGCGGGGCCCTGTTCGACAAGGTGCGTGAACTGACCGGCGACTCGCTGCTGACCAGCCGGCACGCCACCCATCACCGGCAGCGCCGTTTGATGCAGCCGGCGTTCAGCCGGGCCGCGGTGCGCGACTACGCGCCGGTGATGAACGAGATGATCGACGCGGTGCTGGCCGACTGGACCGACGGCAGCGTCATCGACGTGGCTGGCGCGACGCACAACATCACCGCGCGGGGGGTCGCGCGCATCATGTTCGCCGCCGACGTGGCCGGCCCTGCCGCGCAGCGGGTGATCGACTCGCTGTCGGTCTACCTGCACGGACTGTTCTTCCGCATGATGGACCCGACTGGTCTGCTGGCCCGCGTCCCGACCGCGGCCAACCGGCGTTACGACGCCGCCGTAGCTGAACTGCACCGCAGCGTCGACGAGATCATCGACCGCTACCGGGCGGCTGGGATTGACCACGGCGACCTGCGTCCCGCCTGCTGTCGGCCCGCGACGCTGACGGGGACGCGCTCAGCCCCCAGGAGGTCCACGACCAGGTCATCACCGTGTTCCTGGCCGGGATCGAGACCACGGCGGGTGCGCTGACCTGGTCGCTGTACCTGCTGGGCCGGCACCGGGAGATCGCGGCGCGGGTCTGCGTCGAGGTTGACTCGGTCCTCGGCGGGCGGCGGGCGGCCTGGGAAGACGTGTCACGGCTAGGTGAAGTCAAGCGGGTGCTGACCGAGTCGCTGCGGCTGTACCCGCCCGGGTGGATCTTCACCCGGGTAACGACCCGCGAGGTCGACCTGGGGCCGCACCGGCTCCCGGAGGGCACTGGCGTCGCCTACAGCCCCTACGTGCTGCACCGGCAGGACGCGGCGTTCGAGCGGCCCGAAGAGTTCGACCCGGACCGCTGGAGCCCGCAGCGGGCGGCGGACGTGCCGCCTGGCGCGTACGTGCCGTTCGGCGGCGGCGTGCACGTGTGCATCGGCGACACGTTCGGCATGACGGAGGTGACGCTGGCGCTCGCTACCGTCATCAGCCGGTGGACGTTCACGCCGCTTGACGACCGCATGGTCGAGCCGGCTGCCCGGCGCGCCACCCTCACCCCCGGGCCGCTCCCCATGCGGGTACACCGCCGAGGGAGCCGTTAGGGCGCGGTGCCCGGGCCGCCCCTGAGCCCAGGCTCATGGCCCAGCTCCCTGATCAGCGTCGCCGAGTCAGGCTCCCGGCCCGGGAGCCTGACGGCTTTCGCATTCGGTGCAAGAACCGTGCTGACGGAAGACGCGGACGCTGATCGCCTGCTGCGCTGGTGGCTAGCGTCGGCCCTCCGGCCATCCCAATGCGTTGAACACGGCAGCGGGCTCCTCGAGGCGCTGCCCCAGGTCATGTGCCTCTCGGCGGCGCTCGACGATCCCCTCCGGGACGTAATCACCCTGCTTTCCCGTGAGCTGGCCCGTAACGAGCCGGCCCAGCAGATCGTGCTCGACCGCCTCCTCGACCTGCTTCTCGTGCTGGCCATCCGCAGCGACTTCCGCCGCAGCGCGACGGCACCAAGGTGGTACCAGGCTTCCGCAGACCCGCGGCTGAGCGCGGCGCTGCAAGCCATGCACGAGAACGCGGCCCACCCGTGGACGGTCCCCGAACTCGCGGCGATCAGCGGCCTGTCCCGGGCCGCCTTCGCCCGGGCCTTCCGGGAGACGCTCGGCCAGGCCCCGATGCAGTACCTGACCGCGTGGCGGATGACCCTCGCCCGCGACCACCTGCGGGCCGGCGACCTCAGCCTGGACCAGATCGCCGGCACCGTCGGGTACGGTTCGCCCTTCGCCTTCGCGGCGGCCTTCCGCCGCCACCACGGATATCCGCCCGGAGCCTGGCGGCAGCGGGAGCGGGCAGCCGCGGGCACGCGTCCTCCCGCGAACCCACCCCGGCTCCTAACCGATCCGAATAGCCGCTCCGCATCAGCGCACGAGTGAACACCGCGCAGGCCGCCGCCCTCAACTGGTGGGCGGCGGCCTGCGGGCTCAACGGGCGACGACCGTGGCGATGGTGCCGATCAAGTGGCCGAACCGGGCAACCTCCGCCGGGTCACCCTCGATCGTCACGCCGTCGGTGCGGCCGCCGAAGAGAAATTGCTTGAACGCGTCCGCGCTCGCGGTCAGCGTCACGTCCGGCGGCGTCGCTGGGGCCCGCATGGTGTATGACCAGTGTCGGCCGTCGCTCTCGACGTAGTAGCCCTCACCGCCGATCGCGAGGTGCCAGTGCGCTGGCGCGCGGTCCTCGGATGCGGTGTCGATAGCGGACACGACGGCCCGGAGCAGGTGCTCGGGGTGCACCGGTTCCCCGTCGAGGGGCAGGCGCCAGGCGTGGCGCATGCCCCAGAGCCGCAGGGCGTCGATGACGGGGCCGACATCCTCGCCGGCAGGGCTGAGGCGGTACCAGACCTCACGCCGGCCGGCCTCACGGTCGACGTCGATGACCCCGGCCTCCTCGAGGTCGTGCAGCCGCTGGCTCAGGGTCTTCGGGGTGATGCCGCCTAGGCGCCCCATCAGGTCGGTGAACCGCTTCGGGCCGGAGGTCAGGTCGCGGATGACGAGCAGGCTCCATCGGTCGCCGAGCTTCTCGAGCGCACGGGCGACCGCGCAGAAGTGCTCGTAGGTCCGAACATTGCGCGTCATATCTCCATGCTAGTACACTCAAGCAACTATCATGTAGATACTATTTAGGGAGATGACTCGATGCCTCACTATCCCGCCCATCTCTGGCCATTAAGGCGCTAGCCCGAGTAGGGCACGGCGGGTAGCCACGGCCGGGTGGCCGTGGAGAAGGTGACGGACGGCGCGACGAGTCTCCGGTGCGGGCGCCGGCAACCAGGCGGCTCGGCTACCGGAAGGGACCTCGGGCGCGCCGTGCGGCCGGCCAGCGGGGCCGTCGGCGCGTTGTCTCCCCGTGAGGCGCACGCCCCGCAGCTGGACGCGCTGAACGCCGGGCCAGGGCCAAGCGGCCGGGCTGCCCAATTCGCGGGTCGCGCTCAGTCTGCCTCTAGCAGTGCCCGGCGGCGGGTCGCGACAGCGCAAGAATTTCAACTGTAAGGTTGAGAAATTAAATCAATAGTGCTTGAATCTCTACCATGAACCGTGTGACATCCAAACCGCTTGTGCTCGTGGCCCTCTTGCTGGCCTCCTTCGTCGTCAACCTCGACACCACCCTCGTCAACGTGACGCTCCCGACGCTGACGCGTGAGATCGGTGCCTCCGACGCCCAGCTGCAGTGGGTGGTGGACGCCTACAACCTTGTTTTCGCGGCCCTGCTGCTGACGTCGGGGAGCCTGTCCGACCGGTTCGGCCGCAAGGGCATGCTGATAGCTGGCCTGCTGGTGTTCGGCGCGGCCAGCTTCGCCGGCGGTTACGCCACGTCCCCGGCCGGGCTGATCGCCGCCCGGGCCGTGATGGGCCTGGGGGCCGCGATGACCTTCCCGGCGACCCTCGCGCTGCTCACCGGTGTCTTCACCAGCCGCAAGGAGCGGGCGCTGTCCATCGGCCTGTGGGGGGCAACGGCCGGCGTGGCCATCGCCCTGGGGCCGATCGTGGGCGGCTTCCTGCTCGAGCACTTCACCTGGTCGAGCGTCTTCTATACCCTCGGGCCGGTATCGCTGGCAGTGATCGCCCTGGTCGCCCTGTACGTCCCCGCGTCGCGTAACCCCGTACGCCGTAGCCTCGACCCCCTGGGCCTCGTCTTGTCGGCCGGCTTCATGGGCCTGCTCGTCTACACGATCATCGAAGCCCCCGGCCGCGGCTGGGCGTCGGCGGCGTCGCTGGCCGGCTTCGCCGGCTCCGTGGTCCTGCTGGCCGCGTTCATCGTCAGTGAGCGCCGCACGGGCGAGCCGATGCTCGACGTGCGGCTCTTCCGGGACCTGCGCTTCAGCGCCGCCAGCGCCTCAGTCACAATCTCGTTCTTCACCCTGCTCGGGTTCATCTTCCTGATCACTCAGTTCTTCCAGTTCGTCCGCACCTACAGCCCGCTGTCGGCCGGCGTTCACCTGCTGCCGGTCGCCTTCGCCGTCGCCGCCGGATCGGTGCTCGGGACGCGGCTGGCGGTCCGCGTCGGCACGAAGGTCATCGTCACGGCCGGGCTGGCCCTCCAGGCGGCGTTCTACTTCTGGGCGGGCGGCACCATTTCCCCCACGCTCAGCTACGGGATCATCGCCGTCCAGATGGTCGTCTACGGCCTGGGGATGGGGCTGACCTCCGCTCCGGCGACCGAGTCGATCATGGGGGCTGTCGCCGCTGACCAGGCCGGCGTCGGATCGGCCATCAACGACTCCACCCGCCTGCTCGGCGGGACCCTCGGGGTAGCGGTCATCGGCAGCGTGTACGCGACGCTTTACGACGCGCGGCTCGGCAGCGCCCTGCCCGCGTCGCTGCCCGCCAGCCTGGCGGGCCTGGCCCGTCAGTCCATCGGGGCCGCATACGGCGTGGCCAGCCAGCTGGCCGGCCAGGGCCAGTCCCCCGTGGCGGGCGCCGTCCGCCAGGCCGCGACCGGGGCGTTCGACCACGGCCTGGCGGTCGGGTGCGTCGTCGCCGGGGCCGTCGCGGCGGCCGGAGCACTACTCGCCGCCGCCTTCCTGCCCGCCCAGCCCCCGCAGCAGCCCCGGGGCGAGGGCACCCCGGCCGAGCTGGCCGGGACCCTGACGGACTGAGCTGGCCGCGCCGACCATCCACCGGAGGGACCATGCGACCACGGTTTTCTTTCGAGCTCCTGGGACGGGCCGCTTACCGTCGGCGACGGCTGGTGCTAGCCCTGGCTATCTTGTTCGCGATCTTCGCCGGCGCCTGGGGAACCGGTGTCTTCGGCAAGCTGATCTCCGGCAACGCCTTCGCCCCGCCCAGCAGCCAGAGCCAGCACGAGAGCGACCAGTCAGCGGCGATCTTCGGCCGCAGTAACGCCGATGTGGTCCTGCTGTACCGCAGCTCAGCGCTGACCGTCGGCGACCCCGCTTACCGAGAGGCCGTCACCGCCGCGCTGGCCGCACTGCCACGGCAAGATATCACTGGTATCAGGACCTACTGGTCATCGCGAGACCCTGCCCTGGTCAGCTCCGACCGGCACGCCGCGTACGCCGTGCTGCAGCTGGCCGGGTCCACCGACCAGGCCCGCGACGGGACGTACAAGTCGCTCATGGCCCAGCTGGACGGGCCCGGGCCGTACACCGCCCCGCTGGGCCGGGCGGGCATCTCGTCGCAGGCCGGCGGCCAGGTAGCGACAGAGGTGGCCGTCAACTCCGAGGTGACACGGAACATCGCCCGGTCCGAGGGCATCTCGACGCCGGTCCTGCTCATCTTGCTGGCGGTCATCTTCGGCAGCCTGGCCGCGGCATTCCTCCCGCTCGCGATCGGGGGCCTGGCCATCCTCGGCTCGTTCGCGGTGCTGCGGCTGCTGACCCTGGGCACGCCGGTCTCGGTGTACTCGGTCAACGTCACCACGCTGCTCGGCCTGGGCCTCGGCATCGACTACGGCCTGTTCATGGTGACCCGGTTCCGCGAGGAACTGCGCCGCCAGCCGTCGGTGGAAGACGCCGTCGCCAGGACCGTCGCCACCGCCGGCCGCACGGTCGCGGTCTCCGGGGTGACCGTCGCGGTCGCGCTGTGCAGCCTCATGCTGTTCCCCGAGGTGTTCCTGCGCTCCATGGGGTACGGCGGCGTCGCCACGGTGCTGGTCGACATGATCGCCGCCCTCACCGTGCTGCCCGCGCTGCTCGGCGTCCTGGGGCACCGCGTCAACGCCCTGCGGCTGCGGCGGAACGTCGGCCGCGAGCCGCGGGCGCAGGGCGGCTGGTACCGGCTCGCGCACGGCGTGATGCGCCGCCCCGCCGCCTACGCGGCCGTCATCGTCGTCGTGCTGCTCGCCCTGGGCTCCCCGTTCCTGAAGGTCTCCTGGGGCGGCACCGACGCCCGGGTGCTGCCCGCGGGCACGCCAGTGCTCCAGGTGCAGGACGCGCTGCAGACCCAGTTCCCCGGCAATCCGACTGCCCCCATCGAGGCCGTGGTAAGCGGCGTGACCAGCCAGCCGGCCCTGTCGGCGTACATCACCAGGATCGACTCGGTCAGCGGCGTGAGCGGCGTGACGGTAACCGGCCGCCACGGCACCGGGCCCAGCGAGGAGGTCCGGCTCGACATCGGCTACACGTCGCAGTCGCAATCGCCGGCGGCCCGCCAGCTCGTCAGCCAGGTGCGGTCAGTCGCCCCGCCGCCGGGGGCGACCGTCCTCGTCGGAGGGGCCACCGCCGTCCTAGTCGACGAGCTGTCCAGCCTGGGCGCCACGCTGCCCTGGATGGCCCTGCTGACCGGGGCAGCCACCTTCATCCTGCTCTTCCTGGCCTTCGGCTCCGTCATACTGCCGGTCAAGGCCATCGTGATGAACATCCTGAGCCTGTCAGCCACATTCGGGGTGATCGTCTGGGGATTCCAGTGGGGCCACCTGTCGGGACTGCTCCGCTTCGCCCCGACCGGCTCGATCGATCCCACGATCCCGGTCCTGCTGCTGGCCCTGGTTTTCGGGCTGTCCATGGACTACGAGGTGTTCCTGCTGTCGCGGGTCCGCGAGGCCTACGACGAGACCGGCGACAACGCCACCGCCATCGCCCGGGGCGTGCAGCGCACGGGCGGCGTCATCACCAGCCTGGCGCTGCTCCTGATCGTCGTCGTCGCGTTCTTCTCCTTCTCAGGCGTCACCTTCATCAAGCTGCTCGGCGTGGGCATGGTCGTGGGCCTGGTGGTGGACGCAGCCATCGTCCGCACCCTGCTCGTCCCGGCTACCATGCGCCTGCTCGGCCCGGCCAACTGGTGGGCCCCGGGACCGCTCAGCCGCCTGTACACCCGGTACGGCCTGCGCGAGGCAGACGAACCAGGCCCCGTGCCGCCGCCCGGGCCGGCGGCCCCGCCGCCCGGCGATAGCCGGCCGGCCGTCCGGGCCGGCTGGCCCCGAGATGAGCACCAGTCCATGCCAGGCGGCCCGGGGGCCGCATGAGCCCCCGGCCGCAAGCACTGATCACCGGCCCAGGCGTCGATGCGGATGACGCCGCCGGGAGACATCACTCAAGGAGGGCAACGTGAAGATCTTGGTAGTAGGCGCCGGAGCCGTGGGCGGATTCGTGGGCGGACGGCTCCAGCAAGCGGGACGCGAGGTCGAGTTCCTGGTCCGGCCGGGACGCGCCGAACAGCTCCGGCAGCGGGGGCTGCGCATCCTTGACGGCGGCCAGGCCGAGGTGATCCAGGCGACGCCGGTGACCGCCGGGGGCATCAGCGGCCCGTTCGACCTGGTCCTTCTCTCGGTCAAGGGGGACGCGCTGGCCGCCGCCATAGCAGATGTCGCGCCAGCGGTGGGCCCCGGCACCGCGCTGGTCCCCTTCCTCAACGGGATGAGTCACCTCGAGGCGCTCACCGGGCGCTTCGGCTCCGCGGTCCTGGGCGGAACGGCCCGGGTGGTGACGCAGCTCGAGCCGAGCGGCGACATCCGCCAGTACCTGCCGGGCGGCCAGATCGAGGTCGGCGAGCTCGACGGCGCCCCTGGCGGCAGGCTGGACGCCGTGGCGGAGGCACTGACCATCCCCGGCTTCACCGTCACGGTCCCCGCTGACATCGTCAGCGCGATGTGGCGCAAATGGGTGATGATCGCCACGGTCGGGGCGGTCACCTCCCTCGCCCGCGGCACCATCGGGGACGTCGCCGCCCTCACGGACGGCGCGCATTTCGCCGCCGCGACCCTGGGCGAGGCGGCCGCGGTAGCCGAGGCGGCCGGCCACAAGCTGGACGAGGCAGACCTCGACGCGCTGGGCAACCTGGTCACGGCCGCGGGGTTCCCGCTCACGTCGTCGCTGTCCCGCGACCTAGCGGCGGGCAGGGCGACGGAGGTGGAGAACGTGCTCGGTGACCTCATCGGCCGGGGAAGGGCCGCAGGCGTCCCCGTGCCCCGCCTGGAGGCCGCCGCCCTGACGCTGCGCGCCCACAACCAGCGGCAGGCAGCGCCAGCGGCAAGCTGAGCCGGCCGCCTGCCGGCGCGAGGAAACCGGGGCTGCCACTGGCGGCAGCCCCGGCGCCGCGACCGGGCCGCCCGCAGGCGGTAGCCGCAGGCCGACCGGGACCTGAGTAGTAAACTTCTAAAACAAGTAGTACGCTATACATGTTTCTGAAGTTAGGTCGAGAGCTCGTCCAACCTGGGAGGCGGCATGGCCAGGTCCTATGAACAGGGGTGTCACATCGCCCGCGCGCTCGACGTGCTGGGGGAAAGGTGGACCCTGCTGATCGCGCGGGAACTCGTCGCGGGCTCCCGCCGCTACAGTGACCTCCTCGAGGCGCTGCCCGGCATCGGCACCAGCCTCCTGGCAGCCCGCCTCAAGCACCTCGAGCAGCACCGGGTGGTCCGCCAGGTGACCTTGCCCGGCCCGGGACGGACCGCCGCCTACGCGCTGGGCGAGCGCGGCGAGGCGCTCATGCCGGTCCTAGCCGCGCTCAGCGAATGGGGCGGCGGCCTCCCCGACACGCCGCCCGGGTACGCCGACAACCCCGTGTGGAGCATTATCGCGCTGCGCCTGCGGGCCTGCGCCGAGGCCGCCTCCTTCGGCATCCTGACCGAGCTGACAGTGGGCGGGACAACCGTCTGGCTGCAAGGCGACGGCGAGCGGGTGCGCATGGAGACGGGCCCGGCACCCACCAACCCCGGCCTGCGGCTGACCTGCGCGAAGGACACCTTCTACGCCCTGGTCAAGGGCCGGGCGACCGTTGAGGACGCCCTGTCCTCGGGCCAGCTGGCCATTGACGGCGAAGCCGCCGACGGCCAGCACTTCTTCGACCTGTTCCGTCTGCCCCGGGCAGCTTGAGCAGGCCGCCATCCCGACACCGCCCGTCCCGGGAAACCGGGCGGTACCGCAGCTAGCAGAGGAGCCCATCATGAGCCATGACTTCCTGGTGATCGGAGCGACCGGGAAAACGGGAAGCCAGACGACCGAATTGCTGCTCGAGCACGGTCACCGCGTCCGCGCCCTCGTGCACCGGGCCGATGACCGCTCTGAGCGGCTGGCCGCCCTCGGCGCCGAGACGGTGACCGGCGACGTCCACGACCTCAACGCGGTGGCCGCGGCGATGAAGGGCATCGACGCCGTCTACTTCACCTACCCGATCCTGCCCGGGCTGCTCGACGCCACCGCCAACGTGGCCCAGGCCGCGGCGGAGAACCAGGTCGGGGCGATCGTCAACATGTCGCAGGTCTCCGCCCGCCGCGAGGCCGCCAGCAACGCCGCGCGGCAGCACTGGGTCGCGGAGCGCCTGCTCGACCGCTCGCCCGCCGCCGTCACCCACCTGCGGCCCACCTTCTTCGCCGAGTGGCTGGTCAACTTCTGGGACGGGACCGGCGTGCTGCGCCTGCCGCTCGGCGACGGCCGCCATGCCCCCATCACCGCCGCCGACCAGGCCAAGGTCATCGCGGCCATCCTGGAAGACCCGGCCCCGCACGCCGGCGCAACCTACCCGCTGTACGGGCCGGTCGAGCTCAACCACTACGAGATCGCCGAGACCATGAGCAGTGTCCTGGGACGAGACGTCACCTACGTCCCCGTCGAGTTCGCCGACTTCGCCGCCGCCCTGGAACGGCAGGGCCGGTCCCCGCACCTCATCCAGCACCTCAGCGGCGTCACCGTCGATTACCGCCACGGCATCTTCTCCGGCACCAACGACCTGGTCAAGGCCATCAGCGGCAGCGACCCGACCGATCTCGGGACCTTCATCGCCCAGAACAAGCCCTTCTACGACAACCATGCCGCCTGAGCGGCCCAGCCGCCCGCGCCGGGCGGCGCCACTGATCGCGCCGAGGAGGCCGTGATGAGAACCACCTACACCGTCGAGAACTGCCAGCACGTCAGCGACAAGACCTACGAGGAGCTCGTAGCCGAGTTCGAGGAAGTCACCGGCGAGGGCGAAATGGGCCTCGTCACGCAAGCCCTCAGCGCCGCCAGCACAGCGCGGGAATGGGAAGAGTCGCTCAAGGATCTGATGGGGCCGAGCGGTTTCGGCCGGGCCTTCTCCATGGACCACGGCCGCTGGCTCAGCTTCTACGGAACTCCCGCCAAGGCCAAGAAGTACGTCTACGGGAACCCGGTCGTGGCCGAGACGATCGTCCGGCACGACACCCGCGCCGGGCTGCAGGTCCCGCTGTCACTGCTCATCTACGAGGACGCCGACGGCCACGGCTGCGTCACCTACGACCTGCCGTCATCGGTGATGGGCTTCATCGACAACCCCGAGCTGCGCCAGGCCGTGGCCGCACTGGACGCCAAGCTCACCAGCTTCATCGAGAAGCTCACCGGCGTGCCCGCCTGAGCAGCGGCTGACAAGGAGCACCATCATGACCGACAACTCGGCGATCATCGCCGCCTGCCACCGCGCCTACACCGGATTCGAGGCAAACGACCCAACCGACTTGATCGCGCTGATGACCCCGGACGTGGTCTTCGACTTCCCGACGTCACTGCCCTACGGCGGGACGTTCCACGGCCCCGAGGGATTCAAGGCGTTCTACGACCACATCCACAAGTACTACTACTCGGT
>Ga0310811_10007991_pt1 | contig 13581 bp, 12 predicted proteins | sample YCmetagenome_FD_207642 | JGI IMG/M metagenome (GOLD analysis project Ga0310811, IMG submission 207642) | Soil microbial communities from experimental microcosm in Duke University, North Carolina, United States - YC | ecosystem: Engineered > Artificial ecosystem > Soil microcosm > Unclassified ... | reverse complement strand
TGCGGGCGATGCGGGGAAAGCACGAGGCGCGGCAAAGTCACCGCGTGACCTTTTTAGCGGGTCAGCATCGGCTTCCACAACCGGAGTTTTCTCGTAGCATATTCGCGCGTCACGACGGGCACGCAGGGGCGGCGCTATCAAGAGCCCGTATCGAGACTATCGGGAGTGGCGGCACTGATGTGGGGACGAAGAAAGCGGACGGCCGACGATCCAGCTGCGATCATCGCTGCTCTGAAACGTCGTTGCCACAGGATCGTGTCAGCGCCGGATGGCTGCGAGGGTGCCTAAGGTCACCGTCGTCAGTAAGGTCACGGTCGTCAGACAGTCCCGCTGGCACCCGCTTGATAATTCTCGATCGTCAGCAGCAGCTGGCTCAGGGTATGGTCCATATTGGTGCTCTGTTGCAAGCTGTTCATCGCCGATTGATTGGCGATATCACCGACCTTGCGGCCCTGCATTTGCTGCATCCAGTCATCCCAATTCCCGGCGGTGTCGAGCGTGCTGCCCTGTGGGGCTGCGTTGCTCGCGGATGTCGCGTCGCTGCCCTGAGTGGTCCCGGTTGAGGAGAAGGCCGCCTCCAGCTCGGACTGGGAAAGCGCGCCGTCGCCATCGGTATCGAGACTGCTGACGGTTGTGTCGGCGAGGCTTTCGGCACCGTTGTCGCTGCCGATATTCTGCTGGCCGATCAGGAAGGAGCGCATGTCCTGGCTCATCTTCTGGAAACCGGTCTGCAACTCCGCCTTGCTGAGCTTGCCGTCGCCGTCGGTGTCGAGGGCGTTGATCAGGGCGTCGGCCTGGGTGCTGAAAGACGTGCCACCGACGGAATCCTGGGGCGTCTGGCTGTCGCTGGCGCCGCTGGCGTCGGTCGTCTCGGCACCGGCCTTCTGCAGCAACTGATTCAAGAGAGCCAGATTGAGCAGCGATGAATTGCTGACCGATGAGCTCATGGTGATCTTCTCCTTGCCGTCTGGAACGGCGAAAACATCCGCTATCTGTCCCGACTCTTTCGGGGATCTGCCCTTGATACGGTGTATCAAAAGATTTCAGGCGGCAAAGCGACAGCTCTCGATGGATGACTGCCTTGGCGGAGAAGGCCCGGCCGGTTCGCCGGGGGATGCCGGCAGGCGAATCAGGCCGATTGGCGGCGTAAAGTATTCGATTCCGTAATGCCTGAATTTTATCGGTGAGAGTAATTACTACTGGAGTAAAAAATATGGACACCCAAGTAAAAATAAGAAAAATCCTGGCGAGCTTCAGGATTCGGTTTCCCTATAGAGCTGCCAGAACTTCGCTGCCTACACGCCTCCATAGGAGGCTTTATTGGCGCGGCCTGGAGGCAGCTCGATGAGGAAAGCCCAGGTTCTTTGCGGATCTGCGCTAATAACGCCGTTGTTTGCCGGCCGGTCGGGCTCCTTCCGCTATCGCGCCCGGCAAGTTTTGCAGTCGGGGCTGCAGATTTTGCCGACCACTAAGTAAAAGATGCCGAGTTCAGTGAAAATATTGCCTGGCGCGCGCTTTTTATTCAGAAAAATTTGCCAGGAGGCAAAAACTGTGACGGTATTTTCTTCTTACTTCGTATAATTTCTCGAACGATACTTTTCATGGGCGGTCCGCTGCGGGGTGTGAGGCGGGCGACCGGCGACCAGGGATGGGGCGCAAAATGACATCGATACTGTTTAGTTCACCGCAAGCGACGCCAGAAGTGACGATAGCCAGTCTGGACGATCATCTGATCGAGCGCATGCGGCAGAACGACGAACATGCCTATCGGCTGCTGGTCGAGCGTCATATCGACCGGGCTTATGGTCTGGCGCTGCGTATTCTGCGGCGGCCGGCCGATGCCGAGGACGTCGCTCAGGAAGCTTTCGTCAAGGCCTGGATCAATCGCGACAAATGGCAGACCGGCCGGGCCAAGTTCAGCACCTGGCTCTACCGCGTCATTGTCAATCGCTGCATCGACCTGCAGCGGGCGCCGCGCAATGAGTGGCTGGATGATGCACCCGAACCGATCGATGAATCCGAAGACAGCGTCACCGCGATCCAGCGGCAGCAGGTCTATGGCCGGCTGGAACAGGCGGTGGAGCGCTTACCGGATCAGCAGCGGACGGCCGTCTTGCTCTCTTATTATGAGGACATGTCGAATGCCGAGATCGCTGATGTGATGGGGATTTCGGTCAGCGCCACGGAAGCCTTGTTGAAGCGTGGGCGCCAGCGCCTGCGCGAAATCCTGAAGCGTTCGGCGGTCGATGTGAGGCGTTTGCTTGAGGACGATTAAGTGCTGACTGGGCAAAACGCGGCCGCGCGCTAACCGCATAGCCAACGCCCGAAACCATTTCAATTTAGTAAAGATTTCACGGCTTTGCCGGGACTTTCCCTCCTCGGCCGAAGGCCCTTTTGCGCGACTCTTTTTGCGCCCGATTTCCGGAACCCGCTCGTTGAAAGACTGAATGTGCCGTGTCAGCTGGCCGCCAAAAGGCCATTGCATGCGCCCTTTCGCCCGGCAATGAGCTTCTCAAGGAGATGGGAAAATGCCAGTTATTTCCACCAATACCGCCGCTAACACGGCGTTGCGCTACCTCAATATGAATGCAGCTGACCAGTCGAGCGCCCTGGCCAAGCTGGCCTCCGGCTCGAACATCACCAAGGCCTCGGATGACGCCGCCGGTCTCGCCATCGGCACACAGTTGAACTCGGACGTCTCGGTGCTGAACCAGGCGTCGACCAACGCCTCGCAGGCGAGTTCCATTCTGCAGATCGCCGATGGCGGTCTCTCGAGCATCGCCGACATCCTGACCCGTATGAAGTCGCTCGCGACAGAAGCGGCATCGGGCAACGTGACCGATACCCAGCGTACCAATGACATCGACACGGAATATCAGCAGCTGCTGCAGGAAATCGACAGCATCGCCACTGGTACCCGTTACAGCAGCAACTCGCTGCTCGACGGCACCAGCAGCTATGCAAGCGGTGTCAGCTTCCTGGTCGGTACCTCGGCGGCCGACACGATCACCGTCACGATCAGCGCATCCAATGCCTCGGCGCTGAGTCTCACCGGCACGTCCCTGACCACTGCCAGCGCGGCGACCACCTTGATCACCACGCTGACCAGTGCGATCGATACCATCACCAAGGATCGTGCGACGATTGGTGCGCAGGAATCGCGCTTTAACTTCCATTCGCAGAACATTTCGACGACGACGGAAAACACCTCCGCCGCTCAATCGACCATCATGGACGCCGACGTGGCGGCCCAGAAGTCGAAGCTCTCTTCGGCCGATACCAAGTACCAGGCCAGTGTCGCCGCCTTGGCGCAGGCCAACCAGATCCCGAAGGAACTGCTGACACTCCTGCAGTCGTAAGATCTGTAGCTGTGAGGAGGGCCTTGCCCTCCTCACTGTTCCTCTCGAAATTTTTCATCAAGGTGCAGCTGATTAAAGGCTGGGGGCGAACCGCATGGCTACCGTTTCCTCGACTTCATCCGCGACTGTCTCGTCGTCGCAAAGCAGTTCTTCGGTCGATCGTTCCGGTCTGACAGTTGATGACGTCGTCACGGCGAAAGTTCAGCCATATCTCGACCGGATCGACTCCATCAACAGCACCATCAGCACCAATGAGACCAAGGTCTCTGCTTATGAAGACATGCAGAAGCTGTTGACCAATCTGGAAAACGCGGCCGACGCCTTGCGCGATCCGCTGGATTCCAGCACCGACGTCTTCAATATGCGCTCGGCGACGCTGACCTCGTCGGATGCCTCGGTCACGGCTTCGAATGTGATGTCGGTATCAGTCGATGCCGGCACGACAACCGGCACCCACACGGTAACCGTGACCCAACTGGCGCAATCCGAGCGCATCGCCTCCAATTCGATTTCCAGTCGCACCGACGCGCTTGGCTATAGCGGCACGTTCACGATCGGCGAGTCCGGCAAGAGCAGTGCGACGATCAATGTGACATCCGACATGTCGCTGAACGATATCGTCACGGCGATCAACAAGAACACCTCGAGCACCGGTGTCACCGCAAGCCTCGTCGCGGTGACCGGCAGCACTTATAAATTGGTGCTGACTGGTGCCGATACGAACCAGACGATCAATATGTCGACCAGCAGCGGCACGGTACTCTCGGATCTCGGCGTTACCGGCTCCGACGGCGCGACGGCAGCGAATATCCTGCAAGCCGCGCAGCCGGCCATCCTCACGGTGGACGGCGTCAGCGACATCGAACGCGACACCAATGAAATCGATGACGTGATCGATGGCGTGACCATGGATCTGACCGCCGCGTCACCCAATACCACCATCACCATGAAGATCGGCAATGACACGTCATCCGTGTCGAATGCCATCGAGACCTTCGTCGAATCCTATAATGCCTGGCGTCAATTCGTCGCCCAGAACCAGGCGACGAATTCCGACGGTACGGCGTCCTCCAGCGCCACATTGTTCGGCGATTCGACGCTACGCTCGATTGCGACACAGATTGATTCGGCGCTGACGTCTATCGTCGGGTCGACCGCGCTGGGTGCGATCGGCATCACGGTCAATTCGGACAACGAGCTGGAAATCGACAGTGATACCTTGAATACGGCACTGAGTTCGAATTTTGACGCAGTTCAGAAGCTCTTCTCCTATACCGCCACCTCGTCAAGTTCGGACCTGAAGCTAGTTGCCCATGGCAACAGCACCTATTCGGGCAGTTTCACGATCAATGTGACGACCGATTCCAGCGGCAACATCACCGGCGCCACGGCGACCGACAGCAGCGGCAAGACCACGGCGCTCAGCTACTCCGGCTCCATCATCTCCGGCGTCACGGGAACCGCCTATGACGGACTTAAGTTTTCTTTTTCCGGCGGTCAGTCGGAGAGTATCACCGTCAACGCCAGTCAGGGTATCGCCGACACCATCTACCAGGCATCGGACGCAGCCGCGGATACCTCGACCGGGTCGATACAAAAGCTGATTTCGACCTTGCAGGAAACCGACGATACGCTGACCAGCAAGGCGAGCGACCTGCAGACCCAGGCGAACAATTATTACAGCCATCTCCTCGACTATTACGGTCGCCTGGAAGCCCAGATTTCCGCCGCCAACCAGGAGGCCGATCTGCTCAAGCAAATGCTCTCCTTGGAATCCGCCAGTTCCGGCTGAACGGGCGCTTGGCGGCCTAACCGGCGCCGCCTGATCGATTTTTTGCCGATTACGGCATCACTTGAAACAGCCCACGGGGTCGAAGATGCGACAGAGACCAACCCCCATTTCCGCCTATACCAATGCGCTCGGAACGCGGCCGCCGCTGCATGCCGTGGTCGGTCTTTATGATCTCGCCATCGTCCATACCATCCGTGCCGCAGAGGCCAGTGATCGCCGGGATCCGGAGCGGCAATTCAACGAAGCCCTGAAGGCGGCCCAGATACTCAACGGTCTCAATGGCTGTCTCGACATGAAGCAAGGGGGCACCGTGGCCGTCTCCTTGCGGGAGATGTATAAGGCTGTTGTGGCGGTGCTGATGCGGGCGGTGGGCAAGAAGGATGCGACCGAAGCCTATCTGCGCCTCGCTGACGCGATCCGCCTCACCCGCAATGCCTGGGCGGAAATCGCGAAACTGCCGCTCTCCGTCAAGCCGCTGACCATCATTCCGGTTGCTGCCGAGGCGGCCGATGAGCCGGCGGCGGAAGTCTCGGGGTTTACGAGCCAGAAACAATCAGATATGAATTTACCAAGGCAGGGTAGGATGGGCCTGTCGCTAAACGATTGGACAGTGGAAAAAGTTGAGCGGCCCAGTAATGCCACTAGCGGCCTTTCTGGAAACACTCCAGAAATACGGCGAAAATCTGTCGATCTGGCCCGAGGCTGATCGCAAAGCAGCTGAGCTATTGCTGCTTGAAAGCGAGCAGGCGCGCATAGCTCTCGCGGAAATGCGCGTTTTGCGTGATGCTTTGAAGGGGCCGGCGCCTAAAGCTCCAGGATATCTCGCAGATCGCATCATGCGCGCGGTCTCCGGTCATACGCTGACCGGCACCTCGCACGATATGTTGCCGGCCAGCGACGATCGCAACTAACCCGCAGATACTGATCTCCAGAGATAGTCATCGCCCGTCTCGCTGAGACGGCAGCAACGCTCTAGCCTTGGGTAACGACGCGTACTGCCCGGATCGGACAGGCGATTGAATTGCGGTTCGGCTTTCCCGACCAGGGTCGACTTTGAGTCGATGACAACGGCCGGATAGAGTTACCGGGATACAGCTACTCGAAACATATCGGACAAGATCCGGGACCGGGACGGCTCGATCCCTGAACGATGATGCCGGCGATTTCAGGCGCTCTTTATATGGCCCCGGCGCACAAAATGGCCGCCTAGCTGAACCTGTCTGTTCCGTAAAACCGATGAAAGCACCGCCAATACGTCTTCGGACGTCTGCGGCGGATGCAGGTTTCATCGCGGAGCAGGGCCATGTCTACCGTCTCTAATGTCAATAACGCGGCATCTTCGGGTTCTTCCGGCTCCTCCAGCTCATCCAGCTCGTCTTCGACGAGCGATGCCGTCAGCGCCTATAACACCTTCCTGACCTTGCTGACGACGGAACTGCAGAACCAGGATCCGCTCAACCCGACCGATACCAGCGAATTCACCAGCCAGCTGATCGGCCTCGCCGGTGTAGAGCAGCAAGTGAATATGAGTTCGACGCTGTCCAGCATCCTCGGCATGCTCAATTCCTACGGCCTGTCGAATGGTGTCGCTTATATCGACAAGTCGATCACCTATGACAGCGACACGGCCGCTCTCCAGGACGGCAGCGCCCAATGGCAATATACGCTGCCGAGCGATGCCGATTCCGTCAAACTGACCGTGAAGGATTCTGACGGTAATGTGGTCTGGAGTGGCACCGGCGATACCGGCAGCGGAACGCATGCTTTCTCTTGGGACGGCACCGATTCGGACGGCGCCGCCCATACCAGCGGCGCCTATACGCTGACTGTCACTGCTACAGACAGTTCCGGCGCCGCCATCTCCTCCACCATTTCCGCCATCGGCACGGTGACCGGTGTCGACACGTCGAGCGGCACGACCGAGCTGCAGCTCGGCGACGACTTTTCCATCCCGCTTGCCGATGTCATCGGCATCCACGGCGCGACCAATTAAGCTTCCAGGAGCAAATCATGACGATCGGCAGTGCACTGAATTCGGCCGTCTCGGCGATCAATGCCCAGAGCAAGGCCCTATCCATCATCTCCAACAACCTCGCCAATGCCAGCACGTATGGCTACAAGACCGTTTCCACCAGTTTCTATGACCTGGTGTCGGACAGCGCCGGTCTGGCGTCGGGCGGCGTCACTGCCAATGCTAGCCAGAATGTGAACTTCAAGGGGAATATCGTCGGCACCACGACCTCGACCAATGTGGCAATCGACGGCACCGGTTTCTTTGTCGTCAGCTACAACAACGACCAGTCGCAGACCTTTTTCACCCGTGATGGCAATTTCGACAAGGACAACAACGGCTATCTCGTGAATAACGGCTACTACCTCATGGGCTGGCCGACCGATGCCGACGGCAATATCACTTCGACCAATACCAATAGCACCTCCGGCCTCGAAGCGATCAATATCGACAAGTTCAGCACCTCGGCTTCGGCGACCACATCGGCCACTGTCAAGGCCAACCTGCCAGCGGACGCGGCCGTTGGCGATTCCTTCGACACCAGCATCACCGTCTATGATTCGCTCGGTGTTGCACAAAGCGTCCCCGTTACCTGGGAGAAGACCGCGGCCAATAGCTGGACAATGACCTATGGCAATCCGACTGATCCTTCGGACAATACCAAGACGACCGGCACCATTGGTGGCAACACGACCTATACCGTTAATTTCAATTCCGATGGCAGTCTGGCAGGTATAACGGACAGCGCCGGCAATGCGGTCACCGAACCGACGGTGACGGTCAGCAGCTGGAACGACGGCGCAGCGGCCAGCAGCATCAATCTCAATGTCGGGACGACCGGGGAGACCGACGGCCTGACCCAATATGCTTCTGGGACGGACGATCCCCAGGTCGAAGTCCAGAGCGTCGATCCGAACGGCTTCGCCTATGGCCACCTGACGGGCGTGACCGTCTCCAAGGATGGCACCGTCACGGCTTCGTATGACAATGGCCAGAACCTACCGATCTACAAGATCCCCGTTGCCAGTTTTCCCAATGCCGATGGATTGGAGGTCAAATCCGATAACGTTTATGCGATGACGGGAGATTCGGGCAGTTACACGCTGCACACCGCCGGCGATGGCGGGACGGGCAAGATCGACGGCAGCAGCCTCGAATCCTCGAATGTCAGCACGGCGGACCAGCTCAGCCTGATGATCGTCTGCCAGCAGAATTATTCGGCCGCCTCGCAGGTGATCAGCACCTGCAAGACCATGTTCGATGACCTGATCTCAGCGGTCCGTTGAGCCAGCCGATGGTTGATGCGATGCCGGCCAGGATCACACCGGAATTTTGCGAGCAGGTGGAGCGGGAAGCCGGGCGCAAGCTGGCTGCCATCTCCTACCGCTTCGCCCCCCATGGGCCCGAGCAGGCTCTGAAGCAGAAGCACGATCGCCTTGAGTTGATGCTTGCTTTGGCCGATGTGACAGAGCTGCAAGAAATGCTGCGGCACTACCGGGACATGATCGCGGCTGAGATCAGACAGCATAACAACGCGCAAAGTGCGCTTGCTGCCTATTCCAGGTCCTTCAGCGCGAAGTCGCGGCGCGCTTCCTAAAGCGGAGAAACAAAAAGATGCCAGTTATCCAGGACACCTATCAGGCAAAGTCGAACCCGATCCTCAATGAATTAGCGATTGCCGATCTGATCAGCGTGATGAAGGAGCTGATCGCCGTTGTCTATTCGGAAAACGAATTACTGACACGCGGCATTCCCGCGGCATTGTCGGACTATGCCGACCAGAAGGATCAACTGACCGATCGCTTCGGCGATCTCAGTCGCGGCGTGCTCTCCTCCTGCTCCCAGGAGTTGACGGAAGACGAAGATCTGCGGGAGCAGATCGTCGCCACCGGGCAAATGCTGAAATCGCTGACCCAGGAAAATATGCGCCTGTTGCGCGGGGCGATGGACGCCACCCGCCGGCGTATCAATTCCGTCATGACGGCGATCCAGTCGGAAAGCGGCCGGCACGGCGTCTACGGTGCCAACGGCGCGATCACTGCAGCGAATTTCGTCGATCGGCCAACCAGCTATAAAGCCTAACCGGAAGCGGCAGGAGCCTCACGATGTCTCTCACCATCGCCATGAGTTCTGCGGTCTCTTCGCTCCTCGCTATCGAGCGGCAGATGGCTGTCGTCTCGGCAAATATCTCCAACGCGTCGGTCGACGGCTATACGGCGAAAACCGCGAATCTGGAGACCCAGGTAACCAATGGCTCAGGCTCGGGTGTCGCGGTTTCCTCGATCACCAGCAGCGTCAACAAATATCTCCTGAGGGACATTCTCTCCGCCACCAGCGCATCGAGCGCCAATTCGACGACCTCCGACTACTACAGCTCGCTGCAGAATCTGCTGGGGGAAATCTCGGACAGTTCGTCCGGCAACGACATCTCGTCCCAGATCACCCGCCTGACGACGGCGTTGCAGAATCTCGAATCGACACCGGACGATACCAGCCTCAAGACCCAGGTCGTCAGCGATCTCGACACCCTGGCCTCTACTCTCCGGTCGACCTCAAATGGCATCCAGAATCTGCGCACGCAGGCCGACCAGGAAATCTCCGACAAGGTCACGGAAGTGAATTCCGCGCTCGACACGATCAGCGATCTCAACAAGCAGATTGCGCAGGCGACCGCGCGGGGAGATTCGACAGCCGATCTGGAAGATCAGCGCAACACCGCCTTACAGACCGTTGCCCAGGACATCAACATCTCGTCCTATACCGACAGCAACAACCAGCTGCATATCTATACCGCGAGCAATCAGTCGCTGCTTGACGGCACCGTTGTCAATCACCTGTCGCATAACAGTGCCTCCTCGATCTCCGACGGCGTGACCTATTCCGGCTCTTCCGGCACGGGCATTTCCGGCATCTATGTTGCCGGCACAGATATCACCAACCAGATCACCGGGGGCTCGATCGGCGCCCTGATCGATATGCGCGACGATACGCTGGTCAAGGCCCAGGACGAGCTGAATAACCTCGCTTCCAGCTTGGCGACGGCGGTCAACGGCGTGACCAATGGCGGCAGCGCAACGCCGCCCGCCTCGTCCCTGACCGGCACGACGACGGTTGCCGCGACGGATAGCCTGACGGTTGCCAGCGGGACGACCTTGCGCGTCGCCCTGACAGATTCCAGCGGCAAGATCACCAGCTACCAGGATGTCGATCTCAGCTCGGCGACCACGGTTCAGGACGTCCTCGACAGCCTCAATGCGATCAGCGGCGTCTCGGCGACGGTCACCAACGGCCATCTGACCATCAGCAATAGCAGCGGTGGCGGCATCGCCATTTCAACCCTGTCCGGCTCCGTCGGCAGCACTGATGTCTCCAGCTATTTCGGGTTGAATGATGCCCTGAAGGGCGGCACCTCGGCTCAGACGATTTCCGTCAACAGCGCGCTTCTGTCCGACAGCTCCCTACTGCCGACCGGCACACTCAGCCAGAGCGCAACCTTGACGGTCGGCGACAAGGCAATCGGCGCTTCGGATGCCAGCATCGCGACCTCGCTCTATAACGCCTTGAGTGGCAATACCAGCTTTGCCGCGGCGGGCTTCCTTGGCAGCTCATCGACCAGCTTCTCGGCCTATGCCGCCAATCTCATTTCCGATATCGCCACGCGCGCCAGCAATGCCAGCTCGGACGCCGATACCTCAAGCTCGGCCCTGAGTACGCTGACAACCAGCTTCGCCAACCAATCGGGTGTGAATACCGACGAGCAGACGGCTTTGCTGACTCAGCTGCAAAGTTACTACGCGGCCTCCGCAAAAGTGATCAGCACCGCCAATGCCATGTTCACCAGTTTGCTCGACGCAGTCTCCAACTGACGCTCACGGCGAGGAAAACCATGCTCAGTATCTCCACCTACGGCCTCTTCAACACCGTCCTCAGCAACGCCAAGGACATTCAGAAGCAGGAAGCCCAGGCGTCGATCCAGGAATCGACCGGTCTGGTCGGGACCAGCTTTGCCGATTACGGCAACAAGTCACGGCAGCTCCTGACCTTGCAGAACGAGTTGACCAGCGCCCAGGCGCAAAGCACCAATACGGCAACGGCAAGCGATCGCAGCCAGGCCACTTACAGCGCCCTTGGCAACATGATCACCCTGTTGACCAGCTTGAAGTCGTCGATCAGCGCGGCGATGTCAGGCACTTCTTCGTCGACCCTGAATTCCCTGGGCAGCTCGACGATGGACGACCTCGCCAGTCAAGCCAACACCCAGCTCAACGGCCGCTATCTGTTCGCCGGCAGCCAGACCGACCAACCTGCGGTCGATCTCACCACCTACAAGACCACCACCGCCAGCGCCACCACGGCCGATACCAGCTATTATCAGGGCGATTCACAGCTTGCCTCGGTGCGGATTTCCGACACTTCCAGCGTCAGCTATGGCGTGACGGGCGACAATTCCGCGATCGAAGAGGCCCTGCGCGCCGCCAAGCTGGTGTCTCAGGCGACCACGAATCCGGTCGATACCACGGCGCTCACGGCCGCCTTCGATCTCGCCAGCAGCGCCATCAGCGATCTGTCGAATTTGCAGGCCTCGGTCTCGGTCACATCCGGCCGCCTGACCGATGCCCAGAACAATCAGACGAGCTACATCTCGCTGCTGTCCGATGCGGCCAGCAATATCAAGGATGTCGATTCCGCCCAGGCCGTGGCCAAGGTGTCGCAGCTCGATACGCAGCTTCAGGCTTCCTATTCAGCACTTTCGACCGTCATGAAAATACGCCTGACGGACTACCTTTAAGACAGGGCACGAGGCAATGACGGCACTCCTCCCTCCCATTCACTTGCAAGGCTGGTCGTCTTCAGCGTGCGAGCCGGGCCGCCTGGATGAGGTCGCGATAGCGGGACATAATTCGCCGCAGCAGGCCGCTTTGGCGGAAGCCCGCCTGCTGATGGAATCGGCACAGAAAAGCGTTGTCACTTTCGATGTCTTCGACACTTTCCTGTTCCGCCGCTGCAGCGCGCCAATCGGCGTCTTCGAGCGCGCCTTTCATCATTTGCCGATCGCCGCGCGGCGGCCGGGCCTCAAGGAATCCTTTGTCCAGAGCCGTGTCCTGGCGGAGCTTAGGGCGCGGCAGAAGAGCGTTGCGGCGATAAATTCCAGCGAAGTCACCATCGATGAGATCTATCGCTGTCTGCCACGCCATGCACTTGGACTTGAGGACGTGACTGTCGCGGAACTGGTTTCGGCGGAGTTCTTAGCCGAACTCGACCTTTGCCTGGTCAATCCTGATATCCTGCAAGTTGCACGGGAAGCTTTGGTGCGGCGCGTACCTCTGCGCGTCGGCTTCATTTCGGATACATATTGGTCGGCGGCGCAGCTGAAACGACTTCTCGCTCATTGCGCGCCGGACCTGGTGCCTGACTTCGTCTATACCTCGGCCGATCATCGCACCAGCAAGATGGCGACCCTGTTCGACCGCGTCATTCGGACTGAAAACTATGATGGTGCCGCGGCGATCCATGTCGGTGACAATGCGGTTGCCGATATTCTCGGCGCCCGCGCCTTCGGTATTTCCGCCGTGCATTATCCCCAGCCGCAGGAAGAGATTGCTCAACTGTTGGCGCGCGAAGATGCCGCCGGCCAGTTGATGCAGTCGAAAATGTCGGATTTCAGCCATCGCCTGGATGGCGGCTTTCATCTGCTGCGTCGGACCGCCCTGTCCCAGCTCCCTGCCGAGACCGCGGAGTACCGGGAAGGTGCTGCAATCTTCGGACCGGTTCTCGCCGGCTTCCAGTATTTCCTGCAGCAGCGTGTCGCCCGGATCGCGGCGGGCGGCGGCAGGGTGGCGATCCTGTTTCTCGGTCGCGACGGTCATCTGCCTTTCGAGTTGTGGCATGCGACCCAGCCACAGCCGGCCCATTACGTCGAGATCAACCGCCGTGTGGCCCTGACGGCCAATCTGCAGGATTCCGGTCCGCTGGTCGATGTATTTGAAGCCTGTGTCACGCTGAATGAACCTTCCGTGCAGGCATTCCTGCGGGCTGACCTGCCATCGGTGCGGCAATACTTCGCCAAGATCCCCGGTGGCATCGTCGACGGCAAGACCTTTGCTGCTGCCTTGCCGCAACTTCTTGATGGTGAGGATATCGCGCGATTGTCGCAGCTTATGCGCGGCCAGCTTTTTGCCCATTTGCGTCGCGCCGTACCGGATTTTGACAACTATACCGATCTTGTGCTGGTGGATCTCGGCTATACCGGCACAATCCAGCGCTCGCTACGCAGCATTTTCGACCAGGAAGCCATGACGCAGCGCCTGCATGGTGTCTATCTGGCGACCATCGACGAGCGTCTTATCGATCTGCCTGACGGCGATACGGTGGCCGGCTATATGGACAGCACGGTGGTTACCCCGGCGACCAAGCTGTTC
>Ga0310811_10007990_pt1 | contig 13581 bp, 11 predicted proteins | sample YCmetagenome_FD_207642 | JGI IMG/M metagenome (GOLD analysis project Ga0310811, IMG submission 207642) | Soil microbial communities from experimental microcosm in Duke University, North Carolina, United States - YC | ecosystem: Engineered > Artificial ecosystem > Soil microcosm > Unclassified ... | reverse complement strand
TGCCGAAGCGGTGGCTCAGCATGCCGCCGGCGATGCAGCCGAGCGCGCCCATGCTCATCACGACGAAAGCCCAGCCGGCGACCGCGTGATTACCGGCCGGCGCAATGCCGCTGGAAACGATCAGCAGCGGCAGCAGCGTCCAGAACGCGTAGACCTCCCACATGTGGCCGAAGTAGCCAAAGGCCGATGCGCGGAATTGCGGAATGGCGAAGCTCTGTAGGATGCGGCGTGGATTGAAGGGCGGCGTGTCGGCATGGCGCTTCAGATGCGGGCCGTCGCCGAGCCGCAACATCATCGCCGCGGCAATCAGCGCTAATAGGGACGAGGCCAGTATGCTGGCTTGCCACGGCCATTGTCCGCCGCTCACGCGCAAGCCGTACGGCAGCGCGGTGCCGAGCACCAGCATCGCGATCAGTTGCGACAGCGCATTGCCTGCCTTCTCCGGCACCCAGCTGACGATCAGCTTCATGCCGAGCGGGTACACGCCGGCCAGACAGAAACCGACCAGGAAGCGCAAGGGCAGGCCGGCGGGCAAACCGTGCGCGCACCAGGCAAACGCCGCATTGAACAGCGCGCCGAGCACGGCGCACACCGCAAAAATCCTGCTCGCTTCAAAGCGGTCCGCCAGCCCCGAGAGTGAAAAACTCAAGGTGCCGACGATGAAGCCGAGCTGCACGGCATTCGTCAGCAGGCCGATATCGCTTGCGCTCAAACCCCAGTCCCGCATCAGATCCGCAGCCGCGCCGTTCGCCGAGAACCACAGCGAAGTGCCGAACAATTGCGCGACGACGATGGAGAGGATGGGCCGCATGTGCGTATGGAGGAAGAAACGGTTTGCATCATACACAGAGCGCGGCCGGCGCGCTTTGGCCCTACACGGCGAGCAAGCGCGACGGTACGTTACCGAACGGAACGATTCGCCGGCCGATATCAGAATCGGGACACTATGCTATGGGGAACACTCTGCCCGATACCCTTACACGTCGCGCCGCGTGAAGTGGTGCGCGTTTCGCCGCCCGCCGAAACGGCGCAGGCGTCGTTCCCGCACATGGCGGTCGACGCAGGCAATCAAAAGCTGGTTGAACCATCACGCGATCGTCTCCCGCATTCCAAAAACGCCTAAACCCTGCCCTGCGCGTCTGCTTCGCGTACTGCGTGCTTCCTACAGAAACTGAGCCCGAAGACCTACGGAACGACTGCGCTGTCCGGAGTCAAAACTCGCACGCCCGTCATGCAAGGAGAAATTCATGGACAAGCAAGAGTGGCATTACCAATGGATCAAGACGTTGGTCGAAGGCGGACTGGCGGTGGAAAGCGCGGAAACCGCGTTCAAGGATTTGTACGGATGGGACGGCGTGCCGCTGGATGACGATCCGGTGCAGCTCGCGCAAGCCTATCTGGAAGAGCAATTCCCAACCATCGCCACCGCCGATATCTTGGCGCAGATATGAAATGCAAAAACGGGTGGAGCTGCTCCACCCGTTGTTCCTCTGCAAGTGCTTGCAGCGTCAGATCGCGACGCCGCGCGCCTGTAATGCGGCGCGCACACCCGCGCCGTATGCCGGATCGGCTTTATCGAACAACGCAAGTTGACGCTGGACGATTTCGGCACTGACCTGGCTGAGCGGGCCCGCCAGATTGTCGAACAGGTTCTGCTTCTCCTGTTGCGGCAGCAGGCGGAACAGGTTGCCTGCCTGCGTGAAATCGTCATCCGTGCCGCGGCTGTCGTAGCGGCCGGCTTCACCCTGCAAGGCCAAGCCCGGTTCGCCATGACCCATGCCGAAAGCGCCGCCGCGAGAGGCATCCACTGCATCGTAGTTCTGCTCGGCGCCGCGGTTGGCAAATGCCATCGCGCCGTCGCGCTGCTGGTTGTGGAAAGGACAGCGCGACGCGTTCACCGGCAAGTGCTGGTGATTGGTGCCGACGCGATACAGCTGCGCATCGTGATAGGCGAACAGGCGCGCCTGCAGCATCTTGTCCGGCGAGTAGCCCATGCCGGGCACCACGTTGGCCGGCGACAATGCGGCCTGCTCGACTTCGGCGTGGTAATTGACCGGATTGCGGTTCAACTCCAAAACGCCGACCGGTTGCAGCGGGAAATCCTTGTGCGGCCACACCTTGGTGACGTCGAAGGGATTCCAGCCGGTGCGCGCTTCCCATGCCGCCAACTCCGATTCCGTTGCCACTTGAATCTTCACTTCCCATTGCGGGAAGTGACCACTTGCAATGGCCTTGAAGAGATCGCGCTGCGCGTAATCCGGATCCACGCCAGCCAGACGCGTTGCTTCCGCTGCGCTGAGATTCTTGATACCCTGCCGGGTTTTCAAATGCCATTTCACGTAGACCCGTTCGCCGGCATCGTTGATCAGGCTGAAGGTGTGGCTGCCGAAACCGTCCATGTGGCGATAGCCGTCCGGCGTGCCGCGATCGGAGAACAGCATGGTGACCTGATGCAGGCTTTCCGGCGCCTTGCTCCAGAAATCGAACATCATGGTCGGCGATTTCAGATTGCTGTGCGGACAGCGCTTCTGCGTGTGGATGAAGTCGGGGAATTTGATGCCATCCTTGATGAAGAACATCGGCGTATTGTTGCCGACCAGATCCCAGTTGCCTTCTTCCGTATAGAAGCGCACGGCGAAGCCGCGGGGATCGCGTTCGGTATCGGCGCTGCCGCGTTCGCCGCCAACGGTCGAGAAGCGGACAAAGGTTTCCGTGATCTTGCCGACGTTGGCAAACAGCTTGGCTTTGGTATAGCGCGTGATGTCGTGCGTGACGATGAACACACCGTAAGCGCCCGAGCCTTTCGCATGCACGACGCGCTCCGGGATGCGCTCGCGGTTGAAGTGCTGCAGCTTTTCGATCAAATGGAAATCTTGCAACAGCAGCGGGCCGCGCGGTCCGGCACTGAGCGAGTTCTGATTGTCGGTGACAGGTATGCCGGAGGCGGTGGTGAGGACGGGCGGTTTTTGCGACATGGGTGTTCCCTGAGGGTGGCAGAATCGATGGGCTGATTCTAGGGACGCAGCTTTATTAGGTAAATTTGATTGCTTAAATGCGATCGATAGCGGGCGGTGCTATCGGGCCGATAGATGCATAACCTGCCATGCTCTTGAGATGTGCAGAACGGACGGATCTCTGGCGCCGTTCGAGAAGATCGCTGCCAAAATAGCGTCGCACCTTGTCGCCGACATATGGCGCTATCTGACTCGCCGCGGCCAATGAATGAGGAACGGATTTTCAATGATGAAACGCGCTTTGCTTACCCTGTGTTTGTTCCCGGTCGCACTGTTGCTAAGCGGTTGTGGCGGATATGCGCGCAGTTCTCAAGCATCGGGTGTGCAGGTGTATGGCACCGTCGATGCGGGCATCTCGCATGAGAGTCGCTAGCAGCAAGCGTGATGCCGCAGCTTCGATTATGCTGCGGCCATGTCGCACCCCACCCTGCCTTTTCGAATCCGTGCCGACCTGTTCGCGCAGCTCGCAGCGCTTGAGCATGCCGGCTTGCCGGTCGATCGCGCCTATGCCAGCCTGAATCCGCCTGCGGCTGCGCGCGCACGATGGCAACGAATGGGTTTGCTGCTGCGCGGTCGCGCGACGATCGCTGCAGCCGGCGTGCGCAGTGGCTTGTTCACCGAACTCGAAGGCGCGTTGATCCGCGCCGCTACGGCGGCCGGTAGCCCGGCGTTCATCTATCGGCGATTGGCGGATTATTACGCTCAACGCGCCAAGCAGGCCAACGCAGTCAGAGCGCGGCTGTCGTTGCCGGTGTTTCTGTTCGTCGCGTCCCTGTTCGTCCAGCCTGTGCCCGCGCTGTTCCGCCACGAATTGAGCGTGGGCGCTTACCTCTTGCACAGCGCAGGCTCGCTGGCGGCGCTGCTGTTTGCGCTTGCACTCGTCAAGTCCTTGCCGGATCGCCTGCGTCATGCGCCGCGTACGCCGATGCGCACCCGGCTGGAAACGCTCTCTCTGAAGTTGCCGCTCTTCGGCGACATGCATTTGCGGCGCAACGTCCGCGACTTCACCGAAAGCCTGTCCTTGCTGGTGGAAGCCGGCATGCCGGTTCTGGAAGCACTTCCCATTGCGATCGGCACGATGCAGAACGGCGTCGTGCGCACAGCATTCGCGCCGGTGCGGCGCACGGTCGAACGCGGAGCGACGTTGACCGGCGCGCTCGAAAATGTCGAGCTGATAAACAGTGAAGGCATCGCGCTGATTCACACCGGCGAGAGCAGCGGCACACTGCCCGCCATGCTGATGCGATATGCGCAAGCGGAAACCGATGCCGTCAACCGCTTCGAGCAGGAGCTCGCTACCTGGGCACCGCGCCTGGTCTACGCGGCCATGGCAGCGTGGATGGCCTACGGCATATTGAGCAGCGCGGGCATTGCAACGCCCGCGTGATCAAGCGGATGCGGAAGACGGCGTTTCGCTACTTGGCCAGAAACTGGTGCACCGCCTGGATTGCTGCTGCGCCCTCGCCAACGGCGGCTGCCACGCGTTTGACGGAACCGCTGCGTACGTCGCCGACGGCGAACACGCCGGGCTGGCTCGTTTCCAGATAATAGGGCGCGCGCTCCAGCGGCCATCGGTCAGCAGGAACGTGTGCATCCGTCAGCACGAAGCCCTTGTCGTCCAGCTGCACGCAATCCCCCAGCCAGTTCGTATTCGGTTCCGCGCCGAGGAAAAGGAATACGTGTTCGACGTCGAACGGCCGCGGTGGCTCATCGCCGCAGCGGCATAGCACGCGCTGCAACTTGCCGTCACCCTGCAGCTCGACGATCTGCGTGCGCGAATGCAGCGTGATGTTGTCTGCCGCCTCGATGCGCTGGATCAGGTATTGCGACATGCTGGCCGCAAGACCTTCCGAACGCACCATGATGTGCACGTGGCGCGCATGGCTGGAAAGGAAGACGGCCGCCTGTCCGGCCGAGTTGCCGCCGCCGACGATGATCACGTCGGTCTTGCTGCAAAAGGTCGCTTCCATGTACGAGGCGTTGTAGTAGATACCCCGTCCTTCGAACTGCTCGAGGTGCGCGATCTGCGGCTTGCGGTAGCGCGCGCCGCTGGCGACCACCACTGCGCGCGCATCGATGTGATCGCCATTGTCGAGCTCGATGTCGAAGGGTTTGCCCTGACCGGCGCAGACCAGTCGTCTTACCTCGATCGGCACGGCCACTTCCGCGCCGAACTTGCGCGCCTGCGACAGACCGCGCCCTGCCAGTGCAACGCCCGAAATGCCGGTCGGGAAGCCGAAGTAATTTTCGATCCGCGAGCTGGTACCTGCCTGGCCGCCGGCCGCCTTCGTATCGAGCACCACCACGCGCAAGCCTTCCGAGGCGCCGTACACGGCTGCCGCGAGGCCAGCCGGTCCCGCGCCTACGACGGCGATGTCGAAATGCCGGCCGTTCAGGTTGTCGGGGCTGATGCCAAGCGCATCGGCCACTGCGCGGTTGCTGGGTTTCTTCAGTACCACGCCGCCGGTCGTCACCACCGCCGGCAAGTCATCCATACGGATATCGAAGCGTGCCATCAACTCGGCGGCGGCTTCGTGCTCTTCCGCATCGAAGTAGGCCGCGGGCTGCGCATTGCGGCCGAGGAATTCCCGCAAGCCGAGCGCGCTGCCGGTCCGTTGCGTGCCGAACACGATCACGCCGCCGCCTTCCTTGTCTGCGATGAAGGCAACGCGGCGCAGGATGTAGGCGCGCATGATGAGTTCGCTCAGTTCCGCTTCGGAGATCACCAGCGAGCGCAACGCTTCCTCGTCCAGCACGATCATTTCGCATTCGGTCACGGTGCGCGCGGTGGCCACTGCCGCGCGGCCGGCCAGCGTGCCGATGTCGCCGGTGAACATGCCGGCACCGAAGGTGCCGATCACGCGCGAGCGGATCGCCGTGCTGCGCTCCACGCGAATCGTGCCGGACACGATGATGAACGTGTCGATGTGGCGCTGTCCTTGCTCGAACAGCAGGTGGTCAGGCGGGAAATGCCGACGCTCGCCGTAGCGGCTGATGATCTCCATCTGTTCCTGCGTAAGCATCGGGAAGATCTGATGACGACGTGCATGGACCAGTGAATCGAGCGGGCTTTCGTCGGGAGGTGCGGAGGACATACGATCCTTTCTGCTTTCAATCTGTACCGGAGGCCGTGCTTGTGCCGATTGCTGCGCACAAGCCGCTGTCGGACATCCTACCCGATGCGCTTGTCTGACCCGACATCGGGCGAATGTCCTACCTGTGCTTTGAGGGGCATCATGCAAAAATTTGCAACGCGCCGCAAATTCACTCGAATGCATTCGGCGCTGACTCAACCATATCGTTCATTGTTCAAAGGAGATTTTCATGAAACGAATCACGGTATTGCTGGCAGCGCTGCTGCTGAGCGCAGGCGCATGGGCTCAAACTGGCGGCGGTTACGGCGGCGGCACTTCAGGCGGAACATCCGGTGGCACCTCAGGTGGAACATCGGGCAGCACCTCGGGCGGTAGTTCCGGCGCGGGCGCATCGGATATCCACGGTTCCGGCTCTACGACCGGGACCACGTCTTCCAAGCGCAATCGTCATTCGGGCAACATGTCGGGCAGCGGCTCGGCAGGCACTTCGGGTTCGACCGGTAGCGGCACTGGCGGCACCAGCGGCTCGATGGGAGGAAGCGGTTCGGGTTCGATGGGCACCGGCTCTGGCGGCGCCAGCGGTGGCGCCGGAATGGGCGCGGGCTCCGGCGGCAGTGCCGGCACCAGCTCAACCGGCCGGTGATGAAGCGGGCGATGCCGGCTGGCATCGCCGCCACATATCAGATGCGAACGGGGGCATGCCTCCGTTTCGCCTGTGTCAGTTCGGCGTGGCAATCCACCAGTAGCCGATACCGTTGTCGCTGCGCAGCACATAACGCGCATGCTCGAAAAAGCGCTGCGGGAAGCGCCCCGTTTCCTGGGAATGGCGCGACTCGTCGAGCATGTCGGCAATCATCGCCGCAGCTTTCTTGCGCGACATGTCCGGCGCGGTGGCAAGCACGATGACTTCCGATATCTCCAGCATCGTCTCGCGGTCCGGATTGCCGTTTGCCCCGGAAGCCAGCGCCGTGATGCTCGTGATGCGACCGCTTTCCTTCGAGATGCTGCCGGTCAACGATACGCCGCCGGGAAAAGTGTGCTGAAAGTAATCGTGCAGTGCGCCGTGGCGAATTTCCACTGCGCCGATGCGATACGGCACGCCGGAATGCGCCGCGACGTCGTTGAATGTCTCGACAAACTGATGCGCGGTGAAATTGAATTCATCATCGCGTACAGGCACTTGCTCATGTTGCGCCTGCGTTTCGCTGTCGCGCGGCGCAGGCTGCGGTGCCTTGCTGCACGCGGCAAGCAGGCACAGCGCCAGTCCGGCGCAAATCGTTTTCCTCATATCTCCTCCGATGCCTTCGCGGCATGTCGTCCCGCATTGTTCTCTAGCGGCGTCTGTCGCGCCGTCACGCAAGATTACCACTGCAGTGCGAAGGCGACGCAGCGATCGCCCCGGATTTTTGCGGATCGCCGAAAACGCAAAAAGTAGTTGCATAGCGAATTAACTGCCGATACAATCTGCCGCATGTTCGAGAACTGCCTTTATTTCAACACCACCGCGCTGGCACGCATGCTGGAGCGCGAATACGCGCAGGCGTTCAAGCCCTTCGGCCTGACGCCGTCGCAAGCCTTCATGCTGCGCGTGGTATTGGAAAAGCCGGGGCTGTTGCAGAGCGAGTTGGCGGAAACCATGGTGATTTCACGTTCCACGGCAACGCGTACGCTGGACGGCCTGCAACAGATGAAACTGCTGCAACGCCGTGCAACCGGCCGGGACGGACGGGAATCGGCGATCGAGCCGACTAAGGAAGCCCTGGCGATCAGGGACAGCCTGAAGGCAGCCAGCGCTGAAGTCGGGCGCCGCCTGCGCAGCCGTCTCGGCACCGATTTTGAGCAAACGGTCGGACGCGTGCGCGGCGTGCGAATGTCGCTGGAATAAGGCGCCGTAAAAATTTTTTGCTGAAATAGTTGTATCGCTAACTAAAGGAGTCGATGATGCCCATACTGAACGTCAAGCTGGCCGCAGAAAAATCCCCCGAACTGACGCGTGCCGTCGCCGACCTGCTGATCGAGTTGACCAGCCGCATCCTGAAAAAGAAGCCCGAGGTCACCGCCATCGCGATCGACTATGTGCATCCGGATAGCTGGATCGTCGGCGGGCGTTCGCTGGCCGAACAGGGCAAAAGCAGTTTCTACTTCGATATCAAGATCACCGACGAAACGAATACCAAGGACGAGAAGGCGCAGTACATCCGCGAAGCCTTTGCCGGGTTCGCGCGTCTGCTCGGCGAGCTGCACGAGGAAAGCTACATTTACGTGCAGGACGTGCGGGCCGCTTCCTATGGCTACGGCGGCTTGACGCAAGAGTATCGTTACCATCATTGAGCGGTGTGTGGCCGAAAATGACAGGAATGTCAGTTTCCGGTCAGCAAGGCGACCTTGTTAGTTTTGTATATTTCCGGTTCGCTGCGCCCGCCGCTGGCCGGGCGCGCAACCAGGAAAGAAAGATAAAAGAAGATGTGGATAGTCAAACTCGCCTTGCGGCGGCCGTACACCTTTATCGTGATGGCGCTGCTGATCCTGTTGTCGACGCCGCTGGTGCTGATGCGCATGGCGACAGATATTTTCCCGGAGATCAACATCCCGGTCGTCAGCGTGATCTGGAACTACACAGGCATGTCGGCGGAGGAAATCGGCCAGCGCATTTCCGCCACCAATGAGCGCGTGCTGACCACCACGGTCAACGACATCGAGCATATCGAATCGCAGTCGCTGTCCGGCGTGGCAGTGATCAAAATCTTCTTCCAGCCGCATGCAAACATCCAGACCGCGATCGCGCAGGTGACTTCGGTCTCGCAGGCGATTCTGCGTCAGATGCCGCCGGGCACGGTGCCACCGCTGATCATTCAGTACTCCGCATCCAGCATCCCGGCGATCCAGATCGGCCTTTCCAGTAAGACGATGTCGGAGCAGGGTCTGTTCGACGTCGCGTTGAACTCGGTGCGCACCAAGCTCGTCACCATTCCCGGCGTGGCGATTCCCTATCCGTACGGCGGCAAGAGCCGCGTGGTGTCGGTGGACCTGGATTCGCAGGCGTTGCAGGCAAAGGGCTTGTCGCCGACCGATGTGGTGAACGCGATCAATGCGCAGAATCTGATCCTGCCGGGCGGCACCGCGAAATTCGGCGACACCGAATACACGGTCAGCATGAACGGTTCGCCGCGTGTGCTGGATGAGTTGAACGATTTGCCGGTGCGCACGACGAACGGCGCAACGGTTTATCTCGGTGAAGTGGCGCACGTGCGCGACGGCTTCACGCCTCAGACCAACATCGTGCGCCACAACGGCGAGCGCGGTGTGCTGCTCTCCGTGCTGAAAAACGGCGGCGCATCGACGCTGCAGATCGTCGAAGATCTCAAGAATTCCCTGAAGGATGTGGTGCCGACGCTGCCGGACGGCGTCGATCTGATCACGCTGTTCGACCAGTCGATCTTCGTCAAGTCCGCGATTACCGGCGTGGTGCACGAAGGCCTGATCGCCGCCTGCCTGACGGCGGCGATGATCCTGCTGTTCCTCGGCAACTGGCGCACCACCTGCATCATTGCGATCTCGATTCCGCTGTCGGTGCTGTCGTCGATTCTCGCCTTGTATGCGCTGGGTGAAACCATCAACATCATGACGCTCGGCGGGCTCGCGCTGGCGGTCGGTATTCTGGTCGACGATGCGACAGTGACGATCGAAAACATCGAGCGTTACCTGCACATGGGGCACGATCTCGAAACCGCGATCCTCGAAGGCGCGGGAGAAATTGCGATCCCTGCACTGGTGTCGACCCTGTGTATCTGTATCGTCTTCGTGCCGATGTTCTTCCTGACCGGCGTAGCGCATTACCTGTTCGTGCCGCTGGCGGAAGCGGTGGTGTTTGCAATGTTGGCGTCTTACGTCCTGTCACGTACGTTGGTACCGACGCTTGTGATGCTGTTCATGCGCAACACGCGCCATGCCGGCAACGCGCATGAGCACGATCCCAATCACAAGCCGAGCCTGCTGGAGCGTGTCTACAAGAAGTTCGATGCCCGTTTCGAGCGCATGCGCGGCACCTACATTGTCATTCTCAGCACGCTGCTGCCGCGCCGCAGGATGTACGCGGGGCTGTTCCTCGGCTTTTGCGTGCTGTCGACCGGCCTTTCCTTCGGCCTCGGCCGCGACTTCTTCCCGAGCGTGGATGCCGGCCTGATCCGCTTGCACTTCCGCGCGCCGACCGGCACGCGCATCGAGGAAACTGCGCGGCTGGCGGACCAGATCGAAACCGTGATCCGCGACACGATTCCGAAAGACGAGCTGGAGAACGTGCTCGATAATCTCGGCCTGCCGTATTCCGGCATCAATCTTTCCTATAGCAACGCCGGCACCATCGGCACGCTGGATGGCGAGATTCTGCTGGCGCTGAAGGACGGTCACGCGCCGACCGACAAGTACGTGCAGCAGCTGCGCCGCGAATTGCCGCAGCGTTTCCCCGGCATCGAATTCTTCTTCCAGCCGGCTGACGTGGTGACACAGATCCTGAATTTCGGTCTGCCCGCCGCAATTGACGTGCAGTTCTCCGGCAACAACATTGCAGGCAATTACGCGCTGGCGGCAAAGCTGCAGAACATCGTCAAGCAGATTCCTGGCGCGGTGGACGTGCATATCCAACAGCGCGTCGACCAGCCGGCGATTGCGCTCGACATGGATCGCAGCAAGCTGCAGCAGCTTGGCCTGTCGGCCGGCAATGTTGCGCAGAACGTGCTGGTGCCGCTGTCCGGCAGCTTTCAGACCGCGCCGGCATTCTGGCTGAATCCGAAGAACGGCATTGCCTACAACATCTCGGTGCAGACGCCGCAGTACAACATCGATTCCTTGGATACGCTGTTGCAGATCCCGGTCGGCAACGGCAATGCGAATACCTCGACGCAGCTGCTGAGCAATCTGGTGACCGTTAATTCGGCGCGCCAGCTGGCGGTGGTGTCGCGCTATGACATTGCGCCGGTGGTCGACCTGTACGTCAGCGTCAGCGGCCGCGATCTCGGCTCGGTCGCTTCCGAAGTGCGCAAGGCGGTCGATCAGATCAGCAGCGAATTGCCGAAGGGTTCGAAGGTCACGATACGCGGCCAGGTGCAGACGATGCAGTCGTCCTTCATCGGCCTGGGCCTTGGCCTCGCGATGGCGATCCTGCTGGTCTATCTGCTGATCGTCGTCAACTTCCAGTCGTGGATCGATCCGCTGATCATCATCACCGCATTGCCGGCTGCGCTGGCAGGCATTGCATGGATGCTGTTCCTGACCGGCACGACGCTTTCCGTGCCGGCGCTCACCGGCGCCATCATGACGATGGGCGTGGCGACCGCGAACAGTATTCTGATGGTGTCGTTCGCCCGGGAGCGATTGCTGGCCGGCGTGGCGCCATTGTCCGCGGCGCTGGAAGCCGGCGCGACTCGTCTGCGTCCGGTGCTGATGACCGCGCTGGCGATGATCATCGGCATGCTGCCGATGGCGCTGGGCCTGGGCGACGGCGGCGAACAGAACGCGCCGCTCGGCCGCGCCACCATCGGCGGCCTGCTGTTTGCCACCGTTTCCACCTTGTTCTTCGTGCCGCTGGTCTTTGCAGGCGTGCATCAATTCCTGGCGCGGCGCGCTGTAAAAAAAGGTTTGCCGCCGCCCCACTCCGTTGTCGTTGAAGGAAGTCACTAACATGTCCGAAAATCGTCATTCCTCAATCGGAATTCATGGCCTGCACGCACACGAACGCGCACACGGCTTCAATCGCATCCGCATGCTGAAGCGCATGCATCGCGTGGTGCTGCTCATTCTCGCGATCCTGCTGATCGGCGCGGCAATTGTGGTGGCGTTGCGTTTTGCCAAGGGCAGCGCGCTGGCCGAGACCTCGAAGGAACAGCAGGCGCGCTACGTGACGGTGATCTCGCCGAAGAGCGTGGACGGCAATAACGTACTCACGCTGCCGGGCACGCTGCAAGGCAGCATCGAAGCGCCGATCTTTGCGCGCACCAGCGGCTATGTCGCCAAGTGGTACAAGGACATCGGCGATCAGGTGAAGCAGGGTGACTTGCTGGCGCAAATCGATACGCCCGAAGTCGTGCAGCAATTGAACGAGGCGAAAGCCAATCTGCAATTGGCGCAGGCGACGTTCGAGCGCTGGGATGCGCTGCGCAAGCGCGATGCGGTGTCGCAGCAGGAATTCGACGAGAAGCAGAATACGCTGGCGACGGCGCGCGCCACCGTGCAGCGCCTGCAGGATCAGGTCAACTACAGCCGCATCGTCGCGCCGTTTGCCGGCGTGATCACGCGCCGCAATATCGATATCGGCAACCTGGTCGATGCCGGCGGCGGCTCGCGCGTGCTGTTCACGCTGGCCAAGAGCGACCCGCTGCGCGCCTATGTCTACGTGCCGCAGAACTACGCCACGCAGGTGAAGACCGGCGACAAGGTGGACGTCACGCTGCGCGAGATGCCGGGCCAGACCTTCACGGCGACGATTGCGCGCACCGCAGGCGCCATCGACACGCTGACGCGCACGATGCAGGTCGAGGTCACGCTGCCCAATCGCGACGGCAAGCTTCTCGCCGGTTCCTACGTGCAGGTGGCGATTAAAACCAAAGGTGGCGAAGGCGGCGGCCTGATCGTGCCGAGCAACGTGCTGTTGTTCCGTCCGGAGGGCTTGCGCGCTGCACTGGTCGATGCGAACGGCAAGGTGCATCTGCAGCCGGTGAAGATCGGCCGCGAACTTGGCCAGAACGTGGAACTGAGCACCGGCGTTACGGCGAACGACCGCCTGATCGTGAATCCGGCCGATTCGCTGAATGAAGGCGATGTGGTCAGCGTGGTGACGCCGAAGGAAGAAGGCGCCGCGAAACCGGCGGCGAACACGAAGAGGAGCGCATCTTGATGCTGCGCCGTGCTTCCGCGCCGATCCTGCTCGCCGTGATGACGCTGTGCGGCTGCGCAGTCGGGCCCGACTACCAGCGACCCGAGGCGCCGATCGCGCAGGCTTGGAAGACGGACGCCGGCTGGCAGGCCGGCCAGCCGCGCGATGCCGAACTGAAAGGCGCATGGTGGGAAATTTTCGGCGATGCCGAACTGAATCGGCTGCAGCAACAGGCGCTGCAGAATGGACAGACGATGGTGATCGCACAGGCGCGCGTCGAGCAGGCGCGCGCGCAGGCGAACGTCGCCAACAGCGCGTACTTCCCGCAGATCGGTGCGCAACTCGGTGCGAGCCGCGCACGTTCTTCTGCGGATCGGCCGCTGTCGAATCCCAACACACGCAATGTCTCGATCATTCAGAGCGACTTCAACGGTGCGTTCACGGTCGACTATGAAGCCGATCTGTTCGGTCGCGTACGGCGTCAGGCGGAAAGCGCGCGCGCCAGCGCGGAGCAGGCGCAGGCCGACTTTGAAAATACGCGCCTGGTGCTGACCGCCGAATTGGCCGCCGATTACTTTGCCCTGCGCGAAACCGATGCCGAGAT
>Ga0310811_10007989_pt1 | contig 13582 bp, 12 predicted proteins | sample YCmetagenome_FD_207642 | JGI IMG/M metagenome (GOLD analysis project Ga0310811, IMG submission 207642) | Soil microbial communities from experimental microcosm in Duke University, North Carolina, United States - YC | ecosystem: Engineered > Artificial ecosystem > Soil microcosm > Unclassified ... | reverse complement strand
ACGAAGACGCCGAACGGCGTGTACTATCGGGAGTCGGTCGTTGGTACGGGAAACACGCTGCCCGGCGTGCAGACGGTCGTGATCACCTATGCGGGTTTTCTCAAGGATGGCTCGCTCTTCGGATCGGGTGAGCAGCAGCAGGTCGCGATGACGGCACTCCCCTATGGGCTTCAGGAAGGGATGCCGGGCATGAAGGAGGGCGGCGAGCGCGTTTTCGTCATTCCGTCGGCCCTCGGCTACGGACCGGCGCAGGTTGGGTCGGTACCGCCCAATTCGACCCTCATCTTCGACGTGAAGCTCGAGAGGATTCCGTAGCGTCGCGTCGCCCCCTTGGGCGTGGTATTGTTGTACGCGTTGCGTCGACCTCCACCCCTAGGGATGCTCTCATGAAGCGCTTGCTCGTGTTGACCGCGGCCGCCGCCATCGGCGTTCACGCTGCCACGCCTGTCGCCGCCCAAACCGGAACGACGGATCCGGTGCTCAAGCGAATCTGGACGCTGGGCATGGACAGCTCTCACACCTGGGATCTGGCACAGACCTTCTTCGATTCGATCGGCCCGCGCCTGACCGGCACGCCGCAGGGCACGTCGGCAAGCGACTGGGTGATGAAGAACTACCGCGCGTGGGGGATCGACACGCGTCGCGAGCAGTACGGGACCTGGCGCGGTTGGCGCCGGGGGTACAGCCACATCGACCTGATCGCACCACGCGTCCGGTCGCTCGAAGCGATCACGTTGGGCGACAGCCCGGGCACGGCCGGGCGTGACGTCACCGGCACGACGATCATTCTGCCGATGGTCGCCGACAGCAACGAGTTCGTGAAATGGCTGCCGAACGTGAAGGGGAAGTTCGTGCTCATCTCGGCTGCGTACCCCACCTGTCGCCCGGAAGAGGAGTGGGTGGCGCAGGCGACGCCGGAGTCGAAGGCGCGGATGGACACGACGATCGTCAAGCTCATCGCCGACTGGACGACGAGAATACGCAACACCGGATACCCGGTCACCGCCGGTAATCCGACCGGCAATCTCGGCCGCCGACTCGAGAAGGCCGGCGCGGCGGGCGTGATCGTGTCGAACCTGGCCAGCCCGACGGGCGGTGCGTGGGGCACGTGGACCGTGTACGACACCAAGAACACGAGCGCGCTCGGGATCGCGATGAGCTGCGAAGACTACGGTCTTCTCTATCGCCTCACCGAGCGAAAGCAGGGGCCGCGTCTTCGAGTGAACGCGGTCTCCGATACGCTGGGCCAGGTTCCTGTCTACAACACGTTCGGCTCGATCAAGGGCACGGAAAAGCCGAACGAATACGTTCTGCTCTCGGCGCACTTCGACTCGTGGGACGGTTCGCAGGGCGCGACGGACAACGGGACCGGGACGATCATGATGATGGAGGCGATGCGCATCCTGAAGGAGGCGTATCCCCATCCGAAGCGCACCATCATCGTTGGTCACTGGCCAGGAGAAGAGCAGGGGCTGATTGGCTCGCGGGCGTTTGCCTACGATCACCCCGAGTTCGTGCGCGCGATCGCCGCGGGGTTCAACCAGGACAACGGTACCGGGCGTGTCGTGAGCACGTCGGGCGTTGGTCTTCCTGACGCTGGGGCGCACATGCAGGCGTGGCTCGCCAAGCTCCCGCAGGAATTCCAGAATCAGCTCAAGTACACGGGCGTTGGCGCTCCAGCGACCGGTGGCACCGACAACGCGTCGTTCAATTGCTACGGCGCGCCGGTCTTCGGCCTCGGCGCGACGGGTTGGGACTACGGTTCGTATACGCACCACACCAATCGCGACAGCTTCGACAAGATCGTCTTCGACGATCTCAAGGGGAATGCGACGATCGTCGCAATGCTGGCGTACCTCGCGTCCGAGGACCCGACGTTCATCTCGCGTGAGCGCGTCGATCTCACGGCCAATGGCGGTGGGCGGGGTGGACGCGGCGGCGGTCGCGGCGCACCGAGCGGACGCGGCGCAATCAACCTTGGCGACGGTGGACGGGGCGCCGCCGGTGGCCGCGGCGGTCCGGAGCTCGACGAAAAGGGCTGGGCGCCGACGTGCACCAAGGCGCCGCGCTTCTTCAACGACTCGTCGCGCGTGACCGCACCGTCCAAGCGATCGTAGCGCGCCGCAGGGAATGGATCTGAAAGAGAACGTTCCGCTCTGGACGCCGTCGAAGGAGCAGATCGAGCGCGCGAACCTGACCCGATTCATGGAGCAGGTGCGTGCGCTCGGCGAGCGAACGCTACACATCAGAGATTTTGCATCGCTCTACGACTGGTCGATCCGCGATCTGGAGCTGTTCTGGATCGAGGTTCGGCGATTCTGTGGAGTGATCGAGGGCTCGCAGGATCCGGCAATCGCCTGCGAGCGACCCCTCATCGGACGCAATCGCGTTGCGCCGCCGGACCCGCAACTCGGCCCGGTCTGGTTCGTCGGATCCCGCATCAACTTCGCCGAGAACCTCCTGCGGTTCCGCGACGACCGGGAGGCAATCGTCTTCTGGAACGAACGCGGCCCACAGCGGCGCCTGACCTATCGCGAGCTGTTCGACGAAGTCGCGCGCCTTGCGGCGGCGCTGCGCCAGATGGGTATCCAGCCGGGTGATCGAATCGCCGGGTTCATGCCGAACCTCCCCGAGACGGTCATCGCGATGCTCGCCGCGACGAGCCTCGGCGCGATCTGGTCATCGTGTTCGCCAGACTTCGGCGTCAACGGTGTGCTCGATCGTTTCGGCCAGATCCAGCCGCGCGTGTTGTTCTGCGCCGATGGCTATCGCTACGGCGGGCGAGAGATCAGTTGCCTCGATCGTGTCCGTGAGATCGCCGATCGGATTCCCGAGATCGAGCGAGTCGTCGTCGTGCCGTACATGGACGAACAGCCGGACCTGTCACAGATCCGTGGAGCGGAGCAGTGGAGCGCGTTCGCTCCACGCGACGGAGACGCACCGCCGCTCGAGTTCGCGCATCTGCCGTTCGATCATCCGGTGTACATCATGTACTCGTCGGGCACGACGGGCCTGCCCAAGTGCATGGTGCACGGCGCCGGCGGCACGCTGCTTCAGCACCTGAAGGAGCTCGTGCTTCACACCGATCTCGGTCGCGACGATCGCATCTTCTATTTCACGACCTGTGGATGGATGATGTGGAACTGGCTCGTCTCCAGCCTCGCCGTTGGCGCGACGGTCGTCCTCTACGATGGAGCGGCCTTCATTCGCCGTCGTCCAATTCTGTGGGACCTGGCCGCCGACGAGCGCGTGACTGTGTTCGGCACGAGCGCGAAGTGGCTCGCCCTCGCCGAGAAGGAGGGACTCCAGCCATTCGCGACGCACGACCTCAGAAAGCTGAAGTCGATTCTGTCGACGGGAAGTCCGCTGGCGGAGCATTCGTACGACTACGTCTACCAATACGTGAAGCGCGACGTGCGACTGAGCAGCATCAGCGGTGGAACGGACATCGTCTCCTGTTTCGCGCTCGGCAACCCGATCGGTCCGGTGTGGCGTGGGGAATTGCAGACTCGCGGTCTGGGCATGAAGGTCGAGATCTTCGACGATTCGGGACACCCGATCGTCGGCGAGCCGGGAGAGCTGGTGTGTACCGCGCCCTTTCCGAGCATGCCGGTCGCGTTCTGGAACGATCCGGACGGGTCGAAGTATCGAGCCGCGTATTTCGATCGCTTCCCCAACACCTGGCGCCACGGTGATTGGGCAGAGATCACGGCGCACGGGGGCGTGATCATCTACGGCCGCAGCGACGCGACGCTCAACCCGGGTGGTGTGCGCATCGGCACCGCGGAGATCTATCGCCAGGTCGAGCAGCTGCCGGAGATCGTCGAGAGCCTGGTCATAGGCCAGGACATTGCCAGCGAGGGCGGGACGGACGTGCGCATCGTGCTATTCGTGCGGCTCGCTCCTGACGTATCGCTCACCGACGCGCTCAAAGACAAGATTCGCTCGCAGATCCGAACCAATGCGAGTCCGCATCACGTACCCAAGAAGATCATCGCCGTCGCCGACATTCCGCGCACGATCAGCGGCAAGATCACCGAGCTCGCGGTGCGCGACGTCGTGCACGGCCGGCCGGTGAAGAACGCGGACGCGCTGGCGAATCCGCAAGCGCTCGAGTTGTTTCGAGATTTGCCGGAGTTGGCGAACTGACCTGAACCGCCTTACCCGCGCTGCGGCCTATTGAGCAGCGGCCTATTGAGCAGCGGCCTGCTTGCCGCGATCGACTCTCTTGCTTGAGTCGCCAGCTCCTCTGCCAACGATCGGACCTGTGCTTCCCGTTTGCGCGACGCACGTCCAAAGAATCCGCGCGCCGTCAGGTAGGATGCGGCGACGGTCCCGCCCCACATCCAGAGCCCGAATGCGAGGTTGTGCATACCGGCGCCAAGGCCCATCCAGAGACCCGAGGATCCGCCGCCGAGACCGCCCATGAGCCCGCCGAACAACCCGCCCGCCAACTGACGCATCGTTTCGGAAACTCGAATCGTCGTTTTGCCGCCACGCGCGAGAACCGAGACCTGCAAGTTGCGCTTCGGCGGTTGCGTTTGCCACGCGAAAGAACGTCCCACTGCTGACAGCTGTCCCGTTTCGCCCGTGGCGTGGCGGACGATATCGGCGAGGAGATCATAGTCGCGTTCGGGCATCTCGCCTTCGAGAACCACTTGGTACTCGACGTGGATGTGTCCACCGGCGAGCAGGTTCTCCGGTCCGCTTCGGTCGACGAGAGCGAGCGGCCGTGATTCGAGTGGTGCTGAAGGGGCCAGCCCACGCTCTTCGAACACGTGATCGACATACTTGGCCGAGATTCCTGCTTCCACGGCCGCGTCGCGAATGTCGACCGGCTTGTAACCGGACGTCCGCGCAGCGTCGCGATCGGTGTCGCGGCGCATGGCAACCGGCGACGGACGTGGCTCGATCCCGGTGCGCGCCTGGAGATCGGCGGCGCGTTCGATGATCGAATGGGCTTCGGAGTCAGAAATGAGCGACGGCCGGAAGGGGCCGACATCGGGCGAACGCTGCGGCGCCGCGTAGATGAGATCGAGGTGCCCGAGATCATCCAGCGCGTCGACCACGTCCGCGCAACTCTGGAAGCGCTCCGCTGGATCCTTGGCGAGGCATCGATCGATGATGTCGGCCAGAGCGCGTGGTGTCGCCGGCGCCACGGTGTGGAGCGGTGGCGCCGTTTTCGTGACGTGGGCGATTAGCACGGCCGACGCCAGTTCGGCCTCGAAGGGAAACCGTCCCGACAGCGCGAAGAATGCGACGACGCCGAGCGAGTAGATGTCGCTGCGAGCGTCCACTGAATCGCCTGAGACCTGTTCCGGGCTCAGATAATAGACCGTGCCGAGCACCTGCCCCGTCGCCGTGAGCGGGGACGCCTCGGCGAGCCGGGCGATTCCGAAATCGGTGACCATGGCACGTCCGGTCGCGCGATCGAGCAGAATGTTCTCGGCCTTCACGTCGCGGTGGATGACGCCGTTCTCGTGCGCGGCGCCGAGCGCGGTCGCCACGTCGCGCAGGTGTCGCACGACGTCGCTCGGCTCGAGCTGGCCAAGGTTACGGATCCGCTGCGCGAGCGAGTCGCCGTCGACGAAGCCCATGACGAAGAACACCCGGCCCTGCAGCTCATCGGCTCGGTGAATCGGCACGATGTTCTGATGGGACAACCGGCCGGCGGTTCGCGCCTCTCGCAGGAAACGCTCTCGCACAATGGGGTCGACGGCCAGGTGCGGCGGCAGCGTTTTGATGGCCACGCGTCGATCGAGACGTGTATCGCGCGCCAGGTACACGATGCCCATACCGCCGCGCCCGATCTCGCGCTCGACGTCGTACTGGCCGGCGAGCGCATCGGCAAAGCGCGCGAGGTCCGCGAATTGTTCTGGCGTAGGCGCGGTAGTCACGGCGTATACATTATCCCTTTGAGCATCTTCACGTAGCCCCCTTTGAGTCGAGGTCGGAACGCGATACCATGGGGGAGGAAACGTGCGGCGAGGGCCGCGCGCCGTATGCGAAATGAGGAGCGAAGCATGGCCACGCAAACATTGCCCATCGGTGCCGAAGTCCACGACACCTTTCCGATCAACGGCACCGACTACATCGAATTCTACGTCGGGAACGCCAAGCAGTCAGCACTTTTCTATCAGGCCGCGTTCGGTTTCCAATTCGTCGCCTACCGTGGACCGGAGACGGGCGTTCGCGACCGGGTGAGCTATCTCCTGGTCCAGAACAAGATTCGCCTCGTGCTGACGTCGCCGCTCGGTCCCGACGGCGACATCGCCGATCACGTTCGGAAGCACGGCGACGGCGTGCGGGACATTGCCCTCTGGGTCGACGACGCCCGGGATGCGTACGACAAGGCCGTCGAACGCGGCGCGGTCTCCGCATACGAGCCGCGGACGATGCGCGACGACGACGGCGAAGTCGTGGTCGCCGGTTTCAAGATCTACGGCGATACAATTCACTCCCTGGTCGAGCGCAAGAACTATCGTGGCGCCTTCATGCCGGGGTTCGAGAAGCGTGAACCTCGCTACCAGGCGAAGCCGACGGGCCTGCTGTACGTCGACCATTGCGTCGGCAACGTCGAGCTCGGGAAGATGAATGTGTGGGTCAAGTTCTACGAGCACGTGATGGGGTTCAAGAATCTCATCTCGTTCGACGACCAGGACATCTCGACGGAGTATTCGTCGCTCATGTCGAAGGTCATGTCGAACGGCAACGAGCGGATCAAGTTCCCGATCAACGAGCCGGCGCAGGGCAAGCGCAAATCGCAGATCGACGAGTATCTCGAATTCTATCGGGGCCCTGGCGTTCAACACCTCGCGTTGGCCACGGACGACATCATCGCAACGGTCAGCGCTCTGCGCGACCGCGGCATCGAGTTTCTCAAAGCGCCGCCGAGCTATTATGCCGATCTGCAGAAGCGAGTCGGTACGATCGACGAGCCGCTCGACAAGCTTCAGGACCTCGGCATCCTGGTCGACCGTGACCCCGACGGCTATCTCCTGCAAATTTTCTCGAAACCCGTTCAGGACCGCCCGACGCTCTTCTACGAGATCATCGAGCGAAAGGGCGCGCGAAGCTTTGGGAAGGGGAACTTCAAGGCGTTGTTCGAGGCGATCGAACAGGAGCAGGCACTTCGCGGGAATCTCTGACAACATGCCCATTTATCACACTCTCGGAACCATCCCCCGAAAGCGTCACACCGCCTTCCGCAAACCGAATGGCGGTATCTACGCCGAGGAGTTGATGGGCCACGAGGGATTCACGGGAACGTCGGCGCTGCTGTACCACGTGCATCCGCCGACGACCGTGAAGTCGGTGCGGCGCGTGCGAGAGACGAAACTCGAAGCGGATCCGGACCAGGCGCTCCGGCATCGCCATTTCCTCACGGCGCGCGCCGCGAAGGGGGGAAGTCCGACGCTCGATCGCATCCCGATGCTCTTCAATTCGGACATTGCGATGTCGTACGTCGAGCCCGACAAACAGGACGAGCATTTCTATCGAAACGCGCAGGCGGATGAGCTGGTGTATGTCGCCAAGGGGAAGGGTACGCTCGAGACCGTATTCGGCGATCTTCCCTTTGGTGAAGGCGACTATGTCGTCATTCATCGCGGGATTCTTCACCGCTACAAGTTCGATACGAGCGGCGACCCGGCGAAGCTGCTGGTGATGGAGAGCCGCGGGCACGTGCGGTGGCCCAAGCGTTACCGCAACGAGTTCGGGCAGCTGAAGGAAGGCGCGCCCTACTCGGAGCGTGACATTCGTCGCCCGTTGGTACTAAATACACACGACCAGATGGGCGACTATCCGCTGCTCGTCAAACAGTACGACGGAATCAACGAGCTGGTGCTCGACCACCACCCGTTCGACGTCGTCGGCTGGGACGGATACTTCTATCCGTGGGCGTTCAACATTCGTGATTTCGAGCCGATCGTCGGCCGGATCCATCAACCGCCGCCGGTGCACCAGACCTTCGAGGGCGACGGATTCGTCGTCTGCTCATTCTGTCCGCGGCCGTACGATTTCGATCCGAACGCCGTTCCAGCGCCGTACAACCACAGCAACGTCGATTCGGACGAAGTGTTGTACTACGCATCGAGCGAGTTCATGAGCCGAAAGGGGATCGAGTTCGGGAGCATCACGCACCACCCCGACGGCATTCCGCACGGCCCGCATCCTGGCCGCGCCGAGGCGTCGATCGGCGCGAAGGAGACCAACGAGCTTGCCGTGATGATGGACAGCTTCCGTCCGCTCAAGGTCGCGAAACAGGCGCTGGCGTTCGAGGATCCCGCGTATCACAAGAGCTGGATCGACGCGCAGCATGCCGGCTTCAACCCTCCGACGACCTGATTTGCGAGATATCTGAAAGGCGATAGACTCGTCGGGAGACCTTCTCTGGCGGGAATCGCATGCGGTTTCGCACGCTTGGTCGTCTTGTCGCCGTCGTCATCGTCGGGCTCTGCCTCGGCTCACGCGCTTCTGTCGCGCAATCGGCGTCGCTGATTGGTACCGTCGCGCGCGACACGCTGAACAACCGGCTCGACGGTGCCGAGATCTCGATCGCCGAGATCCGCCGGACGGTGCTCTCGAGCGCTCAGGGAGAATTCCGCATCGACGGCGTTCCCGCGGGACGCTACGCCGTGACCGTACGCCACGTCGGGTTCACACCGCGCGTCGATACCGTTGAATTCAGCGCCGATGGGCGCGTCGAGCGCACGTATGTGCTCGCGCCGTCGTTGGCGGTGCTGGATTCAGTTCGCGTGACGGCGAAGGAAAGGAAATACCTCTCGCCGGGACTCAATGGGTTCGAGGAGCGGCGCAAACTGGGCTTCGGGCACTTCATTACCGATAGCGTTCTGCGTCGCTACGACAACGACCGCTTGTCCGATTTGCTCCGGCGCATTTCGGGCGTGAGCCTCATCCCGTACCGCTCGGGGCTGTATGCGGGAAGCACGCGTTCGGTTGGAGGGACGACCCGAGTCTTGGTCGATCCGTCGGATCAGCGGAGTCCGAAAGGGTGCTGGTCCACGATCTACCTGGATGGTGCGCTGATCTACAGCGTCGTCGCCGGCAACCGCGGCGCGCCGGTGCCGGACTACAACAGCTTCCAGGTCATCGACCTGGGGGCCGTCGAGTTCTACAGCGGCGGTGCGACGATTCCGGTTCAGTACAACGCGACGGAGTATGGCTGCGGAACAGTCCTGCTGTGGACCCGCGAGCGATGAAATGAGGGAACGCTCATTTCATCGCTATCCGCGCGCGGAAAAATCGGCGATCGCTTTCTTCGTATAGTCCGACAGCACGAGCGTGCCGCTCAAGGCGGCGCGCTCCTCGAGGAGCCGCGGCCAATCGTCGGTCCCGGCCCACGTGATGGCCTTGATGCGCGCGACAGCGTCCGGGTTTGCCGCGGCGAGCGTGGCCGCGAAGGCGTTCACGGCTTCGTCGAGTGCCGGCACCGTGTCCCACACGCGTGCGTACAGCCCATGCGTTGCGCCCCACGCGGCATCTCGCCAGTCGGCATCGATTGCCATGGCCCCGAACGCGCCCGGGCCGACCTTGCGCTCGATGACCGGGCCGACCACGAACGGTCCAATACCCACGGCAAGCTCGCTGAGTCGCAGGGCGGACTTTTCCGTCGCCATTGCGTAATCGGAGGCAGCCACGATGCCCACGCCGCCTCCGACGACCTTGCCCTGGATGCGCGTCACGATCGGCTTCGGGGAGCGAATCATTGCGAGAATGACTCGCGCAAAGCCCATGAAGAACTCCTTCCCGGCAGCCGCATCGCGGATCGCCGACAGCTCGGCGAACGAGGCACCGGCGCAGAATGGACCTGTGCCGTAGCTCCGCAGCAGGATTACCCGGACGTCGGATCGGCTGCCGGCTTCGGCGATTGCATCCGCCAGTGCACGGAGCACGCTGGATGGAAGGGAGTTGCTCTTCGGGTGCCCAAAGGAAATGTCCGCTACGCCGTTGGCGACGATCGACGAGACAGAGCCCGATTCGCTGAGTGGTGCGTGTTCAGCCATCGCGGTTAGCGGCCCACCCGGACCCGCAGACCGCCCCGGATGATGCCTAGCTGGGTGTTCTTCAGAAGGTCGCAATCGGCCTGGAGACACGCGCTGCCGGAGCCTGCGAGTCCGCCCCCGAAGCTGGTATAGCCGTAGGTGTACGTCGCGTCCGCGAAGATGGCAAAGCGATCGTAGATGTGCTTGTCGAGCCCGCCGGAAAAGCTGATCGCTCCGCCGGATCGATTCTGCTGCTTGGCGGTTGCGTTCACTCCCGAAATGGAGGTGTAGTGGATCTCACTCGGGCGCCAGTTGATGAATCCAAAGCCGACCGCGATGTACGGCATGATGTACGGCAGCGGAACCCGAAGGCGCGTCGTCGCGTTGATTTGGATGATGGACGCGTTGCTTGCCGTAGCCGTCCGGAGAAGACCGTTGGGCCCTTTCACGAAGTCGGCGATGAACTGCGCGTCGTCGAACGGAAAGGTGCTGTACGCTCCTTCCAGGCCGAAGCCGAATCGAGACACTCCCCCGGCGCCACGGCCGATATCCCAGTTCTCATAGGCGAGGAAGACCCCGTTTCCCGCGCGCCAGTCGCGAATCGCGCCCTGGGGATTGATTGGGTTCACCTTCCCGAATGAGCCGCGAACATAATCGCCGGGGGTCAATCCGTCGGCCCATCGGTCTGAGTTGTCCTGTGCTCGGACCGGCGCCCAGGCGGAGAGGAAGAGCAGAACCGCTACGGTGAGGAACGCACGAGAGCGCATTGCCGAGCCTTTGTCGTGAGTGAAAATCGAGTGGAAATCTACCCGGCCCGGACTGCCCGGCACTAGATTTCATGAGAATGGGCGTGACGTATCTCGCCTGCCGACCTGGAGTTGAGCCAATGGCCGACCAATCCACAACGACTTCTTCCGGTCCCGACGATAGCGCCAGGAACGCGGAGTTCGAGGCGCGCATCGCCCGTGGCGAGAGCATCGAGCCGAAAGACTGGATGCCCGAGCGGTACCGCAAGCAGCTGACCCGGATGATGTCACAGCACGCACATTCAGAGGTCGTCGGCATGCTGCCCGAGGGCAACTGGATCACACGCGCTCCGAACCTCCGGCGCAAGATGGCGCTCCTCGCCAAGGTGCAGGATGAGGCCGGTCACGGTCTGTACATCTACTGCGGTACCGAGACGCTTGGCGTCGACCGGCAGGAGCTCGTGCAGCAGTTGCTGAACGGAACGGCGAAGTACTCCAGCATCTTCAACTACCCGACGCTCACCTGGGCCGACATCGGCTGCATCGGCTGGTTCGTCGACGGCGCGGCGATCGTCAATCAAACGATGCTTGCCAAAGCGTCGTACGGTCCGTATGCCCGTGCGATGGTGCGCATCTGCAAGGAAGAGAATTTTCATAAGCGCCAGGGGTTCGAGATAATGACAACCCTGGCCGCCGGTACCCCGGCGCAGCACGCCATGGCGCAGGACGCGGTGAATCGCTGGTGGTGGCCCTCGCTCATGATGTTCGGGCCGCACGACAGCGAATCGTCGAACAGCGATGAGCTGATGCGCTGGGGCGTGAAACGAAAAAGCAACGACGAGCTTCGTCAGCGCTTCGTGAATCTCACCGTGGCGCAGGCCAAGGCGATCAACCTCACGCTTCCCGATCCCGACCTGAAGTACGACGAGGCCACCGAGAACTGGTCGTTTGGGCCGATCGACTGGGACGAGTTCTGGCGCGTGGTCAAAGGCGATGGGCCGTGCAACCGCGAACGCCTGGCGGCGCGCAACAAGGCGCACGCGGATGGCGAATGGGTTCGCGTCGCCGCCGTGGCCCATGCCGAAAAGCAACGAGAGTCGGCAACCGAAGCCGCGTAATCAATCCACCGACGCACGGCGGCCCCCGAGCCGCCGTCTTCACGAACATGGGCGAACAGACCGAATCGAAGTCGAGCAGTGCACCGGTTCCCGCGGACTCGCAATGGCCGCTCTGGGAGGTGTTTCTCCAGCCGCCCAAGGGCGAACCACACGAACACGCCGGTAGCGTCCATGCGGCAACGGCCGAACAGGCGCTGCAGAACGCGCGCGACGTCTACGCGCGCCGCGGCGAGGCGGTGAATATCTGGGTCGTGCCGACCGCGGCGATCACCGCGTCGACGCCGGAGGACATGGGGCCGTTCTTCGATCCGGGCAACGACAAGGCCTACCGCCATCCGCAGTTCTACAAGGTCCCGCGCGGCATTCGTGTTTTCTAACGACGTATGACGACTCCCGCGCTGTTTCCCTATCTCCTTCGCCTTGGCGACGATCGTCTCGTCCTCGGCCATCGACTGTCCGAGTGGTGCGGCCATGGCCCGATCCTCGAAGAGGACATCGCGCTGGCGAACATCGCGCTCGACCTGATCGGCGAAGCGACGCTGTTGCTCAAGCTTGCCGGCGAGCTCGAAGGCGGCGGCCGAAACGAGGACGCGCTGGCGTACTTGCGGGACAGCGCGGACTATCGGAATGCGCTGATCGTCGAGCTGCCCAAGGGCGACTTCGGGTTCACGATCGTTCGACAGCTTTTTTTCAGCGTCTTCTCGTTGCTGCAGATGGAGGCGCTCCAGCGCAGCACGAATGCCGAGCTCGCGGGCATCGCCGCGAAGGCAGTGAAGGAGGCGCGCTATCACGTCCGTCACAGCGCGCAGTGGGTCATCACGCTCGGCGACGGTACGGCGGAGAGCCACGATCGTGTCCAGACGAGCGTCGATGAGCTGTGGCGGTACACGGGCGAGCTGTTCATGGCTGACGACATCGACCGCGAGGTTGCGGCGGCCGGCCTCGGCGTCGACCCGAGCACGCTCGAGGGTGCGTGGCGCGCGCAGGTCGACGATGTGCTGAACCGCGCGACGCTGACCGTGCCGAAGACCGGGTATATGCAGCGCGGTGGCCGGGAGGGCCGTCATACCGAGCACCTTGGGCACATGCTGGCAGAGATGCAGAGCGTGCCACGCGCTCACCCGGGTGCGACATGGTGAAGCGCGCGCTCCCGTCGCGCGAGGAGCTGTTCGAGATCCTCGATACGGTGATGGATCCGGAGGTGCCGGTGATCAGCGTCGTGGAGCTCGGCATCGTCCGCGACGTGGTGGCGAGCGACGAGGGCGTGATCGTCACGATCACGCCGACGTACTCGGGCTGTCCGGCAATGCGTGAGATCGAGACCGAGGTTCGGGCCGCGCTCGAGCGCGAAGGGCTCGGTCCGGTCGAGGTGCGCACGACGTACACCCCGGCGTGGACGACCGATTGGATCACCGCCGAGGCGCGCGAGAAGCTCGAGGCTTACGGCATCGCGCCACCGGGTCCAGTCGATCGGTCAGACGACTTGGTCCCGCTCGTGCGCCGCGCGACGAACGTGCGCTGTACCTACTGCAAATCCCTGAATACCGAACAGAAAAGCGTCTTTGGATCGACCGCCTGCAAGTCGATCTGGGTTTGCAAGGATTGTCGGCAGCCGTTTGAGGAGTTCAAAGCTATCTAGGCACTAGGCACTATCTAGGCACTAGGCGCTAGGCACTAGGCGCTAGGCGCCAGTAAACAATGAGTGCGGGGCGCG
>Ga0310811_10007987_pt1 | contig 13583 bp, 15 predicted proteins | sample YCmetagenome_FD_207642 | JGI IMG/M metagenome (GOLD analysis project Ga0310811, IMG submission 207642) | Soil microbial communities from experimental microcosm in Duke University, North Carolina, United States - YC | ecosystem: Engineered > Artificial ecosystem > Soil microcosm > Unclassified ... | reverse complement strand
TGCTCCAGCCAGGTGTACCAGGTGACGCTCATGCCGCATTGCTGCGCCACCTCCTCGCGCCGCAGCCCGGGCGTGCGGCGCCGTCCGCCAGCCGGCAAGCCGACGCCCGCCGGCGAGAGGCGGGCGCGCTGGGCGCGTAGAAAATCGCCGAGCACGCGTCTTTGGGCAGCCGGGGAGCGGGCCATGGTGGTGATATCGATACCAGGATAGGAACGTCACTTGTACCAGCTTCAAAACTCTGGTGCCATGCGCGGTGCCGTCGCCGGGAGGTTGCCATGCGCCGTTTCCATATCGCTCTTGCCGTCGCCGATCTCGAGGCTTCGATCGCGGATTACACGCGCCGGCTCGGCACCAAGCCGACGGCAATCGTGCCACGCAAATATGCGCTGTTCCGTACTGATCAGCTCAACTTCTCGATCAACCAGATGCCCGAGCGCGCGGGCCAGTTGCGCCACCTCGGCTTCGAGGACGATGCGGCGCAGGGCTTCTCCTCGACCCATGACGTGAACGGCATCGAATGGGAGCTGTTTTCGCCCGACGAACAGGATGCGAAGATCCCGGAAGTCTACGGCAACGAGGTCATCCGCGCCGCCGGCTGAGCAGGCAATTGACGTCGTCCTGGGCATCCGACCGAAACGCCGAGGGCTGCAACCTGCAGCCAGCCGGTTCGTTCGCTCCGCATGCTGATCCAGGTCGTTCACTGTCATCCCCTCGTCGACAGCTACGATCATGCGTTGTTCCGTACGATCGTCGACACGCTCGAATCGAAGGGGCATGACGTCCTTGCAACGGATCTCTATCGCGAGGGTTTTGATCCGGCGATGACCGCGTCCGAGCGGCGCAGCTATATGGGCAACCACTACGATCTCTCGGCTATCGCGGGGTATGCGCAGACGCTCCGCCGCGCTGAAGGTCTTGTCCTTTGCTTTCCTCATTGGTGGTTCTCGATGCCGGCGGTCCTGAAAGGTTGGGTCGATCGGGTTTGGGGGCCGGGTGTCGCTTTCACCTATGACCCGAAGGACAATCATCTCGCGCCCGCGCTCGGCAACATCAGGCTGTTCGGAGTGGTCACGAGCTACGGTTCGCCGTGGTGGATCGTGCATCTCTTTGCCGGAAATGCCGGCTACAAGGTGCTGATGCGTGGCATGAAGCCGATGTGCGCGAAAGATGTTCGCTCGTTCTATCTCGCGCACTACGACATGGATCACTCGACCGAAGCCTCGCGCCGCACCTTCATGGAAAAGGTTCGACGCCGTATCGCCGGTATTTGACCGGGAACTGCAAGCGGGCGTCGCCGTTTTATCAGCGAACTGACAAGAGAGGGGCGACCCAATGCTTGGCACCATTCTGCTGATCATTCTCATTTTGATCCTGATCGGCGCCCTGCCGACGTGGCCGTACAGCAGCGGTTGGGGTTACTACCCTAGCGGCGGCCTCGGCCTCGTCGTAATCATCCTGGTTGTCTTGCTTCTCCTGGGCCGCATTTAAGCACGGGCGCCTTTAAGTACGGGCCAAAGAGGGAACGCGGGCTGCGACGCGGCGTTTCCTCTCCGTGGATCCTACCGTCAGCACGGCGGATATCCTTTTACGCCTGACCGCCGCCGTCGCCGCAGGCGCCATCATCGGCTTCGATCGCGGAACGCGCGGTCGAACGGCGGGTGTTCGCACGATGATCCTCGTCTGCATCGCGGCCGCCGGCGCGATGATCGAAGCCAACTTGTTGCTGTCCGTCTCTGGCAAGACCACCGCGTCGTTCTCGCAGATGGATACGCTGCGGTTCCCTTTGGGCGTGTTGTCGGGGATCGGCTTCATCGGCGCGGGCGCCATCCTGAAACGCGGCGACCTGGTGACGGGCGTGACGACGGCTGCGACGATATGGGTGACCACGGTGATCGGCCTCATCCTCGGCGCGGGGTATTTCCTGCTGGGCGGCGCGGTGGTGGCCATCACTTTCGTTGTTTTGGCGCTGATCGTGAAATTGGAAGCCCTCATGGATCGGCAGCAGCAGGCCCAATTGACAGTTGAGGTCTGTGAGGACGGACCGACCATGGACCGGCTCCGCACCATCATCGCTGATGCGGGCTACAAGGTAACGGCGCTTGCGATCACCGAGGCGGAGAAACGCCGCATCCGCTGCCGTCTCACATGGCATAGCCGCAAGTTGGCAACTGATATTCCGCCCGTTGTCGGTCGCCTGCGGCGGGAGCAGGGCGTCCTCAGCCTCGACTGGCAGCCGATCGATGCCGGCGAGCACGCCAACTAGGGCCTTTTCCGCCCTGACAGAGGGCCCTTATCGGATGAGGTTACAAATCACACTCTAGCAACGGTTGAGCTTGGGCTCATCGGTCAGTAGCGTGCTCGTGAAAAACAAAAAGGGGAGAATCTATGCGGCCTGCAATTTCGGCGGCTGTCCTGAGCGGCGTTGTCAAAAAGCGGCGAGCGTTTTGCTTCCTCGCGCTGACGACCACGCTGCTATTGTCGGCCTGCGCATCGGTCCCCATGTCATCGCGCGACGCCGATGCCGCCGGCAAGACGTTTGCACCGCCACCGCCAGGCTCGGCTACCCTGTATCTGTATCGGGAGAGCATATTCGGCGCTGCGTACAGCCTTGCGCTTTCTGTCGGGCAACGCAACCTCGGTGCCCTCGCGGCAGATACCTGGTTTCGTATCGATGTCGAGCCGCGGACCTACGATATCCGTTGCACCACGCCCGAAGCGTCGGACTCCAGGAGTATCCAAATCGCGTCGGGTGAGACGCGGTTCGTCGAGGCGGCGATTCGCATGGGTTTCGTTGCACCGCGCTGCGCGGTGTTCGAGGTTGCGCCTGAAAAAGGTCGCTCAGCCGTCGTCGTCGGCAAACGCGCCCAGGAGATTCATTGAACGAATGAAGTTTGCTAGGGAGAGAAGTGTACTAGACTGATCGTCACTGATGGATATCGCGCAAAAACCGGTGGCGTCGTCGTCCCGTGTCGCGTGGGCGGTCGTGCTCGGCATCATGCTGGTGCAGGCGCTGGTGCTTCACGGCATGGGCCGCATCTGGCTCTGCAGTTGCGGCACGATCCGCCTTTGGGTGGGCGACATCCGGTCGGTCGAGATGTCGCAGCAGGTGACCGACTGGTACACCTTCTCGCACATCGTCCACGGCATTCTCTTCTATGGGCTGTTGCGGCTCCTTCTGCCGCGCCTGCCGGTTCTGGCGCGGCTCGCCATCGCCGTCGGCATCGAGGCCACCTGGGAGATCGCCGAGAACACGCCCTGGGTGATCGAGGCCTATCGCCAGCAGGCGCTGGCCCGCGGCTATGTCGGCGACAGCATCCTCAATTCCCTGTCGGACACGCTCTCCATGATGACGGGCTTTGCGCTGGCCTCGCTCCTGCCCTGGCGGGTGACCCTGGCTCTCGCGGTTGTGCTGGAGGTTGTGGTGGGCTACCTCGTCCATGACAATCTGACGCTCAATGTCTTGAACTTCATCCACCGCTTCCCCGCCATCGAGGCTTGGCAGTCGGCGGCGCAGTAGCGACGTTAGGACGGGAACCTTGCCGGCGCGACGGCGTTGGCATGGCATTCCGTACCGGAGACCGGACTCGGGACGTTTTGGCACGTCCCGATTTTTGGCATTCCTGAAGGGCAGGGAGGGCAGCATGAATGATGTGGCGACCAAGGATGGCACCTCCCTCGACCAGCTCTGCATCAACACCATAAGGACGCTGTCGATCGACGCGATCCAGAAGGCCAATTCCGGCCATCCCGGCACGCCGATGTCGATGGCGCCGGTCGCCTACACGCTGTGGCAGAAATTCCTGCGCTTCGATCCCGAGGATCCGATCTGGCCGAACCGCGACCGGTTCGTTCTGTCGGCCGGTCACGCCTCGATGCTGCTCTATTCGTTGCTGCATCTCACGGGCACTAAGGCGGTCGACGCCAAGTACGAGACCCTGGGCGAGCTCTCGGTCAAGCTCGAGGACATCGAGCGCTTTCGCCAGCTCGACAGCAAATGCACCGGCCATCCCGAATATCACCTGACCTCGGGTGTCGAGACCACGACCGGTCCGCTGGGCCAGGGCTGCGCCACCAGCGTCGGCATGGCGACGGCAGGCGTGTGGATGGCGGGCCATTTCAACAAGCCCGGCTTCACGATGTTCGATTACGACGTCTATGTGCTGTGTGGCGATGGCGACATGATGGAGGGCGTGGCGAGCGAGGCAGCGTCTCTCGCGGGTCACCTCAAGCTCTCGAACCTGTGCTGGATCTACGACAACAACCACGTGACCATCGAAGGCCATACCGACCTTACGTTCAGCGAGGATGTGGGCCGGCGCTTCACCGCCTACGGCTGGAAGGTGCGGCGCGTCGCCGACGCCAACAATGCGGAGGAGATGTCGAAAGCCGTCACGGCCTTCCGGCGGACCAAGGATGCGCCGACCTTGATCATCGTCGACAGCCACATCGGCTACGGCTCGCCGCACAAGGAGGATACGTCCGAAGCGCATGGCGAGCCGTTGGGCCTCGAGGAGGTGAAGCTCACCAAGCGCGCCTATGGCTGGCCGGAGGACGCCCAGTTCCTGGTGCCTGACGGCGTGCGCGAGCATTTCGCGCAGGGCATCGGCCAGCGCGCGGGCAAGCTGCGCAAGGCATGGCAACGGCGGTTGAAGGCCTATGCCAAGGAGCATCCCGAGCTTGGCGATCACATCCATCGCATGCAGACGCGCGAGCTGCCGGAGGGCTGGGACGCCGAGCTGCCGACGTTCCCCGCCGACATGGACAAGGGCGTCGCCACGCGGGTGGCTTCAGGCAAGGCACTGAACGCGATCTCGCCGCGCTACCCTTGGCTTTTGGGTGGTTCCGCCGATCTCGGTGGTTCGACCGGCGTGCGGCTCACCTACCAGGGCGCGGGCGAGTTCGAGGCTGCCGACCATTATTCGGGCCGCAACATGCATTTCGGTATCCGCGAGCATGCGATGGCCGCGGTCCTGAACGGGCTCGCGCTGTCGAAGGTGCGAAGCTACGGCTCGACCTACATGATTTTCAGCGATTACCTGAAGCCGGCGCTCCGGCTCAGCGCTATCATGGAAGTGCCGACGATCTACGTCTTCTCGCACGATTCGATCGGCGTCGGCGAGGACGGCCCCACCCACCAGCCGGTGGAGCAGCTCATTTCGCTTCGCGCCATTCCCGGCCTGATCACGCTCCGGCCCGCCGACGCGAACGAGACGACGGAAGCCTGGCGCGTTGTCATGGCGTTGAAACATCAGCCGGCTTGCCTGATTCTGAGCCGCGGGGCGCTGCCGGTGTTCGATCGCACACGCTATGCCGCGGCCTCCGGCCTGACGCGCGGCGCCTATGTGATGGCCGATGCCGAGGGCGGTGATCCCGAGGTGCTGCTGATCGGCACGGGCAGCGAGGTGCGGCTCTGCGTGGCCGCCTACGAGGACCTGAAGAAGGAAGGGGTGAAGGCTCGCGTCGTCAGTATGCCGTCCTGGGAGCTGTTCGAGCAGCAGGACCAGGCCTATCGCGACCAGGTCCTGCCAACCCACGTCAAGGCGCGGGTTTCGGTCGAAGCTGGCTCCGTCCTGGGGTGGGATCGCTATGTCGGTGAAAGCGGCGCCAAGATCGGCATGCACACGTTCGGCTCGTCGGCTCCGCTCAAGGACCTGATGACCAAGTTCGGCTTCACGCCGGATGCCGTGCTCGAGGCGGCACGCCAGCAGATTGCCGAGACGAGAAAGGGTTGATGCGATGACAAAGGTCCCTCGGCTTCGCCTCGGGACGACACCATTTGTGCGTTTGACGCGCACCGCCTCAGCCGCAACCTTGTCATTCCGAGCGCAGCGAGGGACCTTTCATCGAACGACGAAACGGAGATAGCGATGCAGCTTGGCGTGATCGGCTTGGGCCGGATGGGCGGAAACATCGTGCGGCGGCTGACGCAGGCTGGGCATGACTGCGTGGTATTCGACCAGAATGCTGCGACGGTGAAGGGACTCGTGGGCGATCGCGTCCAGGGCGGCAACGATTTGGCCGATCTCGTGAAGAAGCTCAGCAAACCGCGCACGGTCTGGGTCATGCTGCCGGCGGGCGAGATCACCGAGAACACGGTGAACCAGCTCGGCGCGCTGCTGGAGCGCGGCGACACCATCATCGACGGCGGCAATGCCTTCTTCCAGGACGACGTGCGCCGCGCCAAGGCGATGAAGCAGAAGGGCATCCACTATGTCGATTGCGGCACGTCGGGCGGCGTCTGGGGCCTGGAGCGCGGCTACTGCCTGATGATCGGCGGCGAGAAGGACGTCGTGGACCGGCTCGATCCGATCTTCGCCACCCTCGCCCCGGGCGAGGGCAAGATCGACAAGACGCCGTTTCGCGAGAAGCGTGATCCGCGCGTCGAGCGCGGCTATCTCTATTGCGGCCCCGCAGGCTCCGGCCGGTTCGTGAAGATGGTCCACAACGGCATCGAGTACGGCATCATGCAGGCCTACGCCGAAGGCTTCGAGATCATGCAGAAGGCGGCCTCGAAGGAGGTGCCGGAGGAGCGGCGCTACAACCTCGACCTGGCCGACATCGCCGAGGTGTGGCGGCGCGGCAGCGTCATCAGTTCCTGGCTGCTCGACCTCACCGCCCTGTCGCTCGCCGAGGATCCGGTGCTGTCCAAATATTCGGGTGTAGTCGAGGATTCTGGCGAAGGACGCTGGACGGTCAACGCGGCGATCGAGGAGGCGGTGCCGGCCGACGTGCTCTCGGCCGCGCTCTACGCCCGCTTCCGCTCGCGCGACAAGGAGGGCACGGCCAACAAGCTCCTGTCGGCCATGCGTCATGCCTTCGGCGGTCACGTGGAGCCGAAATGACAGGGACGGGCAAGGGCAAAGCGCAGCCTGCACCTCCCTGCACGTTGGTGATCTTCGGTGCGACGGGCGATCTCACGCGCCGACTGCTCGTGCCGGCCCTGCGCAATCTCAAGCGCGATGGGTTGCTGTCGGATAATCTTGCGCTGATCGGTCTTGCATCACGCGACATCGGCGATGATGGCTTCCGCAAGCATTTGAGCGACGGCATGGCGCAATTCAAGGCGGGCGCGGGCGGCGCCGACGTCGGCTGGTTCACGGAGCGCGCCTATTACCTCAATGGCCGGTTCGAGGACCCCGGGGTCTTCCAGTCACTTGCCCGCAAGCTCAAGGAAGCCGAGACGACCCACGGGACAGCGGGCAATGTGCTGTTCTACCTCGCGACGCCGCCCAGCGAATTCGCCGTGATCGTGGACCAGCTCGGCAAGGCAGGGCTCACGCGCGAGACCGACGGCCAGTGGCGCCGGGTGATCATCGAGAAGCCGTTCGGGCACGACCTCGCCTCGGCGGTGGCGCTCAACAACGAGATCCTGAAGACGCTGGACGAGGGTCAGATCTACCGAATCGACCACTATCTCGGGAAAGAGACCGTCCAGAACATCATGGTGTTCCGCTTCGCCAACGGCTTCGTCGAGCCGCTGTGGAACCGCGATCACATCGACAATATCCGCATCACCGTGGCCGAGACGGTGAACGTGGAGCAGCGTGGGCGCTTCTATGACCAGACTGGCGCCTTGCGCGACATGGTGCCGAACCACCTGTTCCAGCTCCTGACGCTGATCGCCATGGAGCCGCCGAGCGGCTTCACCGCCGATGCGCTGCGCAGCGAGAAGGCGAAGGTGCTCGATGCTGTACACCGCCTCAGCCCCGAGGCGGCGCGTCGCGACGTTGTGCGCGGCCAGTACGGTGCCGGGGTGGTCGGCGGCAAGACGATCGTGCCCTATCGCCAGGCACCTGATGTGCCCGCGCAATCCACGACCGAGACCTATGTCGCCATGAAACTCTCCGTCGACAACTGGCGATGGGCGGGCGTGCCGTTCTACCTGCGCACGGGCAAGGCTCTTGCAAGCCGCCGCAGCTACATCACCGTCCAGTTCAAGCAGGCGCCGTTGGCGCTGTTCCGCGACACGCCGGTCGAGCGCCTGCCGCCCAACGACCTCACCTTGCACATCCAGCCCGACGAAGGCGTCACCCTGCGCTTCGGCGTGAAAATGCCCGGTCCGGCGGTGCGCATCGACGGCGTCGATCTCAAGTTCAACTACCAGGATGCGTTCGAGACCATGCCGAGCACGGGCTACGAGACGCTGGTCTACGATTGCATGACGGGCGATGCGTCGCTGTTCCAGCGGGCCGACTCGATCGAGGCCGGCTGGCGCGTGGTCCAGCCCGTGCTCGACGCCTGGAAGGCGGAGGGTGCGACCAACCTGCCGATCTATCAGGCCGGCAGCTCGGGACCGGAGGAAGCCAACCAGCTCCTGCGCCGCGACGGCCGTCGTTGGCGTGCGATCTCCGCCGACGGCCTCGGAGACGACTGATGCCTTTCTCTGTCATCCTGAGCGAAACGAGGGATATTGCGCTGGCAATAGAAACGATGGTCGGCCGGTTAGGTCCTTCGCTGCCCTCAGGACGACAAAGACTGAAGGTGTCAGCATGACTCAACGGCCCGCGATCTCGGCACTGATCTCCGATGTCGATGGCACGCTGGTCACGACCAACAAGGTGCTGACCGAGCGTGCCCGGAAAGCGGTAGCCGATCTGCATCGGCGCGGCATTGCCTTCGCGATCGTAAGCGCGCGCCCACCCGAAGGCATGCGAATGTTCGTCGAGCCGCTCGGCCTGTCTCGCGTGATGGCGGGCTTCAATGGCGGCGCCTTCGTGCGACCCGACCTGACGCTTCTCGAGGATCGGGTGCTGGCGCCCGACGTGGCGCATCGCGCACTCGCGCTCCTCGACAGCAAAGGCATCGATGCCTGGGTATTCGCGCACGGCAAATGGATCATTCGTAACGCCAAGGGGCCCAAGGTCGACCACGAGGCGATGACGGTGCAGTTCGGCCCGACCGTGGTCAGCGACTTCGGTTCGGCGCTCGATGCGGTTCACAAGATGGTGGGCGTCAGCGACGACCACGCCTTGCTTGCGCGCTGCGAGGCCGAGATGCAGGGCTTGATCGGCCGGTCGGCGGCGGTTGCGCGCTCGCAGGCCTATTATCTCGATGTCACCCATCCAAATGCCAACAAGGGTGCTGCGGTGCATACGCTTGCCAAGCTGATGGGCGTGCCGATCGAGGAGGTCGCGGTCATCGGCGATGGGTTGAACGACGTCGCGATGTTCGCGCAAAGCTCCTTCAGCATCGCCATGGGCAACGCCAGCGACGAGGTGAAGGCCAAGGCGCGCTTCGTGACGGAGTCGAACGAGGACGACGGGTTCGCTCGCGCTGTCGAACGATACCTGCTCGCGCCGCGCGAGGGAGCAGCATGACGGCGCGGCCGGTCCTCGTCGCACCTTCGATCCTGTCGGCCGACTTCGGGCGGCTCGATGCCGAGGTGAAGGCGGTCGATGCGGCCGGCGCCGACTGGATCCATGTCGATGTGATGGACGGTCGATTCGTGCCCAACATCAGCTTCGGTCCCGTGGTGGTCGAAGCCGTGCGGCGGGCGACGAAGAAGCCGCTCAACGTGCATCTCATGATTGTCGAGCCCGAACGCTATCTCGAGGATTTCGCCAAGGCCGGCGCCGACCATCTCCTGGTGCAGGCCGAGCCCTCCTCGACCATCCATCTGCATCGCGTGCTTTCGCGGATACGCGACCTGGGCAAAAAGGCCGGTGCAGTGCTCGACCCGGCAAGTCCGATCGACTGGATCGAGTACGTTCTGCCGCTCTGCGACATCATCCTGGTGATGACGGTCAACCCGGGTTTCGGCGGCCAGAAGTTCCTGCCCGAGATGCTGCCCAAGATCCGGAAGCTGCGTTCCGTTTGCGAGGCGCGAGGCCTCGATCCGGTGATCGAGGTCGACGGCGGGCAGAACTGCCAGCATGCCGGTGAGGCGGTCGCGGCCGGTGCAAATGCCATCGTTGCGGGCTCGGCAATCTTCGGCGCGAAGGATTATGCTGCGGCCATCGCGGCCATTCGCGCGGGACAGTGCCCATGACCAAAGCTCCTACGGCCAAGTCACCTACAACCAAGCCGATCATCGAAATCGCCGACGATGCCCAAGCACTGGCCGAGCTGGCGGCGGACTGGCTGCTGGCCCAGGCACAGGCGAAGAGCGGCACTTTCAGCGTAGCGCTCTCCGGCGGATCGACGCCGCGGCGGCTCTATCAGCTGCTGGCGAGCGCGCCACGCCGGGAACTGTTTCCCTGGAACCGCACCAGCTGGTTCTGGGGCGACGAGCGGTTCGTGCCGTATGACGACCCGGCCAGTAATTACCTCATGGTGCGCGAGGCGATGCTGGCTCGTGCACCGGTGCCGCCGGGGAATATCCATCCGATGCCGACGGAGGGCCTCGCGCCCGATGCGGCCGCATCGGTCTACGAGCGAACGCTGAAGCAGTTCTACGGCGCCGACGACCTTGCGGCCAACAAGCCGTTGTTCGATGTGGTGCTGCTGGGGCTCGGCACCAACGGCCATACCGCATCGCTGTTTCCCGGCATGGCGGTGCTGCAGGAGCGCCGCCGCTGGGTCGGCACGATGGCCGATCCGGAAGCGGGTATCCGCCTTACGCTCACTTATCCCGCGCTGGAGAGCTGCCGCGAGACGGCGTTCCTGGTAGCGGGTGCGGACAAGCGCGCGGTGCTGCGCCAGGTGCTGGCCGGCGACGCTTCCCTGCCGGCTGCGGTGCTGCAGCCACAGGGGACGCTGCGCTTCTTCGTCGATCGCGCCGCTTATGGCGACGGCCGGTCGTGATTGCGACGGTAGACATTGCGTCGTTGAAGCAGGCGGCGGCGATGCGGGCCGTCACCGAAGTGCAGGATGGCATGGTGGTCGGGCTCGGCACCGGTTCGACGGCGACGTTCGCCGTCGAAGCTCTTGCGAGGCGCGTTGCACAGGGCCTTCGCATCGTGACTGTGCCGACTTCCGAGCGCACGCGTGAACTCGCGCAAAAACTCGGCGTGCCGCTCGCGCCGGCAGGTGATTGGCCCAGCATCGATCTCGTCATCGACGGCGCCGACCAGGTCGAGCGCGGCAGCCTCGATCTGATCAAGGGTTTGGGCGGCGCCCTGTTGCGCGAAAAGATCGTGGCGAGCTCGGGCAGACGCATGATCGTCGTGGTGGACGAATCGAAGATCGTGGATCGGTTGGGCGGACGGACGCCCTTGCCGGTGGAGATCGTGGCGTTCGGCTGGCAGGGCACACTGGAGCGTCTCGCGGCTCTCGGCGTGCAGCCGCGACTGCGGCTCATGGACGATCGGCCGTTCGTCAGCGACGGCGGCAATCACATCGCCGATTGCCACCTGGCCGAGATTGCCGATGCGCGCGATCTGGAAGCGAAGCTTTCGCGTATCGTGGGCGTGATCGAGACCGGCTTGTTCGTCGGCTTGGCCTCGATGGTGGTGGTGGGCGGTTCGACTGGCATTGAGGTCATGAAACGATGAACGCAAACGACGGCGGCCCTTTCACGCTGGGGCTCGATATCGGCGGCACGGGGCTCAAGGCTTCGGTGCTCGACAGGAACGGGAACATGGTCGTGGATCGCTTGCGAGTGGCGACGCCGCGCAACCGTGCGCCCGCGCAGGTGCTCGAGGCGCTGGTGACGCTGGCCAAACCGCTACCCGCCTTCGATCGCATCTCGGTCGGATTTCCGGGTGTCGTGCGCGATGGCCGCGTGATCACGGCGCCGCATTTCGGCACCGAGACGTGGCGCGGCTTTCCGCTGCAGCAGAAGCTCGGCGAGCGGCTGGGCAAGCCGGCGCGGGTCACCAACGACGCCGAGGTGCAGGCGCTGGGGATCATCACTGGTCAAGGGCTCGAGGTGGTGCTGACCCTCGGCACGGGCGTCGGCAGCGCCGTGTTCGCCTCGGGTCGCATGACGCCGCATCTTGAACTCGCACAGCATCCGATCCACAAGTCGGAAACCTACGACGAGTACCTCGGCGCCGCGGTGCGCAAGAAGATCGGAACCAAAAAATGGAACCGGCGCGTAATGAACGCGATCGAGATCGTGCACACGCTGTTGAACTACGACACGCTTTATCTTGGCGGCGGCAATGCTTCCAACGTCGACGCGAAGAAGCTGCCGCAGAACGTCAAGATCGAGTCCAACGACAAGGGCATCATCGGCGGCGTTCGGCTGTGGGATGACGCCATCTGGCAATCCGCCCGCGACATGGGACATGGGCACGGATGAGGTGCCTCTGGCGGAAGTGTAACTCTCTCGTCACGAAGCCACACCGCCTGAGGGCACACCGCTTGACTTGAGATGTCCTGCAGTCAGACTCCCGGAGTCGCTGCCGGGGGCTTGGCGTTTCTATTCTAATCGCCACCCGGCCCCGCATCCCTTCCAAGGCCGATCATCATGCGTTTGCACCAGCTTTGTTATGCCGGAATTATCGCCTTGTCTGCGTGCTCCATTCAGGACTCGCGCATCGCGCACCAGGCGCAGTCGGGTCTTCTCGGATTTTCAGAACGGGACCTCGAAACCTGCCTCGGTGTGCCCAATCGCAAGGACAGGCTCGATCAGACGACCATCCTGTCCTACGACGGCACGTCGACCAGCTCCGGTGGCTTCAGCGCGACGCTGCCCGTAGTCGGCGGTGTCAGCTTCTCAGGCGGCGGCTATTGTCACGTGACTGTCCGGTTGGACAACGACCAGGTCACGAGCGTCCATTACAACGGCGAGACAAACGCCACCGTTGCGCCCGACGCCTACTGCGCGCCGATGGTCAAAGGCTGCTTCTCGCGCCCGCCACAACGCCAGGCGAGATCTACGCCCGCTTCATCCACACCGGCGTCATCCGCGCCCACGTCCGACCCGGAAGTGAAGTAAAGTCGATCTCAGGCCGTGATGCGAATGGATGGCGTGCCTGCTTCGGCCCGGCCGATGATGCGTGCGCCCGGGGCGCCGGACTGATGGATGGTCCGCAGGATCGCGTCCGCCTTGCCGGGCGCGCAGGCGACCAACAGGCCGCCCGAGGTCTGCGGATCGGCGAGCAGGTGGCGCCGCCACTCCGGCATTCCCGCCGGCAGGACGACATCATGGCCGTAGCTCGCCCAGTTGCGATGCGAGGCGCCGGTGACATGGCCCTGTTGGGCGAGCGCCGCAGCGTCGGCCAGCAACGGCACGGCATCAGCCTCGATCGCCAGCGTGAGCTTGGAGCCGCGCGCCATTTCCAGCCCATGACCCAGCACCCCGAAGCCCGTGACGTCGGTGATGGCGTGGACATCCTTGTCGCTCGAAAGCTCGGCGCCGACCTTGTTGAGGAGCGTCGTGGTGTCGATCATCTCTTGATACGCCTTGGGCGCGAGCACGCCTTGCTTGATCGCGGCTGAATAGATGCCGACACCGACCGGCTTGGTGAGGATCAGCGCATCGCCCGGCTGGACACCGAAGTTGCGCCGCACCTGGTCGGGCCGGCAGATGCCGATCACGGCGAGGCCGTAGACCGGTTCGGGGCAGTCGATCGAATGGCCGCCGGCGACCGGAATGCCGGCTGTGGCGCAAACGGAGGCGCCGCCCTTCAGGATCTCGCGCACCATCTCGGTCGGGATCTTGCCCAGCGGCATGCCGAGGATGGCGAGCGCCATCA
>Ga0310811_10007985_pt1 | contig 13586 bp, 10 predicted proteins | sample YCmetagenome_FD_207642 | JGI IMG/M metagenome (GOLD analysis project Ga0310811, IMG submission 207642) | Soil microbial communities from experimental microcosm in Duke University, North Carolina, United States - YC | ecosystem: Engineered > Artificial ecosystem > Soil microcosm > Unclassified ... | reverse complement strand
GGCTCCGGCCGGAGAGGCGCGCCACGCCGCCGGGCCGCGTGGTGGACGGCGACGCGGATCACCCGATCGCCGTCGTAGTCGTACGTCTCGTATCCGCCGCCCGCGACCGCCGCGATCAGCGCCACACGGATCCTGCCCGCCTCGAATCGGTATTCGTGCAGGTAGATCGGCTGACCGTCGGCGACGTTGAAGTGCGCTTCCTCGACGGTGTCGGTCAGGTGCGTACGGAAGGTCTCGTAGTACAACTTGCCGCCGAGGAAGCCGCTGTACTCGAGCAGGACCACTAGGCGGTCCTCGGCGTCGAACCCGATGCGAAAGTGGTCCCGGCTCACGGCCGGGCGCTCGGCCAGACGCCGTCCCGGCCGCCGCAGGTCCTGTTCGTAGTGCAGCGGACGGAGATCGAACGCGTCGTCGTCGTACCACTCCCACCGGACCACCGCGGCGTACGCGGCCGCTCGCCGCTGTTCGTACTCCTCGGCGAGCCGTGCGAATCGTGCGTCGAGGTCGGAGAGATCGATCACGCGTCCGAGGGTACGTCTCCGGCCCCTGCGGCATGCCGGGCCAAGACCTCCGTGCTGTAGAAATGAAGCCCGGCGAACCGAGAGTTCGGCGCGGCACCAGAACCCCCGCCATCTGTGCACGGTGCACACTTACCGGCTCCGGGCTGTGCCGATCGCATCGTGACGAGGACTGGGCCTGTTCCTACGCTCAGGGCACCACCCGCGGCCCAGCCCAGCGCTCTTCGCCCCCCTCGGAGGCAATGATGGCTTCTTCTCTCGGCACCGACGACTACGCGATATCCCGAGTCCCCGCCCGCGCCCGATACTCCTGGGTGTCGGTCGCGGTCCAGCGGTTCGGGCAGATCTCCGCCCTCAGCCAGTTCCTGTTAGGAGCGACCCTCGGCTTCGGGATGAGCTTCTGGAACGCGTTCTGGGCGATCACGCTCGGCGCGGTCATCCTCGAACTGGTGGCCATCGCACTGGGCGTCATCGGCATGCGTGAGGGGCTGACGACCTCCATGCTCGCCCGGTGGTGCGGCTTCGGCCAGGCCGGGTCCGCGCTGATCGGCCTGGCCATCGGGATCAGCCTCGTCGGCTGGTTCGGCATCCAGTCCGGGGTGTCGGCAGAGGGTCTGCACCAACTGCTTCCCGGGCTGCCCGTGTGGGCGTGGTCCCTGTTGTTCGGGCTCGCGGTCACGGCCATCGTCGTCAAGGGCTTCCACTCGATGGCGTGGACCGCCTACCTCACCGTGCCCGCGTTCATCCTGCTGGTCGCCTGGTCGGTGGGGAGCGAACTGTCCCATCGCTCGCTGTCCGAACTGGCCGCGGCGGCCCCCGCCGGCCCTTCGCTGTCCCTGCTGCAGGGCACCACGCTGGTCGCCGGCGGGTTCATCGTGGGGGCCGTGATCACTCCGGACATGACCCGGTTCAACCGGTCGGTCGGCGACGTGGTCAAGCAGACCCTGCTGGGGATCACTCTCGGCGAGTACGTGATCGGGCTGGTCGGCGTGCTGCTGGCGCACGCGATCAAGTCGGCGGACATCATCACGATCATCACCTCCACCGTGGGCTGGGTCGGCGTGCTGGTCATCGTCGTCGGAACACTGAAGATCAACGACTGGAACCTGTACTCCTCCGGGCTCGGCCTGGTGAACTTCGTCGGCACGGTCTTCGGCCGGCAGGTCAACCGCGCAGTGGTGACCCTGCTCATCGGCCTGGTCGGCAGCGTGCTGGCCGCGGCGGGCATCCTCAACAGCTTCACCGACTTCCTCACGGTGCTGGGCGTGGCGTTCCCCCCGATCGCAGGCATCATGATCGCCGAATACTTCGTGGTTCGGACCTGGCGGCGCGACCTGGACAGCGGCAAGGCCGCGGACGGGGTCCCGCCCGAGGCGCCCCGATGGGTGCCGGCGACCCTCGTGATCTGGCTCGTCGCGGGCCTGATCGGGAAGTTCGTGACATGGGGCCTGCCCAGCATCAACTCACTGGTCGTCGCGTTCGTGCTGTACGCCGTCGTGGGCCGGCTCGGCCTGATTCGGGGATACGGCATCGCGCGCACCGAGACGGCGGACGGCCAGACGGCCGCCGCGTCCGCACCCTCGGCCGCCTGAAAGGACCTGTAATGCGGATCGGAATCGACGTCGGCGGGACCAACACCGACGCCGTGCTCATGGACGGGCAGAGCGTCCTGGCCGCGGTCAAGACCGCGACCACGCGTGACGTGACCAGCGGCATCAACACCGCGCTCGCCGAGCTGAAGCGCCAGCGGGCCTTCGACCCACTGGCGGTGAACGCGGTGATGATCGGCACGACGCACTTCATCAACGCGCTGGTCGAGGCCGACCGGCTGGCGCCGACCGCCGCAGTGCGGCTCGGGCTGCCCGCCACCGCGTCGTTGCCGCCCATGGTCGACTGGCCCGATCGGCTGGTGAACGCCATCGCGGGCCGGGCCTACCTCTGCCACGGGGGGCACGAGTTCGACGGGCGTCACATCGCCGAACTGCGCGAGGACGAGATCCTGCGGGTGGCGGAAGAGCTGCACCGGCACGAGATCCGCAGTGTGGCCATCTCGAGTGTGTTCTCCCCGGTCAACGCCGAGTTCGAGCAGCGCGCCGCCGACATCCTCACCGGGCAGCTGCCCGCGATCGCCGTCTCGCTGTCATCGGAGATCGGCCGGATGGGGCTGCTGGAACGGGAGAACGCCACCATCATCAACGCCTCGCTGCGCGAGCTCGCCACCCAGATCGTCGACGGGCTCTCCCAGTCCCTCGAAGGCGCGGGCATCAGCGCACCGCTGTATCTCAGCCAGAACGACGGCACGTTGATGGACGTCGACTTCGCCCGCCGCTACCCGGTCGCCACCTTCGCCTCAGGTCCGACCAACTCGATGCGCGGCGCCGCGTTCCTGTCCGGTGTCGAATCGTGCGCCGTCGTCGACGTGGGCGGCACGACGAGCGACATCGGTGTGCTGCAGCACGGCTTCCCGCGGGAGGCCACCACCGAGGTCAGCGTCGCCGGGATCCGCACCAACTTCCGGATGCCCGACGTGCTCAGCCTCGGCATCGGCGGGGGCAGCCGGATCCGCGGCGACGGCGGGGTGACGGTGGGGCCGGACTCGGTCGGCTACCGCCTCGCCGACGAGGCGCTGGTGTTCGGCGGGGCCACGCTCACCGCCACCGACGTCGCGGTGGCGGCGGGTCGCGCCGTGATCGGCGACCCCGGCCTCGTGAAGGAACTGGACCGGTCGCTGGTGCAGGCGGCGCTGCTCCGGATCGGCCGCGACATCGGCGACGCCATCGAGCGCATCCGCACCTCCCCCGAGCCGCTTCCCGTGGTCGCGGTCGGCGGCGGGTCGATCCTGCTCCCGGACGAGATCGGCGACTCCGGGCCGGTGCACCGGCCCGAGCACTTCGCCGTGGCCAACGCCATCGGCGCCGCCATCGCCCAGATCGGCGGAGAGGTCGACCGGATCTTCCCGGTGGAACCCGGCCAACGGCAGGCGGTCCTGGACGACGCCAAACAGGAGGCGGTCGACAAGGCGATCGCCTCGGGAGCCAAGCCCGGCAGTGTCCGGGTCGTCGAAGTGGACGAAGTGCCCCTGGCGTACCTGCCGGGAAACGCGACCCGGATCCGCGTCAAGGCGGTCGGCGACCTGCAACTGGAGGCGGGTCGTGGCTGAGCGGCTCATCACCGGTCCGGACCTGGACGACATCGCGGTCGGCGCGGCCATTCTCGGCACCGGCGGCGGCGGGGATCCCCACATCGGCCGGTTGCTCGCGCACGCGGCCGTCCGCGCCGACGGCCCGGCCCGGCTCATCCCCCTGGAGGACGTCCCGGACGACGCGGTCGCCGTGGTGGTCGCCATGATGGGCGCACCCACGGTGATGCTGGAGAAGGTGCCCTCGACCGAACAGGCGAAGCTCGCGGTCCAGGCCCTCGCCTCCTACCTGGGCGAATCCCCCACTCATCTGGTGTGCGCGGAGGCCGGCGGCGTCAACGCCCTCGTGCCGGTCGTCGCCGCCGCCCAGCTGGGGCTCCCCCTGATCGACGCCGACGGGATGGGACGGGCCTTCCCCGAGCTGCAGATGGTGATGCCCACGTTGTACGGCCTCGGCGCCACCCCGATGTCGATCGCCGACGAGAAGGGCAACCGCGGGATCTTCGACACCGTGGACAACCACTGGGCGGAACGGCTCGCCCGCTCCGCCACGATCGACATGGGTTGCTCCGCGATGATCAGCCTCTTCCCGATGACCGGGGCGCAGGCCCGCGAGGCGCTCGTCCCGGGCACCCTGTCCCTCTGCGGCGAACTGGGCCGATTGGTGCGCGAAGCACGCGCCGCACACCAGGACCCGGTCGCAGCCGTCGTCGACCGGCTGGACGGAGCCGAGCTGTTCAGCGGCAAGATCGTGGACGTCAGCAGGCGGACCGAGGGCGGATTCGCGCGCGGCGAGGCGACGCTGGAGGGGCTGGACGGCGGGTCCGGCGAGCGGTTCCTCCTGCGATTCCAGAACGAGCACCTCGTCGCCGTCAGGGACGGCGTCGTCGTGGCCACCGTGCCCGACCTGATCTGCGTGCTCGACGCCGAGGTGGGCACCGCCGTCACCACCGAGACGCTCCGGTACGGCCAGCGGGTGCGGGTCATCGCGGCGCCGTGCGACCCCCGATGGCACACCCCCGAAGGACTGGAGCTCGTCGGGCCCCGGTACTTCGGCTACGACCACGACACCGTCCGTGTCGGCTCTGGAGCGCTCACGTGAGCTACACCCTCGAGATTCACGACCTCGCCGACCTGGCCCGAGGGGCGGCGTTGCTCGGCACCGGCGGCGGAGGTGATCCGTACATCGGGAGGCTCCTCGTGGAGCAGGCGCTGCGCGACGGTCCGGGCACGATCACCGTGCTCGACCCCGCCGAACTCGGCGACGACGACGTGGTCATCCCGACGGCCCAGATGGGCGCCCCGACGGTGATGGTGGAGAAGATCCCCCGGGGCGACGAGGCCGTCGCGGCGCTGCGGGCGCTGGAAGGACACCTGGGACGGCGGGCCGACGCGACCATGCCGATCGAGTGCGGCGGGATCAACTCGATGATCCCCCTGCTGGTCGCCGCCCGCACGGGCCTGCCCGTCGTGGACGCGGACGGGATGGGCCGCGCCTTCCCCGAACTGCAGATGGAGACCTTCTCCGTGTACGGCGTGCCGGGTTCGCCGCTCGCCATCGGCGGCGAGAACGGCGAGACCGTCATCATCGACACCGGCGCCGACAACAAGCGCCTCGAGTGGCTCGCCCGTGGGATCGCCATCCGGCTCGGCGGCGTCGCTCACATCGCCGAGTACGCGATGAGCGGCGCGGACGTGAAGCGGACGGCGGTGCCGAACACACTCAGCCTCGGACTGCGGATCGGGCGCGCCCTGCGCACCGCGCGCGAGGAACACCACGACCCGGTCGCGGCGCTCGCCGACACGATGTCCGGCACCCTCTATGACAAGGTCCGGGTGCTGTTCCGCGGCAAGGTCGTGGACGTCGAGCGGCGTACGGTCGCCGGGTTCGCCCGCGGGAGCGCCACCCTCGCCGCCTTCGAAGGCGACGGCAAGCTCGAGCTGATCTTCCAGAACGAGAACCTGGTGGCGCGGGCCGACGGCGAGATCCGGTGCGTGGTCCCCGATCTGATCTGCGTGCTCGAGGCCGATTCGGGCGAGCCGATCACCACCGAGGGGCTCCGGTACGGCCAGCGGGCCGTCGTCGTCGGGATCAGCACCCCGGACCTGATGCGCAGCCCCGAGGCCCTCGCGGTGTTCGGACCTCACGCGTTCGATCTCGACGTGGAGTTCCAGCCGGTGGAGGATCTCGTGTCACTCTGAGTGCATGCCTATCCGCTACCTCGGTGAGCCGGACATCGATCATCTAGCCCGGGGCACCACGCTGCTCGGCTCGGGCGGCGGCGGGCAGACGGACACGGCCGCCCGCCTGCTCAGGCGGAGCCTGGCGGGTGGCCGAATCGAGCTGCTGAGCAGCGACGACGTCCCCGGCGGCCACGTCGTCCCCGTGGGGATCGTCGGGGCGGTGTCGGCGTTCACGGAGAGGCTGCCGTCCGGTGGAGAGTGGGCGCCCGTGCTCGCGACGATCATGGACCGGACGGGGATCAGCCCCGCCGGGCTGATCGCGATCGAGGCGGGCGGGGTGAACGGCATCGTCGTGTTCGTCGCCGCGGTCGAGCTCGGCCTCCCGGTGATCGACGCGGATCTGCAGGGCCGGGCACTGCCGCGGCTGGACCAGATGTCCGTGGCTGCGGTCGGCGAGCCGCTCACGCCCCTGGCCATCGGCGACGCCGGCGGCCGGCTGCTCATGCTGGACTCGCTGTCTCCCCAGGCCGCCGAGCGGATCGTCAGGTCCGCGCTCACCGAATTCGGCGGCTGGGCGGCGATCGCGCTGCGCCCGCTGCCCGTGGAGCTGCTGGACCGCCTGACCATCCTCGGCTCGTTCAGCCGCGCCCTGCACCTCGGGGCCCGTCATGCGGCCTGGACCCTGAGCGCCGATCCACGCGAGGCGGCCGCGTCACTCGGGGCCCGGATCCTGGTCACCGGCCGCGTCATCGAGGTCGTCCGGCACCGGGCGGCGGCGGGGTTCGGCCGCGGATCCGTGATCATACGAGCCGGCCGTGACGGGACCCTCGTACGGCTGGAGATGGAGAACGAGTACCTGCTCGCTCTCATCGACGGCGAACCCGTCGCGTCCACCCCCGACATCCTGTGCGTCCTCGACAGGACCAGCGGTCTGCCCATCTCCTGCGACACGGTGCGCGGCGGCGCGGAGGTCGTCGCGCTGCACCTTCCCGGGCCGCCGTTCTGGTGGCGGCCGGAGGCCGTGGACATCGTCGCGCCCCGCGCCTTCGGGCTGGACATCGACCCGATCCCTCTACGGGGGGCGACATGACGGACGCTCCGCCGACCCTGCGCGAGCTGATCGGCCATCCGCACCTGGCCGCCACGCCGCTGTCCGGAGACGACGACCTCGACCGGAGCGTCACCGGGATCACGCTGATCGACCCGGCCGACACCGGCCTCGTCCAGGCAGGCGAGATCGCGGTGTGCCCGGTGATCCCCGCCGGTTACCTGAGCAGCTGGCGCCTGGACGCCACGATCCGCCGGCTGTACGACCAGCGGGCCGCCGCCCTCGCCGTCCCTCTCGAGGGCCCCGGCGGCGAGACGCTCCTGGACGGCAGCCGCCGCCTCGCACGGCATCTGCACCTGCCGATCCTGGGCATCAGCGGGGCCCCGCTGCGCTGGGCGGGGACCGCCGCCGCGTTCGTGCACTCCCCCGCCGTGGACGCGGCCGATCATCTGCGCCGCGCCCACCGCGCGCTGACCCCCCGCCTGCTCAGCCCCCAGGACGTCGCCCGGGCGCTCACCGGAATCCTGGACCGGCCGGTGGCGGTCCTCGGCCCCGACGGCACACCGATCACCGTGTCCTTCGAGTTGCCGTCCGGCTTCGATCCGCACGCCCCGGTGGCGCAGATCCTCACCACGGACGGCCACACGACCGTCGCCGTACCCGTGCCGGGAACGCCGAGCGGGACCGCCGACCTGTGGATGGCGGCCGCTCTCGGGCCCGCGCCGTCCGCCTGGGCGCGCGCCGTCCGCGACGTCCTCCAGTTCGCGACGCTCGCCGTCCAGCGGTGGCAGGCCACCCGCCGGGTCGTCCTGGAGCGCGACGCCCGGCTGCGCGCCGGCCTGTTCGGCGATCTCCTCGAGGGCAGGCTGGACAGTGGAGGCACCGCGCACCAGCGCGCGGCCGAAATCGGCTGGCGGCTGGACGGCTGGCATGTGGCCTTCCACATCGCGGCTCTGGGACAGGTCGACCTCCTGGGGCACACCGACGCCGTCGCGGCCGCCATCGCGGCGGAACAGATCGACGTCACCGTGGTGGAACGCGGTGACGGCTGGTCCGCGTGGACGACCAGCAGAGCCGAACCGGACGAGGACATCAGCCGGGACCTGCTCGCCTCCCTTCAGCGGATCCGCCGGCGACTGGCCGGCCGGTTCGACTGCGCGATCGGGGTGGGACGCGGCCATCCCGACACCGGCGGGCTGACCCGGAGCCTCGCCGAGGCGTGGGACGCGGCCAGGCTCGCCCGCGGCCGGCCGCAGACCGGCCGCCTGGTGCACATCGACCGTCTCGGGCTGGCCCAGTTGCTCGTCGCCTGGGCGAGCACCGAGACCTTCGCCCCCACCGCGACCCGGCTGCTCGCCCCTCTGGAGTCACAACCCGGCGACCTCGTCGCCACGCTGTCGACCTATCTGGACGCCGGAGGATCGGCGGCCGACACCGCGGCGATCCTCGGCGTGCATCGCAACACCGTCGCGGCACGGCTGCACCGGATCGAGGAACTGCTCACCGTCGACCTGAACAACCCGGACGACCGCCTCGCCCTCCACCTGGCCTGCCGGGTCACCCTCGACCGGAACACCGGCTACTGACCGGCGGCGCGGCGCAGGGGCGGCCGGCGTGCCCAGGTGGCCCAGCGCCAGAGCCACTCCAGGGGGCCCTGACGATATCGGCGCAGCCAGAGGGTGGACCACACCCATTGGACGGCGAGGATGGCGCCGGCGATCAGGAACACCGTCGCGACGGACCATTCGTCCGGAGGAGCGTCGAGGAACCGGCTGACCGCCAGGACGAGCACGGTGGCGGTCAGGTAGTTGGTCAGCGCCATCCGGCCCAGCGGTGCGAAGACCGTCTCCAGCGCCGGCCGGACCCGCGTCCTGAGCAGGACCAGCAGGGCGCACACGTACACACCCGCGACCAGCAATCCGGCCACGGCCATCGCGCGGGCGGTGTCCTGGCCGGACAGGTCCCCGGTCTGCCACCACAGGGCAGGCGCCGCTCCCGCCGCCAGGACCAGGCCCAGTACGGCCGGCACCCGGGTGGACCGCTCGATCCGGTCGGCCACTCCGTACCGGACGAGTGCCGAGCCCAGCAGGAAGAGCCCGGGGACCAGCGAGAAGGAGCCGCCGGTCAGAAGCAGCGACGGCGGGATGAGCACGACGGCGAGGCCGGCCACGGCCCACCGCGGCAGCCAGGTCGAGGGCAGCAGCACCACCAGACCGACGATGGCGTAGACGGTCAGGATGTCGCCCTGCCACAGCAGCACGTGGTGCACCAGTCCGACCCCGAGCAGCACCAGAAGCCGGCGCAGAAGGATCAGGCGCGGACGAGGGGCGCGGCCCGCGGCGGAGCCCAGCAGCAGCGAGAACCCGATGCCGAACAACACGGAGAAGATGGGGAAGAAGCGCTGTGGGACGAGCAACCCCACCCAGTCCCACTCCGGGTCCGCCGATGAACCCGCCGCGATGACGACCTTGCCGGCGTTGGCTATCGGCTGGATGTTGGCCAGCAGGATCCCGCACAGCGCGAACCCGCGAACCACGTCGAGCGCGGCGATCCGCGGCCGGCCGAGGAAGGCCGTCGCAGAGCTTCTCGGCGCGTCGTCTCGGCCCTGCCTGCGGGCATCTCGGTCATTCGGCTCGGCACTGTCGTGACGTACGGCTCGGCCTGCGGCTTTCAGTACGGGGAGGTCTTCAGGTGACATGAGCCTCATCCTGCGGATCCGGCCCCGTCGCCGGCATCGGCTCAAAGCACGGTAAGCGCCGTTCGTGACCGTACTTTCGGCCGGTTGAGCGCCGTGGAACAGCCGGCGAGACGGATGCGGGCCAGAGCAGCCCACCAGGCGTCTCTGGCATTTGGTCGAAGCGGCCACGCGTGAACGCTCCATCAAGCTCTGCTCGAGACCGATCAACCCACCCCGAGTCGACGGGCGCGGCGGAAAGGTCTCGACCAAACCGGCGGGGCCGTCGGTGCGCGACCCCGCCGGACGAACGCCTTCGCTCAGCCGCAGCGGCTCGCGTTGAAGGTGGACCACTGGCTGCAGGCCCGCGCCTGAGCGGGACCTGCAGGGAGGGCGACGAGGGCGGTTGCGGCCAGAGCCGTGGCGACGAGCACGCGACGGATCATGAGCCGCCCTTCCTGATCACGGGAAATGGGCTGGAACCCGGCAGGGTCCACCGGAAACGCCCCCTACAGGTGTTCGATCACTCACAGGGGGTTTCAACGTAATCCTGGTGGACGGTTTTCACGCCCCAGCTGTACGCGCTGCCGTCGCACGTCCCCCCGAAGACACCGACCACCTGGGTGTAGGAGCTGTCGGAGTAGTACGTACTCTTGCAGGCGTAGCCGAGGGGACAGGCCCTGGCTTGGGCGGGACCGGCAGGGAGGGCGACGAGGGCGGTTGCGGCCAGAGCCGTGGCGACGAGCACGCGACGGATCATGCAAAGTCCTTCCTGAGCACGGAACGGCATGGGTTCCGCCACCCGTCGGGCGGCGGCCCAACCCATGATCGAGATAATCCGTCACGTTCACATGAAACGCAATACGCACTCATATTCACGCGATCTGTAGAACTCAAGTGCATTCGCACCGCTCGCCGAAATAGGTTCCCACCAAGCGTCAATCGTCCACACCAAAGCGTTTGCCCGTCGTCACGCTCTGCACTTATGGCCTTCCATCTTTATCGTGGGGACGATTCCGGCCCGGCCTAAACCGATTTTGTGTTTCCGATTCACCAAGCACTCGTCGACCAACTGGAGCAGAGATGCTTGGGTCGATTTGTCGTCGCCGGTTCCAGTCTGAGCGCGTGAAGCGTCAGCAAGTCCTTCAAACCTCTGAACCCCTCGTCGGTCTGCCCGGCCAGGGCATCTACGGCTCCTCGGGACCGCTTCCTTGTCAGGGAACGAGATCAGGAGTCCGAACTGGGATTACTGGGCCTCCACCTGCGAAAACCATCCACCGCTGTCTGCCGGTGTCCATATTTGGCCGTGGGGGTTGTCACGCACTTGGTAACTCATCTGAGGATGCATGATTGGTGGCCGGCTCCCGAGGTCGTGTTCGCCTCCAGGCTCGCCATTCCCTGATGGTGCCTCTAAGCAGGTGTTGGAAGAGCAAGGCGCCCAGCAAGAAGGTGCACAGTCTCCAAGCGAATGGATAGCCCTCCGACTCGAAGACCGCCTTGTACATGAGGCTAAGGCCAGCGCTCAAGCCGAGCCAGGTTCCAACCCATGCAAGAGCACGTCCCATGTGGGTAGTTTTCCACCTTTGCGATCATCTGTCTGCAGCTCTTCTGGCGCGCCCCGCACGCTACCTCGTCCTGATCTCTCGTCTGCTGTCGTCCCATCGGCTAGGGCGGGGCGATTCCGGTAAAATCGCTCATAGAGTGAGCAATACGGCCAAAGATCCACAAATCGGGTAGAGGGGCCGTAGTCGTGGATGGATGGACGTCCGAAGGGCAGCCGAAGGCGCTCGTCGAGTCGACCATGACACTCGTCGCGGGCGGCTCCTTCTGCGTCTCCGCACGGAACGGGGACATCCTCCCGGGAGGAGCGCAGGGCGTCTACTACGCCGACACCCGGCTGCTGTCCCGGTGGGAGCTGCACATCGACGACGCCCCGGTCGAGGAGTTGCAGGTCCTGGCGGCCGAGCCGTACCACGCGACCTTCATCGGCCGCGCCACCCGGCGCCCCGGGCACTCCGAGAGCACGCTTCTCGTGATCAGGGACCGCTATACGGGAGGGGGCCTGTGCGAGGACATCGTCCTGCGGAACCTCTCCGACGAGCCGGCAGGATGCGTGGCGTCCCTGAACGTCCACTCCGAAGTGTGCGACCTGTTCGAGGTGAAGACCGACCACGTTCGCCGTGTCGCCGACGTGGAGGCGACCGCCGAGGAGCGGGCGCTGCGCCTCTTCTCGGTCAGCCGGGCGCGGGGCGTGCGCGTGGTGGCCGGTGACGAGGACATGCCCGTGCTCGTCGTACCCCCCGGCCTGCTGATCTTCCGCGTGGTCGTGCCCGACAGAGGCGAGGTGCGGATATGCCTGCAGGCGAACCCCATCATCGACGGTGTGGAGTCGGAGCCCTGGTTCTCGGCCGCATGCCCGCCTCAGCATGCCGAGGCCGCGCGGTGGCTGTCCGAGTGGGAGGTGGAAACGGGAGCCGTCACCACCTCCAACACGACGCTCGCCGGCATCCTCGACAGATCGCGGACCGACCTGGGCTCGCTACGGCTGTTCGAGCCCGAGCATCCGGACGAGCCGCCGTCCATCGCGGCGGGGGCGCCATGGTTCATGACCCTGTTCGGGCGTGACTCCCTGCTGACCTCGTGGCTGGCCCTGCCACTGGACCAGAACCTCGCTCTCGGCACGCTCCGCCGGTTGGCCCGGCTCCAGGGCGTCAAGGTCGACCCGCTCACCGAGGAGGAGCCCGGGAAGATCATGCACGAGCTGCGGTACGGCGTGCGCACCGTCGCATCGGATTCCGGCGCGCGGGCGTACTACGGCTCGGTGGACGCCACCCCCCTGTTCGTCGTCCTCCTCGGGGAACTGCGCCGCTGGGGGCTGCACCGCGGTGTGGTGGACGAGTTCATGCCCAATGCCGACGCGGCGCTGGACTGGATCGAGCAGTACGGCATGCGGGACGGCTTCCTGTGGTACCGGCGCAAGACCGACCAGGGCCTGATCAACCAGGGCTGGAAGGACTCCTTCGACGGGATCAACTTCGCGGACGGCGCCATCGCCCGGCCGCCCATCGCGCTGGCCGAGGTGCAGGGCTACGTATACGCCGCCTACCTCGCCCGCCACTACTTCGCGCGGGAGGCGGGCGACACCGAGACGGAGCGGCGCTACGCGGCCAAGGCGGCGGAGCTGCGCGAGGCGTTCAACGAGAAGTTCTGGCTGCCGGGCCGCGGCTACTACGCCATGGGGCTCGACCGGGACGGCCGCCCCATCGACGGCCTCGGCTCCAACATGGGCCACTGCCTGTGGTCCGGCATCGTCGACCGAGACAAGGCCGGATCGGTGGCCGAGCACCTCCTGTCGCCGCAGATGTTCACTGGCTTCGGCGTGCGGACCCTCGCGTCGGACATGGGCGCCTACAACCCGATGAGCTACCACAACGGGTCCGTGTGGCCCCATGACAACGCGCTGGCGGCCGCCGGACTCATGCGATATGGCTTCATCGACGACGCCCTGTTCATCGTCACCGGCCTGCTCGACGCGGCCCGGGCCTTCAACGGGCGGCTGCCGGAGCTGTTCTGCGGGTTCGACCGCCAGGAGTTCCCCGTGCCCGTGCCGTACCCGACCTCGTGCTCGCCGCAGGCGTGGGCGTCGGCCACTCCGATCCAGCTCATGCGGATCCTCCTGCGCATGGACCCGTGGGTGCCCAGTGGCAAGCTCTGGATAGCTCCCGTCCTGCCCGAGGGGTTCGGGTCGCTGAGGATCTCCCACCTGCCCCTCGCCGGGACCAGGATCACCGTGGAGGTGGGGGACGGCATCGGGGAGGTGCCCGTCGTCACCGGGCTGCCCGAGGAGATCAGCCTGATCGCCGGGCCGCGCCCCCCGACGACCGCGTCCCTCCACGCCGTGCGGCAGAGCGGCTAGAGCAGCAGCTCGAAGACGCGTATCGCGCGCTCCTCCTGCTCGGTGGCGGATTCTTCAGGTCAGGATCGATGATCTTGAAGGTGCAGCCTGGGCACTTGGCCGACGTT
>Ga0310811_10007984_pt1 | contig 13586 bp, 12 predicted proteins | sample YCmetagenome_FD_207642 | JGI IMG/M metagenome (GOLD analysis project Ga0310811, IMG submission 207642) | Soil microbial communities from experimental microcosm in Duke University, North Carolina, United States - YC | ecosystem: Engineered > Artificial ecosystem > Soil microcosm > Unclassified ... | reverse complement strand
AACGGCTGGGCAGATCGACGCGGCAGCGAACGACACGGCGTATATGCTCGGTTACTCCGCGAAGTCGAATGGTGCTTTCGTGGTGGCAGGACAATACAATACGGGAGAGACGTATGGTGCGGTCTATCCCAAGGGCTCAGTCAATGAGGCCACCTTCGACAAGATCATCCAGTCGATGAAGGACGACGGCACGCTGACGAAGCTCGCTTCGAAATATCTGGCCCAGGCCTGGGGTATCGATCCGAATACGATCCCTTACTTCAAGCCGTGACGGATTGGCCGCGGGCAGCGATCAACGCGAGCGTCCGCGCCATTTCGTTGCCTTCGATCATCACGCCCTCGTCGCCACCGAAGCCGGGCTTCGACAGCAGGAAACTGGCGTCGCACGCCAGCGCGACATGGGCCGACACCTGGGCGGAAAGATCGGTCTCGTTGCCGCTGCCACCGATATAACTGCCCACGCCTGACCTGCGGCAGTAGAGCACCGCCTCGATCGCGTTACCGATGCCGCCAAGATCGGGCATCTTCACCTGCGCGTAGTCGGTCGCGCCGGCGTCGGCGAATTCCCTGATATCATCAAGCGTGTTGCACCATTCATCGGCAATGATTTGGACGTCGTGGCCGGCCTGGCGGAGCGCCTGACGGAGCGACTGGAACGTTTCGATCTGTGCCTGCCGCGAGTCGGCCAGCACAGGTGTTTCAACCAGCAGGTCAAGTGGCGCGACCGCCGCCTTCAGCCGACCGAGATAGTCCGTGATGGCCTGGATGTCCTTGTCGAACAGTTCGCCGATGGTGCCGTAGACATCGAGATGGATCCGCGGCCGATAATCGGCACCACCGAGCGCGTGCACCCGTTGGGCGAGTCGTTCGCCATAGGCGAGCAGCTTTTCGCCGTGCCTTCCCAGATCGCGCTCCGGGATGTGGAAGGAGGAATGCGGCAACAGTTCTAGCCGCTTCATGATCATGCGATCGATCTGGTCGTAATCGTGGGTGATACAGGAGGCCAGCATCGGCACCGGCCTGGTCGGCAAGGCACAGTCATATTCGGCGGCGATGATTTCGGTCATGGTGACATGGTCGGCCAGCGCCGCGGCGCGCAGCAGGGCCTGGCTGAGCCCATAGCGCAAGGCTGTGTGCAGGGGCTGGCCGTGATGCCGGTACTGTTCGATCTCCTGCGCGAGCGGGATGAAGCGGGTGATGTCTCGGCCGAGCAGCATATCGCGGATGGCGCCGTGCAACAGCGGCAAATGATCGGCGGTCTGAAACACCGCATCGCGCCCGGCGATGCCGGCGAGGATGACGTCGACGCAATCGCCGATCGCAACCTGACCGTCTTCCAGCACCAGCATCACGGAGACAGACTCACCGGCTTGGATGATCTGGCGGAAGCCTGGACTGATTGCATGGCCGCGATAAGCGAAGCCGTCGGCCACCGGATTGCGCTTGATAGCGGCCAGATCCTTGTTGAAATAACCGGCGCGCCCGGTGGCGCAGACGAGATCACGAACGATCATCCTGTCCCACTTTGTCACACCTGATGGATCGTACAATTTTTATAGGCAAATATACGGAACTTGGTCAATCCGCTGCACGGAGGAAATTCGGCTCTGGTGGGACATCTGTACCTACAGCTAGGCCGTCCGAATGTATGGACGATGCCGGCGCACGAACCGCGAGATGGACGCGAGGCTATCGACTGTCTGCAGTGGTTGGCCTGGAGCATCAGAGGGCATTGTCACGTTGACGCCTGACGGACCGACTGCAGCCCAGGCTGGCTCCCTTGGGCGCATTTATGTCACGTGTTGAACTCACGTCTCCTGTTGCCAGACATCGATTGCCTCGTTTCGGATCGCGCGATAGGCGCCAGCTGACAAGAGATGCCGGGGTGGATGGAAGTATCCATGACTAAATGCATGAGCGCACAGGAAAGTTTACACCTGCTCGGGTGACTTGAACCGTTGCATCTGCCGCTCTCGGCGCCGTGTCGGTCGACGTGAGTTCTCAGCCGGATTGTTCGGATATCGGATTGTCGATGCTCGACGTGGGGACGCAGACGACGTTTCGCCACACCGTAGCTTCTCAGCTTGTTCCCCTACGATCACACGACGCACGTACCGGATGGGTTCCACCGCATCCGGTACTACGGCTTCCTCGGCAACAGTCATCGAGCGCGCAAGCTCGCACGCTGCCGCGAACTGCTCAGGATGGCCCCAACCGGATCGGCGGTCGATCGCCAGCCCGCAGACTGCCGCGATCGCTATGCGGCACTGGCCGGACGGTCCTCGCGGGAATGTGGTCACCGCCACACCGGCATCATGGCGGTGATCGGCTGCGTCGCGAGGGCCACCCGGTGCCAGCCGGCGCCGGACTCATCATGATCCCTGTGCGAAGTTCCAACCGCACGAAGTCGAATCGGCAGCCAGATGCGCGAGGGCCGATGGCGTCCCTGAGCAGCGGCCGCGGCTTTCGACAGCTGGGGCGACGTATGTGGTGGGTTTCAATCTCGATAGTGGTTCCCTCATGGCGCGGACCATCGCGGTGGGCTTCGTGCCATCGTCATGACCGAATATATCGTGCGCTACATTGAGCGAGGCGAATCACCGTTCCAGGCTGCGATCAAGAGCGCCGGTAAATTTGGCTTCACCATCGTCCGGACTCATTGTGCCAGCGTGACAATATGCCCCACGGTGGTGTAGACTCCAAGAAGACAGTTTGGAGGGGGAGTCATGATACACGCGATGATCGGGCGCCGAGGCACGGTAGGTCTGATCGCATCGGTCGTAGCCGTGCGTTCTACCCGCGCGGCGGAGAACGACCCAATCTGCATCGGGATCAGCGGTGCTTACACCGGAGCCGACAGTGCCAACTCCTTCGCGACGAGGAACGGGGCGATGCTGGCCATCGAGGAAGCGAACGACAAAGGCGGGCTTGCCGGACGCACGATCACCACCGTCGAACTCAATGAGGCAACAGCGAATGCAGGTGGCTACGATCCTGCGCAATCAGCAGCCAATGCCCGGAAGTTCGTCTCCGATCCCCGCATCGTGGCTATCGTCGGCCCAGATCACAGCGGCGCCGGCAAGGCCATGGCGCCCATATTAAGCCAGGGTGATCTGGCCACGGTCACGCCAGACACCACCAATCCCGACATAACCTCGTCCAAGTTTGCGAATGAGTTCCGACCCGCTGGGAAGCCGATCTATTTCCGTACCCTGACCACGGACGATTATCGCGGGCCGGGCATGGCGCGGTTCCTCACCAACACGCTCGGTGTCAAAAGTGGCTATGTACTTGATGATTCGGGCGCCTATGGAGTGGGTCTCGCAGACGCATTTGTGGCTGGTGCACGGTCGGCCGGCATGACGATTTCGGGGAGAGACTCGCTCGACCCCAAACAGGCCGACTACATGGCAACGTTCACGAAGATTAAAGCGATCGGGCCGCAGGCGTTGTTCTACGGTGGTGATCTTCAGGCTGGTTTGAAAGTTGCAAAGCAATCCTACGAGATCATCCCTCAGACGATCAAAAGCGGAGGGGGAGGTCTGTATGGCGGTGGGTTCATCGAACAGGCCGGCTCTTCCGCTGCTGAGGGATGGTATGTGGCATTGACTTCACCGCATCTGGAGGGCGAGAAAATCGCTTCGTGGCAGACACGCTACCAGCAGCGATGGGGCGTCCCGCCGATAGACTACTCTGTGACCGCATATGACGCCGCCCAGGTGATCCTGGACGCGATCCGGCGCGTCGCCGCATCCGGTAAACCGATCGATCGCCACACGGTCAGGGACGCCGTCCAGACCACGAATTTGGACACTCTCCAGGGCAACATCCAGTTCGATGAGAATGGCGACATCATTGATCGCACGGTTAGCATCTTTCAGGTCAGGCACGACCCAGCATACCCGAACAACGATGCGGTTCATCAGTTCAAGTACGTCGGTAGTGCCCCGCGTCAGTAGAATGTCTCCAAACCTGCCGTCCGGGGGCCACACGAAGCGCTTGATCCGACAGGCCGGGGGGCAGCAACGCACTGCCAGACAGCGCCATAAGTGCCAGTGCCGCAAGGCTGGCCACGACGGCAAATGTCACTGCCATGCCGACAAGCTTTGACAGGCCGCTAGCTAGTGGGGCGGCTGACGATGTGCGCGCAGGCGCGGTGATGCATCCTTGATTAGCGGCGCGACTTGGAAGCTTACGCTCGCTATATGTTCCGAACAGCCGCCGCCAGCGCATCCGACCGCGGACAGCGGGGCGCCATCCTGTCGAGTTCGTTGTCGAAGCTGACCGGGTTCCACTTATCGGTGTACTTGCCCGATGCCCGGCTGCCAACATGATCGGGCGTTCGCCATCAGCGACCTGGCCCGGATCTATGGGCCGTCCGTGACTGTCGGCGAGGCCCTGCGGCGGGGGAAGTGCGGCTTCAGCTGTGAGGCTGCCGCGGGCGCCGCGTGGCTGACGAAGGGGCGGGGTGCTGAGCACGCGTCTCAGGCCGCACCGGGTGGCGCTGCGAGGGTCGGGGCGCGGGATTGAGGCCCGGTGCAAGCAAAACAGGGGAAACGACCATGAAGTTCGGCATTCACAATTCGTGCTGGCTCGAAACCTCATGACGATGCCGGCCGAGGCCTGGGAAACTCTCACCGGCATGCGCGTACTGGCGCGGCGCGTGCCGCTCCCTATGCGAATTGGCACAGAAGGGAACGCCACCAACCGACGAAGAAGCTGGCCTCTTCAGAACCGCACTCCATCCCACACACTCCGAATAAGAACTTGCAAAGTGGCGCATAGTGGCATTCATTATCATAATGAGATACCTTCAGGCGCTGTCGAGATCATATCGTCCTTGGCAAGCTCAGCCACACCGTCGGGTACCGACCCGCCGGGTGTGCCTGAGCCGCACTGCGCACTGCGTGCGCGTGGCCGAGTGCGGCGAGCTCGAATTCGCGTTTCTGGCCGCTTCCGCCGCTGTAAGGAACCATGGCAACCGCCCCATTCCTCGCAAGCGCGAGCGCCCGCACGACAATGTCGCGATCGAGCCGCTCAGCCCGCTTGCGGCCTTCGCAACCTCGACCACCGAGATTGGTTTGGAGGAAACTGTACTCTCCGCTGGTGTCGGACGATGACCACCTTTGCCGATCAGGTTGCACTGGTTACCGGTGCGGCGCAGGGGCTGGGACGGAGTGTCGCAACCCTGCTGGCGCAGCGGGGTGCGGCTGTTCATCTCACCGACCTGAATGGCCCGGGCGTAGAAGCCGTCGCGGCGGCGTTGCGCGCGCAAGGGTTGCGCGCCACAGCGTATGGTTGCGATATGGCGGACGAGCCTGCGGTGCTCGCGGTGCGAGATCGCATCGTCGCCGCGCATGACGGGCGGCTTGATATCCTGATCAACAATGCGGGCGGCTGGCGGTACGAGACGATCCGCGAGGTCACCACCGCGAACTGGGACTGGACAATCCGCGTCAATCTGCTGAGCGCGTTTGTCGCCTCGCGCGCGTGCATGGACTTGATGATCGCGCGCGGCTACGGGCGCATTGTGAACGTGTCCTCCACTGATGCGTATCGTCCCAAGCCGACGCTACCCGTATACGCGGCAGCGAAGGCGGCGCTGGTGAGTTTGACGCGCACCTTCGCGGAAGAACTGGCACCGCATCAGGTGCTGGTGAATGCGGTTGCACCTGGCGCGATGGCGACCGAAACGGCGAAATCCCAGAGCTGGTTGGCAGAGCGGATCAAGACCATTCCGGTGCGCCGCGCGGCGGAGCCAGAGGACATGGCGGAGGTAATTCTGTTCCTGGCCTCCGAGGCCAATCGCTATGTCGTGGGCGAGTGCGTCATCGCCAACGGCGGTGGACTGATGGCGTAAGACAAGCGGAGGAAATGATGGATCCGATGATGCTGAAGGGCCGGGTGGCGCTGGTGACGGGTTCCGGTCGGGGAATGGGGCGCGCGCACGCGGTGATCCTGGCGCAGCATGGCGCCGATGTGGTGGTGCACGATATTTTCCCGGATCGTGTCGCTGAATCCGCTGGTGTCGTGCGTCAGCATGGCGGACGCGTGATGGAAGCGATCACCGATGTGGCCGATCCCGCGGCGATGGAAAAACTGGTGGCGAAGGTGCAGGCGGAGTTGGGGCCGATTTCGATTTTGGTGAACAATGCCGGCATCGGTGCCGATCGCGCGGTGACGGAAGAAATCGACGAAGCCATGTACGACAAGATGTTCGACGTGCATGTGAAGGGCACGTTTTTCACCACACGCGCAGTGCTGCCGGGGATGAAGTCGTATGGCAGCGGCGCAATCGTCAACATCTCCTCGATCTGGGGCATGGTGGGACATCATTTTGGATCGACCTATTGCGCGGCGAAAGCTGCGATCCTGGGCTTTACCAAGTCGTGGGCGAAGGAACTCGCGCCGCACAAGATCACGGTGAATGCGATCGCGCCGGGTGGCGTGACCAGCCCTATGGCGATCGAGAAAGATGGGATCGACGCGGTGCGTGAGCGGATGAAAAAGATTCCGCTGCAACGCTGGGCGGAACCGGAGGAAATCGCGCAGGGCATGCTGTACCTGGTGACGGCCGGGTTTGTCACCGGGCAGACGCTCAGTCTGAACGGTGGCGATACGATCGTCGGCATTTGACGGGACGCGCGTCATGCATTTCGGTCTGTTCAGCCTCATGGCGCAGCGCGACCGCTCAGTGTCGCCGCGGCAACTGTATGAGGAGATGGTCGAGCAGGTGAAAATGGCGGAGCAGATCGGCTTCGACATCGCCTGGTTCGCCGAGCACCATTTCTCCAACTACTGCCTGTGTCCCTCGCCACTTGCGATGGCGATCGCGTTGGCACCGCAGACGACGAAGATCCGGCTTGGCACCGCAGTGATCGTGGCGCCGCTGTACCATCCGCTGCGCATGCTGGAAGAAATCGGCATGCTGGACGTGATCAGCAACGGCCGTGCCGTGGTCGGTGTGGGGACGGGATATCAGCAATACGAGTTCCACCGGTTCGGGATTTCGCTGGAAACCGCGCGTGATACGTTCCTCGAAACGCTGGACGTGCTGGAACAGTATATGACCGGCGGCCCGGTGAAATATGACGGCAAGGCGATCAACATACCGGAGACGCATTTTGTTGTGCATCCGCTCCAGAAGCGGCCGGACATCTATGTCGCGGGGCTGGCACGCGATCCGGTGACGCAGGGGCGCGTGGCGGATCATGGCTATGTGCCGATATTCACCACCGGCTGGAGCACGATCGCGCAGATGCAGGAGACGCGCGATCTGGTGACGGCGGCGAACAAGCATGCCAAGGGCGACAAACTGCGCGCGCCCTACGCGATGCAACGCTATGTGTTCGTGACCGATGACAAGCAGGAAGCGCTGAAGGCGGCGGAGGCGGCGCGCTATATCCGCCGCGTCGCGCTGTCGATGCGGAACAATGTGGCGCGGCTGGACGGGGCGTTCCTGCAAGAGATGCCGGCACCGGATGAGCCGCCGCTGGAGGATATCGCCAGCCGCATGATCGTGGGCGATGCCGAAACCTGCGCGGAAAAGCTGACCATGGAGCTGATGGCATTGCAGCCGGTGCATGTCAGTTGCTTCATGGGACTGCCGGACATGCCGCAGGATCGTACGCTGCGGTCGATGGAGCTGTTCGGCAGAGACGTGATGCCGCGCATTGATCGTGCCGTCGGCGGGCTCGCGCGCGTTGGCCACGCAGTCTAGCGTCGACACGCGCGCGGTACGACCGTGGACACAAGGGCGCGGCTACGCGCTGCTCGCCGCGGTGCCGTGCCTGTATCTGGCGGTGTTCTTTGTCTGGCCGCTGGTGCGCGTTGCGCTGCGCAGTGTGATGGAGCCGCGTCCAGGGTTCGGCAACTACACGAAGATCCTCTCCGGTGGCCCGTTTCTGCAAATACTGATCTATACGCTGGAGGTCGCGGCGATCGTCACCGCAGTCTCGCTGTTGATCGCCTATCCGGTTGCCGCGCTGACGGCGCGCATGCAGGGGCGCAGGTTGCAGTTGATGACGGCGTTGATCGTCGGGTCGCTGTGGACCAGCGCGGTGATCCGCAGTTACGCGTGGATGATCCTGTTCCAGCGCTATGGCATTGTGAACGAGGCGCTGATCTGGCTTGGGTTCGCTGATTCGCCTGTGCGCATCCTGCAGACCACGACGGCCGTGGTTATCGGCATGGTGCACGTGCTGCTGCCGTTCATGCTGCTGCCACTGATCGCAGCGATGCGGCGCATCGATCCGAACCTGTTGCGCGCGGGGCGTATCCTTGGCGCCAATCCGTTCCGGCTGTTCCTGCGCGTGTATTTCCCGTTGTCGCTGCCTGGCGTCCACGCCGGCACCGTACTGGTGTTCATCAGCTCCCTCGGCTTCTTCATCACGCCGTCGCTGCTGGGCGGCGGGCGCACGATGATGGCGGCAATGATCATCGAGCAGGAGGCGAATGTCTTTCTCGACTGGCCGATGGCCTCGGCAATCGCGACGGTGCTGTTGGCGTTCACACTGGTGCTGTATGTGGCGTACGGGCGCCTCGCGCGCGTGGATGTCACCCGAGGATTGCGATGAGCGGAGCGATGACCCGCGGGCTTAGCCGGGGCGGCAGTGCGCTGCTGCTGACACTGCTGGGGGTGTTCCTGGTCGCGCCGATCGTCGTGGTTGTGCTGATGTCGTTCACCAACCAGATCTATCTTACGTTCCCGCCGACCGGGTTGGTGCTGCGCTGGTATTTCGCGGCGTGGAACGAATCGCGCTGGTTCGATGCGGGCTGGAACAGCATCCAAATCGGCGCCGCAACGGCGTTCCTGTCGATGGTGCTGGGCACGCTGAGCGCCCTGGCGGTGACGCGCGGGGGGCGACGCTGGACCGGCTGGGTCGCCTCGCTGGTGATCGCACCGATGATGCTGCCGCATATCATCATCGCCATCGGGCTGTATCCGACGATGCTCGATCTCAAGCTGGCGAACACATATATCGCGGTGATCCTGGGGCATACAGTGGTGGCAATGCCGTTGGTATTCACCACGGTGTCGGCTGCGTTACGAGGCTATGATCCGGCGTTGGAATTCGCCGCGATGACGCTGGGTGCGAATGGCTGGCAAGCGTTCCGCTATGTCACGTTGCCGATGATCGGCAGTGGGTTGGCCATCGGCGGCATCTTCGCTTTCGCGATCTCGTTCGACGAGCTGATGTTGGCACTGTTCCTGGCGAGCGCGCGAACGGAGACGCTGCCGCGCCTGTTGTGGGAACATCTGCAGCAGACGATCACACCGGTGATCGCCGCCGTCGCCACGCTGGTGTTGTTGTTCACGGTGCTCTTGATGGGAGCTGTGATGTTGCTGCGCCGTTCCGACGTGGAGGCCGCATGACGCGCGGCGCGTCGCTGACATTCGATCAGGTCAGCAAGAGCTATGGCGCGGTCATGGCGTTGCAGCCGACAAGCATGTCCGTCGCGCCCGGAGAATTCTTCGCCTTGCTGGGACCATCGGGATCGGGGAAGTCCACTTTGCTGGGCACCATCGCGGGCTTCGTGGCGCCAAGCGGCGGCCGCGTCCTGGTGGATGGCACGGACATCACCGGCATGTCGCCGCATCGCCGGAACATCGGCATGGTGTTTCAGAACTACGCGCTGTTTCCCTATCTGACCGTGGCGCAGAACATCGCATTTCCGCTGAAAATGCGGCGATTGCCAAAGTCGGAAATTAACCCCCGGGTGGATCGGGCGCTGGAGATGGTGCGGCTGGGCGGGTTTGGGCCGCGCATGCCGGCGCAATTGTCCGGGGGACAGCAACAACGCGTCGCACTGGCGCGTGCGGCGGTCTATGATCCACCGCTGCTGCTGATGGATGAGCCGCTCGGCGCGCTGGACAAGAACCTCCGGGAAGAGATGCAGGAGGAACTGCGGCAGTTCCACCATACGGTGGGCGCAACGATCCTGTATGTGACGCATGACCAGCAGGAAGCGGCGTCGATGGCGGATCGCATTGCGATCATGAACCATGGCAAAGCGGAGCAGATCGGGTCACCGCACGAGGTGTACGACCAACCGAGCAACAGTTTCGTTGCCCGCTTTTTGGGCGAGGCGAATATGTTCCGTCTGCGTCAGGTGTGTGCGGATGGATCCGGCCATATGCGGTGCGACACGGAGGAGGCGCTGTCGGTGCTGGCGCGCGGCGCCGCGTCGGGCGCCGTGGCCTGCGTTCGGCCAGAAGATATCACGATCGCGACCACGCCGACAGGACGAGACAACTGCTTCCCCGGCCGCATCGTTGATCTGGTGCAAGTCGCTGGCAGCGTGCGCTACCGCGTCGCGGTCACGCCAGGCTGTATTTTGACCGTGCGTGCGTCGGCGGAACGCCGTGCGACAGTTCTGACAATGGACGACGCGGTGCATGTTGGGTGGGATGCCGCGGATATGCTGGTAATGCCAGCATGAGCCACTTAATTACACAGGGAGAACAACTATGACATCATATCGGCTCAGTCGCCGTGCGCTGTTGGTCGCAGGCACGGCCGCATTGGCCACGCCGCATATCGCTCGTGCGGCAGCAAAGAGCATCGTCGTGGCCAACACCGGCGGTGCGTTCGAAGCAGCTTTGGACGCCGCGATGATCAAGCCCTTCACTGCGAAAACCGGCATCGAGGTCGTCAAGACGGTGAACGTCTATGCCAAGCTGAAGGGGATGGTGGAAGCGAATGCGGTCGATTGGGACGTGGCGCAGCTCGATTCCACGGCCGCGGCCACTTTCGCGAGTCAGGGACTACTGGAGAAACTCGATTACGGCGTGATCAACAAGACCGACCTGATCAAGGGCGCGGCGCATGAATCGTATGTGCAGATGGACGTCGTGGCGACGTGCGTAGCGTGGAACACCAAGAATGTGAAACCGGCGCAGGTGCCACATACCTGGGCGGAGCTATGGGATCTGAAGCGATTCAGCGGGCAGCGCGGGATGTGGAAGCAGCCGTATCAGGTGATGGAAATAGCCCTGATGGCGGATGGGGTTCCGCTCGACAAGCTGTACCCCCTCGACGTCGATCGCGCTTTGAAGAGTCTTGATCGTATCAAGCCCGAGATCTTCTGGTGGACCAGCGGTGCGCAGTCGGCGCAGATCCTGATTGATGGCGATGTCGCGGCGAGCATGGCGTGGAATGGCCGCTTGTACGATCCGAAGCAAAGCGGTGCGCCTGTCGATTTCGATTTTAACCAGGCCCTGTTCGTTTCGGACGCGTTAATTGTACCGCGCGGCGCGAAGAACAGGAAGGAATCGATGGAATTCATCGCTTTCTCCATGGAACCGCAGCAGCAGGCCAATTTCGCCAAGCTGATCCCGTACGGGCCCACCAATGAGAAGGCTTTGCCTTTGCTGGACAAGGCCCGACTGGCGGTGCTGCCCTCGTCGGAGCAGAACCTGGCACGTGGGGTGTTCCAGAACTTCGATTGGTGGGCGGAGAACGGAGCCAAGACCGGCGAGAAGTTCAACTCGTGGCTGCTGAGCTGAGATGATCCGGACCCGTCATGACCGGACTGTACGGTTGTGACGGGCACCGCCTGCATGACATATGCGATGGCCAAGCAACACTTGCACTTGAAGGGGTATGCGATTGCGGAAGCCGCCTGGCACCGCAGCCTCTCGAACGCCGTCATGGCCGGGCGTGTCCCGGCCATCTCCACCCGCGCGGAGCTTACGAAAGATGCAGTCCCTGTCAGCCAACATTCGATGGAGATGGCCGGGTCAAGCCCGGCCATGACGAGGTTAGCGGCGCATGCAGTACGTCAACAGCATGGGCTGCTGGTGTAAGGTGGCGCGGCCGCTTGCGCAAACCAAAAGGTAACCCATGCGCCAGATGAAGCTAGGCTTATCCATAGCCAACCTCGGCTACCACTACGCCGCCTGGCGTCACCCGGACGTACCAGCCGCAGGCAATATGCAGTTCGCCCACTTCAAGCACTGCGTCAGGCTGGCGGAGGCAGGCAGGTTCGATCTCATCTTCCTCGCCGACAGTTCCGCGGTTCGCGACTTAGACGACACCGCCATCGCCCGCGAGTTGGAACATCAACTGGTCAAGCACGAGCCTTTGGCCCTGTTGGCGGCCCTTTCCACGGTCACCTCCCGTGTCGGACTGGTCTGCACGGCCTCCACGACGTACACCGAACCGTTCAACCTCGCCCGCCAGTTGACCACGCTGGACCATATCAGCCGTGGCCGCGCCGGGTGGAACATGGTGACCAGCTTCAGCCTCGACGAGGCCCGCAATTTCGGCCTGAACGCGCCGTTGCCGTCGGATCAGCGTCATTCCCGCGCCAGCGAGTACATCGACGTGTTCAAGGGGCTGGAGGAAAGCTGGGACGACGGTGCGCTGGTGCACGACAAGGCGAGCGGCATCTTCTTCGACCGCGCGCGCATGCGGCAGTTGAACCATAAGGGCCAGCATTTCTCTGTGCGCGGCCCGCTGGATATCGGCCCCGGTCCGCAGCGTCACATTCCCATCTTCACTGCTGGCGAGTCTGAAAATGCCCAGGAATTGGCCGCCCGCTCGGCGGATGTCGTCTATGGCGGGCAGCCGGACCTGCAATCGGCCCGCGCCTATTATGCTTCGTTGAAGGGCCGTCTGGCCAAGTACGGTCGCAGCCATGACGATCTGGTGGTGATGCCCGGCATCATGGCTTTCGTCGGCCGCACCATGCAGGAAGCGCGCGACAAGTTCGATCGCATGCAGGAACTGATATTGCCGCGCCTTGGCCTGGGCCTGCTCGTGGTGAATGGCTTCCCCGATTACACGGGCTACGACATCGACGGTCCGGTGCCGGATCTACCTATGCCCGCTTCTCTAAAGGGTCATGGCCCATCGCCGCTGCTGAAGACAATCCGCCGCGAGGGCATGACCATCCGCCAGCTTTACGAAGCCGTCTCCGCTGGTTTCTGGCATATGGGCGTCGTCGGAACCCCCACCAGCATCGCCGACCTGATGGAGGAGTGGTTCACCAGCGGCGCCGCGGATGGCTTCAACATTCAGTCGCCCTGCATTCCCGTTGATTCGCAAGATTTTGTCGATCTGGTGATCCCGGAATTGCAGCGCCGCGGTCTGTTTCGGACTGAATACGAAAGCACCACGCTGCGCGGAAATCTTGGGCTCAGGCCCGCGGAGAGCCACGCCATGCAACACGCCCGTCGCGAGCTCGCCCCGCTATGACCACACGTCAAATGCGGCTGGGCCTGTCAGTCGCCAATCTTGGCTACCATTATGCCGCATGGCGTCTGCCGGAATCCCAGATCGACGCTGATCACGACATCGGCCATCACCTCCGCAACGCGGAAATCGCCGAACGGGGCTTAATGGATTTCCTGTTCTTCGCAGACCTGGCCGTGGTGCGGGACACCGACAAGCCCAGCATGCGCCGAGACATGGAACAGAGCCATCTGAAGCTGGAACCCAGCCTGATCTGCGCCGCCCTGGCCGCGGCCACCAGCAGAATCGGCCTGATGCCGACCATGTCGACCAGCTTCCAACAGCCGTACAACCTCGCGCGGCGCCTCGCATCCATCGACCACATCAGCAATGGCCGTGCCGGCTGGA
>Ga0310811_10007983_pt1 | contig 13586 bp, 12 predicted proteins | sample YCmetagenome_FD_207642 | JGI IMG/M metagenome (GOLD analysis project Ga0310811, IMG submission 207642) | Soil microbial communities from experimental microcosm in Duke University, North Carolina, United States - YC | ecosystem: Engineered > Artificial ecosystem > Soil microcosm > Unclassified ... | reverse complement strand
CGTCTTTCGGGGCGCGATTGTAAAGATAATTGGCGGCCACGAGATGCCCGCCACCCGGCATGTTCTTGACCAGAATCGTCGGATGGCCGGGGATATGCTTGCCGTAGAAACGCGCGACCATGCGCGCATTGGTGTCGAAACCACCGCCAGCCCCCGCCGAAACGATGATCGTGATCGACTTGCCGCGATAGAAATCCGCCACCGGATCAGCCTGCGCCATCGTCATGCCGGCGGCGAGCATCGCAACGGCGGCGAACGCCGCCACGGCAGAGACGCGGCGCGCGCCAAACACACGCAAGAGACACGAAAGACAGGACATTGTTTTCTCTCCGTTAGCGTCGATCCGCGCGGGCATCGAATACCCGCGCCGTCGCCATTGTTATCGCTTTTCGATTGGAGCGCCGCGCTCGCGGATCACATTCAGTGCTCGGTGACGTCGATATAGGTGCCTTCGATGTCGGTGAGCTGGAATTCGCCGATCGGACACTGCTTGAAAACGTCCAGCCGCGCCTTGCCTTCGGCACCGTAGCCGAGCGGCTTGGTGACCATCTTCGGATTGAAGCCGATCAGCTCGTCCATGTCCTTCTTGAAGGTCTCGACGCTTTCCACCTTGAAGCCAAAATGATCGAGACGCGGCGGCTCGGGATCCTGGCCGATGAAATTCTCCATCTTCCACGGCATGATCAGCAGCGTGACGCGGCCGTCGCTGAGCCGGTAATTGCCATCTTCATTCTCGTTCGAGACCTGCAATTCATAAACGGTCGAATAAAAATCGGCGCTGCGCTCGGGATTCCGCGATCGCAGGGCGACGTGATTGATGTAGCGCTGCGGCAGCTCGCCGCTATTTTCCGCGAAAATATCAGCCGCCTTGCCGGAATTGCGCTCCGCCAGGTCGTAGATGATCATGTCATGATCAGCAGCGCTCCAGGCGGCGTTCGGCCGGATCGAAGGGCGCTCGACATAGGGCAGATCGGGGTCGAATTTCTTCATGCGTTCGAGCGCCAGCCGAATGCTCTCGACCTCGAAGCCAAAATGATCGAGCCCGCTGCGCCGCCCGTCACGCAGGGGAATGTTGTTGAGGCCGATCTGGCCGTCACCCACCGGCGCCGCACGTGCCGGGCGCTGGACGTTGGAGGCCTTCATCCCGAACAAGGCCTGATAGAAGCGCGCATTGGTCGCGTAATCATTGGTGCAGATCGCGAGATGATTGATTTTGGCGAACATCGGCTTCTCCTGATCGCGCCAGTTCCGGCGCGTTATTGTTGTCGATCCGCGTTGCGGGAGCTGGCATGCAATCGTTGCAACCCAAGGCAACGCCTCGCCGGAATACTAGTGGAGAGCGACGCGGATAAGCAACTGCCTCCGCGTTCGCGGAAGATGGCATTTTGTTGCGTATTTGACGAATGCCGGCAGATGCAGACATGACGGGCGGCGCCGGGCGACGCCAGAGGGCGCCAGTGCGCGAAATGTCGCATGAATGTCTTTCGCCCGATCCAAATACGCGTAGGATCGCGCGCTTGACCGCCGCGCCGCCACCGGCCGCGCCGATTTTAAAGAGGCCTCATGGCAACGGCTCAGACGCAGACGACCGCACGCAAGACGGCCCTCATCAGCGCCGTCGTCGCGACATTCACCGTCTGCCTGTTCATCCTGTGGTATGCCGCGAACGAAATCCTGATCGTTCTCATCGGCATTCTGGCGGCGGTGGTGATCGATGCCGGCGTGCGCGGTCTTAAATATCTGTGTCCCCCGTTGCCGCGCATCGTCAGCCTCATGATCACGGTGCTGCTGATGGGTGTCCTGGGGGTCGGCTTTCTGTTCTGGGGCGGGACGACGTTACTGCAGCAGGCTGGGCAATTCCTGCATGCAATGCAGGGGCTGTTCACGCGGTTCAACAATTTCCTCAATGAGGGAGGAAACGGCCTCGTACCGCCGGGCTCGGTCAATATCCAGGACCTCTTGCCAAGCGCGAGCTTCGTCTTCGGCAGCGCGAAGCAGGTCCTGAGCGGTGCGCTCGGCGCGATTACATCGCTGATCGCGATCATTTTTCTCGGCGCGTTCTTCGCCGCCGATCCGCTGGCCTACAAGATCGGCATTCTCAGCCTGATCCCCAAGGAGAAGCGGCCGCGCCTCAACGCCGTTCTGGAAAAGGTCGGCGATGTCATGCGGCTCTGGCTCCTTGGCCAATGCGTGACGGTGGCTGCTGTCTTTCTGTTCACGTGGCCCGCCCTGCTGTTGATCGGCATGCCCTATCCGACGCTGTTGTCGTTGCAGGCCGGCCTCCTCGCATTCATTCCGACGCTGGGGCCTTTCATCGCCGGCGTCGTCATTGTCCTCGCCGGCCTGTCACAGGACTTCACGCTCGCGCTCTACGGTTTCGGCGTCTACATTTTCGTCCAGTTTCTGGAATCCAATCTGATGACGCCACTGATCCAGAACCGCACCGTGCGCATGCCGCCGGCACTGGCCGTGAGCGGACAATTGTTGTTCGGCGCGCTGTTCGGACTGCTCGGCGTCGCCTTTGCCGTACCGCTGATCGCGGCGGCAAAAATGCTGATCGAAGAACTTTACGTGAAGGACCAGCTCGGCGGCGCGTGGACCGGCAAGGCCTAGCAGCAGTCGACCGCGTCATTCCGGAGCGCGAGCCTTTGCGAGCGAGCCCGGAATCCACAACCACCGCCGTGAGTATGGATTCCGGGCCTGCGCGTAAAGAACGCGCATCCCGGAATGACGGCCGCGGCCTAGCCCGACGAGAAAATGCTTTGGGGCGTTTTTCGTTTGCATTGAAACGTCGTGCCCGCGCTCGGCGCGGGCATCAGCGTCTTGGCGGGCCGCCAACTTGGCCGAATCCTGTCTAGCTCTTGAAATGCTTCGAGAGCTTCAAGCTCTGCGCCTGATAGTTCGAGCCGATGCCGCTGCCGTAGAGCGTTTCCGGTGGCGCCAGCATCGCTTCATAGACGAGGCGGCCGACGATCTGACCGTGCTCGAGGATGAACGGCACCTCGCGCGAGCGCACTTCGAGGACGGCGCGGGAGCCGCGCCCCCCAGAACCTTCGTAGCCAAATCCGGGATCGAAGAAGCCCGCATAGTGCACGCGGAATTCGCCGACCAGCGGATCGAACGGCACCATCTCGGCGGCGTAGGCCGGCGGCACCTGCACGGATTCCTTCGAGGCGAGAATGTAAAACTCGTCGGGATCGAGAATGAGGCTGCGGTCGGCGCGTGCCGCCATCGGCTCCCAGAAATCGGCGATCGCATAACCGGCGCGGCGTTCCACATCGACAACACCCGTGTGGCGCTTGGCGCGATAGCCGACGAGACCGCCGGGGCCGAGACCGGAGAGATCGACACTGACCGCGACACCGTCGGTCAGATCGGCATCGTCGCTGTCGACGAGGCGTTCGCGTTCATGCAATGCGGCCAGCGCCGTCGCATCGAGGGTGCAAAGGCCGCGCCGGAAACGGATCTGCGACAGCCGCGATCCTTCGCGCACCAGGATGGGAAATGTTTTCGGACTGATCTCAGCATAGAGCGGGCCGTGATAACCGGCGGCGATGCGATCGAAGCCGCGCGTCTCGTCGGCGATGACGCGGGTGAAGACATCGAGACGTCCGGTCGAGCTTTTCGGATTGGCCGAGGCCATGATGTCGGCGGGCAGCGTCAGGCTTTCCAGCAGCGGCACGATATAGACGCAGCCGGTTTCCAAAACCGCGCCATTGGTGAGCGCGATCTCGTGCAGCTTCAACTGGGTGATGCGTTCTTCCACCGTGGCGCCGGGGCCGGGCAGGAAGCTCGCGCGCACGCGATAGGCCACATTGCCGAGACGCAGATCGAGGCTTGCCGGCTGAATCTGATCCGGCGCGAAATCATAGGCCGGGCGGATACCGCCCGCGCGCGCGAGATCGGCGATCAGCCGGTCCGGCAGGATGCCTTTGTCGTCGGACAGGGCGAGCGGCACGGTGTCTTCCCTCTTTATCTGTGCTGCGGCCAGCCCTGATTTGCTACCCCAGCCGCGCCTTGACGGGAAGGGAGGTGGGGCGTATGACGCCAGCTATCCCGTGGTCATTTGAGCCGGCCGGCTTGCAGCCACGTTAAATAAATCGCTAAACAGGCCGGGGACATGTGAGCCCGGCCTGGATATTTGTCCGGCCGGTTTTTTATTGGCTGAAGGAGCCACGCCCATGTCCGTCGAAAAGTCCGCTGCAAACGATCGCACCTATCGCCCCGAAACCCGCATGGTCCATGCCGGCACGTTGCGGTCGCAGTTCGGTGAAACGTCGGAGGCACTGTTTCTCACCCAGGGCTTTGCTTACGACACGGCGGAAGAATGTGCGGCCCGCTTCAAGGGCGATGCGCCGGGCTTCCTCTATTCGCGCTTTTCAAATCCCACCGTCTCGATGTTCGAACAGCGCATGGCCTCGCTCGAAGGCGCGGAATCGGCGCGCGCGACGGCGAGCGGCATGGCAGCCGTCAACGCGGCGCTGATGGGCCAGGTCAAAGCCGGCGATCATGTCGTCGCCGCCAAGGCGCTGTTCGGCTCATGCCGCTACATCGTCGAAGATCTGCTGCCGCGCTTTGGCGTGTCCTCGACGCTGGTCGACGGCAAGGACCTCAATCAGTGGCGCGAGGCCGTGCGGCCGAACACGAAAATTTTCTTCCTTGAATCTCCAACCAATCCGACGCTCGACGTCGTCGACATCGCCGAGGTTGCAAAAATCGCACACGAGGCCGGCGCCACGCTCACGGTCGATAACGTCTTCGCGACGCCGCTATGGCAGTCGCCGCTCGCGCTCGGCGCCGACTGCGTGGTCTATTCCGCAACCAAGCACATCGACGGACAGGGCCGCTGTCTCGGCGGTTGCATCCTCGCGTCGGAAAAATTCATCCAGGACAACATCCACCAGTTTCTGCGCCAGACCGGACCTTCGATCTCGCCGTTCAATGCCTGGGTGCTGCTCAAGGGTCTCGAGACGCTGGGCGTGCGCGTGCGCAGGCAGACCGATACGGCGGCGGCCGTATCCGTCTCTCTGGTCGAGAACGCCAAGATCAAGCGCCTCATCTATCCCGGCCGGCCGGATCATCCGCAGGCCGCGATCGTGCGCAAGCAGATGAAGGGCGGCTCAACGATGGTTGCCTTCGAAGTCGATGGCGGCCTCGCGGGTGCGTTCCGTTTCCTCGACGCGCTGCGGCTCGTGACCATCACCAACAATCTTGGTGACGCGAAAAGCCTGATCACCCATCCGGCGACGACGACGCACCAGCGCCTCACGCCGGAGCAGCGCGCCGAACTCGGCATCAGTGACGGGCTGGTGCGCTTTTCCGCCGGGCTTGAACATCCCGATGACGTCGTCGAGGATCTGCTCGCCGCGCTCGACGCGATCTAGCGCGAGCCGGCCCGCGCAAAATGGCGCTGCGAAAATGTGAATGGCCGGGGCAAGCCCGGCCATGACATTGCGTGAAGCATCATCCGCCAAAGAGAGAATTTGGAATCCAGGCTAATGCCGCGTGCTGGTCGCCGACACGATCGGCCGCGTCATGGCCTCGGCCAGTGCGGTGGCGAGAACCTTGGCGAGGCAGGCGTAACCCCAGTCGGACATGTGCAGCCCGTCGCGGTTGACCGGGACCGAATAGGGGATGCCGCGCGTCTCGTGCCAGAAACGCATCAGATCATAGCGGTGGAAGATATCGACGTTGGAGTGCTTGCTCTCTTCATTGAGGAGAGCGACCATCTCGCCGATATGCCCGCGCGCGTTCACCCTTGGCGCGAACTGCGGATCAAGCAAAACCACGTCCGGACCCATCGAGCGCAGGACGCCAATGCCGGCTGAAACCAGCGCGCGCTCCGGCTCGACAGGATAATCGCGCAACACCGAATTCGTGCCGAGTTGCCAGATCACCAGATCAGGCTTTTCGGGCAGGACCTGCGAATAGAAGCGCGCGATCATGTCCGCGGTGATCTGGCCGCCGACGCCGCGATTGAGCACCGTGATCTCTTGATGCGGCAGCAGCGCTGCAAGCTCCACCTTGAGCCGGCTCGGATAGGTGGCGGCATCGGAGCTTGCGCCGGCGCCGGCCGTCGAGGATGAGCCGATGGCGACGATCTTCAGCGGCTTGCCCGCGGCGATCGTTTCGGCCGAATGACGCAACCGCATCGGAAACTGGAGCGTGTCGGGCGGCGCGATGCAGGCTGTGCGTGCGGCTTCATCCTTGATGGCGGGCCCGTGCAGCATCACACCCTGGGTCGTCAGGGCCTTGAAGGACTCGCGTTTGCTCCGCTCCTGCGCCGAGGCCTGAGCCTGCACGCTGCTGCGGGTCTCGGCCCGCAAGGGCACGGCGTGCGATGTCACGGCATGCGATGTTTCAAGGTGTTCCACGCGCGGCAGATGCGCTCCGCTCCCGGTCTCTGCCTGTGCCGCAACCGGAGGCACACCCAGCACGATCAGCGCCGCGGCAGCAAGGCAAACGGTCTCCAAGGACGCCTTTCTGGCTCTCATCGGATACGTGTCCGTCAGAAGTTCGACGCGCTGCGGGCACGCAGCCGTGCGGTTGCAATAATCTGGGCGGCTAGCGCCTGACCGATGCAGTGATGCACCTGATGGGCGATCGTAGGATCCTTAGTTGGCGTGTAGAAATCAAAAAAACCAGATTCACTCCAATAGCGCATGATCCCGAGCCGGTCGAACAGCGGAACATCCTTCTCCACTGCGATCGACTGGATCATCCCGGAATAAGCCGTCGTGGGGATCATTGTTTCAAGGCGCGGGTTATATTGCAAATTAACTAATACGACATCCGCGCCGGCACCCTGGATGGTGTCGATAAGATATTCTAATTCCTCGCCAAAATCGTCGAGATCGGTATGGCGGATGGCGTCCACCGTGCCGGCCTGCAAAACGACCAGGTTCGGCTTGGCCTCCGCCAGCACGCGCTTGGCGTTGCGCGCCACCTCTTTCAGAGTCTGACGCGGAACCGTATAGGCGCCGACTTTCACGGCAATGCCCGGCAGGCGTTTCGAGAGAACCCCTTCCAGTTGCGCCGGATAGGATGTTTCCTTGCCGCCCGGGCCGGGCAGGCTCGCCGCCCCCGCACCGAGGATGGCAATCGCCAAGGCCTTGGTATCGTGGACGCTTTTGGTAACGCGCGGCAGCCGGGATTCGCTCAGGATCATGTCCTGGGGCACGCTGCAGTTCACGCCTTTTTGCGCCGCAGCATCGGTGGGAAGCACCGCGCAACCGATCGCCGCGGCGAGGACGGTGGCGCAGCCGATCGAACGTCGGCAGGCCAGCGCCCAACCAAAGTCCGCCTTGGTCATACCTCACCCCCAGCCAAATCTGCGTCCGGCATGTCTTTTTTTTGCGCCTTTGGTCGCCGACCTTCGATCTCCTTATACCACGAGATCAGGCCCGCCGTCAGGATCATGATTAAAATACCATTAATGCTAACCAGGACCTGCGCGGTGACCGCACCGGAGAATTCGCCGACCACGAAATGCGCCGCGAAGGCCAAAAACACGCCGAGACAGAAAATCTCCAGGGAATGCTGGCCGCACACGATCGCCGGGCGCAGCAGCGGCGATTTGAGCGCGGGCCAGTCCAAAGGCACGAAACTCACGACGACGACCGCAATCGCGAAGAAATGGAAAAGCCGCAGCAGCGACAGATTGGTCTTGCTGACCGGCTCGATGATCACCTGCACGATCTGGGGTACGAATTCACGCAACCCCTCATGGCGCCAGCTCAGCGCGATGAACATCGAGAAGAGCAGATAGCCGCAGGCCGCGAGCAGCGTCCACGGCGATTTGACGATCCGCGCATGACGCGCCGCGCCGCCGAGCGCGCACCATGCGCCAAACACGAACAGCAACTGCCACGCGAACGGATTGAAGAACCAGACGCCGCCCGGATAGGCCGGCAGGTTGAGGCTGAGGATGCGCGCCGCCGCGTACAGGGCCGCGGACAGGCCGAGCGCCAGCGTCGGCCTGCGCAACAACAGCCACAGGATCGGCGGAAACATGAAGAGGAGCACGATATAGAGCGGCAGCACGTCCATGTTCACGGGCTTGAATTTCAACAGCAGCGCCTGGACGATCATCGTGTCCGGATTGCTGAGAAACGAGACGATGTTCATTTCCTCCGCATAAAGCGGATTGGCGAAATTCGACGCGACATAGGAAATTTCGGCGAGATAGATCGCGAACAGAAAAATATGCGCGACATAGATCTGCCACGCGCGGCGCAGGATGCGCGCGCCCGATATGACAAAGCCTTGGTCACGCATCGCCCTGCCGTAGACATAGGCGGCGGTGTAGCCGGAAATGAAGATGAAGATTTCGGTGGCGTCGCTGAAGCCGTAATTGCGGATCGTGAAGCGGTTCACGATGTTCGAGGGGATGTGATCGAGATAGATCAGCCACAAGGCGATGCCGCGAAAAAGATCGAGACGCAGGTCGCGCTGGCCGGGAACGAAGGCGGACGCGACCGGCACGGCTTTCGGCGACACGGCTGTTGGCGGCGCGCCGTCCGCCGGCAACGTCGCTCCCGACACGGCCACCTCGGCGCCATCTCCAGCTTGCTGCAGCGCGTCTTGTTTCGACATGGCCTGATCTATGGCTTGATCTGAATCGGTTCTTGAAATGGCTCGTCTAAAAAGCTCGGCTCGACACGACTTCCGGCTACGAATAGGAAGGGAACCGCACGGGCATAAACAGCCCACCCCGTGCATCCGAAAACCGCTTCGCACTTTTCGGCATCATGGCTCGGGGCTATAATTCTTGCAGCTAACCGGATTGTGCGCGAGCCAAGGGAAACGCTCCAAGCGACTCAGTGGCGGTGAATTGAGGAAAAAAGATGTACAGCGCCACCACAAAAGGCATTGAGGTCACCGTCATGCCGGATTTCCAGGCGGATCGGTCCTCGCCGGAAAAAAGCTACTATTTCTGGGCCTACACCATCGCCATCCGCAATCGCGGAACGGATACGGTGCAACTCAAGACGCGGCACTGGCGCATCACCGACGCCTTCGGCCGCCGCCAGGAAGTCAACGGCACAGGCGTCGTCGGCGAAGAGCCCGTGATCGAGCCGGGACAATCTTTCGAATATACGAGCGGCGTGCCGCTGGCGACCCCGAACGGCATCATGGGCGGAACCTACGGCATGGTCAGCGCCGCCGGCGAGCCCTTCGAGATCGAAATTCCCCTGTTTTCGCTCGACACGCCGTATGAGCGGCCCTCAGTCAATTGAGGGGGCGGCGTCGGCATCGTCAGGCGACTTTTCGGGCAAGCCTTCAGGGTTGGCGCCCACCTCATCCGGCGCGATGTCATAGGTGCGATTGCAGAACTCGCAAGTCACGGTGATGGCCCCGTCCTTGACCATGTGATCGCGGTCGTCCTGGGGAAAATTCTTCAGCATCGCGGTCACGTTGTCGCGCGAACACGAGCACTGGGCGCGCACCTGCGCGGCGTCGAAAACGCGCACGCCGCGTTCATGAAACAGCCGGAACAGAAGCTGCTCGCTGGAGATGTCGGGATCGATCAGTTCGATGTCCTCGACCGTCGCGATCAGCGAACGCCCTTCGACCCAGGCATCGTCCTCCTGCACGGTGTCCCCCGGCGCGCCTTCCGGCGCATCGCCGGGGTCGAGATCGGGACCGCGCAGCCGCTCCGGCGCCTTCGGCAGAAATTGCAGCATGATGCCGCCGGCGCGCCAGCGATGTCCGCCCTGCGCAGCCGGCCGCAACTCTTCCGCCACGGCAAGGCGCACGCGCGTCGGAATCTGTTCGGAGCGCAGGAAATATTCGTGCGCGGCCTCCTCGAGCGATTCCCCGGTCAGCGCGACGAGCCCCTGATAGCGGCTCATGTCGGCGCCCTGATCGATGGTCATCGCCAGATGGCCGGAACCAAGCAACGCGCCGGTCGATGTTTCCTGCCTTTCAATCGCCGCGGCGACGCGGGTTTTGTCGAAACGGGCGCAGGCGCGAATCTGACCCGGCGTCGTGTAATCGACCACCAGCATGCGCACCGGCCCATCGCTCTGCGTCTGCAGGATGAAACGGCCTTCGAATTTGAGCGTCGCCCCAAGCATCGCGGTCAGCACGATGGCTTCGCCCAAAAGCTTGGCCACCGGCGCGGGATAGGCATGGCGTGCAAGAATACTGTCGACGGCCGGCCCCAACCGCACGACGCGGCCGCGGCAGTCGAGCGGCGCCACTTCGAAAGGAAGGATGGTGTCGTCCACCGAGGTCGCAGACGGCAATCGTTCGCGTGCGCTGATGTCCGTCATGCACCGTCCGCGCGCAGGCACCAGGCCAAAATACCTTTCTGCGCATGCAGCCGGTTTTCCGCTTCGTCGAAGACGACGGAATGCGGCCCGTCCATGACCGCGTCGGTCACCTCTTCACCGCGATGGGCCGGAAGGCAATGCATGAACAGGGCATCGGGCTTTGCGTGTTGCATCAGTTCCACATTCACCTGATAGGGGCGCAGCATATTGTGACGCTGCTTGGCATCCCGATCACCCATCGAGACCCAGGTATCGGTGACGAGACAATCCGCGTTTTTTGCGGCGTCGAAGGGATCATGGCCGAGACGGATGTCAGCTCCGGAGGTCTTGATCCAGTCGCGCAACGTCTTGTCCGGCGCAAGTTGAGGCGGCGTCGCCACGCGCAGCGAAAACGCGAAACGTGCGGCCGCGTGCATCCAGGATACGAGCACATTATTGGTGTCGCCGGTCCAGGCGATCGTGCGGCCTTTGATGGCGCCGCGATGCTCCTCGAACGTCATCACGTCCGCCATGACCTGGCAGGGATGCGAACACCGCGTGAGACCATTAATGACCGGCACCGATGCGCTTTCGGCGAGTTCGGCGAGGGTCGCATGCTCGAGCGTGCGGATCATGATCGCATCGACATAGCGCGACAGCACGCGCGCTGTATCGGCGATGGTTTCGCCGCGGCCGAGCTGCATCTCCTGCGCGGTAAGCATCAGCGCCTCGCCGCCGAGCTGGCGCATGGCGATGTCGAAGGATACGCGCGTGCGCGTCGAAGGCTTGTCGAAAATCATCGCCAGCGTCTTGCCGGCGAGCGGACGCGAAGACGCACCGCCGTTGTCGGATGCGCCGTTCTTTAACGCGCCGTTTTTGTCTTTTCCGCTTTTACGCGCGGCCTTCATGGTCCGGGCATGCGCCAAAATGGCATGCAGGTCTTTGGCCGGCACGTCGGTGAGGTCGAGGAAATGGCGTGGCGTCTGCTGTTCCGGGGCCTGCATCATGGCGCGGTCCCAACCTTCATTTCGGCTTTCGCCGACGCTGTCTGCTGCGCGGACAGGCTTTCGCAGGCGCGGGTCAGGCGCGCGGCGGCATCGGCCAACTCTTCGTCGCTGACGATGAGCGGCGGGAGCAGCCGCACGACATTATCGCCGGCGCCGACCGCGAGCAGTTTTTCGGCGCGCAGCGCGTCGATCATCTGCGTGTTGGGCGTGACCATGCGTAAGCCGATCAGCAGGCCTTCGCCGCGGACTTCGGCAATGAGTGCCGGGAAACGATCCTTGATCGCAGCCAGCCGCTGCTTGAGCAGCAACGACTTCTGCCGCACGCCATCGAGAAAACCCGGCGCGAGCACGACATCGAGCACCGCATTGCCGACCGCCATGGCGAGCGGATTGCCACCATAGGTCGAGCCATGCGTGCCCGCAGTCATGCCCTTGGCAGCTTCCGCGGTCGCAAGACAGGCACCGAGCGGAAAGCCGCCGCCGATGCCCTTGGCGATCGCCATGATATCCGGCGTGACGTTGAATTGCTGATAGGCAAAAAGGCTGCCGCTGCGTCCCATGCCGGTCTGCACTTCGTCGAACACGAGAAGCAGACCGTGCTGGTCACACAGTTCACGCAAGCCGCGCAAAAATTGCGGCTGCGCGCCACGGATGCCGCCCTCGCCCTGGATTGGCTCGACGAGAATGCCCGCCGTCTCCGGACCGATCAGCGCTTTGACCGACGCGATATCGCCAAAAATAGCCTGATCGAAGCCTTCGACCGGCGGCCCGAACCCTTCGAGATATTTCTTCTGCCCACCGGCAGCGATGGTCGCAAGCGTGCGGCCGTGGAAGGCGCCCTCGAAGGTCACCAGGCGGTAGCGTTCCGGACGGCCGGAAACGGCCTGGTATTTCCGCGCGGACTTGATCGCGCATTCGAGCGCCTCGGCGCCGGAATTCGTAAAAAACACCACGTCGGCAAAGGTCGCCGCGCAAAGCCGCTCAGCGAGCCGTTCGCCAGCCGGAATACGATAGAGATTGGACGTATGCCAAAGATTGCCGGCCTGCGTCCGCAATGCCTCGACCAGATGCGGGTGCGCATGGCCAAGCGCATTGACCGCGATGCCGGAGCCGAAATCGAGATAGCGCTCACCCGTTGTCGTCACCAGCCACACGCCCTCCCCGCGCTCAAAGGCGAGATCGGTCCGGTTATAGGTCGGCATCAGGTGCGGCGAGGGGGAAGACGACATCTCGGATAGGGGTCCTAAAAAGCAAATGTGCCGCCATCCGGGGCGGCACGGAGCGCGATTTGAAGCGAAGGTGTTATTTTATTATTGCGTGGCGGAGTGTCAACGGCCCGGGGATTGCGTGCAACGCGCGACAAAAAAGCGACATAGCCGGCGCAGCCCAACAGACGAATGCCACTTTTCCCCCGCTATGATGGGCAAGATGTTCGAGAAGATGTGGACGTGGCGTGTTGAGCCTTGCGCCGGAGTCACGCGATATTGTAGCTTTTCACTCGTCGCCTACAGCATATCGTAGGGGCGACAGCCACCTGTGTCAGAGAGATCGGCGTGTGAATCTGGAGAGCCGCGACGAGCGGTTGGCCGGACTGCGCGCAAGGATTCCGGGATCGGAATTCAGCGGCTCGGATCAGGCGGCGCGGCACAGGTGGACAAGCCAAGCGAGGAGACCTGGACATGGGTTGGACCGACGAACGCGTTGAACTCCTGAAGAAACTTTGGGCGGATGGCCTTTCGGCCAGCCAGATCGCAGCCGAGCTTGGCGGCGTCACGCGCAATGCGGTCATCGGCAAGGTGCATCGCCTTGGCCTTTCGGGCCGCGCCAAAAGCCCGTCCTCTGCGGTTCCGCGGCCGCGCAAGCCGCGCAGCACCACGCTGCGGATTTCGCGGCCGGCGGTACGCGGCAACACGGCGCTCGCCTATTCCTTCGACACGGAAGAAGAGCCGGAGCAGCAGATCATCGAAAACGTTGTACCGATGGGACAGCGGCGCACGATCCTGGAACTCAACGAGCACACCTGCCGCTGGCCGGTGGGCGATCCGAGCAGCCAGGAATTCTATTTCTGCGGCGGCAATACCCAAGCCGAACTGCCCTATTGCTCCTATCACTCGCGCATCGCCTATCAGCCGGCCTCGGACCGGCGGCGGCCTCGCCCCGCGGCGCGGACGTAAGCGAAGCCAGTCGAATGTCTCGAAACGAAAAAGCCGCGCATTCGCGCGGCTTTTTTTATTGGACTGCCGCGCGGCGCGATCGTCAATCTTGCGGAGGTGCGACCGGCAGTTGCTGTGCTGCGGATTCGGACTTTATCACCGCATGCTCC
>Ga0310811_10007982_pt1 | contig 13586 bp, 15 predicted proteins | sample YCmetagenome_FD_207642 | JGI IMG/M metagenome (GOLD analysis project Ga0310811, IMG submission 207642) | Soil microbial communities from experimental microcosm in Duke University, North Carolina, United States - YC | ecosystem: Engineered > Artificial ecosystem > Soil microcosm > Unclassified ... | reverse complement strand
AGACGAGCCACGAAACGATACGGCCGAACCGGCTCTCGAGTCGGACTCACGCCCGCGAATTGTGTGCTTTGGCGATAGCCTCACTGCCGGTTACGGGACGGAACCCGGGCAGGCCTACCCCGATTTTTTGCAGGCCGACCTTGATCGCCAGGGATATAGCTACCGGGTAGTCAACGCGGGTGTCAGCGGCGATACGACCAAGGACGGGCTTGCACGAGTGGCCCGGGTGGTTGCATTGAAACCTTCTATCATTGTGGTGGAGTTTGGCGGGAACGACGGGTTGCGGGGACTTCGAATCGAAGATACGCGAGCAAATTTCGACCAGATCGTATCCGCTCTGGTTGCGAGTAAGACCCATGTCGTCCTGGCGGGCATTACATTACCTCCCGACTATGGGCCGGATTACATCCGCCAGTTCAACCAGACATATGAGCTTCTGTCGAAGAAGTATCACGTTCCCATGCTTCCCTTTCTTTTGAAGGGAGTCTTCGGCGTTGACGGCATGATGCAGGCGGACCGAACCCACGCGACAGCGGCAGGAAACAAGATTGTGGCTGAAAACGTTCTGGAGCTGCTTCAACCTCTGCTGACGAAAGAGGTCTCTAGCCAATCACGACGATAGGCTGTATCAACGTTCCCGCGATACGACGCCCGATGGCCAACAGATCGACGGGACTGGTGAAGATCTTGACCAGCGGTGCCTGAGAAAAGTCAGGCACGTTGACCTGCAATCCATTGCGCAGCTTGCCTGCGGTCTGCTCGTCTACGGTTACGCTCGGCATCTCCGGTAGAAGCGTGCGAGGGTGCGGCAGCCGGGCCGCCACCTCAACCTCACTAAGCGACTTCAGCTCGTCGAGAGCAATGGTGTGATTCAGAGCAAAGGCCCCTGCACGCGTGCGACGAAGCATCGAGAGATGAGCGCCACATCCGGCAAGCTGACCAAGCTCATGCGCAACGGAACGCACATAACCGCCTGAGGAGACGTGGATGGTGAAGTCCGCCTCATCCTTATCGAGTGAAAGCAGCTGGAAGTCGTGGACGGTAATGCGAGCAGGCTTGACTGGGACTTCTGCTCCGGCCCTTGCAAGCTTATGCGCAGCTACACCTTGAATTTTCTTGGCTGAATAGATGGGAGGAACCTGATCGATCTCGCCACGAAATCGCTCAGCCAGTTTGCGAAGTTGTTCAAGCGAACAGGTCAAAGAAATGCTAGCCGAAGTTGCTGTGCCCTCCGCATCAAAGGTGTCGGTGGCATACCCAAAACGAATCTTTCCTTCGTACCACTTCTCCGACTGCCCGAAGAACTGGGCCAGACGCGTGTACTTTCCCATCAACAGAGGCAGAACACCTGTCGCCATCGGGTCCAGCGTTCCGAGATGTCCGATGGATCGTTCGCCTGTTGCTCTTCGGACGATTGCGACCACATCGTGCGAAGTCATCCCGGCTGGCTTATCCACTACTAAGAGTCCATTCATTCCATCGACTAGTTTACCGGCTAAAAGCTGCCATTGCGTCGGACCAACGAAAGGAACTCGTTCCGTGTCTGAAGCTGCGTTTTGAAGACTCCAAGCATCGCGGAGGTCACGGTCAGCGAATGCTGCTTTTCCACACCTCGCATCATCATGCACAGATGCTGTGCCTCAAGGATTACCGCGACTCCCTGAGGATTAATTGCCTCGGTAATGGCCTCACCAATCTGCCGGGTCAGCCTCTCCTGCACCTGCAGCCTGCGCGCGAAAACGTCAACCAGACGCGGGATTTTGCTCAGACCGATGACCTTGCCATTCGGCACGTAGGCGACATGGGCCTTGCCGAAGAATGGCAGCAGATGATGCTCGCACATGGAGAAGAACTCGACGTCCTTCACGATCACCATTTCGTCGTAATCGACATCGAACAGCGCTTCGTGCAGTACATCCGTTACATCCATGTTGTAGCCGCGCGTCAGGAAGGCCATCGCCTTTTCCATGCGCTCCGGTGTGCGAAGCAATCCGTCACGGGTAGGGTCTTCGCCAATGCGAGTCAGAATCTCGCGGTAAAGGTCCTGGGTAGAAAAATCCGCGAGTGTGGAGTGTTCCAATGCTGTGTTTGTCGTGGCCATGTAAAGGGCCCTTTCTTAGAGCGTTCCAGGAGCTGGTAACTGGCTGCCAGCATGGTCGAAGGAGTTGTTGCTGGTCTCCTCGACATGGACCCGCTCGAGATGAGCTGCGGGAAAACTCAAAAAGATCCGATGAACCTCTATAGAGAGATTCTCGGTCGTGGAGACACGATTCGCAAAACAATCCAAAAGATTCAGATTTGTTTTGTCAAAGCGCTCAATCAGATTCGCCTTTGCAAAAGCATCGAGATCGGCGAGATCGCAGACCATGCCGGTCACAGGATCGACCTGACCACTAAAGGTCACCTGCACCGTATAGTTGTGCCCATGCCCATGAGGATTGTTGCACTTACCGTAGACCTCGCGGTTACGCCCTTCGTCGAACCGTTCACTGTGCAGGCGGTGCGAGGCACTGAAGTGATAACGACGCGAGAGATAGGCCTTCATGCCTGCTCTCCATAAAAATCGGCAAACAGATCCGGCATCTCATAGACGCGAACCCGATGGAGCTTTGCATTGGGAATCTTGTTCTCGAGCCGCTTCCATATGGCGATGGCAATATTTTCCGTGGTCGGAATGCTGGTGCGAAATTCAGGAACCTCGAGATTCAGATGCCGATGGTCGTAGACGCTGATGACCTCATGGTCGAGGATGTCCTTCAACTGCTTGAGATCGACGACAAACCCTGAGACCGCATCGACCTCGCCGGCGACTGTGACCTCAACGGTGTAGTTGTGACCGTGACCGTTGCGATTAGCGCACTTGCCGAAGACTCTCCGGTTTTCCTCCTCGGTCCAAGCATCAACCCAGTAAAAGTGTGCAGAGGAAAACTCGGCTTTTCGTGTCAGAAAGATCATCTTGCCTCTTCTCTAGTGTAGTCCTTCCACGGTGATATGGCTTTCACCGGACCGTGCGGTAGCTACGTCCCTTCCACTTCACCTCACCCCGAAGCCGATGATGTAACGTGCTGCGGACCAGCAGAAAGACCAATAGCGGAATCCCAAGAATCGACAATCCAACATCGACCGGGGCAAAGTTCGACCTTGCCGCCCTTGTATAAAAACGCCACAAGGTTCTTGCCCAGATCAAGAGCAGCGCCCATCGTTGCCAGCTGACGAGCCAAGGAACTCCCAGCGCCAGTGCGGGTAAACCGAAGTAGAGGACAAAGTCCAGCACACGCCACGCCGCCAGATAGATTGGCCGCGGAAACAACACCGCCAGATTTTTCGTCCAGCCCTCAATCATCTCCCGAGTCGTGCGATACATGCGCGTAGATAGCGCATCGGCCGCATAGCGGAATCGGATTGGCCTATGGCTCTCCTTGACCTCTCGCGCCAGGGCTACGTCCTCCAGCACATCTCCTGCGACCGACCAATGCCCTCCCACCGCAAAATAACTCTCGCGCTCCATCATCAAAAACTGCCCATTCGCTGCTGCAAGACGATCTTCCGGGTCGTTGATCTGCTTCATCGAATAGACGCTCGCCAACTCTGAAAACACCAGCGGCATAACCGTCCTTTGCCAGAATCCCCGAACGATCTGGCGTGGAGAATAAGAGAGCAGGACAACGTGATGACGCTCCACTTCCCGCAATGCTCGCGTAAGATCACTGGGTTCGTGGATCGTATCCGCATCAGTGAACAATAGCCACCGTCCTGTGGCAGCCTGAGCCCCAGCCCAGCAGGCGTTGTTTTTTCCTGTAAAACGAACCTTCTGGGCTCGATCCAAAGGAGGAGCATCCAGAACCCGGATGCCCGCATGGCGCTTCGCCAGTTCCGCCGCAATCGTCAGCGTTTTATCGGTGGAATCGTCGTTGACGACGATCAGCTCCCACTCGCGTCCCAGCGCAAAACCCGGCTCGGACTGCCGGATAAGCGACTCCAGGCACTCCGGTAACGATTTTTCTTCATTACGGGCTGGAACGATGACCGAAAGCTCAAGTCCACCTGCTACGCTGCCCTGATCCACATCCTGCATCACGATTTCGTATTATAGGAAGGTGGAGCATCGAGTGCGGAAAGTTCTGGCAAGTCTGGCCTTCCTTCTGCTGGCAACGGGTTGCGACCGCGGCCAGCATCCCGGCAACATTGGCAAACTCGCGCCTCAGTTCGCGATCAGCGACGACACCAACAGTGTCGATCTCAGCAAGTTGCGTGGCCACACGGTCATTCTCAATTTCTGGGCTACCAACTGCGCTCCCTGCGTCGAAGAACTCCCTACACTTCTTGAGCTTCACAGACAGAGACCTGATCTCGATATCATCGCCATAAGCATCGATGATGATCCCGATGCTTATCATCGTTTCCTGATCAAACATCACATCGATCTCAAAACGATTCGAGATCCCGACCAGAAGATTAATACTCTCTACGGCACCGCACAGATTCCCGAGACTTACGTCATCGACAAGAATGGCATTTTGCGTCGTAAATTTGTCAGCTCTCAGGACTGGACCAGCCCCGAGATTACGGGCTATCTGAAAAATCTCTAAACGAATTTAGACCCGAAGTCTCAGCCTCTCTCCGGCCATGCTTCGCGGATATCAATTGCCTTCATCCCAGCTCGATAAGCCGCTTCAAGGCCTTCGTTGGAGTCCTCGAAGACCACAACCCGTTCGGGCTTCGTCCGCATACGGCGAGCCGCTTCCAGATAGACATCAGGAGCCGGCTTAGCTCGTTCCACGTCGGCAGCGGTCACGATGGTGTAGAAAAGCGGCCGGAGCCGAGTCGCGATCAACGTGGCTTCGACGTTTTTCCTGACTCCATTGGAGGCTACAGCCATCGGAACCCGGCCGAACCACTTTCGTGCAACATCGGTAACGATCTTGATCTCCTGAATGAGATGAAGATTGGCGAGAAAGGCCTCGTTGACCCGCCCATAGAAATCTTCCCGCACAAGGGACTGTATCTTGAAATCAGTCTCATAAGCGTCCAACAAGTCGTCCGGCCCTAGGCCATGACGTGTGCTGTACCACTCCGGAGCCATCGACAACCCAAGAGGAGAAAGCGCCACCTGAATGGAGTGCAGGTGGGCTCCAGCGCTGTCCACAAGGGTTCCGTCGCAGTCAAAGACCAACGCATCGAAGGTTCCTTGTTCCAGTTCAAACGCCATAGAGGCGATTTTACCGGGCTGGCGGATTCCTTTCTGTACGGAGGCCTGAAAACCACCAAAGATAAAAGACTTATGTTTCGACGTCGAAATCGTCACTGCAACCTTCCTATTCGCGTTCGTACGGCTGGAAGGGCAGCGGTTACTGATTTACTCCGCTTGCCAGAAAACCACCGTCCACGACCAGAATCTCGCCGGTAACGAAGGTTGAGGCATCGCTGGCAAGAAAGATCGCCGAACCCACCAGCTCTTCCGTCTTCCCGAAGCGGCCCATTGGTGTGCGCATCAGCAACTCTTTGCCACGGTCGCTCTCGTCCAGCAGCTTTTGGTTGAGCGCTGTGCGGAAAACTCCAGGAGCGATGGCATTCACCGTCACGCCGCGCGAGCTCCACTCGACCGCAAGAGACTTTGTGAGAGCACCGACAGCTGCTTTGCTGGCTGCATACGCGGTGACTTCTTTGAGTGAGACAAAGGTGTTGAGCGAAGCAATGTTGATGATGCGTCCATAACCACGCTCGAGCATGTGGCCGCCAAAGATCTGACAGGCGCGCAGCGTACCGGTCACATTGGTGTCCATAATGTCGTTCCATGTCTCTTCCGAGACCGTCAACGTCGGTTCGCGCTTGATCTTTCCAGCGGAGTTGATCAGGATATCGACCTTGCCGAATTCTTTCAGAGTGCCTGCAAGGAGAGCCTCAAGGGAAGCGCGATCGCCTACGTCAGAGGTCAGCCGAAGCGCACGGCGGCCCTTGGACTCAATTGCCTGAGCAGCCTCTTCTACCTGCTCCGGACGGCGCGAGCTGGCCACAACGTCGGCTCCGGACTCTGCCAGGCCAACTGCCATCGCCAGGCCGATGCCTGAGGTTCCACCCACAACGACGGCTGTCTTGCCGGTCAGATCAAACAATGAATGCGCCATGAAATCCTTTCCTCTCCCTGCTGCTTACTTGTTTCTCTTTACCATCCCGGTCTTTTCCATGATGTTATCAACCACCTGACCCGGAGTCTGTTCATTCACAACCCGGATCGCATCCGCCGGAGGCTCAAGTGTATCGAACTGGCTTTGAAGAAGGCCTGGATTCATAAACTCATGATGCCTGGACGCAAGACGTTTCGAGATCAACTCCTGCGAGCCGTCAAGCCAGACAAATTTGATCGCTCCCGCAGGCATATCGGCCGCAAGCGTGTCTCGATACTTCTGCTTCAATGCCGAACAAGCGAGCACGCCGTTCTTTCCATCGCCATACCATCCAAGCATCAGATGGTTGAGCGTCTCCAGCCAGGGTTGGCGGTCTTGGTCGTTGAGCGGATGTCCCGCCGCCATCTTCTCTTTATTGGCAGCGGGATGATAATCATCGGCATCTGCAAAGATCGCACCGGCACGCTTTGCAAGCAACTCGCCGATCGTCGTCTTCCCCGATCCAGTAACACCCATCAGTACAACGATCATTCGTGCCCGATATCCTTTCGTCTTATCTTCCCAGAAAGACCGGACGAATGTGTCGGTCGAAGAGGTTCGTCGTCACATTTCTTGCAACGCTCTCCTCGTTGGACTCAAGTGCCTTCAGATAACGATCTCCCATCTTGGCGGCGACCTTGAAACCTACGTGAAGAAGCTGGCGAAGGCTGGGATTGTAGGCCGGATTGCTTTGATCGTGCCGCAACGCCGAGACATACTGCTCGCTGGTCCATCCGTTAACAGCTTCGGGCGTAGGAAGCTTCGATGGATCGATGTCGATTACCGTGGCATAAGGCGCGCAAAGCTCCTCGCGATGTCCATAGGCCTCGCGATAGACCTCCTTGGCAATCTCCAGTCCCTGGCCACCGGCTTCCGCCAGGCCGATCAGCTCTTCGAGCCAAGTGGTACCTGCAGTCTTCAGATGAACGCCGGCGCCGGTTGAAGTGACCGCATCGTGAATGGACTTGTAGATGGAGAACTTGTCCGAGCCGGAGTGGACGCTAAGCTTCAGATTTGCGGGCAGGCCGTAGGTCTTCACTGCGAAGGCAATCGCAGCAATATCCTCGCGGAACTCGCGGGCAAATTGCGCGACATCGCCGACATAATCGACGCCTTTGTTGAAACGTCCTGTGAACTTAGGTGCAATCGTCTGAATCGGAATCTTCTCGTCTGCAACTGCCGCAAGGATAATCAGCAGCTCTACCGGTGTCTGAGGAGAATCCGTCTCATCCATCGAGACCTCAGGTACGAAGTTTTCAGCACCCTTCTTCTCGACGAGAAAGCGATAGATGCGACCTGCGTCCTGAACCGCCGCCAAAAACTTGTTTGCGATCTTCGTTACGAACGCTTCGTCGGTCTTGAACGGCTCTGCGATGCCCGGAATCGTCACCGTCCCGATCAACTCGGGGTGGCGCGATACGAACGCCTTCACGTCAGCGGCATCGGCAGGCTTGCCGATCATATCGGCAACATCGAGGGTAAAGAAATCACACGGCGCCAAAAATCGGTCGACCGTATTCAGATTGATGTGGTCGGCGTCGAGATAATAAGGAGCGCTCCAGCCAAGCTCTTTGACCGCAGCATCAGCAGCCTTGCGAGTCTGGGATGGCTCGCTGCCAATAATGTTGTGCTCGCGGTTGGACTTGTTCCAGACAGGCACAACCTCCAGCCCAGCCTCTTTCGCCTTGATGCATGCCGCGAGCTGCGCCTTTGCCTGGTGGGCGAAGCGATCGCCAACCCCTATGGAAAATCTTGGAAGCTGTTTCATCAATCCATCACCCATGCAGATATTGGTCCAACCACTTTCAGATCTCTCCCAGCATAGCCTTATCTTGAACTTCACGCAATGCTGGGGTCGTTACAAAAGCAATTGAAAGTTAGTCTTTGAAACGGCCGCGATAAGCCCATAGCCCGAGGCCGGGATTGGAGATGTAAAAGATCTCCTCCCCATCGACGATATTCCAACCGTCTTTGAGCACATCCGGGTTGTACTTCGCCGTCATCGCAGCGAGATCCCCGTACTGGAAATGAACGCTCTCGATCTCCTGCTGTGTGAGATGCCCCGGACAGTAGCGAATTGTAAAACGCCCCTCAGACGAGCCATGAATCAGGTGCGCTGCTGCGCTTAGATTTCCGGCAAGCGCAGGATCTTCCTTGACTGCTTCCAGCGTCCGCGGCGTCCAGCAGTAACCATATTTGCGGATGAGCTTATCAATGGCACCATCTTCTCCAAACTCATGCACTCCAGGCGCAAGCACAATCAGTTCGGCTCCATCAGCAAGTGCCATGCGGGTACGATAGACGCTCTTATTGCCGAGCCATGTGCTGCGAAACTCATGTGGATCGAGGAAGACAACCGCCTTCTTGATCTCTCGGTCCAGCATCTTGAAGTTGACTTGCAGAGACAACGCCGCCGCCAGATTGAAACACTCGACATCGTCGCCGATATAGAGACCACGAACAACCAGCTTTCCCGCCTCATTCTTGCCTACTACTGTCTGCACATAAACAATGGGCAGATTCTTCGCAAAATTATCGCTGGCATAGTTGAGCACGCGGCGAACCGGTGTATCCGCACGCCCCATCATGCGCTCCATTCCATAAACCGCGCCCAGAAAATGCGAGCGATGAATCCCAATGGACCCGCCCGTACCGACAAAGATGTTTTTGTTGTAATTGGCCATGCCCACGACTTCGTGAGGCACAACCTGGCCGATCGAAAGGATAAGGTCATGACCGCCATCGCGCAGCAGCTTGTTCACTTGCGCAGGCCACGGATAATCGACCTTGCCCTCTGAGACCTCGTGCAGAAAAGAACCCGGGACTTCGCCCAGTGTGACGACATCATTCCGCCAGTCATGCACACGGAAGAGTGGACGCGGCGTTGCGCCGTACATTGTGGCGATCTCCGAATCTGTCATCCCCTTGTGAGTGCCAAGAGCTGGAAGAACATCGGTCAGGCGATCGCCATAGTACTTCCACGCTAGTTCTGTGAGAACTCCTGCTTGCGAGTGGAAGCGGGTAAAGTCCGGGGGAACGGCGAGTACTCTGTTTCTAGTCCCGAGTGCATCCAATGCGGAAAAGAGTGCGACACGAAGGTCGTCCGCCGACATTTCAGTGGTCGGACTTCCGGCGGAGAAATAAAGGCTCATGGAAGTTCATCTTACGCCGTTCGAACACGTGGTAAAACCAATTTTGGATGTAGGAGCAGCAAATGACAGAGCAAGACCTTCAGCTTACGGTACCCGACGGAACAGTCGACGCAGTGCTTTTTACCCCCGAGACCGACAAGCCGTTGCCGGGGATCCTTTTCATCCCCGATATCGGCAGCATCCGCGAAACCAAGCGTCAGATGGCGCAACGCCTCGTTGAAGAGGGTTATACCGTCCTGATGCCCAATCCGTTCTATCGCACCAGCCGCCCTCCGGTCTTCTCCTTCCCCCGCAAGCCCGGCGACCCCGCCACAATGAAGCGCATGGGGGAGTTGATCACCCCGCTCACACCCGAAGGACTCGAAAAAGATCTCGCCATCTATCTCGATACGCTCGCCTCTCATTCCAATGGAAAGATCGGTGCTGTTGGATTTTGTATCGGCGGTGGAATCGCTCTGCGAGCCGCAGCGGTTCGCCCCGATCTTGTAAAGGCTGTCGCATCCTTTCATGGGGGTGGACTTTACAAAGCGGACGATCTGGCAAGCCCTCACCTCGTTCTACCTCGGGTCAAAGCTCGTCTCTACTTTGGTCACGCTACCGAGGACAAGAGCATGAACGCCGATGCCATCGCCGAACTCACCAAGTCTCTGAAGTCCTGGGGCGGAAGATTCGAGAGCGAAATCTATGAGGGGGCGCATCACGGATGGACCGTTCCCGACAATCCAGCCTACAACCAGCCGCAGGCCGAACGCGCGTACACGAAGCTTACAACTCTCTTCCGAGAGGCACTCGCTTAGTAGGAATCATGCGCTGTGAATTGCCTTAGGGGTAAAGCAGGACTGCAATGTTATAGGCGGTGAAGGATCCGCTGGCTGTATCCTGACAGGCTCCCACAACCGCCTGATGATACTTGCCGGATTGAATCCGGCTTGCGAGCTGGGCGGGAAGGCGATCCAGGCGATCAGCGTTGTAGCGCATGATGTACCAGGGTTTGTGTGCCCCGGGAAAACCCGAATCCATGCTGCAGGTCAACCGTGCCTGTGCGAGAGTCGAGGTTGAGCTGTTAGGCCCAACCTCAAGACCAGTCCGGGCAAGCAGTTGCGTCACCGCCTGCTCCTGCTGGTTATAGCTGAGCGTTTCGACTGTAGCGGCAAAATCTTCCACCGCATAAAACTGCCCGTTCCTGCTGATCACGGCAATGCCTATAGCGTTCACCTGAGGATCAAGCAGGTTCTCCCTGTGCCCTTTGGAGTGCATCCAGAGCTCATGAAAGACCGAAGAGCTGGGAGCCTCAGCTACATTTTCAGAGATCAGTGAAAAACGTGCGCCAGCCTGAGCGCCACGCCGGGAAAGATCGGGCTCGCCAGGAAACTGATGTGAAATATCCTGATGCGCCGCCATCTGCTGAGCATGAAAACGCGCGGCCTCTGCCAGAACCGAATCGAAGTGGAGCAGAGGAATTCCTCTCGCTGCACGCTCATGATTCGCAGCGAGCAGCAAGCTTTGTTCGGCATACATGCTCGTGCGAGGAAGGGATGTGGGGATATCGGCTGCCACAGCAAACGTACAAAAACCAGCCATCAGTCCAAAGATGAGGGCAGCGTAGGAAACGACGCGATGCGCCTTGGACCGCTCCGGATTCGTCTCGCTGATTTGCTCGATCTCTACCATCGCCTATTGCGCTTCGTTCAGCCTTAAAGTGGTTATCGACCAGGCTGCTGCCGATCTTAGAAGGCAGTCCAACCCTGGGTAATACAACTTTTGGGGCACACACAATCAGATAGGGAGAAAATAATGCAACACGGCCCTATCTAGGATTCAGATAGGGCCATCTTCGTTGTTTAGTTTTTTGATTCGCTTTATGAGGCTACCAGCAGTTGGTCCCGAACCTTCTCCCAGGTCCGGCGAATTCCCTCTTCAAGCTCTGTCGTATGATGCCAGCCAAGGGCATGTAACTTGGCAACATCCATCAACTTGCGGGGAGTTCCGTCCGGCTTGGTGGTGTCGAAGACAAGGGAGCCCTTGAAACCAAGCACTCGGGCAACAATCTCCGCAAGCTCTCGGATCGTGACATCCTCTCCTGTGCCGATGTTGATCAAGGGTGGATCGTTTTCGGTAAAAAGCGTACCGTAACGCTCCTCGTCGAGATTCATCAGAAAGACACAGGCCTCCGCCAGATCATCGGAGTAAAGCAGCTCCCGGCGCGGTGTACCCGTTCCCCAGACCGTAACCGAAGGTGCCTCGGTTCGGACCGCCTCCGCCGTCTTGCGAATCAACGCAGGCAGTACGTGGGAATTGGCAAGATCGTAGTTGTCGCCAGGGCCATAGAGATTGGTCGGCATGGCAGCCAGGTAGCGAGTACCGTACTGGCGGTTATAGCTCCAGCACATCTCGATCCCTGCGATCTTTGCCAAGGCATAAGGCCGGTTGGTGGGCTCAAGCGGGCCGGTCAACAAGGAGCTTTCCGGCATCGGTTGAGGAGCAAGTTTGGGATAGATGCACGACGAACCCAAAAACAGCAGCCGCTTCACATCATTCCGATAGCTTGCGTCGATGATATTGGTTTGTAGAACCAGATTGTCGCGGATGAAGTCAGCAGGATACGTATTGTTCGCAAGAATGCCGCCCACCTTTGCCGCAGCCAGAAAGACATACTCCGGCCTCTGCTCGGCGAAGAAGTTGTTTACGGCATCGGTGTCGAGCAGATCCAGTTCAGCACGTGAACGCGTGATGACATTGGTGTACCCAAGACGCATAAGCTCGCGGTGAATCGCGGAACCTACTAGACCGCGATGACCGGCGATGAAGATGCGAGAGTCTTTGTTCATAAGAAGGCCTCGTACCTTGATTTAGGTTTCGCGAACGTTATAGGCATCGAAGCCATGTTGGCGAACGAGAGCGTCACGCTGCGCGGCCTTGAGATCTGCCTCGATCATCTCGTCCACCAGCTGATCGAAGCTTGTCCGCGGAGTCCATCCCAACTCTCGCTTCGCCTTGTCGGGGTCGCCCAGAAGAGTCTCGACCTCTGTGGGGCGGAAGTAACGAGGATCAACAGCGACAACCAGCTTCCCGTTGCTGTCGAAGGCCTTCTCGTCGATTCCGCTTCCCTGCCAGGTGAGATTGAGGTCCAGACGCTTGGCGCAGCGCTGAACAAACTCCCTGACGCTGTACTGCTGTCCGGTCGCGATGACAAAGTCCTGCGGCTTTTCCTGTTGCAGCATCAGCCACTGCATCTCGACATAGTCGCGGGCGTGTCCCCAATCGCGCTTGGCGTCAAGATTGCCAAGGAAGAGCGTGTCCTGCAGACCCACCTTGATGCGAGAGAGTCCGCGGGTGATCTTGCGAGTCACGAAGGTCTCACCACGCAAAGGCGATTCGTGATTGAACAGAATGCCGTTGCAGGCAAAGATGCCGTAAGCCTCACGGTAGTTGACGCAGATCCAGAAGGCATACATCTTGGCGACGGCATAGGGTGAGCGCGGATAAAACGGCGTTGTCTCGCGCTGCGGAATCTCCTGAACGAGTCCATAAAGCTCCGAGGTCGAAGCCTGGTAGAACTTCGTCTTCTTCTCGAGGCCGAGAATCCGAATCGCTTCGAGAAGACGAAGCGGACCCATCGCATCGGCATCGGCCGTGTACTCAGGCTGTTCGAAAGAGACTTGAACGTGCGACTGTGCACCGAGGTTGTAGATCTCATCCGGCTGGACCTTCTGAACGATATGGATGAGGGAAGAAGAGTCTGTCAGGTCACCGTAGTGAAGGATAAAGTGAGGATTGGGATTATGCGGATCCTCATAGATGTGGTCGATACGATTCGTGTTGAACAGCGAGGAGCGACGCTTGATACCGTGGACCTCATAGCCTTTGGCAAGAAGAAACTGGGCGAGATACGCTCCATCCTGGCCGGTGACACCTGTAATCAGGGCTTTCTTCAAACGATGACTCTCCTTTTGTGATCTGGGGTGGGCTGAAGTCAGTTTAGCTGATCGGCTCAATAAGATTTTGAATATCGTGTTCGAATTGTTCCAGAACCTGATCTCTACCGAGATGACGAACAGCATATCGACGGGCATTCCCGCCAAGCCGCTCGCGCAGAACAGAGTCCTCGACGAGACGCTGAACGGCAGCGTCGAGTGCTGAAGGATTCTCAGCAGGAACCACTAACCCGCAGGACTCCGCCAGGCTTTCTCCGCTGACAACGCGTGCAACCTGCGTGCCTTCGTCAGCAGTTGCAATCACCGGACGACCGCTGGAGAGCATTCCCGTTAGC
>Ga0310811_10007981_pt1 | contig 13587 bp, 21 predicted proteins | sample YCmetagenome_FD_207642 | JGI IMG/M metagenome (GOLD analysis project Ga0310811, IMG submission 207642) | Soil microbial communities from experimental microcosm in Duke University, North Carolina, United States - YC | ecosystem: Engineered > Artificial ecosystem > Soil microcosm > Unclassified ... | reverse complement strand
CTTGAAGCTTGTCGCGCGCCTGGGCCCAGGGCTCGACCACGACGATGCGGGTTGCTGAAAGGCCTTGCCTTAGCAGGCCGCCGATGATGGCGGTCGCCATGTTGCCGCCACCGATGAAAGCGACACTGTCGGAATTCGCGGAGCTCATGGGCGCAGTCTAGCCGCGTCGAGCAAAATGTAGGCCGATGGATCGACAGCTTCTGCTGCAGCAACTCGCCAAGCCGCGCACTTGGGACATCGCGATCATCGGTGGCGGCGCGACCGGGCTCGGCGTTGCGCTCGACGCTGCGGCGCGTGGCTATACGGTGGTCCTCGTCGAGTCGCATGATTTCGCCAAGGGGACGTCGTCACGCGCGACCAAGCTCGTGCACGGCGGCGTGCGGTACCTGGCGCAGGGGAACATTGGTTTGGTCCGCGAGGCGTTGCACGAACGCACCACGCTTCTGGCCAACGCGCCGCATCTTGCGCAGCCGCTGCCCTTCGTGGTGCCGGCCTACAGCTATTTCGAGACTGCTTTTTATGGCGCGGGGCTGAAGGCCTACGACGTGCTTGCGGGTCGTGCGGGCCTCGGCACAACCGAGATCCTGAGCCGAAGCGAAGTGCTGCATTTCCTGCCCACTGCGCGCGCGCAGGGGCTCAAGGGTGGCATCAAGTACTGGGATGGCCAGTTCGACGACGCGCGGCTTGCGCTCGCGCTTGCTCGAACGGCCACGAGCAAGGGCGCCGTCGTCGTCAACTACTGCGCCGCGACCGAGTTGAGGCATCGCGATGGCAAGGTCTGCGGCCTGCAGTGCCGTGACCAGGAAACAGGCACCAGCTATGAAATCGAGGCGCGCTGCGTGATCAACGCAGCAGGAGTCTGGGTGGACGAATTCCGGCGGCAGGACGGCGAAGCCATGCACCGGCCCGTACAGGCAATGGTCGCGCCCAGCCAAGGTGTGCACCTGGTAGTCGATCGGGATTTCCTGCCCGGTCGCCATGCCTTGATGGTCCCCAAGACCGCGGACGGCCGCGTGCTGTTTGGCGTTCCTTGGCTAGGCAAGGTCATCCTCGGGACGACGGACACGCCGCGCCACGATTTGCCGCGCGAGCCGAGGCCCTTTCACGAGGAAGTCGATTTCATATTGAATGAGGCGGGTCGCTACCTCGGGCGGGCACCTGAGCGCGGGGATGTTCGAAGTTGTTGGGTCGGACTGCGACCCCTCGTGAAGCCGCAAGGCGAAGACGCTGAGGATACGAAAGCGCTCAGCCGTGAACACACTGTTCTGGTGAGCCGCGCCGGCCTCGTGACCGTGACGGGCGGCAAATGGACCACCTACCGCGCGATGGCTGAGGATGTGCTGGACAAGTGCATGGCCAAAGGGCTCGTCAAGCGGTCGGCGGGTGGGGTGACTGTCCACATGCGTCTTGTGGGCGCACCTGAACCCGGACCGGGAATTCTCCCGATCAGCGAGCCGCAGGGCCTGCATTCCTACGGGAGCGAGGGCCGCGACGTCCTCGAGCTGCCCGGCGCCCGCAACGAAATCGCGCCCGGCCTGACTGAGGCGATGATTCGTTTTGCGGCCCGTCGCGAATTTGCGAGAACGGCGGAAGACATGCTCGCGCGGCGCTCGCGCCTGCTGTTTCTCGATGCCCGGCTGGCAGCCTCGGCCGCCCGCGCCGCCGGCGCGATCCTGCAGGAGGAGACGGGCATTGACCCGCAGGTCGAAGCGTTCGAAGTGCTCGCTGCCCAGTATCTGGAGCTTCCCGAAGCCTGAAAAGTCGGCGAGCGTTTGACGTCCTTTCCCCGATCTGCAATAATCGCAGGCTCCGCGTCCCTTTGGGGTGCGGATTTTTCTGCCCCACACGGAATCAGGATGAGTGGTTCATCCCGAGGACGGCGGGCCCAAGACTGACCTTGCGAACATCGCCCCTTTGGGGTGTGCGAGCCGGGTGCAAGTTGGGAATATTTGAAATGATCCAGACTGAATCTCGGCTCGAAGTCGCCGACAACACCGGTGCGAAGTCCGTTCTTTGCATCAAGGTGCTCGGCGGTTCCAAGCGTCGCTACGCCAGCGTGGGCGACATCATCAAGGTCAGCATCAAGGAAGCTGCACCCCGCGGCCGCGTGAAAAAAGGCGAGGTGTACAGCGCCGTCGTCGTGCGCACCGCCAAGGGCATCCGCCGCGGAGATGGCTCCCTGATCAAGTTCGACGGCAACGCCGCCGTACTGCTCAACAACAAGCTGGAGCCGATCGGCACCCGCATCTTCGGCCCCGTCACGCGTGAACTGCGGACGGAGCGCTTCATGAAGATCGTGTCGCTCGCCCCCGAAGTTCTCTAAGCGAGGAACGCTTCATGAACAAGATCCGCAAGGGCGACGAAGTTATCGTGATCGCGGGCCGCGACAAGGGCAAGCGTGGCAAGGTGATCCTGCGCAAGGACGATGATCACCTGATCGTCGAAGGCATCAACCTCGTCAAGAAGCACACCAAGCCGAATCCCATGAAGGGCACCACCGGCGGGATCGTGGACAAGGCCATGCCCATCCACCAGTCCAACGTTGCGATCTTCAATTCCGCGACCGGCAAGGCCGATCGCGTGGGCATCAAGGTCGACGGCGATTCGCGCACGCGCGTGTTCAAGTCGTCCGGTGAAGAAATCAAGGTGGCATGACCATGGCAAAGAAAGAGCAAGCGCAAGAGCACGCAGCGCAAGCGCCGGCTGGTCCGGCGCGCCTGCAGCAGCACTACCGCGAGAAGGTCGCGCCTGAGCTGGCCAAGAAGTTCGGCTACAAGTCCTCGATGGAAGTGCCGCGCCTGACGAAGATCACGCTGAACATGGGCGTGAGCGAAGCGGTGGCGGACAAGAAGGTGATGGAAAACGCCGTGGGCGACCTCACCAAGATCGCCGGCCAGAAGCCCGTCGTCACGAAGGCCAAGAAAGCCATTGCCGGATTCAAGATCCGCGAAGGCCAGGCCATCGGCACGATGGTCACGTTGCGCGGCGCGCGCATGTGGGAGTTCCTGGACCGTTTCGTCACGATCGCCCTGCCGCGCGTGCGCGACTTCCGTGGTGTCTCGGCTCGCGCGTTCGACGGCCGTGGCAACTACAACATCGGCGTCAAGGAACAGATCATTTTCCCGGAGATCGAGTATGACAAGGTGGACGCCGTTCGCGGCCTGAACATCTCGATCACCACGACGGCCAAGACCGACGAAGAGTGCAAGGCGCTCCTCGCAGGCTTCCGTTTTCCGTTCAAGCAATAAGGGTGCATCGTGGCCAAGACAGCTCTCATCCAACGTGAACTCAAGCGCGACAAGCTGGTTGCCAAGTACTCGAAGAAGCACGAGGAACTGAAGGCGATCGCCGGCGATGCCAAGAAGAGCGACGAGGAGCGCGCCGCTGCGCGCCTCGCGCTGCAAAAGCTCCCCCGCAACGCGAACCCGACCCGCCAGCGTAACCGCTGCGGTATCACGGGCCGCCCGCGCGGGACGTTCCGCCAGTTCGGTCTGGCCCGCAACAAGATCCGCGAGATGGCCTTCGTCGGCGACATCCCGGGGATCGTCAAGGCCAGCTGGTAACCGGCGAGGAGATATCAGACATGAGCATGAGTGATCCCATTGCCGATCTGCTGACCCGCATCCGCAATGCGCAGATGGTGGCGAAGGCGACGGTGACCGTCCCGGCCTCCAACATCAAGGTCGCGATCGCCCAGGTCCTGAAGGACGAGGGCTACATCGACGGCTTCCAGATCAAGAAGGACGGCAACAAGAGCGAGCTCGAAATTGCCCTCAAGTACTACGCCGGTCGTCCGGTGATCGAGCGCATCGAGCGCGTGAGCCGCCCGGGCCTTCGCATCTACAAGGGCCGCGACGACATCCCGCAGGTCCAGAACGGACTGGGCGTCGCGATCGTCACGACTCCCCGCGGCGTGATGACCGACCGCAAGGCGCGCGCGAGCGGCGTCGGCGGCGAAGTGATCTGCTACGTCGCCTAAGGAGGGAAGAAGAAATGTCCCGCAAAGGAAAGATGCCGATCCCCGTCCCGAAGGGCGTGGACGTGCAGATCAAGGAAGACCAGATCAACGTGAAGGGAACCGGCGGCCAGCTGTCGCTCACCCAGAACGCACTGGTGAAAGTGTCGAGCAAGGATGGCGTGCTGTCCTTCGAGCCCGCCGATGAATCGCGTGAAGCGAATGCAATGAGCGGCACGATGCGCCAGTTGGTCAACAACATGGTGCTCGGTGTGACCAAGGGCTTCGAGAAGAAGCTCACGCTCGTTGGCGTTGGCTACAAGGCGCAGGCACAAGGTTCGAAGCTGAACCTCACGGTCGGCTACTCGCACCCGGTGAATATCGACATGCCGCAAGGCATCACGGTGGCCACCCCGGCTCCGACCGAAATCGTGATCAAGGGTGCCGACCGCCAGCGTGTCGGCCAGCTCGCCGCGGAAGTCCGCGCCGTGCGCCCGCCCGAGCCTTACAAGGGCAAGGGCATCCGCTATGCGGACGAGAAGATCACGCTCAAGGAAACGAAGAAGAAATAAGGAGCGATGACGATGTTGAACAAAAAAGCACAGCGTCAGCGCCGCGCGCGCCAGACCCGCATTCGCGTTGCGACGCAGCGAGTGGCACGCCTGACGGTAAACCGCACCAACCTGCACATCTACGCGCAGATCATCTCCGACGACGGCACGAAGGTGCTCGCGTCGGCGTCGACCGCGCAGGCCGACCTACGCAAGTCGCTCGGTGCTCCGGGCACGGGCGGCAACAAGGCTGCCGCCGAACAGGTCGGCAAGCTGATCGCCGAGCGCGCGAAGGCCGCCGGCATCGACAGGGTTGCTTTCGACCGCGCGGGTTTCGCCTATCACGGCCGTGTGAAGGCGCTGGCCGATGCCGCGCGCGCCGCGGGCCTCCAGTTCTAAAGGATTCGCAAGATGGCACGAGTTCAAGCCAAGACGCAGGGTGACGGTCCGGAAGACGGCCTGCGCGAGAAGATGATCGCGGTGAACCGCGTGACCAAGGTGGTGAAGGGCGGCCGTATCCTCGGCTTCGCAGCATTGACCGTAGTCGGCGACGGCGATGGCCGGGTCGGCATGGGCAAGGGCAAGTCGAAGGAAGTGCCCGCCGCCGTGCAGAAGGCGATGGAAGAAGCCCGCCGCAACATGACCAAGGTGTCGCTCAAGAGCGGCACGCTGCACCACACTGTGTATGGTCAGCACGGCGCGGCCCGCGTGATGATGTCGCCGGCGCCGAAGGGCACGGGCATCATCGCCGGCGGCCCGATGCGCGCGGTGTTCGAAGTCATGGGCATCACCGACATCGTGGCGAAGAGCCACGGCTCGACGAATCCCTACAACATGGTCCGCGCGACTTTCGACGCGCTGCGCAAGTCCACGACCCCCGGGGAAGTGGCGGCCAAGCGCGGCAAGTCTGTCGAAGACCTGTTCGCGGCCTGAGCGGAGATATTGAAATGGCCAAGGAACAAGCCAAGACTGTGAAGATCCAGCTGGTGCGCAGCCCCATCGGCTGCAAGGCGGACCACCGTGCCACCGTGCGCGGGCTCGGTCTTCGCAAGCTCAATTCCATGAGCGAGCTGGAAGATACCCCCGCCGTGCGCGGAATGATCAACAAGATCGACTACCTGGTGAGGGTTCTCTGATCATGCAACTCAACGAACTCAAGCCCGCAGAGGGCGCCAAGCACGCCAAGCGCCGCGTGGGCCGCGGCATCGGCTCGGGCCTTGGCAAGACCGCAGGCCGTGGCCACAAAGGCCAGAAGTCCCGCGCAGGCGGCTTCCACAAGGTCGGTTTCGAAGGCGGCCAGATGCCGCTGCAGCGCCGTCTTCCCAAGCGCGGCTTCAAGTCGCATCTGAAGAAGTTCAACGGCGAAGTTTCGCTGGCCGCACTCGAGCGCCTCGGCGCAGCCGAAGTCGATCTCCTCACGCTCAAGCAAGCCGGCCTCGTCGGCGAGCTCGTGCGTGTCGTGAAGGTCATCAAGTCCGGCGAGATCAAGAAGGCTGTCAAGCTCAATGGCATCACCGCGACGGCCGGCGCCAAGGCCGCGATCGAAGCCGCGGGCGGCAGCATCGCCTGAAGCAAGTGTGACGAAGGACATCAGTGGCAACTAGCGCTGCACAAATCGCGAAGACCGGCAAGTACGGCGACCTGCGTCGCCGGCTGGTCTTCCTGCTGCTCGCGCTGATTGTCTATCGCATCGGCGCGCACATTCCCGTGCCCGGCATCAACCCGGACCAGCTCGCGCAGCTGTTCAAGGGCCAGCAGGGCGGGATCCTGTCGCTGTTCAACATGTTCTCAGGCGGGGCGTTGTCGCGGTTCACCGTGTTCGCCCTCGGGATCATGCCGTACATCTCGTCGTCGATCATCATGCAGCTGCTCACGTACGTCGTTCCGTCGTTCGAGGCACTGAAGAAGGAAGGCGAAGCGGGCCGTCGCAAGATCACGCAGTACACGCGTTATGGAACGTTGGGCCTGGCCCTCTTCCAATCGATGGGCATTGCGCTCGCGTTGGAAGGTTCCGCCGGTCTAGTGATCAACCCGGGCTTCGCGTTCCGAATCACGGCGATGGTGAGCCTCACGGCGGGCACCATGTTCCTGATGTGGCTCGGGGAGCAGATCACCGAGCGAGGCCTGGGCAACGGCATCTCGATCCTGATCTTCGGCGGTATCGCGGCGGGCTTGCCCAATGCGATCGGCGGTTTGCTCGAGCTGGTGCGCACGGGTGCGATGAGCATTCTGGTGGCGATCTTCGTCGTCGCGGTTGTCGGACTGGTGACCTGGTTCGTGGTCTTCGTCGAACGCGGCCAGCGCAAGATCCTCGTGAACTACGCGCGGCGCCAGGTGGGCAACAAGGTGTACGGCGGGCAGTCGTCGCACCTGCCGCTGAAGCTGAACATGGCCGGCGTGATTCCGCCGATCTTCGCATCGTCGATCATCCTGCTGCCCACCACGGTGGTGAGCTGGTTCGCGACGGGCGATAGCCTTCGTTGGCTCAAGGACATCGCGGCGTCGCTGACGCCCGGCCAGCCGATCTACGTGATCCTGTACGCCAGCGCGATCATCTTTTTCTGCTTCTTCTATACGGCGCTCGTGTTCAACAGCCGCGAAACTGCCGACAACCTGAAGAAGAGCGGCGCGTTCATTCCGGGCATTCGTCCGGGCGAACAGACCGCGCGCTATATCGACAAGATCCTGGTTCGCCTGACGCTCGCCGGCGCCGTGTACATCACGTTCGTCTGCCTGCTGCCGGAGTTCCTGATCCTGAAATACAACGTGCCCTTCTACTTCGGTGGAACGTCCCTGCTGATCATCGTTGTGGTGACGATGGACTTCATGGCCCAGGTGCAGAACTACCTGATGAGCCAGCAGTACGAATCGCTTCTGAAGAAGGCAAATTTCAAGACGTCATTGGGCGGTTGAATGCATGGCGAAGGATGATGTCATCCAGATGCAGGGTGAGGTCGTTGAAAACCTCCCCAACGCGACCTTCCGCGTGAAGCTGGAAAACGGGCACGTAGTGCTCGGACATATTTCGGGAAAGATGCGGATGCACTACATCCGCATCCTTCCGGGTGACAAGGTCACCGTTGAATTGACGCCCTACGACTTGTCGCGGGCACGAATTGTTTTCCGCGCCAAGTAGGCGAAGAGTGTTAGGAGAGAAATCATGAGAGTTTCGGCTTCCGTCAAGAAGATCTGCCGCAACTGCAAGATCATCCGCCGCAAGGGCGTCGTCCGCGTGATCTGCACCGATCCGCGTCATAAGCAGCGCCAAGGCTGATTAGAGTTTTAGAGGACTGAGAACATGGCACGTATCGCCGGTATCAACATCCCGCCGCACCAGCACGCCGAAATCGGCCTGACGGCCATCTTCGGCATCGGCCGCTCGCGTGCACGCGAGATCTGCGAAGCCACGGGCATCCCGCACTCCAAGAAGGTCAAGGACCTCACGGATGCCGAGCTCGAAAAGATCCGCGACGCAATCGGCAGGTTCACCATCGAAGGCGACCTGCGCCGCGAGAACACGATGGCCATCAAGCGCCTGATGGACATCGGCTGCTACCGTGGTTTCCGTCACCGCCGCGGCCTGCCGGTGCGCGGTCAGCGCACGCGCACGAACGCGCGTACCCGCAAGGGTCCGCGCCGAGCCGCCGCCGCGCTCAAGAAATAAACAGGAAAGAGTAAAGACACATGGCCAAGGCTCCTGTCTCCAACGCCGCGCAGCGTGTGCGCAAGAAGGTCCGCAAGAACGTGAGCGACGGCGTCGCACACGTCCACGCGTCCTTCAACAACACGATCATCACGATCACCGACCGCCAGGGCAATGCGCTTTCCTGGGCGTCTTCCGGTGGTCAGGGTTTCAAGGGCTCGCGCAAGTCCACGCCGTTCGCCGCGCAGGTCGCGTCCGAACAGGCCGGCCGCGCCGCCATGGAACAGGGCATCAAGAACCTCGACGTCGAGATCAAGGGCCCTGGCCCCGGTCGCGAATCGTCTGTGCGTGCGCTCGCAGCGCTGGGCATCCGCATCACGTCCATCAGCGACGTGACGCCCGTGCCGCACAACGGCTGCCGCCCGCAAAAGCGCCGTCGTATCTAAAGATCATTTCTGCAACCAAGCCCACCGCCGCCGACGTGCATGCATGTGGCGGCTCCCGGGGCAACAGGCTCCGGAAGAAGACCTAAAGGAACATAAGTGGCACGCTATCTCGGCCCCAAGGCCAAACTTTCCCGCCGCGAAGGCACTGACCTGTTCCTGAAGAGCGCTCGCCGCTCCATCAGCGACAAGGCGAAATTCGATTCCAAACCCGGCCAGCACGGCCGGACCTCCGGTCAGCGCACGTCCGACTTCGGCCTGCAACTGCGCGAAAAGCAGAAGGTCAAGCGCATGTACGGCGTGCTGGAGCGCCAATTCCGCCGCTACTTCGAAGAAGCATCGCGCCGCAAGGGCAACTCGGGCACTCACCTGCTGACGATCCTGGAATCGCGCCTCGACAACGTCGTCTACCGCATGGGCTTCGGCTCCACGCGTGCGGAAGCCCGCCAGCTCGTGTCGCACAAGGGCATCACGGTCAACGGCAACATCGTCAACATCCCGTCGTACCTGGTGAAGGCCGGCGATGTGATTGCCGTGCGTGAAAAGTCCAGGAAGCAGAACCGGGTCATCGAGGCACTGCAGCTCGCGCAGCAGGTTGGCATCCCGGGCTGGGTCGAAGTCAACGCCGACAAGGCCGAGGGCACCTTCAAGAAGGTGCCCGATCGTGACGAATTCGGCGCCGACATCAACGAGTCGCTGATCGTCGAACTGTATTCCCGCTAAGCGGAGCCTTGAGGCCGGGCCGTCCGGCCTCAAGTTGTTAGTTTCGTTCCCTGCCTGGGGCACCCGGGCCGGGCGCTTCACCAGCCTTACCGGTGTAACGAGCCGGGGGTATTGAGAGGAAGTCCTGCATGCAAACCAATCTGCTGAAACCCAAAGCCATCAACGTGGAACAGCTCGGTGTGAACCGGGCCAAGGTCACGCTCGAACCGTTCGAGCGCGGCTACGGCCACACGCTGGGCAACGCGCTGCGCCGCGTCCTGCTTTCGTCGATGGTGGGTTACGCAGCCACCGAGGTGACGATCGCCGGCGTGCTGCACGAGTACTCGTCGATCGACGGCGTCCAGGAAGACGTCGTGTCGATCCTGCTGAACCTCAAGGGCGTGGTCTTCAAGCTCCACAACCGCGACGAGGTCACGCTGTCGCTGCGCAAGGACGGCGAAGGCGTCGTCACGGCCGCCGACATCCAGACGCCGCACGACGTCGAGATCATCAACCCCGGCCATGTCATCGCGCACCTGTCGCAAGGCGGCAAGATCGACATGCAGATCAAGGTCGAGAAGGGCCGTGGCTACGTGCCCGGCACGATGCGCCGCTACGCGGACGAGCCGACCAAGTCGATCGGCCGCATCGTCCTTGACGCGTCGTTCTCGCCGGTCAAGCGCGTGAGCTACACGGTCGAAAGCGCCCGCGTCGAGCAGCGCACCGACCTCGACAAGCTCGTGGTCGAAATCGAAACCAACGGGGCGATCACCGCCGAAGACGCAGTGCGCGCTTCGGCGAAGATCCTCGTCGAGCAGCTCGCGGTGTTCGCGCAGCTCGAAGGCAGCGAACTCGCCGCCTTCGACCAGCCGGTGCAGCGCAGCTCGCAGCAGTTCGACCCGATCCTGCTGCGCCCGGTCGACGAGCTCGAGCTCACCGTGCGCTCGGCCAACTGCCTGAAGGCCGAAAACATCTATTACATCGGCGACCTGATCCAGCGTACGGAAAACGAGCTGCTCAAGACGCCGAACCTGGGGCGCAAGTCGCTCAACGAAATCAAGGAAGTCCTCGCATCGCGTGGCCTCACGCTCGGCATGAAGCTCGAATCGTGGCCGCCGGCCGGCCTGGACAAGCGTTAATCAATCGATGGTGAACTCGCAGTACCTGACACGGCTGCGTTTGAGATAAGGAAAGGAACACACCATGCGCCACGGACACGGTCTCCGTAAACTGAACCGCACGAGCGAGCACCGCCTCGCCATGCTGCGCAACATGATGAATTCGCTGATCGAGCACGAGGTGATCAAGACCACAGTGCCGAAGGCGAAGGAACTGCGCCGCGTGGTCGAGCCAATGCTCACGCTCGGCAAGGAGCCGACGGTCGCCAACAAGCGCCTCGCGTTCGATCGCCTGCGCAACCGCGACAACGTCACCAAGCTTTTCAACGAGCTGGGTCCGCGCTACAAGGCGCGCCCGGGTGGCTACACGCGCATCCTGAAGATGGGTTTCCGCGTCGGCGACAACGCGCCGATGGCGCTCGTCGAGCTGGTTGATCGTCCCGAGCCCCAAGAGGCATCCGGCGAGCAAGCGGCGTCCTGATCGTTTATAATTTTCGACTCTGACGCGCGGTGGAGCAGCCTGGTAGCTCGTTGGGCTCATAACCCAAAGGTCGCAAGTTCAAATCTTGCCCGCGCAACCAATTTAGAACGACGCCCTTGGGCGTCGTTTTTCTTTTGCGCGATGATGCTTGCACCTGAAGGAGGTGCCGCATGGCCATCGATGATCGTGTGATCAACATCGAGCAACTCAAGCTCGAACATTTCCAGCACGCAGAGAAGTTCGAAACGCGCGGCGTGCGCATTGGGCCGCTGCTCGGCGCGAAGGACTTGGGCTATTCCTACGACGTCGTGCCGCCCGGCAAGACAGGTTGCCCGTTCCACAGTCACCGCGCCGAAGAAGAGATGTTCTTCGTCGTGCGCGGCACGGGCCTGCTGCGCTACGGCGACCAGACGCGCAAGATTCGCGCAGGCGACTTCATCTGCTGCCCGACAGGCGGGCCCGCGACGGCGCACCAGATCATCAACGACTCCAGCGACGAGCTCGCGTACATCTCGGTGAGCACGATGATGCCGGCAGAGGTCTGCGAATACCCGGACTCCGGCAAGATCGGCGCGTTCGGCGGCGCGGAGAACGATCGCGTGCGCCACATGACGAGGCCGACTCAGGCGCTCGACTATTGGGACGGCGAATAGCGCCACGGGGCGATCAAACAGTTCCCAGCATTTCCTTGGTGATGAGCACGACACCGTTGGGCGAACGATGAAAGCGGCGCTCATCGAGCTCGGCGTTCTCGCCGACCACAAGGCCATCGGGCAATGCGCAGCCGCGATCGATGACGACCTTGCTCAATTTGCAACCGCGTCCGATCGTGCAGTCCGGCATGATGACCGCTTGCCGGATCGTGCAGCACGAGTGCACTCGCACGTTCGAGAAAAGCACGGACTCGGTGATGTCCGAGCCGGAAACGATGCAGCCGCCTGACACGAGCAAGTTGCCGGTCTCACCATGGCGGCCTTGCTCGTCGGGCACGAACTTCGCCGGCGGCAATTGCTCCTGATACGTCCAGATCGGCCACTCGCGGTCGTACAGGTTCAGCGTCGGCATGTCGGAGGCGAGATCGAGGTTGGCCGACCAGAACGCCTCGATGGTTCCGACATCGCGCCAGTACGGCTCGTGCGGTGCGTTGTACGGAACGCTCGACATGGATAGCGGATGCGCTATTGCGCCGCCTTCGCGCACGACGCGCGGAATGATGTTCTTGCCGAAGTCGTGCTCCGACGACGGGTCCGCGAGATCGTCCTCCAGCAGGTGGTACAGGTAGTCCGCATCGAAGGCATAAATGCCCATGCTGCCCAGCGCGCGGTCGGGCTTGCCGGGCATGCCGGGCGGGTCTTTCGGCTTTTCGAGAAAGGCCGTGATGCGGCGCTGCTCGTCGACGGCCATCACGCCAAGCGCCGTAGCTTCCATGCGCGGCACTTCGACACAGCCGACGGTGCAGCGGCTGCCGCGCTCCACGTGGTCGAGCAGCATCAGCGAATAGTCCTGCTTGTAGATGTGGTCGCCCGCGAGCACGAGGATGTATTCGGGGTCGTAGCCGCGCAGGATGTCGATGTTCTGGTAAATCGCGTCGGCCGTGCCTCGATACCACAGCGATTCGTCGATGCGCTGCTGCGCGGGAAGCAGGTCGATGAACTCGCCGACCTCGCCGCGCAGGAAATTCCACCCGCGCTGCAGGTGGCGCAGCAGCGAATGCGACTTGTACTGCGTGAGCACGCCGATGCGGCGGATGCCCGAGTTGATGCAGTTCGACAGGACGAAATCGATGATGCGGAACTTGCCGCCGAAATACACCGCGGGCTTCGCGCGCCGGTCGGTCAGGTCATGCAGGCGCGAGCCGCGTCCGCCGGCGAGCACCATGGCGACGGTGCGGCGCGGCAGTTGCTGCGCAAGGAATGTGCGATTGGCACGGCGGCGCTCTGCGCCGTCCCATGCTTGTGCTGGTTGCTGCTCCATGCCGTGACTTCCACGGCGACTGTCGCTTAGCGCAAAGCGCAGCGATGTAGGACGGGCGCGTTTTCAGCGTGGTTCGAGCTCATCGTTGAGGCCCTAGATCACATTGGCATCGCGCAACTGCTGCAATTGATTTGCGTCGATGCCGATCTGTCCGTACACATCCACGTTGTCTGCTCCGGTGTCCGGACCGACGCGAGGCGTGTCCCACTTCCTGCCCGCGAATCTCGGCACGGCAGCCGGTGCGGGAATCGCACCGAGTTTCTCGTCCATGAGGTCGATCATCGTCCCGCGCGCCTTGAAGTGCGGATCGTCCAGCACGTCGGCGATCGAGTAGACCTTGGTGAATGGAACGTCCTCGGCCTGCAGCCGCTCGCGCAACCCGGCGAGGGTGTGCGCCTTGCACCAGTCGGCGACCATCGCATCGAGCGCGACGAGGTTCTGAGTGCGGTGGACGTTGGTGTCGAAAAGCGGATTCGTCGCGAGTTCGGGCCGCTGCATCGCACGCGCGAGCCGCGCGAAGATCGGATCCGACGACCCCACGAGCGTGATCCAGTCGCCGTCCGCGGTCTGGTAGACGTTCGACGGCGCGGTGTAGCCCGCGCGTGAGCCGGTGCGCGTTCGCGCCTGCCCACCGAATTTGTATTCGGCCGCCAACGGGTCGAGCAGGCGCAGCATCGCCTCCGTGGCGGACAGGTCGATCTCCACGCCGCGCTGCTGGTC
>Ga0310811_10007980_pt1 | contig 13587 bp, 11 predicted proteins | sample YCmetagenome_FD_207642 | JGI IMG/M metagenome (GOLD analysis project Ga0310811, IMG submission 207642) | Soil microbial communities from experimental microcosm in Duke University, North Carolina, United States - YC | ecosystem: Engineered > Artificial ecosystem > Soil microcosm > Unclassified ... | reverse complement strand
GCTGTATCGCGCGCCTGCGGCACCAGTTTCATCGGCAGTCCGATGCGCACGCCGGTGGCCGGATCTACAACGACAGTCCAACCGAATTCGTCTTCGTGCGACTGGGCAGCGGCGAGCAGATTCGTGCGCTCGACCGGTGACAGAACTCCGGTGATTCTGGACCGCGCACGCTTCTGGTAGTTCTTGATCGCAGAGACGAGCGGGTCATCTCCATTGATCGAGCCGGTGTAGTCGCCAGACCACAGCAGTGCGGACTGGACCTTCAGACGCTCGCTCGCGGAAAGTTCAGGCTCGACAGATGATTCAAGTTTGCTGGTGTCGGATGAAATAGCGGCTGTCTTAGGTGCGACTGTCGCCGGCGCGGAAATTCTAGGCGAAACCGGCTTTGTAGCCTTGGCCGCGTGCGCGGATTTCGCCTTCATGTCCGGCTGCGCCGGAGCCGGCTGAATCCCTGGCAACTCTTGCGCCGCCGCAACTGCGACGCCGAGCAAAAGCGCAAAGGTCGTCGGCCCAAAAACGCGCATTGTAAACGCCGTCCCCACGGGGTTTTGGGCCACCTTAGCCGATGGAGACCGGCACGCAAGACGGCCTGGGGACTGCACTCGGTCGAGCAAAGCGCAAGAGGGCTGGCCCAAAGCTTTCGGCCACCCTATACGGTTAACCACAATGCTCGATGCCAGCGAACTCGAACGGTACGCCCGTCACATCGTGCTGCGCGAAGTAGGCGGACCTGGTCAAGCCAAGCTCAAAGGCGCGCGAGTTCTCGTCGTCGGCGCCGGCGGTCTCGGCGCGCCAGTCCTGCTTTATCTTGCCGCCGGCGGCGTGGGCACGCTCGGCGTCGTCGACGACGACACGGTGTCGCTCTCAAACCTGCAGCGACAGGTGATCTTCGGAACGAAAGATGTTGGCAAACCGAAAGTTGAACGCGCCGCCAGAGCGGTGGCCGATCTCAACCCGCACGTCAGCGTCAAGACACATAACCTGCGGTTCGAGGCGGCAAATGCGCTCGATATGATCAAAGATTACGACGTCATCGCCGATGGCTCCGACAATTTCGCGACGCGCTATCTTGTCTCCGACGCCTGCTACTTCGCAAAGAAACCACTCGTCACTGCCGCCGTCGGGACATTTGATGGTTCGCTTACATCAATACGGGCGCACGAGAAGTCCGTGACCGGCACGCCAAATCCTACTTATCGTTGTCTTTTTCCCGAGCCTCCGCCGCCCGGCACCTTGCCCGCATGCGCCGAGGCTGGAATCCTCGGTGCGCTGCCAGGCGTGCTCGGCTCGCTAATGGCGTTGGAAGTAATTCGTGAAATTGTCGGCTTTGGCGAGGGTCTGGTTGGCCGTCTTCTTATGGTCGATGCTCGCTCGATGCGTTTTGAGACGCTGAATTACGCGTGGGATCCAAACAATCCGCTCAATGGTAACAGGCCGACGATCAGGGATTTGTCACAGCATCGAGGGTAGGACGCGATCCGAAAAAGGCCCGCGCATGGGTGGGCCATTTTCATCAAACCAAAGCCGACGACCCAACCTACAACATGGATGGTAGAACTCGGTCCGGAGGCCTATGGCCGTCCATGAAGGTCCTGATGTTGATGATGACCTTCTCGCCCATGTCGATGCGGCCTTCGATCGTCGCCGACCCAGTATGCGGCAGGAGCACGACCTTTCCATTGCGCGCCAGCTTGACCAATTTCGGATTCACAGCAGGCTCATGCTCGAACACGTCGAGCCCCGCACCGGCAATGTCGCCAGCCTCGATCAGCCGCGCCAGAGCATTTTCGTCGATCACCTCACCGCGCGATGTGTTCACGATGTAGGCCTCCGGCCGCAGCATCTTGAGTCGACGCGCTGAAAGCAGGTGGTAAGTCGCCGGTGTATGCGGGCAATTGATCGACACGATGTCCATGCGCGCCAGCATCTGGTCGAGGCTTTCCCAATAGGTCGCATCGAGCTCCTGCTCGATCTTGGGCGGCACCCGCCGCCGGTTGTGATAGTGGATTTGCAATCCGAATGCGCGCGCGCGCCGGGCGACGGCCTGACCGATCCGTCCCATACCGATGATGCCGAGACGCTTGCCCCAGATGCGGTGCCCAAGCATCCAGGTCGGCGACCAGCCGGTCCAGTCTTTGTCCGCCGTCAGGACATGAGAGCCTTCCACCAGCCGGCGCGGGACCGCGAGGATCAATGCCATCGTCATGTCTGCGGTATCTTCGGTGAGAACGCCGGGCGTGTTGGTGACCGTTATTCCGCGCTGGATAGCGGTTGCAACGTCAATGTTGTCAACACCGTTGCCAAAATTGGCGATGAGCTTGAGCTGGTCCCCCGACTTGCTGAGCACCGAGGCATCGATCCGGTCGGTGACCGTCGGCACCAGGACGTCTGCGGTTTTCACCGCCTCGGCGAGCTGACTTTGGGTCATCGGCTTGTCGTCGGGATTGAGGCGGGTATCAAAAAGTTCCCGCATCCGCAGCTCGACAGAATCGGGCAGCTTGCGCGTCACAATAACCAGCGGCTTTTTCGTCTTCGCCATCGACTCTCAGCTACAGAAATTAGGTGCAGTACCGCCGTGAAAGCGCCGATTTAGTCCTCTTTAACCGTGGTCGCCGACACTGAGTGCCAGGCGAAATCCGTTCTTTTTCCTACCAGATGGCCCTAACAAGACAAAGCTTCCGGACCACGCTGGGTGCCTGCGCATTGGCAGCCAGCATCGTGGCATTGCAGCCCCGTCTTGCCCAGTCGGCGGGCGAAGTCGCGACCGGCTCAGTCAGCGGCCTTCCAATCCCACGTTTCGTCAGCCTCAAATCCGACCGGGTTAATGTCCGCTCTGGTCCAAACAAAGACCAAGAGGTGCGGTGGGTCTATACCCATGCGGGCATGCCGGTCGAAATTACCGCCGAATTTGAAAACTGGCGCCGGATCCGAGATTGGGAAGGCGCCGAAGGCTGGGTCTATCATTCATTGTTATCTGGTAAGCGCACGGCAATGGTGCTTCCTAAGGCCAAGGACGAGCTCGTGCCACTGTTCGAAAGCGCGGATATCGAGTCGCTCGTCGCCGCCAAACTGCAATCCGGCGTGCTCGGAGCGCTTAAGTCCTGCAATGGCAACTGGTGCCAATTCAGCGGGAAGGGCTTTGCAGGCTACATCCGGCAAGAACGCTTGTGGGGCGCCTATCCAAACGAGAAAGTGGACTAGTCGGGTTTGCTCCAAAACGACAATGGCCGGGGGCTGCCCGGCCACTAGATTCGGAATTCCTGAGCAAGTTTCTCAGCTCTTGCGCCGCAACCGCACAACAACGTCGACGCGGGCAATCTCGTAGCCTTCCGGTGGAGTCGGCGTTTTGCCGACGATCACCTCGGCGTCCGGAATGTCGAGCACTGCATCTTCGCCTTCGACGAAGAAATGATGGTGCGCCGTCGCGTTAGTATCGAAATAGGCCTTCGATCCATCGACCGCGACCTGACGGAGAAGGCCGACCTCGGTGAACTGGTGCAGCGTGTTGTAAATTGTCGCCAGCGACACCGGCACTTTTGCGCGCGTTGCTTCTTCGTAGAGCATCTCGGCTGTGAGGTGGCGATCGCCTTTGCCGAAAAGAATCCAGCCCAACGCCATGCGCTGACGGGTTGGACGTAACCCGACCTCGCGCAGCATGGCCTTCACGTCATGCCACGGGCAGCCGGTGAGGGCCGATCGATCAGGTGAATGGCCGGTGTGGGGCACCACCTTCGGAATCACAGAGGTACGGATTGGCGTCATTATTCTTTATTCTTTCAAACCTGAACGACCCGATGCACGGGCCAGCGAAAAACCTTCGGATTTATATACGAAAACACCCTCTCAGATGCAACTGCCTCGCAACTGATGGAAAGACCATATGTCACGGGTTTCACGAGCGAATCCGCAATAGGCACGGGCCGATCGGCGTCTTTGCCCATTAGACTTGGTATGTTACCAACTCCGGCATGGGAATTCAGCCAAGCCCGAAACAAGGTGATGCGCTAACAATGGAACCGCGGCGGCATAGCTTCGAATATGAAGATCTGCTGGCCTGCGGCCGCGGCGAACTTTTCGGCGCCGGCAACGCGCAGCTTCCGCTGCCGCCGATGCTGATGTTCGATCGCATCGCGGAAATCAGCGAGGAGGGTGGAGAGCACGGCAAGGGCCTCATTCGTGCCGAGCTCGACGTAAAGCCCGACCTTTGGTTCTTCCTTTGCCACTTCAAGGGCGATCCGGTGATGCCCGGATGCCTCGGTCTCGACGCGCTGTGGCAGCTCGTCGGCTTTTTCCTTGGCTGGCTCGGCGCGCCAGGCAAGGGCAGGGCGCTTGGTCTCGGAGAGCTGAAATTCTCCGGCCAGGTGTTGCCGACGGTAAAAAAAGTGATTTACGGCATCGACATCAAGCGCGTCATGCGCTCGAAGCTCGTGCTTGGCATTGCCGACGGTTGGCTGTCCGCGGACGGCAACATCATCTATCGTGCCAGCGACCTCAAGGTCGGTTTGTTCAAGCAGGACGAGGCCTTGCAGCCGGGCAGTGCCTGAGCCTGGAGGGCCTTGCGGAATTGCCTCAGGCGGCCAATCTGTGGCCCAATCAACGATAAACCGCGGCGGGAATCTTAAGGGTCATATCACTATGCGACGTGTCGTCGTCACCGGAATGGGTATCGTCTCATCCATCGGTAACAATACGCAGGAAGTGCTGGCGAGCCTGCGCGAAGCGAAATCCGGAATCGTTCGCGCAGACAAATACGCCGAGCTGGGGTTTCGCTGCCAGGTGCATGGGGCGCCGCGGCTGGATCCGGAAGAAGTCGTCGACCGCCGCGCGATGCGCTTTCTCGGCGGTGGAGCTGCCTGGAACCACGTTGCGATGGAGCAGGCGATCCGCGACTCCGGGCTGGAGGAAGCGGAAGTCTCAAACGAGCGCACCGGCATCGTGATGGGATCGGGAGGGCCGTCGTGCCGCGCGATCATCGAGGCCGCCGACACCGCGCGCAGCAAGGGTCCCAAGCGGGTCGGCCCGTTCGCCGTACCGAAGGCGATGTCGTCGACCGCGTCCGCGACCCTTGCCACCTGGTTCAAGATCAAGGGCGTGAACTATTCGATCTCGTCGGCCTGCGCGACGTCGAATCACTGCATCGGCAACGCCGCGGAACTGATTCAATGGGGCAAACAGGATCTTATATTCGCGGGCGGCTGCGAGGAGCTCGACTGGTCGCTCTCGGTGCTGTTTGACGCAATGGGCGCGATGTCGTCGAAGTTCAACGCCACGCCGGAAAAAGCTTCGCGCGCCTACGACAAGGACCGCGACGGATTCGTCATTGCCGGCGGCGCCGGCGTACTGGTGTTGGAAGAGCTTGAGCACGCAAAGGCGCGTGGCGCCAAGATTTATGCGGAAGTCGCCGGCTATGGCGCCACCTCGGATGGCTACGACATGGTTGCACCCTCGGGAGAGGGCGCCGTGCGCTGCATGAATATGGCGCTGGAGAACGTGAAAATGCCGGTCGACTACATCAATCCGCACGCTACTTCGACACCGATCGGCGACATCAAGGAAATCGAGGCCATCCGCGAGGTGTTCGGCGCCAAGTGTCCGCCGATCTCGGCCACCAAGTCTCTCACCGGTCACTCTCTGGGTGCCACCGGCGTGCAGGAAGCGATCTACTCGCTGCTCATGATGCAGAGCGGTTTTATCTGCGAGAGTGCCAATATCGAGAATCTCGACCCCGCGTTCGACGACATCCCGATCGTGCGCGAGCGTAAGGACAATGTCGCGCTCGGCTGCGTGCTGTCAAACTCGTTTGGTTTTGGCGGCACTAACGCGTCCGTTGTGCTCAAGCGGCTGGATGCATGATCATTTTGTCCAAGCGCCGTAAGGCGGGATCACCTTCGTCATCGGGTTGTCGTCTCCTCGCCATAGACGGGGCGTTCTTACCGATCCGATTCGAGGTTGCGCATGAACAAGCTCGTTTCCCCGTCCCTGCTGTCATTCGTCCCCCGGGGGCCAGCGGCCATGGCTGACCAACAAATCTCTGCGCGCGGCAGCCTGATGGAGGGCAAGCGCGGACTGGTCATGGGGGTGGCGAACGACCACTCGATCGCCTGGGGAATCGCGAAAACACTTGCACAACACGGTGCGAAGCTCGCTTTCACCTATCAAGGCGATGCGCTGGCCAAGCGGGTGAAGCCGCTGGCCGAAGAAGCGGGCTCGTCCTTCGTGATGCCATGCGACGTTGAGGACATTGCGTCGGTCGATGCCGTGTTTTCCGAGATCAAGAAACAATGGGGCACACTGGATTTCCTCGTGCATGCCGTTGCCTTTTCCGACAAAAACGAATTGAAGGGTCGTTACGCCGATTCCACGCGCGAGAATTTCATCCGCACGATGGTGATCTCCTGCTACGCCTTTACCGAGGCCGCAAAACGCGCCGCAGCGCTGATGCCGAACGGCGGCGCGATGGTGACGCTCACCTATAATGGCGGGCTGCGCGCGATGCCGAATTATAATGTGATGGGCGTCGCCAAGGCCGCGCTCGAGGCCTCGGTACGCTATCTCGCGGTCGATTTCGGGCCTCAAAAAATCCGCGTCAATGCAATTTCGGCAGGCCCTATCCGCACGCTCGCCGGTGCAGGCATTACGGACGCGCGCTACATGTTCGCGTTCCAACAGAAATATTCGCCGCTCGGCCGTGGCGTCACGCTCGAGGAATTGGGTGGCGCCGGGCTCTACCTTCTGTCAGACCTCTCGACCGGCGTCACCGGCGACATTCACTTCGTCGATTCCGGATACAACGTCATCGCCATGCCGCATCCGCAAACGCTTAAGACCGCCGGCGGCAGCGTCGAGAACGGCGGCGATCAATAATCTTTCATGATATTGTAACCGTCAGAAAAAACGGCCGGGGAAATCCCCGGCCGTTTTGTTTCGCATCGTGGCGCGCGACCTACGCCGCCTTCTTCTGCGACGCAGCCAGGTCGAAGCGATCCAGATTCATCACCTTGGTCCATGCTGCCACGAAGTCTTTTACGAACTTCTCCTTCGAGTCCGCGGAGGCATAGACTTCCGCGAAAGCCCGGAGCTGGGAGTGCGAACCGAAGATCAAATCGACGCGCGTGCCCGTCCACTTGAGCGCCTTCGTCTTCCGGTCATGTCCCTCGTACACGCCATTGGCATTGGGGGGCTGCCACTGTGTGCTCATGTCGAGCAGGTTCACGAAGAAGTCATTGGTCAACGTGCCCGGGTTCTTGGTGAAGACGCCGTGCTTGGACCCCCCGCCGTTGGCACCGAGCACGCGCAAGCCGCCGACGAGGACCGTCATCTCGGGTGCCGTCAGCCTCAGCAGTTGTGCCCGATCCACCAACGCTTCTTCAGGCAACATGAACTGCCGCTTGGCGCTGATATAGTTGCGGAAGCCGTCCGCCCGCGGTTCGAGCGGCGCGAAGGATTCGACGTCAGTTTGCTCCTGCGACGCGTCCATGCGGCCCGGCATGAAGGGGACCTTCACGTCCATTCCGGCATCCTTCGCGGCCTTTTCGACCGCAGCGTTTCCGGCAAGAACGATCAGGTCGGCGAGCGAGACCTTTTTTCCGCCTGTGACCGAAGCATTGAACTCCTTCTGGATCGCTTCGAGCTTCTGCAGAACTGTCTTGAGCTGGGCCGGCTGGTTGACCTCCCAGTCCTTCTGCGGCGCAAGACGGATGCGGGCGCCGTTCGCGCCACCGCGCTTGTCGGAGCCACGGAAAGTCGATGCCGACGCCCAGGCGGTCGACACAAGCTGCGACACCGTCAGATCCGATGACAGTATTTTCGCCTTCAGCGCGGTGACGTCCTTTTCGTCAATTAGCGGATGATTCACCGCGGGGATCGGGTCCTGCCAGATCAGCGTCTCTTTCGGCACCAGCGGGCCGAGGTAACGCTGGATCGGACCCATGTCGCGATGCGTGAGCTTGAACCACGCTCGGGCGAATGCGTCCGCGAACTGCTCTGGATGCTCGTAGAAGCGCCGCGAGATTTTTTCGTAGGCCGGGTCCATCCGGAGCGACAGATCAGTGGTGAGCATGGTCGGCACATGCTTCTTCGATTTGTCGAAGGCGTCGGGGATCGTGGCAGGAGCACCTTTTGCCTTCCACTGCTTCGCACCGGCCGGGCTCTTTGTGAGCTCCCATTCGTTTTCAAAAAGATTCTTGAAGAAGTGATTGCTCCACTTTGTCGGCGTCTGGGTCCAGGTGACTTCAGGGCCGCCAGTGATGGCATCGGCACCGATGCCAGTGCCGTGCTTGCTCTTCCAGCCGAGGCCCTGATCCTCTAGGGCGGCGCCTTCCGGCTCCGGGCCGATCAGCGACGGATCGCCGGCGCCGTGGGTCTTGCCGAAGCTGTGGCCGCCGGCAATCAACGCGACGGTTTCCTCATCGTTCATCGCCATGCGAAAGAACGTTTCGCGGATATCTTTAGCTGCGGCAATCGGGTCCGGATTGCCGTTCGGACCTTCCGGGTTGACGTAAATGAGGCCCATCTGCACGGCGCCGAGCGGCTCTGCGAGCTGGCGTTCACCGCTGTAGCGTTCGTCGCCGAGCCAAGTTCCCTCCGGACCCCAATAGAGCTCTTCCGGTTCCCAAACGTCCGCGCGGCCGCCGGCGAAACCGAACGTCTTGAAGCCCATCGAATCGAGGGCGACGTTGCCGGCCAGAACCATGAGATCGGCCCAGGAAATTTTGCGGCCGTATTTCTGCTTGATCGGCCACAGCAGCCGGCGCGCCTTGTCGAGGTTCGCGTTGTCCGGCCAGGAGTTGAGGGGAGCGAAACGCTGCTGGCCGGCACCGGCGCCACCACGGCCGTCCGTAATGCGGTATGTGCCCGCGCTGTGCCATGCCATGCGGATGAACAATCCGCCGTAGTGGCCAAAGTCGGCGGGCCACCATTCCTGCGAGTTCGTCATTAACGCCTGCAGGTCCTTGATCACGGCGTTCAGGTCGAGAGTCTTGAACTCCTTGGCGTAGTCGAATGCCTCGCCCATCGGATCGGACAAATTGGAATTCCGATGGAGAACCTGGATGTCCAGTGATTCCGGCCACCAGTCGCGGTTGGTCCTTGTGTGCATGACCGGGCACTTGCCCGCGCTCTTGTCATCGGTCTTTGCGTCCATCGATCTCTCTCCCGTCGTGTTTTGGTTTTCACGAATTGTGCGTGGGGGTGTGATGTTGTTAAGGCGCGCCGCTAATAAGGTCTAATCGTATTGATTGGGGATAGCGATAAGTCTAACTTATGAGGATGATCACTTTGCGCCAGTTGCGTTATTTGGCCGCGCTCGCTCGCCACAGGCATTTCGGGCGGGCGGCGGAAGATTGCGCCATCAGTCAGCCGGCGCTGTCCATGCAGGTGCGCGAGCTCGAGCGTGAGATAGGGGTTGAGCTGGTTGAGCGTCGCCCGAACGAGATCGCGCTCACCGATACTGGACTGGAAGTGGCCAAGCGCGCCGAACAGATTCTCGCCGCCACCCGCGATCTCATCGACTTCGCGCGCCATCGTGACGTGCTCAGCGGGTCGCTCAAGCTCGGCATCATTCCGACGCTCGCGCCTTATGTGCTACCGCGCGTGCTGCCGCGCCTGCAGACGAAGTATCCGCGCCTGCAGCTTGAGTTGCGTGAGACGCAGACAAAGATGCTGCTTCAGGAGCTTGCGCGCGGTGAGCTTGATTGCATCATGCTGGCGCTGCCGGCGGAGGACACCGACGTCGAGACCCTCAGGCTGTTCGATGATCCGTTCCTGCTTGCGGTACCCGCTGCCGACGAACTCCCGCTTCGCGGGCGCATTGGCATTGCTGATGTCGATCAGCATCGGCTGATCCTGCTGGAGGAAGGACACTGCCTGCGCGATCAGGCCCTCGCGTTTTGTGCCACCAGACGCGGGGATGCACCCACGGCCCGGCTCGGGGCCACCTCGCTCGCGACCGTGATACAGATGGTGGCAAACGGTTATGGTATCACGCTCGTGCCTGAAGTAGCTGCGGATGCCGAGGCTCACGACGAGCGAGTAAAATTGTTGCGCTTTGCCGAGCCTCAACCGGGACGTACGATCGGGTTGGCCTGGCGGCGCACCTCCCCACGACGCAAGGATTTCGAGGCGTTGGCGGAAATTGTCACACAGGTGCTCGGCAGTGTGGATACCTCGCACGCACGTCAGGCAAGTTGAAAAGGGCGGCCTCGGGCCGCCCTCTCGTCTTTCTCTATGACGTCGTTTCGGCTTACTCAGCGCCGCCCTGGGCCGCCTGCGGCTGGTCACCGCCTTCGGACCGCTGCTTGCCTTCGATGTCCTCGCCGGTGGCCTGATCGACCGCCTTCATAGACAGACGGACCTTGCCGCGCTCGTCGACGCCGAGCAGTTTTACTTTCACCTTGTCGCCTTCTTTGACGACGTCGGTGACTTTATTCACGCGCCGGGGCGCGAGCTGGCTGATATGGACGAGGCCATCCTTGGCGCCGAAGAAGTTCACGAAGGCGCCGAAGTCCATGACTTTTACGACGGTACCTTCATAGATGTGGCCGACTTCCGGATCGGACGCGATCGACTTGATCCAGTTGATTGCCGCCTTGATTGAATCAGCATTGGCTGAGGCGACCTTTACCGAGCCGTCGTCCTCGATATTGATCTTGGCGCCGGTCTTCTCGACGATTTCGCGGATCACCTTTCCGCCCGTGCCAATGACTTCGCGGATCTTGTCGGTCGGAATCTTGAACATTTCGATGCGCGGAGCATGTTCGCCCAGTTCGGCGCGCGCTGCGGTGAGTGCCTTTGCCATCTCGCCGAGGATGTGCATACGGCCGTCCTTTGCTTGGGCAAGGGCAACCTTCATGATCTCCTCGGTAATGCCGGCGATCTTGATGTCCATCTGCAGCGAAGTGACGCCGTTTTCAGTGCCAGCCACCTTGAAGTCCATGTCGCCGAGGTGATCCTCGTCGCCGAGGATGTCGGATAGCACGGCGTAGCGCTTGTCTTCGAGAATGAGGCCCATTGCGATACCGGCTGTCGGCCGCTTGAGCGGCACGCCCGCATCCATCAGCGCCAGAGAGGAGCCACAAACGGACGCCATCGATGAGGAACCGTTCGATTCGGTAATCTCGGAAACGACGCGGATGGTGTAGGGGAACTCGGCCGGCGCTGGCAGCATCGGATGGATCGCGCGCCACGCAAGCTTGCCGTGGCCGATTTCGCGGCGGCCAGGCGCGCCCACACGGCCGGTTTCGCCGACCGAGAAGGGCGGAAAGTTGTAATGCAGCAGGAACGTCTCTTTGTACGTGCCCTGCAAGGCGTCGATGAATTGTTCGTCCTCGGCGGTGCCGAGGGTAGCGACCACCAAGGCCTGAGTCTCGCCGCGGGTAAACAGCGCCGAGCCGTGAGTGCGTGGTAGCACTCCGACCTCGGCGACAATCGGGCGGACAGTTACAAGGTCGCGGCCGTCGATACGCTTGTTGGTATCGAGAATATTCCAACGCACGATTTTCGCTTCCAGATCCTTGAAGACCGCGGCAACACGCAGCTTGTCGAAATCCGGATTCTCAGCGCCGCCAGGGAAGAAGTGTTCGATCACCTTGTCCTTCGCTGCAGCAACAGCGTCTTGGCGCTCCTGCTTGCGCGGGATCGAATAGGCCGCGCGCAGGTCTTTTTCCACCAGACCGAGGATTTCCTTCTCAAGCTTGGCGTTGTCGGGCAGCGCAAGTTCGCGCGGCTCCTTCGCAGCTTTTTCAGCGAGCTTGATGATGGCCTCGATAACCGGCTGGAAGTGCCGATGACCGAACATCACGGCGCCGAGCATGATTTCTTCGGACAATTCCTTTGCTTCCGATTCAACCATCAACACCGCGTCACTGGTACCTGCGACCACGAGGTCAAGTTGGCTTTCCGGCATCTCGTCGAGAGCCGGATTGAGTACATACTCGTTGTTGATGAAGCCGACACGCGCGCCGCCAATCGGTCCCATAAAGGGAGCGCCGGACAGCGTGAGGGCTGCGGAGGCTGCCACCATGGCAACGATGTCGGGGTCGTTCTCCATGTCGTGCGAAAGCACGGTGACCGTGACTTGGGTATCGCAGCGCCAGCCTTCGGCGAACAGCGGACGGATCGGCCGGTCGATCAACCGCGACGTCAAAGTGTCTTTTTCGGTCGGGCCGCGTTCGCGTTTGAAGTAGCCGCCGGGAATGCGGCCGGCCGCGTAATATTTTTCGGTGTAGTTGACGGTGAGCGGAAGGAAATCGATTCCTTCCTTCGGCTGCTTGGCCGCCACTACGGCCGCGAGCACGGTCGTCTCGCCGTAGGTGGCAAGCACGGCACCGTCGGCCTGGCGCGCTACGCGACCTGTCTCGAGGGTTAGCTTGCGCCCACCCCAATCGAGCTCAACGCGATGCATATCGAACATTGTGTCTTTCTTTCATGGTTTTCGGCGAGTCCCGAAAGCCATGAGCAAGACGGCGAGAAGCTGTCGCGGGTTGCCGCGGTGCGGGGAGCAACAGCGTCTGGCGATCCTGCCATGGCGTTTCGAACCTTGCCTTGCTGCAAGAGGCGATCCTTATCGGCTCTTGCCAAATTGCCGGCCGCGCCTATCGCCGCCGGCTCAATCAAGCGAACGCGTCTTACGCATTCGCTGCACGAAGCGCGTAGGGCCTACGTGCCCTGCGCGGATTAAATCATCGGCGGATGCCGAGCTTCTCGATCAAATTCTTGTAACTCGCTTCGTTAGTGCGGCGCAGATAATCGAGCAGCTGGCGGCGCTGGCCCACCATCTTGAGCAGCCCACGACGAGAGTGGTTGTCCTTGACGTGGGACTTGAAATGCTCGGTAAGATTGTTGATGCGCTCGGAGAGGATCGCCACTTGCACTTCCGGCGAGCCGGTATCCCCGGGCTTCTTGGCATACGTCTTTATTACTTCGGCCTTGCGGCCGGCGGTCACCGACATCGGTCATCCTTTCTTGCGCGCGGCTCTGCCCATCAGGCCGGCGAGGTTGAACACGCGCTTGGGGACGATCTCGCCACGATCCAGTTCGGCAAGAGCCAGAAGTTGGCCCGATACCGTGACATAAACCGTGCCGCGGAAATTGGGTGCGTCCCGTCCGCGCAACAAGGCGGCCTGGCCTCGCTGAAGCCTTGCCGCATCTGCCCGGCTGACGGCCAGCGCCGGGATGTCGTCCAGCGCGGTCTCAACGGGCATTAGAGCGTCGGCGAGGCTGCCCTCGCCGGACGCGGCTCTATGGCACAGAGCCTCCAGTTGTTCCAGCAAAATCATGGTTTCTGGGCCGAATGGCCCGACTGCTGCCCGGCGAAGGGCGCTGACATGGCCAAAACAGCCCAAAGCGCGCCCGAGATCGCGCGCCAGGGAGCGAACATATGTACCCTTGCCGCATTCGGCTTCCAGCACGGCATGATCCGGGTCGGGAATGTTAACGAGCTCCAGTCGGCCGATCTCGACCGGCCGAGGTGCAAGTTCCACCTGCTCGCCGTCACGGGCGAGATCATAGGCTCGCTCGCCTTCGATCTTGATTGCCGAATAGCGCGGCGGCACTTGCTGGATCAGTCCTGTGTACGCGGGTAGGAGGGCG
>Ga0310811_10007979_pt1 | contig 13587 bp, 11 predicted proteins | sample YCmetagenome_FD_207642 | JGI IMG/M metagenome (GOLD analysis project Ga0310811, IMG submission 207642) | Soil microbial communities from experimental microcosm in Duke University, North Carolina, United States - YC | ecosystem: Engineered > Artificial ecosystem > Soil microcosm > Unclassified ... | reverse complement strand
TCCGCTTAACGATGCCGTAGACGAACAGCCAGTCGAGCATCCCGGCCAGAGCGATGAACGCTGCCGCGACCGTCGTACCGAGCAGCGGCAATGTAAAACGAGGCATGAAAAACGTGGAGCAGCAGTTGAGAAAAATCAGCAACCAGCCGACCAGGAGCAACGCTGGCGGATAAAACCTCTGCCAGCTTTCAAGACGCGGGATGGCCAAGGACAGGAAACATAGGCCGATCGCAATTCCCGTGGCTGCGATCAGCGAAAATCCCCGCCCGGCGGTGAGATATGGATGGCTTTCAAAATCCGTGATGGCCTTGCGGTAGTATCCATCGCGAAAGGTGACCAACTTTCGTAGCTGCTCAAACTCCGGTCTCGTCAGTGTGTTGACGAAGAACTGGGTCGATGATGCCGCTCCCCCGGTAATCGCATCCGGCGAGACCGCGAAGTTCCGAGAGACGTCCCCCAGCACCGCGTCGGCATATCCTGGTGGAGCGGTGGTCAAGATCGTCCGCGCGATATGATTCAACGTATCGGCCGCGAGCGCGAGGCGATCCTTCCGCTTGAAGCGCTTGTCTTCCTTGAGCGTCTGCTTGACGAAAGTGCTGAGAAACTCGGGACCCGGCCGATAGCCTTTTCTTAATTCCGAGGCGTAGGCCTCCGTCGCCCGGATTGCCAGTGGATCCTTCATGCTTCGCTTCAAAGCGGAAAAGAATTGCTCCTGGTCCTTCGGGGTTTTCGTTTCGATAAACTCCGTCCGCCATTGGAAAATGAAGCCGAACTTTGAATGGTAGGTCGTCCCGGTGATCGAGCAGAGACTTCGTACGGTCAAATTAACCATTACCAGTGCGAACACCCCGGCGAGGACGGCGATTCCGACGCGAATCGCCGCCGAACGCATCACCCCCACGCGTGAACCCGGTCGCGCACGGAGCCCCTCCCAAAGTCCGCGCAGGATGAGGGTCGTCGGGAGCAATGCGGCCAATACCGCATTCACGTGTCGCGATCCAATCGCGAGTGCCAGCAGCAGCGAGAATCCGAGCCAGGGCCAGATCCGAAGTTTGGGATCCTTCAACAAAACCACCGCACCGGCCATGACCGCGAACTGCATGGTATTGCTCAACGATTCCGTGCCCACGGTCTGAGCGAAGACGAAAAACGATGCCAGGCCCGCGAGGGCGATGCTCAAAATCACCCTCGTAAGCGGTCGTCGCGCGATCACCGCAATGAACCAGGCAAACGCGGCGATCAGCAGGATGTGCTGCGCGAGGAGTAGCAGTCCGACGCCGGAATCGGTGAGCGTTGGACGATCGAACGAAAACGGCACCCGCTCCCACCATGCGCCGAGCGCGAGCGGAACGCGCGCGAGCAGGCAATAGAGCGGCGGCCAAAGCAGCAGCGTGAGCCCTCCGATCTCAGCGGTAACCTGATTAAATCCGTCTGAATCCCGCCAAAGCGGAGGGATATTGAGCCAGAGCCAGAGCGAAGGTACCAGCAGTGGCAGACACCACCACAGGCCGATGCCCTTCTTTAGTGATTGGACCGAGAAAAGCGCGGCCAATCGTTGAGCGAGAAATTCGATGCACAGAACTTCCCCCAAGCCGGCGAATAAGCGAGCTGCGTTTTTTCAAGCAAGGAGAACGATGTGCCTACGGGCGAGTCGCCCGCGACTTCAACAGGCAACCATCAATACGAACCTGACGTGTCGAGGTCAGTCAGTTGTAGAGGGTAAGTCGATCCCAGGTTGTAAATTTACGGATAGGTTTCGGAGGGGCCAAAACGGGCGGACTGCAAAATCCACTGGCATTGCCTTCACAAGTTCGAATTCTGTCCTGCCCACCATTTCCCGCCGAAGCTGACGAGATCAGCCTCGGCGGGGTTTTTATTTATCTGAGGAAGTATTGACGAGTCCCGGAGCCGATGAGGTGAATATCGGAATTCTCACAACCGAACCGCTTTTTGCCTGGCGGAGGATCAGCGGCTGTGTGCCATGGATTTCGTGAGGAAAGACGGATCGAGGTTTCGGGGAAATTTTCCGCAGAACACATTAGTCGATATCGGTAAACCGTTTCTGAGGACTTGAGGGCACGGTGGGGTTCGCTAATGGTGCCCGAGTTCCCGGTCGTCTGATGGCGGCCGGGTTTCGTCAAATCCCAATCCCCCCTCGCTCAGTTCCCCCCCTCATGAAACACGTCTCCAGGAGAGGCGGCCGTCCGGCCGCGCATACGCGTCTATCGATCCATTTGAAATCCCTCGTGCTGGCTGCGTCCGGCGCGATCCTCGCGGGCTCTGCCGCCTCGGCCTCGGTGCCGTCATCCGATGTCACCCTGCAGGCGCCCGTGCAGGGTAATATGCCGATCTTCAGTCCACTCTGCGGCTACACCGCCAATGAGTCGGTGATGGACGCGAATAAGGATATTCCGCTTTTCAGCCCCTACGATTCCTCGACCGACGCCTGGTGGGACAATCTCGTCGCCGAGCTACTCCAGGCGCGCATCACGAACGTCTCCTTCGCCACGCGCGGATCGTACACGACGAGTCCGGGCGATTTGAATGGTCCAGGCAACATGAATCCCCGTCGGCTGAAGCAGTTCGTCGATGCCGTGAATCGCGCCGGGGTGGCCTCGATGTTCAAGGTGGCCTGTTTCCTCGACGCTCCCTCGACCCAGTCCATTTATACGAACCGGTATGGGCTGGCGGGCGGCACGCTGGAAGACATGGCGAACAACTCCGCGGGAGTGACCAACCATTGGCAGGAGGTCTGGTGGCTTCGGTATATCAAACCTTGGTTCGATACCGTCCCTCAGAGTATGTGGTTCCTGGAAAGTGGCGGTCATCCGCGCATGGAATTCTGGGGGCAGGATCAGCTGACCACGAACCGGCAAGGCAACTACAGCGGCATGGTCGACTATATCAGCTCGCAAATGCAGACCACCTATGGCGTGACGCCGGTTTTCGTCGGCGCGTCCGCGGATACCACGTTCGCCACCGACGCCCATGTGATCGGCTCGAATCCTTGGTTCCAGCCGCCCAATGCCCCCTTCCGCTACACCACCACGCCGGGCACGGGATATACCGCCGGGACGGTGAATGCGGGCTTCATCGATCCGAACTTCTTCATCCCCGGCGCGGCCGACTACCAGAATTGGAATCGCGTCATCAGGCGCAACAAACCGGATGGCACAGGCGTCAATGGTGACACCTCAAGGGGGCGCTGGATGCCGCCATTGCAGCGAACAGCCATTATAATGTCGTCGAGGGATGGACGGACGTCGCCGAGTCCGCGGGCCTTTATCGGGATTACTCTTCACGTACGAACGCGTGGAACTATCCCAACCAGTACATCAACATGCTGCGGCCCTATACGGATCTGCGCACGGTGACGCTGCGCCTCGAGGCGGAGGGTTGCGATGACTACTCCGATACGACGACGGGCAACTCGGGGGGAGCATTCCTGCGTTCGGGTGAGAATCTCGACGTGCGCGGACTGACTGGCCCGGCAGCAGTCACGGCGAGCAGCTTCCTCACGGCAGGTCTCGCGCCGGCCAACGGCATGGACGGAAATTTTGCCACGAAGTGGGTGAGCAATGGCTCGCTGCCCCAGTGGCTGCAGTACGACTACGGCAGCGGGCGCGCGTCGGCGATCAACACCTACTATCTGACCAGTGCGGAAAATGCGCCCGAGCGCGACCCATCGGCCTGGACTTTCCTCGGCTCGAACGATGACACGACCTGGACGACCCTGGACACGCGCAGCGGCCAGACCTTCGCTGCCCGGCTGCAAACCAACACGTACACCTTTGCGAACACGACGCCGTATCGTTTCTATCGGTTGAACGTCACGGCTGCTTCCGGCGGACCGACTACGCAGCTTCAGGTCGAGGACTTGAGGCTGATCGGGACCATGCCGACGGGAAGCGGCTGGGTGGTGACGAACACGGCGGCCAGCGAGTGGATCGCGTTTTACGGCGTCTTCTTCTCGAATGGATACTACAAGTTCCCCATCCGCTATTCGTCGACGGCTTCGCATACCGTGAAACTCCAGGTCGACAGCGGGGCCGAGATGACGGCGACGCTGCCCTCCACGGGAGGCATGAACAACTTCGACACGGCCTACCTCGGGGCGCAATTCCTCGGCCACGGCACGCATAACCTGAAGGTCACCTTCGTGGACGGCGGCGTGGATGTGGACTGGATTTTCGCGAAGAAAGCCGACCCCATGGTTTCCTTCAAGTCCGACCTGACGAACTGCTTCCTCACCGCGGAGCTGGGCGGGAACGGGACGTTCTCCTCGAACCGCACGGCGGCGGGCGCCTGGGAGAACTTCAGTGTCAACAGCCTCACGGGCGGAGCCGGTACCCTCTCGAACGGCACCATCGCCAATCTTCAGCCTTACGTGGGATACTACGTCACGGCGGAAGCCAATGGTGGGAGCACCCTGACCGCGAACCGCCGCCAACCGGGCAGCTACGAGAAATTCACGCTGGTGAAGGTTTCAGGAAGTCCGGGAAGTACGATTGCCTCGGGGGACAAGGTCGCCCTGAAGGCCGACGACGGCGTGCACTATGTCACCGTGGTGAACGGGACGACCGTGAATGTCACAGGAAGCAGCGTGGCCGCCGCGCAGACCTTCACGGTGAATCTGTCGGCACAGTAACGAGAGTCCTTTCCGCAGGGCTTAGTCGAAAATGCGGAGCCTGGAGGAATTCCAGGCTCCGTGTCTGCCGTCAGGGGCGGTTGGAAAGAGGGCTTCGTCCAGGGATATGACTGGTGAAACGCCGAGCCCTGGTTAATGAAAATCGGGCGAACGGCTTGCCCGGTGAAGCGATGCTTGCGCACTGGAAAAGATACATCGGCCTTGCCAATTCATCTTAGTGTCTATATTACACGAACATGAACGCAGGACCTCGGAAATATTCCACGCTTCTTACGGATCTCTACCAACTGACGATGGCCTATGGATATTGGCAGTCGGGGCGGGCCGAGAACGAAGCGGTGTTTCACCTTTTCTTCCGATCGAGTCCCTTCAAGAGTGGGTACAGTGTGGCCTGCGGCCTCGAGGAGGCGATCGAATATCTGCGCCATTTCCGCTTCGAGGAAGAGGATCTGACATATCTTGGGGAGTTGCGAGGGAACGATGGACAGTCGCTCTTTGAGCCCGGCTTCCTGACTTATCTCCGCGAGTTGCGGTTCACGTGCGATGTGGATGCCATTCCCGAGGGGACGGTGGTTTTTCCTCATGAGCCGCTGCTGCGGGTGCGTGGGCCGATCCTCCAGTGCCAACTGCTGGAAACGACGCTGTTGAACATCATCAACTTCCAGACTTTGATCGCGACGAAGGCGGCGAGGGTCTGTCAGGCCGCGGGCGGAGACTCAGTGTTGGAGTTCGGATTGCGGCGCGCCCAGGGAATCGACGGGGCCATGGCGGCGAGCCGTGCGGCGCATGTGGGAGGCTGCGATGCGACGTCGAACGTACTGGCGGGAATGCGCTATGGCATCCCGGTGCGAGGTACGCATGCGCATAGCTGGGTGATGTCGTTCGACGAGGAGGAAAAAGCCTTCGAGATTTACGCCGAAGCGATGCCGAACAACTGCGTCTTCCTGGTCGATACCTACGATACGCTGGACGGCGTGCGCGCGGCGGTGCGGGTGGGAGCGCGACTACGTGAGCGTGGACATGAACTGGTCGGCATCCGGCTGGACTCAGGGGATCTGGCTTTTCTTAGCATCGAGGCCCGGCGGATTCTGGATGAGGGTGGTTTCCCGAAGGCAGTGATCGTTGCGAGTAATGACCTCGACGAACATATCATCGCGAGCCTCAAGCAACAGGGGGCCATGATCGGTGTCTGGGGTGTGGGAACGAAACTCGTGACGGGTGGCGATCAGCCGGCCTTGGGGGGAGTTTACAAGCTGGGGGCGATCCGGGACGACAGGGGCGAATGGCAGTACCGGCTGAAAATCTCAGAACAGTCGGTCAAGGTCTCGAATCCCGGCATTCAGCAGGTGCGGCGTTTCCGGCAAGGCGGCCAGTTCGCGGGAGACATGATCTACAACGAGGGGGAATCGATGAAAAATGAAAGACTGATCGTCGATCCCGTGGATATGAGCCGAGGCAAGAAGATCGCGGCGGAGGCTCAGTACGAAGACCTGCTCGTGCCTATTTTCAAGGAAGGAGCGCAGGTCTACGTATGCCCCTCACTGACAGGGATTCGCAGTCGGACGTTCGATCAGCTCCGGCAATTCCATGCCGGTGTCAAGCGTCTGCTCCATCCGCACGAATACCCGGTCGGACTCGAGGCTGGCCTGCATGCTCTGAGGACGGATCTGATCCTTAAAGCCCGGGGCATTGAGGTCGCATGATCCTGCGAGCGCTTCAGGCAAATATCACGACGCTGAACGTGGACGCGATCGTGAATGCCGCGAATTCGTCGTTGCTGGGCGGCGGAGGGGTTGACGGCGCGATCCATCGCGCTGCCGGTCCCGAGTTGGTGGCTGAATGCCGTCTGCTTGGCGGTTGCAAGACAGGAGAGGCGAAGGTGACGCTGGGGTATCGCCTGCCGGCACGATATATCATTCACACGGTGGGCCCGGTCTGGCGAGGAGGGGGATCCGGCGAGCCAGGTTTATTGGCGGCATGTTACCGGAATTCGCTCGAACTTGCGGACGGGAAAGGACTGGAGACGATCGCATTTCCCGCGATCAGCACAGGAATCTATGGGTACCCGATTCATGAAGCTGCCAGGATCGCGGTCGCGACGGTGGAGGGCTTTACCGGTGATCATGCCACGTTGTCGCAGGTCCTTTTTTGCTGTTACACCGCCGGGGATCTCGATGTGTATGAAGCGATCTTATCCGGGCGTTGATAGTGCAATGCGCTCCCGATATGCCGGTGGATTAAAATGATGTTCATCGGGCCCATTGTTGTATTTCAAAAACGAGGGGATGTCCGCCTGCGGGAGGTGCTTCACCAAGTGGATCGACGATTGCTGGCCCGGTCGGAGGAATTTTCCACCTTACTCCTTGCGGTTATCACACCATGAGAATCCGGAAAGCGCTCGTAGTGATCAATCCGGCGAAGAGCGATTCCAAGGGGATCGCGAAGGATCTGAGGGAGATCCTTGATCGTGAGCAGATCGAGCAGACGTGGATCGAGACCGTTGAGGGACGCCCGGGCCGGCACGATGACCTGCGAAGGCACAAGGCGGATCTCGCGCTCGTCTGTGGAGGCGACGGGACTCTGCTCCAGGCAGCGCACCGTCTCAAAGGCTCGGGCATACCGCTGCTCGGAATCAATATCGGCTATCTGGGATTCATGACCGCGCTCGGCACGAAGGGGCTGAAGGCCCAGATCCGGCAGGTGCTGCGAGGCGGGTTTCAGGTGAGCGAGCGGATGGCGCTCGACGTCAGCGTCCTCACCGGCCGGAGGGAGATGCGGGGATGGGCGCTCAATGACGTCCTCATCGCGAGGGGTGCAAATCCCCACCTGATCAGCGTTTCGGGACGGATCGGAACGAAGCCGCTGACCCAATATCGTTGTGACGCCCTGCTCGTCGCCACGCCGACGGGCAGCACGGCCTACACGCTCTCGGCCGGCGGCCCGATTATCAGTCCGGAGTGCGAGGTGCTGGTCATCACGCCGATCTGCCCCCAGGCGCTGACGAGCCGCTCGGTAGTGGTCGGGCGGGAACGAGTGGTCGAGATGGAACTCGACGATAATTCCGGGAGCGGTGAAGTGCAGGCCGACGGGATCAAACTTTGCGGGATCAAAAAGAAACAACGGGTAGTGATTCGGGCTTCGGAAATAACGGTGCCGCTCGCTTTCCTGCCCGAGGTGGATTTCTTCGACTCGCTGGTCCACAAGCTGCGATGGCACGGTCGGGGCGTTCCCACTCCACGATATTTCCGAGCATGAGTAATTTGCTGATTCCTGGCCGTCACCTGGTAAACACGCGCTTCCAGGAGCGCTATTTTCGAAAAGTAGCCAGCACTCTCCCCGAGATGATGCCAGGGCTGCAGCGCACGGGTGAGGTCCCAGTCGAGAAGATCGATCGCATCATTTTCGCGATCACTTCGTCGAATCAATCGAACGCGCGTTACAATCCAATCCCTTTCCATGTGCGAGCGATCTCGGTGGACCGCTTCGCCCGGAGTCTGGCGCTGCCGGTCACGCACCGCCTCTTTGGAATTCCGCACTACGGGCACAACGACTCCTTCGCCCGTCTGACCGTGAAGGAGATTCGCGATCAAAGCGAGGGGCTGATCGACCTCGCGCCCTCGAACTGCCTCGTGCTTTGCTCCACGCCGGAGGTGATCAAGCTCTACCGGGAACTCGGATTCTCCATCCTCACGGCCGAGCAGACCGAGCCGGAAACACCCAATCCCATCGATCTCGTGCGGGCAATCGCGGAGGCAGGGGAGCAGTGGGCTGACTCCCCCTTCCTTCAGAGCCATCTGGCCGGGAGTACCATTTCGCTCTTTTTCGATTTCCCGGAGGTCCCGCAGCGTATCATCCGACTCTACCGTGATCCGCTCACCAATCAGGAAGGTAGTCTGACCGAAAAGCGCAACTACAACAGCTACGCGCGAGGCATGAACGAGATCCTGCGGCTGAAGTATCTCGATATCGCGGCGGCGATCCGCCCGGGCCGCATCGTGGACGAGGGCTGCGCCGATGGCGGATTGCTCGCGGAGGTTGCGCATGATTTCCCGGATTCGGATTTGTATGGAATCGACCTCTCGGCGGAGTTCTCGCACCGCTTCGAGGAACGGCGCCGGGCGGGGGATTTCGGTGGCACGTACGTCCACTTCTTCCTGCGCAATCTGCTCGATCCCATCTTCGACGAGGAGTCGATCGACACAACAATTTGCAACAGCACGCTCCACGAGCTCTGGAGCTATGCGGAGGGCGCCCGGACCGTTAATGCTTACCTGCGGGAAAAGTTCCGGCAGCTCCGCCCGGGAGGGCGGCTGATCATCCGCGATGTCGTCGGGCCGGAGGAGGCGGATGCCGACGTGATCCTCTGGTGCAATCCCGCAGATGGCAACGCCCTCCGTGAAGCGGCAAAGGAAACCCGCGATCGGTCGCAGGAATTTCTGGCGCGATTGTCGACCGAGAACCGCTTCCAGCTCTTCATCGAGGACTTCCTGAGAGGGAAGCCCCGCCGGGCGCAGTTGCTCGCGCAGCCTCCGGTGCCACTCGGTCCGCCGGGAACGTACCGGTTGTCTCTTCGTCTGGCGGCGGAGTTTCTTTCCAAAAAAGACTACACGGATAATTGGAGTTCCGAGATGAACGAGGAGTTCTGCTTCTGGAGCTTTGCGCAATGGAAGATGGCCCTGAGCGAGGCAGGGTTCCAGGTCATCGAATCCGCCGGAGGTTCGCAACCGGGATCGAGAATTTATGGCAATCCCTGGATCGTGGATAACCGCTTTAAGGATCGCGTGCGTCTGGCCAGCGCCGACGAGGCGCTGACGCCGATCGAGTATCCACCCACCAATATGGTGGTCATCGCCGAGAAGCCTAGGAAATAGCCTCCATTTGCCTGATTGGGGCATTTTTCATGTTGACATAGTGTATAAACGACACTATGTATTCAGGCGTACGCCATGAGCTTCACTTACGAATATCCCCGCGGTGCGCTGACGGTTGACTGCGTTCTCTTTGGTTTCGATGAAGGCGATCTGAAACTGCTGTTGATCCAGCGCGATCTCGAGCCCTTCGCCGGGACGTGGGCGCTGCCCGGCGGCTTCGTTCGCGTGGAAGAGTCGCTGGAGGAGGCCGCGCGGCGAGAGCTGCAGGAGGAGACCGGAGTCGCGAGAGTTTATCTCGAGCAACTCTATACATTTGGCGCGCCGGAGCGTGATCCACGGGAGAGGGTGGTAACGGTGGCCTACTACGCGCTCGTGAAATTGAGCAACCATCGCGTGAAGGCAGCGACGGACGCGCGCAATGCCGCGTGGTTCGCGGTGAGCGATCTGCCGGGCGTGGCCTTCGACCACGAAGACATCATCGAGACTGCGCTCGAGCGGCTGAAGAGCAAGCTGCGTTACGAGCCAGTCGGCTTCGAGCTGCTCCCGCCGAAATTCACCCTCACGCAGCTCCAGCATCTCTACGAGACGATCCTGGAGACGCCTTTGGACAAGCGCAACTTTCGTAAAAAACTGCTCGGCATGGGCCTGCTCATCGAGACCGACGAGATCGAGCAGGATGTCGCCCACCGCGCCGCGCGCCTCTATCGCTTCGACGAAGCCAAGTACAAGCAACTCAGGAAGAAGGGATTCAACTTCGAGTTATGAAGGCCCTCATCATCGTGGATCTGCAGAACGATTTCGTGGAGGGCGGTGCGTTGGCGGTGCCGGGCGGCCGTGAGCTGGTGCCGCTGGTCAACCGGCTGCAGCCGCATTTCGACGTGGTGGTGGCCACACAGGACTGGCATCCGCACGATCACGGCAGCCATGCTTCGAATCATCCCGGGCGCAGTCCAGGAGAGGTGGTTGAGCTGGAGGGACGGCCCCAGATCCTCTGGCCGGCGCACTGCGTGCAGGAGACCCATGGTGGGAATTTCGTGGATGGCCTGGATCAGGACCTCTGGGCCGCCGTCTTCCGAAAGGGCATCGATACCAGCATCGATAGCTACAGCGGTTTCTTCGACAACGGCTATGTCCGCGCGACGGGATTGGGGGATTTTCTCCGGGAGAAAGAGGTTGCCGAGGTCCACGTCGTCGGCCTGGCGACCGACTATTGCGTAAAATTCACGGCGCTCGACGCGGTGAAACTGGAATTTGAAACCACGCTGATCGTCGATGCCTGCCGGGGAGTAAATCTGCAGCCGGGCGATGTGGAGAAGGCGATTGCCGAAATGCGCGCCGCGGGAGTGCGAATCATCGAGGCCAGGGAAATCCTGGAGGGGAGCGGCCCCCGACCCGACGCCGCCACCCACTAGTCTCAACCTTACGAATCAAATGCTGAATTTAAAAACCGTCCCCCAAGGCGAACGCATCATGGTGTGGGACACGAGCGGCCGGGTACGATACGTCGATGGTCCGCGCCGGTTGTTCCTGTTCATGGAACATGCCGAATGCATGCGAAGGTATGCCGCCGAGCCGGGGCAGTATCTCGTCATCCGCAAAAAAGACGGCACGGCCGAGCATCTGCCAGGACCGGTCTCAGTGTGGTTCGAGCCCGTTGTTCACCAGGAGATCCACGTCGCAGAGGCAACAAAGGTTGATGCCAACGAGGCGCTTGTAGTCTATCGGCAGACCGATGCCACGGTATTGCGACGGGTGATTCGCGGGCCGGCGCTGTTTGTCCCGAGTCCCGAGGAATGGGTGCACCAGTTTCAATGGCATGGGGCGGATGCGAAGCTGGGCCATCGGAAGCTTCCGCGCGGGCTGCAGTTCACCAAACTGCGGGTGATTCCCGACCAGATGTACTTCGACGTTGAAAATGTCCGTACGGCCGACGACGCGCTGCTGGTGGTCAAGCTGATGGTGTTCTTCGAGCTGCACGACATCGAGATGATGCTCGATCAGACACATGATCCGGTGGCGGATTTTATCAACGCACTCAGCGCGGACATTGTGGACTTCGTCGCGGCCAGCGACTTCGAGACCTTCAAGACCAGAACCGAGGCTTTGAACAGGCTGGGGACTTATCCGCAGCTCCTGCAGCGCGCGGAAAAGATCGGCTACCAGATCAACAAAGTCGTCTATCGCGGATACTACGCGAGCGACAAGCTGCAGAAAATGCATGACGACGCGATCGAGTGTCGCACTCAGCTGCGCCTCGCAGCCGAGACGGAGCGACAGTCGCAGGAACTGGCCGATATGAAGCTCGCCGGGGAATTCGAGCGCGCCGCCAAGCGCCAGGAAATGGAGGAGGCGGAGACCAGGCACCAGAACCGGCTCCAGGAGCTGGCGCACGACGCACAGCTGCATCAGCGCGAGGCCGAGCAGAAGCAGGGCTTCGAAGCCCGGCGCCGCGACGAGGAACTCGGTATCGACGTGAAGCGCCAGCAGAACGTACTGGCCCTGGAGCACGAGCGTGCCCTGCACGAGGAGCAGGCCGGTTTCTTCGCTCGCATGAGAGAGCTGCAAGTCGACCTGACCAGATACCTCGTCGCGCAATACCAGAATCCCGACAAGGTGATCCGCATCGACGGAGGTCCGGCGCCGCAGATGCACCTGCACGAGAATTAGAATTTCAATGAAAACAAAAGAAAAATACCGCGACCAGATCGCGCTCTGGCCCAGGAGTGGCCAGTACATACCTCTAATGGAGGCCCTATGAGCCAGGAGAACATCAAGCAGAGCAAATTCCTGAGCCTGGTGCTGAGACATCAGCCCCAGAAAATCGGAATCACCCTCGACGAAAATGGGTGGGTCGAAGTCAGTGCCCTGCTCGCGGCGATGGCCGAACATGGTCATCATCTCGACCGGAAGGGGCTCGACCGCGTGGTCCGGGAGAACGATAAGAAGCGATTTGCCTTCAGTGACGACGGCCTGCGCATCCGGGCCAATCAAGGGCACTCGGTCGAGGTGAATCTGGCTCTCCAGCCCCAGGTGCCTCCCGAGAGATTATTCCATGGAACCGTGGAGAGATTCCTGGATTCCATCTTTGCCGATGGACTGCTCAAGAGAGAACGTCATCACGTCCATCTGTCCCCGGATGTCGAGACCGCGATCAAGGTCGGGCAGCGACGCGGGAAGCCCGTGATCCTCGAGGTTGCGGCTGGAGACATGCATCGTGTGGGGCACGTCTTCTTCCAATCGAACAACGGGGTCTGGCTCGTTGACGATGTTCCGCCTCAATTTCTTCGGAGGAATCCCGCGCCATGAAGGAGGCCGGTCGCAAGGAGGGGACGATAGCGCTCTATCGGCCCGTCGGGCTGAAGGAACTCGAGCTGATCCATCGTGCCGGTATGAGGGCTTTCCCTCCCCGATTGCCGGAACAGCCGATCTTCTACCCGGTCCTCAACCGGGAGTACGCCACGCAAATTGCCCGGGACTGGAACACGAAAGGCCGGGAGTCCGGTCACGCTGGGTTTGTGCTTCGCTTCGATGTCGACGAGGCCTATCTGCGGGAATTCGACGTGCAGATCGTCGGCGGGAAGCGGCATGAGGAGCTTTGGATCCCGGCGGAACGGCTGAAGGAGTTCAATGAGCATATCGTGGACGAGATCGAGGTGCTCGAAGTTTTCGTGGGCGATGGGGTCGATCTCGATCTCGACCCGGTCGTCTTGCTGCCACGCGAGTGGCTCTCGAGGAAAAACCGTACGGAAGAGACCGTCTTCACCGGCCGGCACTGCGAGGTGCGCCGGGTCGGGGTATGGGAGTACGTGGCGCGCCGCAGGGTCACGGGCGTCGTAGCGGTGCTGGCGATCACAAGCGAGCGCAAGATCCTGCTGGTAGAGCAATATCGGCCGCCGCTGGATCGCCGGGTGGTTGAGCTGCCCGCAGGCCTGGCGGGCGATGTCACAGGATCGGAACATGAGGCACTCGCCGAGGCGGCGCACCGAGAGCTGGTCGAAGAGACGGGGTTCCGCGCCGCAGGCTTCGAGTTTCTCGGCGAGGGGCCCTCTTCGGCCGGCCTCACGAATG
>Ga0310811_10007978_pt1 | contig 13587 bp, 11 predicted proteins | sample YCmetagenome_FD_207642 | JGI IMG/M metagenome (GOLD analysis project Ga0310811, IMG submission 207642) | Soil microbial communities from experimental microcosm in Duke University, North Carolina, United States - YC | ecosystem: Engineered > Artificial ecosystem > Soil microcosm > Unclassified ... | reverse complement strand
AGGACGAGGGCATTCGCGTCAACCAGCAGGCCAAGTTCTTCCTGTCGGCGGCGCACGACGACGCGATCATCGAAGAGACCCTCTCGGCAGCCGACAAAGTCATGGCCCGATTGTGAGCGACATCCGGCTCGAAGGCGTCAGCAAGCGCTACGGCCCGGTCGCGGCGGCCGACACGGTCGACCTGGCGGTGGCGCCGGGCGAGTTCGTCACCATCCTGGGCCCGAGCGGCTCCGGCAAGACGACGCTGCTGTCGCTGATCGCCGGCCTCACCGCTCCGACGGCCGGTCGCATCTTCATCGGCGGCCGCGATGTCACCCAGGCGACGGCGCAGGAGCGCAACATCGGCCTGGTGTTTCAGTCCTATGCGCTGTTCCCGCACATGAGCGTGCTCGAGAACGTGCTGTTCCCGCTCGGCGTGCGCAAGATCACGGGCGCCGAGGCGCGCGGCCGGGCCATCGAGGCGCTGAAGCAGGTGCGCCTCGAAGGACTGGAGAACCGGCGCCCCTCGCAACTCTCCGGCGGCCAGCAGCAGCGCGTGGCGCTGGCCCGCGCCATCGTCTTCAAGCCTGACATCCTGCTGCTCGACGAGCCGCTGGGGGCGCTCGATCGCAAGCTGCGCGAGGAGCTGCAGGTCGAGCTGAAGCAGCTGCAGCGCACGCTCGGCATCACCACCCTGCTGGTGACGCACGACCAGGAAGAGGCCTTGTCGCTGTCCGACCGCATCATGGTGCTGAACCACGGCAAGACGCAGCAGGTCGCCAGCCCCACCGAGGCCTATCTCCGGCCTGCCAACCGCTTCGTCGCGGAATTCTTGGGCATCGCCAACTTCGTGGCGCTGCCGGACGGCCGCCAGGGGCTGGTGCGTCCGGAGCGCATAAGACTTTCCGCCAACGGCGCTGGCAGCACACCGGCGCGCGTCGTCGAGGCGATCTATCTCGGGCAGATGGTGCGTTATCACCTGGCGCTGAAGGGAGCGCTCGACGGCGCGCCGTCGATGGTGGCGGCCGTGCCGTTCGTCGGCCCGGCGCACAGCCCGGGTGCCGAGGTCATGGTGTCGTGGGATGCGGCCGATGTCTGGCCGGTAACTTGAGCGAGGGGGTTCACATGAAGAGACGCACATTCGTCGGCGCCGCGGCGGCACTTCCCACCGTCGGCATTCTCTGCGGGACAGCGCGCGCGCAGTCGAAGGAGATCCGCATGATCGAATCGGGCGGCGCGTCCGGCGAATCGATCGAGAAAGGCTACATCGAGCCGCTGTTCAAGAAGACCGGCATCAAGGTCGTGCGCGAGAGTCCCAGCTCGCTCGGCAAGCTGCGCGCCCTGGTCGAGAGCGGCCAGACCACCACGACCCTGTTCGAGCTCGGTTCGGGCACCATCCTGCAGGCCAAGAAGCTCGGCCTGATCGAGAAGGTCGACTGGGCGGCGGTCGATCCGGCGCCGATGTTCCCCGAAGCCAAGAACGAGTATGGCTTCGGCTACCAGTATTTCTCGACCATCATGGCGTGGCGCAAGGGCGCCAAGGAGCCGAAGAACTTCGCCGAGTTCTTCGACACCAAGGCGTTCCCGGGCAAGCGCACCCTGCCCGACTACCCGTGGTACTGCCTGCCGTTCGCCTGCCAGGCGGGCGGCGTGCCGATCGACAAGCTGTTCCCGCTCGATGTCGATCTCGCCTTCAAGAAGCTGAACGAGATCAAGAAGGATGTAGCGGTGTGGTGGAAGGCCGGCGCCCAGCCGCCGCAGCTCATGAAGGACAACGAGGTGCAGTACGCGATCTGCTGGTCGGGCCGCGTCGTCGGCGATCCGGCGTTCGGCCTGACCTTCAATGGCGGCAAGGCCGACCTGTCGTTCATCGCCATCGTCAAGGGCTCATCGCCCGACAACAAGGCGGCGGCCTACAAGCTGTTCCACGAGATGTCGCTGCCGGAGAACCAGGCCAAGGCGGCCGAGGTGATCTCCTACACCGGCCCCAGCCCCGACCTCGATGCCCTGTTGCCCAAGGACAAGCTCTGGCAGTTCCCGACCTCCAAGCAGAACAAGGAGGTGCAGTATTTCGAGAACGCCGAATGGTGGGCCGACAACGGCGAGGCCGTGAACAAGAAGTGGGAAGCCTTCGCCACTCCAGTGGCGCTCTTCGTCTGCTCCATACGAAGATTGCGCCACTGGAGTGGCGCGGTCCCCCGCGCAGAGCCCGCTCATGGTCATGCCCAGAGGACCGCGGGCGTCTCGCCCGCTCATACCCTCTTCCATCCGGAGAGCATTCCAGCCGCTCGATCCCATGAACGGGCGGGACGCCCGCGGTCCTCCGAGCATGAGCAGGCTCGGCACGGACTACCGCGCCGTCGACGCCCGCGGTCCGGACGACACTGATGCGCGGCAACGGATTCGGTTTCATCGCGCCGCTGCTGGTGCTGATGCTGGTCGCCTTCAACGCGCCCATCGTCTACATGCTGGGGCTCGCCTTCTGGGAGAAGGGGCGAGGCTTCACAACAGAGCATTACGAGGGGCTGTTCGAGGCGCCGGTCTATCTGCGCGTGCTCGGCAACACGATGCGCATCTCGCTGATCGCCACCGTGGCCAACATCGCGATCGGCTATCCGCTGGCGCACTGGATGCGCGGGCTGGGCGATCGTGCGCGCATGATCGCCATCGCGTTGGTCGTGCTGCCTTTCTGGGTGTCGATCCTGGTGCGCACCTACGCCTGGATCGTCGTGCTGGGCAATGGCGGCCTGGTCAATCGTGGCCTGATGTGGCTCGGCGTCACCGATGCGCCGGTCTCCTTCCTCTACAACGAGCTCGGCGTGACCATCGGCATGGCCAACGTGCTGCTGCCCTTCCTGGTGCTGCCGTTGTTCGCCGCCATGATCCGTATCGACGACCGCCTGCTGCAGGCGGCAGCCTCGCTGGGCGCCTCGCCGCGCACCATCTTCTGGAAGATCTATTTCCCGCTCACCCTGCCCGCCCTGGCGGCGGGCGCCCTGCTGGTGTTCATCCTTTGCCTGGGCTTCTACGTTACGCCGGCGGTGCTGGGCGGCGGCCGCGTGCCCATGATCTCCAACCTGCTCGACACCCTGATCAACCAGATCCCGCGCTGGGAGCAGGCCTCGGCGATCTCGACCCTGCTGCTGATCGTCACCCTGGTGATCTTCGCCGCCTACCGCCGCCTCGACCGCAAGGCTTCGTCATGAGGACCTCATCATGATCGGCGGCTCGCCCTGGACACGTCGACTGCTGGCCGCCACCGGAATCTTCGGCCTGGTCTTTTTGACGCTGCCGCTCCTGATCGTCATCCCTATGTCGTTCTCCTCGGCCCGGGCGCTCACCTTTCCGCCGCCGGGCCTGTCGCTGCGCTGGTACGAGACCTTCTTCGGCGACCCGCGTTGGATGGAGGCGATGTGGACCTCGACCTTCGTGGCAGTCGTCTCGTCGATCGGCTCGCTGGTGCTGGGCGGTCTCGCCGCCTACGGGCTGCGTCGCGGCACCTTCCGCGGCCGCGACTGGGCGGAGGGCGACTTCATGGCACCGCTGATCGTGCCGACCATCATCTCGGCGATCGCCTTCTACCTCGCGCTGGCGAAGACCGGCCTGCTGGGCTCCATGGTGGGCCTCCTGCTGGCGCACACGGTGCTGCACATCCCGGTCGTCATGATGGTCATGGGGGTGGCCATCCGCGCCTTCGACCTGCGCATCGAGCAGGTCGCGTGGAGCCTCGGCGCCTCGTGGTGGTACACGGTGCGCAAGGTGATGCTGCCCAACCTCGCACCGTCGGTGTTCGCCGCCTGGATCTTCGCCTTCATCGGCAGCTTCGACGAGGTGATCGTGACCTCGTTCATTGCCGGCAAGTACGAGACGGTGCCGAAGAAGATGTTCACCGAGCTGATCCTCGAGGTGAACCCGACCATCACTGCCGTCGCCACGCTGCTGATCGTCTTCACGGTGGTGCTGCTGGCGGCGGTCGCCCTGATCCTCTCCCGCTCGGGAAAGCTCAGGCAGACGCTGGTGACCTGATCGAAGTGCGCCTCGCCGGCCAGCGCGATGTGCCTTGGAGACGCCGACTAAATCATGGCGTCATAGTCGGCATGCGATCCGATCCAGAACCACAACAAGCCTTCCTCCACATCGATGGCGAGCGCGCGATAGCGAGCCCCAACACGGACCGACCAGAAACGACCGACCTTCTTCAATTGCAGCGACGGATGCCGCGGATTCTCCTTAAGCAGGATGTAGCTCTTGTCGGCGAGCGCCTGGATGCTTCCCGGAAGGCCTTCATATGCTTTCCAAAACGCCGGGCTGGCGAAATGCCTCACAGCTCGCGTGCGCGACCTGCGCGGAAATCGGACAGGGCCTGTTCAGCCAACCGGTCGAGCTTGCCCGCTGCGGCATCCTGCTCGATCTTCTGGTCGAAGCGCTTCGCCTCGAACGCCTCGAACCAGGCTCGGAACCGTATGAGCTGATCGGCAGGAAGTTCAGCTACGGCCTTTTCAATGTCTTCAAGAGTGGCCATTCCTCACACCCAGAGTCTCCGCTGGAGAAGCGGTCGCCAGGATAGCGGAGCGAGCCCTTTGGCTCCATACGGTCTCGGCGCCGCGGAGAGTGCGCCTACGTAGGAACAGGGCGTGCGCCAACCGGAAGGGTCGGCCCGTGCGTATTTGCCGGTCATCGACCGAGCGCCCAAGGCTGTGCAGAAGGCCTTGCAGGCAGCGTGATGATCGCCGCCCTCCTCGTCATGGTCGACGTAAGGCAACCCTGATCCTCTCCGGCTCGGAAAATCTCGGGCACATGTTGGTGACGTGAAGAACTCGCCACTAATCACAGTCTGACACGTTGACTTTTTGCGCCGCAGCATGAAATGTCTCCTGCATATGCTGCACTGCATCAAACGAGGGTCAAGTGCCTGATCCCTGCAGCATTCCACCGTTGCCTGGAGCGTTCACGCGCTCCCCGACACGAAGGATGGTTTCATGAGCTCATTTCAAGCCGCCTCCAGCTTCCCGCTCGACCTCAAGCTCCCGTCGCTGACCATCGCGACGCTGCTCGAGGCGCACCACAAGAACGCCGCCGCCTGGGGCAGCGCCAACCTGGCCGTGTTCGACGGCCTCCAGACGTTGGCGCAGCGTCAGGGGTCTCTGGTCGCGGAGTCCGTGGACGTCTGCACCCAGGCGACCAAGGGCCTGCTGGCCGCCGGCTCGTTCGAAGAAAAAGCGACGAAGCAGGCCGACGTGACCCGAGATGCCTATGTCTCGATCGTTGCCCGTTTTCGCGAATTGTCCGACATCGTCATCGATGCCAACGCCGCAGCGATCGGCATCGTGAACGCTCGCATCATCGAGGCGTTCGGTGAGTTGAGGGCGCTCTTTGCACCGCCGATTGCAACCACCGCCGCAGCCAGCGACGCGCCGGCCGCAGCGCCTGCCGAGCCCACTGCCGCGATTCTCGAAGGCGTCACTTACAGGGAGGTCGATCCTGTCGAGCCGGCAATCTCTCCGGCTGAACCCGACCCCGAGATCGTCGCCGCCGCGTCTCCGGCCGCGCCAGAGGCGGCTGCGCCGGAAGCCGAGCCCGTCGCCGCTCCGACGCCCCCGCCCGAGACCGCGGCGCCGGAACCAAAGGTCGCCGCCGCCCCGCCGCCCTCGCCGAAGACGGCGGCGCCACCCGCGAGGACCGCCAACCCCGCCCGAGCCGTCACGCCGAAGACGCCGCCGGCAAGGCCGCCGCGCCGCCCGACCTCTCGCGGCTGAGCCGGAAACTGTCATCTGAGCGCGGCGAAGGATCTCATCGCCAGGAGCCTCACAGTGCTCCGTTGCTGGCGGCGATGAGGTCCTTCGCTGCGCTTGGGACGACAGAAGTTTGGACGTCGGCCCAGTGATGGCGCTTCAACCTAAGAAAACACCGCTCTACCCTTTCGCCAGGCCCGACTTCACCAGCATCGGCTTGACGTCGACGAAGTACTTTTCTGCAAAGGCGCGATACTGCGGGCCGGTGCGGTACCACGGCTCCTGGATGAACTGGTCGAGCAGCGGCTGGTGGGCAGGATCGGCCATGGCGTCCTTCACCGCGTCGTGGAAGGAGTCGATGACCGGCTGCGGCAGGGCCTTCGGTCCGACCAGCCCGTAGGGGCTGACGGCCACGGCGTTGATGCCGCTTTCCACCAGGGTCGGCTTGTCGGGGTATTTGCCGAAACGCCTTTCGGTCGCCATCGCCAGGATGCGCACCTGCCCCGCTTCGACCGCCGGCGCCCAGCCGGCGCCGTCGGCGACGAAGTGGATATGGCCGCCGAGCAGCGCCGGCAGCCAGTCGGCCGATCCCTTGTGCGGCACGTGGAGGAAGCGCGCGCCGGTCGCCTGCTCGGCCTCGATCATCAGCAGATGGCCGGTGCCGCCGACACCCGAGGTGCCGTAGCTGTACTTCTCCGGCTCGCGCCTGGCCGCCTCGACGAGATCCTGGATGGTCTTGAATGGCGAATCGGCGCGCACCACCACGCCGAAGGTGAACTCCGACAGGCCGATGATGTAGGAGAAGTCGCGCAGCGGATGCCAGTTGGCCTCCTGGTAGTGCGGATAGCGCAGGCTGTTGATGGTCATGCAGGCGATGATCAGACCGTCGGGCTTGACGTTGACCATCTGCGCCGCGGCGAGCGTCGCGCCGGCGCCCGCCTTGACGTCGACATTGACCTGCCGGCCCCAGCGCCTGGTCATGCGCTCGGCGAGAAAGCGCAGGTGCACGTCGCACACGCCACCCGCCGCCAGCGGATTGTAGATGGTCACCGGACGATCGGGCTTCCACGCGCCTTGCGCCCGCACGATCGCGGGCGCGCCGACCAGGCCAGCCACGCCGGACAACACCAAACGACGCTTTACACGTTTCATCGGTTCCTCCCTGTGCAACACCGTAGCATGGGGACGACGGGTTCAACTGGACCGGCGCGGCCGCCCTCCATAGGCTGGTGACCTGATGCCGACGGCACGCCTGTTCCCGCTCTTCCTCATCTGTTTCGCGTCGATCGGGTACGAGATCGCCCTGACCCGGTTCTTCGCGCTGTCGAGCTGGTCGGAGTACGGCTACTGGGTGATCTCGCTGGCCATGCTCGGGCTGGCGGCCAGTGGCACGGTGGCGGCGCTGGCGGCGCGGCCGCTGTTGCGGCTCGGCCGGACCGTGATGGTGCTGCTGCCGATCCTGGCGATGGCCGCGGCGACGATCGGCTGGCACTGGACGACCCTGGTGCCGTTCAATCCGCTCGAGTTGCAGAACCGCCAGCTGTGGAGTGGCCAGTTCGCCAACATCGCGCAGTACTACGCCGCCCTCTTCCCGTTCTTCTTCGTGGTCGGCCTCTACGTCTCGCTGGTGTTCGTCGTCAACGCGCGGCAGATCGGCCGCGTCTACGCCGCCGACCTCGCCGGCGCCGGGCTGGGCGCCGTGGCGGTGCTGGCGCTGATGTTCGCGGCGCCGCCGTTCGACCTCGTCGCCTGCCTGCTGCCGGCGCTCGCCATCGCCGCCGGCATCGAAGCCTGGGCGCATCCGGCGCGCCGCCGCTGGAGCCTGCTGGCGGTCCTCGTCTTCCTGCCTTGCGAGGCAAGCCTGGTGCTGGCCAACCAGGCGCGGGTCAACGAGTTCAAGGACATCTTCGCGCCGCTCAACACCAGCGGCAGCCAGGTGGTGGCCGAGATCCGTTCGCCCAAGGGCCGCTACCTGCTGGTCGACAGCTTCGTCGAGCGGCTCGAGACCGACCTCTCCAACAACGCCGGCCGGTTCGGCGTCAAGGCGCTGCCGCGCGCCTACGGCCTCTACCAGGACGGCAATCGCATCGCCGCCCTGCCGCGCGAGGGCGAGCCCGACACCGGCTATTTCGCCGCCACGCTCGATGCGCTGCCCTATCGGCTGCGCCCTGGCGCGCGCACCCTGCTGCTCGGCGCCGCCGGCGGCTTTCGCCTGCACGAGGCGCGCGGTGCCGGCGCCTCGACCGTCGAGGTCGTCGAGCCCGATGCGGTGCTGCGCAGGGCGCTGGTCGGCGGCCTCGGTCCGGTCGGGCCGATCAACGGGGCGATCGGGCGGCGCGTCCTCGACATCGGCCCGCTGGCGCTGGCCGGGCTGGAGCGCGACGGCGTGTTCGACGTGATCGACGTCACGCGCGAGTTCCTCGCCCAGTCCGACACCAACCGCGCCGTGCTGTCGGCCGAGACGCTGGCCACCCTGCTGCGCATGCTGACGCCGAACGGCCTGCTCTCGCTCACCGTGTCGATCCGTGAGTTTCCGGTCTATGCGGTGCAGGCCATGGTGGCCTCGCGCGCCGCGCTTCAACGCGCCGGCATCGCCCAGCCGGCGCGCCACGTCGCGATCTACCGCTCTGCCTTCAACGTCCGGCTGCTGCTGTCGCCGACCCCGTTCGAGCCGGCGACTCTCGACGCCATCGCGCACTTCTGCGACGAGCGCTCGTTCGACCTGGTCCACCTTGCCGGCCGCGATCTCGCGGGCGTGCGGGTCTACAACAGCCTGTCGCTGGTGAGCTTCACGGCAACGGATGGACTGACGGACGGGATAGGAGCAGGCGGGGCGATCCTGGATACGTCGGCGGCGGAAGGCGGCGCCGACCCGCTGCGCGCCGAGGCCGCGGCCGCCCTGGCGGGCCTCGGCTCGCCGTTCCACGGCTTCTTCCAGCTCCGCCCGCCGACCCTCGACCGGCCGTTCTTCACCGGCGTCCTGCCGCTCGATCGGCTGGGCACCATCCTCGACCGCATCGAGCTGGTGCCGCGCGAAGAGCTCGCCTGGCTGGTCAACCTCGCCGTCCTGGTGCAGGCGCTGGCGCTCGCGCTCGTCGTGGCGGCGCTGCCGCTGCTGGCGCGCGGCACGTTCCGCGAGATCAGGGGACGGCACTTCGCCACCGTGCTGTGCTATTTCGCCGGCCTCGGCGTCGGCTTCCTGACGCTCGAGATCTTCCTGATCGAGAAGGCCTCGCATTACCTGCAGGACCGCACCTTCGCCTTCGGCTTCGTGCTTGCCGCCATGCTGGTCTCGGCCGGCGCCGGCAGCTGGCTGGCCGAGCGCCAGCGGGCCAGGCCGCAGCGCGCACTGACCTTCGCCGTGGTGATCGCGCTCGGCTGGATCGTCCTGGCCGTGGCTGGCCTCGACGCCCTGCTGACCGAGACGGCCGGCTGGCCGCTCGTCTTGCGTTTCCTGGTGTTGCTGGCCGTGATCGTGCCACTGGCGCTCGCCCTCGGCATGCCGATGGCGCTCGGGCTCGGCCAGTTCGACGGGCGTACGGTGACCCTGCTTCCGTGGGCCTGGGCGATCAACGGCGCGGGCTCGGTGATCGCCACGCCGCTCGCCAATCTCGTCATGGTCGAGTGCGGCTACAGCGTACTGCTGGGCCTCGCCTTCGCCCTGTACGTCGCGGTGGCCTGGAGCCTGCCCGGCCGCCGCGAAGTTCGCCCTGCTCTCGCCTTTCCCGGAACGGTACGATAGGGCACGCTGCGCTTCGGGAGAGCAGTCAAGCAGGTGGCAAAATCAATGAGGATGTACCGCCGCGCCGCGCTGGCGCAGCTGCTGGCTGCGCCGACGGTCGCTTGGGCGGGGGTCGCCGGGGCGGCGCCCGAGCCCTGGACGTTCGAGGCCTACTCGGCCGCCATGAAGGCCTCCGGCCGGCGCCAGGTGATCACCGCCGAGCAGTGGCAGGCGACGGTGGCGCGCAAGCCGCGCATGCTGGCCTCCATCTACGCCGTGCTGGCGCACCATTTCTTCCTGCCCGACCCGGGCGTCATGCGCGCCTTCACCGAGGTGCCGCGCGAATACTACCATTATCACTACGACGAGAAGGCCGACTTCGCCGCCGTCGCCTACGAGGACGATTCCAAGCCGTGGCGCATCGGCTTCGGCTCGGCCCTCTCCGACTATCGCGGCCAGGCCTACATGACCCAGCTGTGCCGGCCGAAGCCCGGCGAGCGGGCGCTCGAAATCGGCACCGGGTCGGGCTTCCAGGCCTCGATCCTGTCGCGCATCGTCGACAAGGCCTACTCGATCGAGATCGTCGAGCCGCTCGGCAAGGCGGTCGCGCAGATCTTCAAGCCGCTGGGCTACGACAATATCGAGACGCGGGTCGGCGACGGCTACTACGGCTGGCCCGAGGTCGAAGGCGGCTTCGACATCGTGATCGTCACCTGCGTCGCCCAGCACGTGCCGCCGCCGCTCCTGGAGCAGCTGAAGCCGGGCGGCCGCATGGTCATCCCGATGGGCCAGCCCTTCAAGCGCGAGCAGTTCCTCTACGTCTTCACCAAGGACGACGACGGCAAGGTCTCCTCGCGCAAGGACGTCGGCGTGTATTTCATCCCGATGACCGGGGCGATGCAGGCCAAGCGCTGAGCGGCGGCGGGCGTACTCTTCATTCTTGGACCCACGCACCCATCCTCCGCCTTTTCATTCTCCTCCCAGCTTCGCTGGGGAGGTGCCCCGTCATACGGGGCGGAGGGGTCATGAGTCACAAAGGACAGTGGGGCCATGACTCATGAAGAATGATCAGCGGGACAGCAGCCACGCCACGACGCGGCTGCCCTGCGCGCGAAGCCAGTCGAAGAACGAGCCGCTGGTCTGTTCGCACACCGGCGAGGCCGGCTGTTCCCCGAGGTGCTTGGTCCACTCCTCGGCCGACAGGAATTGCCTCACCCGGCTGCAGGCCTGCAGGATCATGGGCTCCGCGCCGACCGCCCACAGGCTCACGATGCCGTCACTGCCGCCTGTCGCGAGCCATCGGCTGTCTGGAGAAAAGACCATCTTGCCGACGAGGCCGGCGCGGTAGCCGATGCCCGGGCGGTCGGGCGACTCCATCGCCCGGAGGCGAAGCGAATTGATGTCGGACTCGATGGATGCCGACCATTGACCGTCCGGACTCTTCAGCAGACTGGAACTGCCGCGGTCGAGCCGGATGGTCGTCCAGTCGGAGCCGATGGGATCCGAGGCAGGCATCGACGGCGCCAGGGCCTCGACCATCGCGGCATGATCGCAGGTAACCCCGGACAGCGGGACGGGGATCGGCGGCGGCACCTCCCGGCCGGAAGCCTCCCAGACCTGCTCCTGGCCGTCCATTGACCTGTTCCTTTGGCACCGCGGATCGCGCCGCGTGCGAAACTGCGCGCCATCGTGACGGATCGACACGGCGTCGATCACGTCGCCGTAGGCGAAGCGCACCGTGCGCCGCGCGGCGATGTCCGTGAGAGCGATCGTTTTCTTGTCTCCGTCGACCAGCGCCAGCCAGCGCCCGTCCGGACTGAAGCCAAGAGCGTCTCCTTTCGGCCTTTGCCCTTCGTCCCATGGGCTGACCGGGCGCCAGTCTGCCGTCGACAGGATCGTCACGTATCCGTCGATCGATGCCGCGAGCCAGCGTCCATCGCCGCTGAACGCAACTTGCGACATCGAGTTGACGTCGGGACCGCTAAGGGGGATCGGCTCCCTCTTGAGCGAAGCCAGCGTACCGCTGTCGAGGATTTCCACGGCGCCATCTGCCGTCGTCATCGCCAGGAACTTGCCGTCACGACTCACGGCCAGACCGACGATCGGCGCACTCCGCCGCGTTTGCGCAAGCGCCGCCGACGACCGCAGATCGACGCGCTCGAGCTGGTCTCCCGCGGAGACCAGCCAATCGCTGTACGCCAGCGCATCGCTGAAAACCGGCGCAAAGGCGATGCTGGGCAACCCCTCGGTCCTTGCATCGGCAAGGATATGACCAAGCTTGCCCCATTCCCCTTGTTCGGTCGGCTCCTGCCAGATCACGATTTCCTGGCCGAAGGCGACCGCCACATTGGACACTTGCCGATTGACCGCGGTGATCGCCCCTTCCGGGAACGGACGGATCTTCTGGGCGCTTGCCGCGGATTGAATGTCGTTCAACGACCACCGCCATTTGGCGCCGTTGCCGACCAGCAGGCCGTCGCCGAAATAGGCGATCACCTTCGAGGTGGTGCCACTCTGATCAAGCATCGAAGTGGCGTCTTCACCGCCTCTTTCGTTGCCGGGCCGACGCATTGTCGTCTCGAGCTTCCAGGCGCTGAAGGCGTCGCCGCCGCTGGTCACCAGCCATTTGCCGTCGGGACTGAAGGCCGCGGCGTGTATCGCCGTGTTGCCGACCCAGCCGATCTCGGTCCAATGCTCCGTCTCGAACAGGCGGGCATAGTAGTTCATGCCGGCCGTCACCAACCGCTTGCCCTCGGAATCAAAGGCCAGCGATTCAATATCGCGGTGCGCCAGCGGCAGGTCCGTCACGGGTGACGCCGCCGACACATTCCAGATCACGCAACGCGGCCCTGCAGCAGCGACCAGGAACTGACCGTCCGGACTGAAGACGAGCTTGTTGACGCGCGGTTGCGAGAAACGCGCCACGATCGCGGCAGACCCCGACGCAGCCAGCTTCTCGCCATCGATGATCAGGATTTCTGCCGCGTTGGCAGCTGCAATGCGCGTGCCGTCGCGAGAAAAGACGACGTCGGACCAAGGTCCCTTGGCGTCGGCGGTCGCAAGCGTCCGTCGTGCGAATGTCAGGTCGACAGCCTGCGACCATGCCTCGGCACCATCGAGAGTCCAGGCGGATTTCAGCGACGCCGCCGCAAGCAGGAGGCTGCGCCGGATGTCGCCCTCGGCGAAGACGACCCTCGATTCCGTGGCCAGCCGCCGGGCGACCTGCAATTCGCCCTGCACGGTGGCTTCCCGCCATTGCAACGCGGAAAACACGGCGGCACCCGCCATCGCCAGGATGACGGCACCGACCACGGCCAGGCGATTGCGACGCTGGCGGCGGTCTGCCGAGATGCTCGCTTTGAGGAAGGCTTTCTCGTCGACATCGAGAGAGTCGCCGCGCTCCTTCAGCTGGTCTTCCGACTCGCGCAGCATGGCGCCGGTCAGCAGCCAGTCGCCTTTGCGCGCATTGCCCGTCCAGGTCTCGAGCGCCTGGTCGAGGCGCTTGCGCCAGAACAGGAAGGCGCGGTCGACGGCGAGCCAGGCGGCAAGGCGGGCCCACGAGCCGAACAGCGCCTCGTGCGCGACCTCGAGCAGGCGGCCGGAAACGTCCTGTCGCGACACCAGCAGGCGCGCCTGCACGAACTTCTCGAGCAGCGGATGGATGCGCTCGGGCAGCGTCGACCATCCCGCCGGACGCCGCGTGAAGCGGCCTTCGTCGTTGATCCGCACCAGCGACAGGAAGGCCTGCCGCAGCTCGGTCTCGTCGCGCGGCGTCAGCGCCTGGTAATTGGCCAGCACTTCCTCGGCGGCCTTGGCCACCGAGCCCGTGATGCCGCCCAGCTGGCCGGCGTACTGCGCCATGGTCAGCCGCTCGCCCGTGCGATGCTCCCACAGTTCGCGCAGCGCGAAGGCCAGCAGCGGCAGCGCCCCCGCCTCTCCGGTATCGCTCACCATCGCCTGGACGAGGCCGGGCTCGAGCTCGAGGCCGGCGACAGCGGCAGGTCCCTCGATGACCTCGCCGACCCGCGCCATCGGCATCGGGCCGACCAGCAGCTCGGCGAAGGTCGCGCCGTGCAGGGCTGGTTGCGACTGCACGAGCCCGAGGAAGTCCGAGCGGACCGTGGCCACGACGAGCAGCCGGCTGGCTGGGGCCTC
>Ga0310811_10007977_pt1 | contig 13587 bp, 15 predicted proteins | sample YCmetagenome_FD_207642 | JGI IMG/M metagenome (GOLD analysis project Ga0310811, IMG submission 207642) | Soil microbial communities from experimental microcosm in Duke University, North Carolina, United States - YC | ecosystem: Engineered > Artificial ecosystem > Soil microcosm > Unclassified ... | reverse complement strand
TCAGCTGGTTAGAGCACGGCACTCATAATGCCGGGGTCGGCGGTTCAAGTCCGCCCCCAGCTACCATGACCACGCTGGCGGCCTTCGTCGCCAAGCGGCCGCTACTTCGCGATGTGACGACTATCGCGAACCAGTTGAAGCGCATATGCCCGTCCAACTCCTGTCCGTCCAACTCCGTGCAGCCGGTCGATGCGGCGGAACCTGAGTTGCGCGGGGCGAGCCGATTCTTGGCGATTCTATGCCCTCATTGCGGAACACGCTGCAGCTTGGCCATTGTCGGAGTTAATTGATTTCGATCCGCCGCGGCATGGCCGCCTGCACCTTCTTCAGAGTCAATGTCAGCACGCCGTCATCGAGCGATGCAGAAATCTGCTCCTGGTCGATCTTCTGCGACAACGAGAAGGTGCGACTGAAATGGCCGACATTGTATTCCGTGTAGAGCGGTTCCATGCCTTCGTACTTGGAAAAGTCGATCCGGGCCTCGATGCGCAACTCGTCGTTCTCTAGCTTCACCTCGACATCCTTGCGGTCGACGCCCGGTACTTCCATCATTACCGTGAGTGCGTCATCGGCTTCGTAGATGTCGGTGACAGGCACGTAGTAGCGCGCGGGGACGGTCTTCTCGCCCTTCGGCACCAGTTCCTTCTTTTCCTGCACCTTGAGCGCCTGGTCGGCCACGTTTGCCTCCATAGTCTTCCGGGGTTGGGACGAAGTTGCCAGCATCCGGCGCACAGCAGTGGCGTGCGCCGCATTGATCCTCTCGGCCTCAGGTTTGGCCGTCCGGTCCGCTACCTCCGGCGAACGTTCTTCGGCCACGATTACCTCCTCTCAGCTGATCGCGATCGCGCGCGGTTTGTCGTGCTCGGCGCGCGGCAAATAGACAGCGAGGACGCCGTCTCGGCATTCCGCCTTGACCTCGTCAGCATTGATCTCGATGGGCAAAGCGATCGTGCGGTCGAAGTTGCCGCTGCGCCGCTCGCGTCGGTGCACGCTGGCACTGCCTTGCGCTCCGGCGGTCCGGGAACCAGCGATGCGAATGGTGTCGCCCTTGGCTTCGATCTTGAGGTCGTCCTTCTTCACGCCCGGTACCTCGGCGATGATCACGATGTCCTCGCCTTTGCGGAAGACGTTGAGCGGTGGGAAGGCGCCCTGCCCGCTCAAGCCCGCATCGAGCCAGGAACTGGCGCGCAACTGGTCGAGTGCCTGCTGGAAGTTGAACAAGGTCTCGAAGGGATCACTGAAGACGAACGCCATATCAGCCTCCTGAGATGGGGGGCGCAGGCTAACCGGCGGCGATCCAGAGCTGCCGTCAACTAAAGCCCGGCCGACCAGAAGTGGGGATCGAGTTCTAGAGTGGCGGGAAAACCCGCGGCCAGGGGAGGGGCGGCGGGGAGGCGTACAGAACAGCCTCGTCGGCCTCCTGTTCCTGTGGCCTCTGTGGGGGCTCCTGCGATGTCTGTACGGGATCGGCCAAATGGCCAGGTTGGAAGGTCCCCGCATGGTCGAAGCTCAAAGCGCCCGACAGGGAATTTCCGTTCAATTGACTCATCACATCCTCCGTAGAGCAACATGCCGAGACAATGATTCGCGGGACCCGGCGAGTAGGGTGGCATCCCGCAACGAGTGACTTAAGCGACGCTCTAACGGCGTCAAGTATTTCTGGCGGAAAAATGTGCATCGCATGCGGGCATCGGCAAACCCGCTGCAACCCGCCTTGAATTCGCCATAACCGCTCCTAAGTTTTCGCCGCGGGCCATCCGGCCGCGTCCTTTCATTGTCGATGCTTCGCTCATAAGAGGAGGTCTTGCTGATGAAAATCGCTCAGATCGCGCCGCTCAGCGAAAGCGTGCCGCCGAAACTGTATGGGGGCACCGAGCGCGTCGTATCCTATCTAACGGAGGAGCTGGTCCGGCAGGGACATGAGGTGACCCTGTTCGCCAGCGGCGATTCCCGAACCTCGGCAAAGCTTGTGCGCTGCAGCGACATGGCGCTGCGCCTCAACCCGGTGGTCAAGGACCATTTGCCCTACCACATCGTCATGATGGACGAGGTCCGGCGGCGGGCGGACGATTTCGACGTCCTGCATTTCCATACCGATCTTCTGCATTTCCCGTTCGTTCGCGATCTTGCCGGTCGCACCGTCTCCACCGCACACGGTCGGCTCGATTTGCCGGACCTGAGGCCGTTCTTTGTTGCGTTTCAGGACGTGCCGCTGGTCTCGATTTCCCGCGAGCAGCGCCGGGCTCTGCCACGGCATTTGAACTGGGTCGGCAATGTGTATCACGGACTGCCGCGCGATTTGCTGCCGTTCAAGCGCGATCCACGCAGCGATTATCTCGCCTTCCTGGGCCGGATTTCGCCCGAGAAGCGGCCGGACCGTGCGATCGAGATCGCGGCACGCGCCGGTCTGCCCTTGAAGATAGCTGCCAAGGTCGATCGTGCCGATCAGGAGTACTGGGATAACCTGATCGCACCGATGGTCAAGAGCTATCCCAATGTCGAGTTCGTGGGCGAGATCAACGAGCATGAGAAGGCGGATTTCCTGGGCAATGCCCGGGCCCTCCTGTTTCCGATCGACTGGCCGGAGCCCTTTGGGCTGGTGACTATCGAGGCGATGGCTTGCGGCACACCGGTGATTGCCTTCCGGGTCGGTGCCGTACCAGAGGTGATCGACGATGGCCTGAGCGGCTTTGTCGTTCGCAATGTCGATGAGGCCGTGGAGGCGCTCTCTCGCCTGGACACTCTGGACCGCCGCAAGGTGCGCGCCGTGTTCGAGCATCGTTTCACCGTCGAGCGCATGGCGAAGGATTACCTCAGGATCTACAGCGGCTTGCCGGACGTGCGGACCGATGCGGCGCGCATACGGCGAGCCCATGGTGAGAAGATCGAGTTGCACGCGGTTGCCTGACCTTCGATCAGGGGACTCGTCGCCGATGCTGCGGCGAGTTCCCAGATGCGCCGAGATGGCGGAGTTCGACAGAGTTTGTCATGACTGAGGAATCAGACATGGCCGCCGTCGAGCAGTTGCGGCGGCTCGAGCAAGGAATGGGAAAGCTCATCGAAGACGTCGGCGGGCCTAAGCGCCGGCTCACGTCGAGCGAAGCTCTTTTCGGGGCGATCAATCGCGACTTTTCGATCAATCCAAGCGCTTCGAAAGCGTCGAAGCGAGGCTCGAACACATTGAACGGTGTCTCAAGCTGCGCCGTATCTAACAAGGCTGCAGGCTTCTGCTGTGCGTCGGCCCATGTCCAAACCCTAAGGTAACAGAAAGGAGGTCAAACATGGTGAACTTCAAATCCCTTTGGTCCCGTCACAGCGCTCACCCGCCGTCGGCGCCGGACGATCAGTTCGACTCCTTCAAGGAGTGCAAGGGGTGAGGGCAGAGTGGTGGGCCGCACATTTGACCTGACGCACCGCGGGCGCGCATTGTCGGTGCGGGTATATCCGGTCGATAATGCCTGGGAGCTCTGGATTTGCGAGAAGGAGCACCGGATCGTCAGAGCGGACGTTTTATCAATCGACGACGCAGTGCTCGCCCGGCGCGACGGTGTAGCCGATCCCGTCGCGGAGGCAGTTGGCCGTATCCGCCAGCTTCTCACTTGCGGCGAAATCGTTGTGCCCTAACGGCGGTGGACGCAATGCCACAGTTCGCGTGGCCAGCCTTTACCGAAAAGCGAGGGAATCTCCATCTCGTAGTCGTTGATACTCCTGCCGAAATCTCGGACGAGCTTAGCTGGCTTTTAGGGGACTTCATTCGCGCTCTGGAGCCCGAGGGCGATTTCGCGTTGAGCGCCGAAAGGGCCGCCAATAGCTCAACCATTTATTGTGCTTTTAACCGGGAAGGCGATGTCCATCTGCTGGTCGACGCGCTGAACGGACGCGAGCACAACGGACGTTGTGGCTGGGCCAGCGAGCATCATTGCTCACTGGACCAAAGAGCGACCGAAGCGATCGCGGACACCATTGAAAGAACATAGCAAAAGGTGCCCGCGACCATTGGATGAGCGATGGCTCAAAGGTCGCCATCGACAAACAGGAGCAAGAGGTGCGGAGCCCATGGAAATGAAGCCTCCGCGCCGAGCAGCTTCCCAGCCGTGCCACGCGAGCAAGGTGCAGGTGCAAGGCCCAGGGCCGTTGGGAGGTTACCGGGCGGCCCTTTCTTTCTCGACCTGAAGGGCCCTAATCGTTTCGGCCCTTCGGGCTGTAACCACCTCAAAAGACTCAAATTGCGCATACCGCCCCCGGCGACCAAGATTCCGGCCTCGGCCGACTTACGACCGGGGCCTTTTCTTTGCCCGGCAGGTCGGTCAGTTTAGGGCCATGGCCAACGGACATACGCACCAGACCGATGTCGTGATCGTGGGCGCAGGGCCGGTGGGCCTGTTCGCCGTGTTCGAGTGCGGCATGGTGCGGCTCAAGTGCCATGTCGTCGACGTGCTCGACGATGTGGGCGGGCAATGCACTGCGCTCTATCCCGAGAAACCGATCTACGACGTTCCGGGTTTCCCGCGCGTGGAGGCGGCCGAACTGATCGTGCGGCTCCGGGCGCAGGCCGCGCCGTTCCATCCGGTCTATCACCTGGGCCAGCAGGTGAAGGCGCTGGAAGCGGGGACCGGTGGCTTCTGGCGGCTTACGACCTCCACGGGCACCGTGCTGCAGACGAGGGCCGTGATCATTGCCGCCGGCGTCGGTGCCTTTGGACCCAACCGCCCGCCGCTCGATGGCATCGAAGCCTTCGAGGGCAAGAGCGTGTTCTACTACGTGACGCAGCGCGAGACGTTTCGCGGCAAGCGTATCGTGATCGCGGGCGGGGGCGACACGGCCGTCGATTGGGCCTTGTCGCTAAGCGAGGTCGCGGCGCGCGTATCGGTGATCCATCGCCGCGACAAATTCCGCGCCGCGCCTGAAAGCGAGGCGAAGCTCAAGGCATTGGCGAAGGCCGGCAAGGTCGATCTCGTGGTCCCGTACCAGCTCCAGAGTCTCGACGGCGCCAATGGTCAGCTCACGGCTGTCAATGTTGCCACGCTCGATGGCGCCGAAAAGAAGATCGCAGCCGACGTCCTGCTGCCGTTCTTCGGCCTGTCGATGTCGCTCGGACCGATCGCCGATTGGGGCGTGGCGCTCGAGCGCAACCAGATCACGATCGATCCCGTGACGACGGCGACCAACAAGCCCGGCATCTTTGCCGTCGGCGATGTCGTCACCTATGCCGGCAAGCTCAAGCTCATCCTCACCGGCTTTGCCGAAGCGGCGATTGCGGCGCGCTCGGCCTACGCGTTGGTCCACCCCGAGCAGCCGCTGCACTTCGAGTACTCGACGACCTCAGGCATACCGACGGGGTAGGCCTTCCGATACGCGTGCGTTATTGCACCTGTCGTGCGCCATCGTTACGCTCTCATGCCGGCGCGCATCGGCGTAAAAATGGATCGAACGGATAATGTCGTCGGGAGAGATCTTCGGTTACATCGCGTCGGCACTGGTCTTCGCGACGTTCTACATGAAGACGATGGCGCCGCTGCGCATGGTGGCGATTGCCAGCAACATCGCTTTCATCACTTACGCTGCCATCGACGGATTGGCGCCGATCTTCATTCTTCACATCGCGTTGCTGCCGCTCAATGTGGTGCGGCTGTTGCAGATCCGCGATTTCGAGCAACAGGTCGAGCAGGCCGCGAAGGAGAGCTTTTCGATCCAGGCGATCGTGCCGCTGATGCGACGGCGCGCCATGCGGGCCAATGAAACGTTGTTTGCCATCAACGAGCCCGCCAATGAGCTCTACTACGTCGTTGATGGCGTTCTCTTCCTGCCGGAGCTGCAGCACGAGATCGGGCCGGGCAACTTCCTCGGCGAGTTCGCGCTCTTCTCCGAATCAGGCAAGCGCACGGCCACCGCGATCGCCCGCACCGACTGCACGCTGATGGCGCTCAGTCGAAAGGCGGTCTTTGCCGCTTTGTTGCAGCACCCGCGTCTTGGCATCCATCTTCTGAAACTGGTCACCGTCCGGCTTCTGCACAACGCCGGGCGCGACCTCCATCTTCCCGTGACGGCAGGTGGCCCGGGCGGCAGTTCGACGGGCGAGGCGGTGCAGACAAAAGGCCTGTTTGCCACCAAGGGCCGGCGCAACGCCGTTCGTCTTGCCGTGGCGGCGTTTCTGGCCGTCATGATCGGCGTGACCCTTTACGATCCGTTGTATGTCGTGCTCTTTCGCGATGCCGCGGTCACGACCTGGCTCAACGTCGCGACCGCGCCAATCGACGGGACGGTGGAGGGGTTCGACGTCAAGCCGGGCCAGCGGATCACCGGGTCCGGCGAAATCGGCCGGATTGTGAACCATAGCGCCGACCGCAGTGGCGTGATTCGCGCCGAAGGGGCGGCGAAGCGGGCCGAGGCACGGCTTGCCGAACTCGTCGCCTACGACAATCGCGTCTCGGCCCTCACCAACGAATGGCAGGACCGCCGGTCGCGCTATGCCGATGGGTTTCGTACCGACCTCGATCTCCGGGTCCAGGAGCTCGAGCACCATGTCGCGCTGCTGCAGGAGCGCGTGGCGATCGCGGAGGTGACGGCCCGTCGCAAGCATACCCTGCGGCTCGCCGGGAACAGTTCGCAGGCCGACGAGGATGCGGCCATGTCCGCTCAGCGGGAGCTGCAGGCCTCATTGACCGACACGGCCAAGGAATTGGAGCGCGTACGCGAACGCCGCAGCCTGGCGCAGACCGGCGTTTTTCTTCAGGCCGACGGCAAGGAACCCGAGTGGTCCTGGCGCAGCCTGGACGAGATCCGCCTGGAGGCGGCGAAAACGTCCCGTTCGGTTCGCGAGGCGGAGGAGGAGGTCAAGACCACCAAGCGCATCCTGGCGGATGAACAGAAGAACCTCGCGGCGGCGTCCAGCGCGGTGTTCAAGTTGCCGGATGACATGACGATCTGGTCGATGTCGGCGACCAACGGCATCTCGGTGAACCGTGGCGAGCGGCTGTTCACCTGGATCGACTGTTCGAAGGTCCTCGTGGATGTTCCCGTCAGCGAAACCCTGGGAGTCCTGGTCAACGAAGGTGAGCGCGCCGAGGTGACGTTCGAGGGCGAACAGAAGCCCCGTGCCGCAGAGGTGTTGCTGAGCCGAGGCTCCTCATCCCGTCTCACCAGGGCCGAGCTGGTCAGCGTTTCCAAGGCGCGCAAGACGTTGGCTCAGGTGATTGTGGCGCTGCGCGAGCCGGTAGCCGGCTGTCCGATCGGCCGGCGCGCGTTCGTGACCTTCCCCGACATTGGACTGCTTCAGGTCGTTCGCGCCTATCTATCCGTCCTGTGAGTGCCGTGCCTACGCCGCCGCGTCCCGGTCGAGGAACGTCAGCACGCCATCGCTGCGCTCGCCCTTGAGATAGCGGAACGTTCCGGCGCCGGTCGCGATGAGGTCGCCGCGCTGGTCGTAGATCTCGGTCTCGGCGGCGAAAGTGCTCTGGCTGGTCGAGGGTCGCCACGCCCCCAGGATGGAGAGCGTATCGCCTTCGCGCGCGGCCGTGATGAACTGGGTCGTGAAGGCGAGCGTCACCGAGAGCCGCCGCGCCGTTGCCGTCTCGTTGAAGGTACAGGCAAAGCCGCTGGCTGAATCGAGCAGCGTCATCAGCACGCCACCATGCAGCAGCCCGTTGGCGTTGCAAAGCTCGGGCCGGACCTTGAGCGTCATCTCAACGAAGCCCGGTCGCCACGCGACGACCCGATGGCCGATCAGCCCGTTGAATCCACGAAACTCATAAGGAGCGACCGGCCGTGCGTCGGCCGGTCGTTGGATTGCCATATCGCTGACGATTAAGGCTAGCGACGCGCCATCGCGGCCATCGGCGGCCGCTGACCGCCCATCACGGGGCGTACCGCCGTGGCGGCCATCGGCTGTGCCGCGGCAGGCTGTGCCGCCATCGCCGTCCGGATGTCGCGGGCGACCTTCACCAGGCGCGGGCCCCAGTCGGCCTCGAGGCGGTCGCGGCTGATCTGGTAGATCGGCGCCGAGGCGTTGATGGCATAAGCGGCCGTGCCGTCGGTGTTGCGCAGCGGCGCGCCAACACCGCAGAGCTCCGGCAGCCACTCGCCCCAGGTGACGCAGAAGCCGCGCTCGGCCAGCTCCTTGAAGGAGCGCTCCATGCCGGTCTTCACCTTGGTCCAGTCGTCGCGCCAGCGGCGGCGGATGGCGTCGATGTGCTTGTTGCGGTCGATGTCGGGCAGGGAAAAGAGGTAGGCACGGCCCATCGCCGTGGAGGCCATCGGCACGCGGGTGCCGACATCGTGGGTGATGGCGACGACCGAGGGACCGCGGCAGGCTTCGAGGTAGATCATCGAATGACGATCGCGGCCGCCGAGCGCGGTCGAGGCATTGAGCGAATGAGCCAGCTGCTCGAGCGGCCCGCGCGAGGCACGGCGCACATCCATGCTGGAGATCGCGGCATAGCCCAGCGCCAGAACGGAGGCACCCAGCTCATATTTGCGGAAGCGACGAATATAGTTGAGGTACCCGAGCTCGGTCAGGGTGTGGGTAAGGCGGGCAACGGTCGGCTTCGGCAGGCCGGTACGATGGGCGATTTCCTGATTGCCCAGCATGCCTTCGCCGGCATGAAAGGCGCGGAGAATGTCGAGGCCACGTGCGAGCGCGGTGACGAACTGGCGGTCTTTGGACGGAAGGCCTTCACCCAGACCGCTCTCGAGGGAGCTCTGGAGGGCCGCGGTTCGCGTGACGAGGTGGCTGACATTGCCCATGTGCGTTCTTCTCCTGTGGTGAATGGCCGTTTATTTTCTGTTGCGAAAGCTGCCACCCCCTCACGCTTGCTGCAACGCCATGAGGCGCGTTTTGGCCTGCGAACATGCAAAGCCGCCATGCTGCAGGTGCGGGTTTCAGCCGCAAGGGTTGTCCAACCGCCGGCGGGTACCCTTTTCCCGCTCATTTTGCCCGCTTTTTGCACCGGGCGGCTGGCCCAAGACACCGCCGGCGGCTAGCATGCGCCTCCCGCTCTTAACAGAACCAGAGAACGAAATTGGCCAAAGAACCGACCTTGCCCAAGGAGATAGCCGCCCTGTCCTTCGAGGATGCCCTCAAGGAACTGGAAGGCATCGTCCAGCAGCTCGAGCGCGGGCAGGTGAAGCTGGACGAGGCCATTTCGGCGTATGAACGGGGGGCGTTGCTGAAGCGCCACTGCGAGCAAAAGCTCGCTGAGGCAAAGATGAAGGTGGAGAAGATCGTCTTCGCCGCCGATGGCTCGGTCAGCAGCCAGCCTGCCGAGTTGAGCTGAAACGATCCGCTTCCATGCCGTTGTCGTCTTACCGCGACTTTAACGCCGCCTTGACGTTCGCCGCCGAGTCGGTCGAGCGCACCATGGATCGCCTGCTGCCCAAGGGGGAGGCGGGCGAGGCCCGTGTTTTCGAGGCCATGCGCTATTCCAGCCTGGGCGGAGGCAAGCGGCTGCGCGCCTTCTTCGTGCTGGCAACCGCTACGCTGTTCAAGGTTGGCGCAATGCCGGCCATGCGGACGGCCAGCGCGATCGAGTTCGTGCATGCCTATTCGCTGATCCATGACGATCTGCCGGCCATGGATGACGACGATCTGCGGCGCGGCAAGCCCTCCTGTCACAAGCAATTCGATGAGGCGACGGCGATCCTGGCGGGCGATGCCCTCCAGGCGCTGGCCTTCGAGGTGCTGGCCCACGAGGCCACGCATGGCGATCCCGCCGTCCGCACGGCGCTGGTGGCCGAACTCGCCAAGGCGTCCGGTGCCCAGGGTATGGTGGGTGGCCAGATGCTCGATCTCCTGGCCGAGACGCAGGGGCCGGACCTGTCGATCGGCGCCATCACGCGTCTGCAGCGGCTCAAGACCGGCGCATTGATTTCCTTCTCCTGCACCGCGGGCGCGATCCTGGGCAAGGCGGCGGAACCGTCGCGCCTGGCCCTGTCCGCCTATGCGCATGACCTCGGTCTCGCTTTCCAGATTGTCGACGACCTTCTTGATGTCGAGGGCAGTGCGGAGGAGATTGGCAAGACACCCGGCAAGGATCAGGCGGCGGGCAAGGCGACCTTCGTTTCGATCCTCGGCTTGGAACGGGCCCGCGCCCAGGCAACGCTGCTTGCGGACCAGGCGGCGGCTCATCTTGAGCCCTTCGGGCCGGCCGCACATTTGCTAAAACAGGCGGCGAACTTCGTCGTGTCACGGCGCGCCTGAGTCGAGGCACAGGATCACAGAGAGTTTCAAAGGCACACCAGGTTCATGACTCAAAACACCACGCCGCTTCTCGATACCGTCGACACGCCGGCCGATATACGTCGGTTGCGCCCCGATCAGCTGCGCCAGCTCGCCGACGAATTGCGCCAGGAGACGATCTCCGCCGTGTCGGTCACCGGCGGCCATCTCGGCGCGGGGTTGGGCGTGGTCGAGCTCACCGTGGCGTTGCACTACATCTTCGACACACCGCGCGATCGGTTGATCTGGGACGTCGGCCACCAAGCCTATCCGCACAAGATCGTCACCGGCCGTCGCCAGCGCATCCGCACGCTGCGCCAGGAGGCTGGCCTGTCAGGCTTCACGCGCCGCAGCGAAAGCGAATACGACCCGTTCGGCGCGGCGCATTCCTCGACCTCGATCTCGTCCGGCCTCGGCATGGCTGTCGCCCGCGATCTGGCCGGTCGCGACAATCGCGTGGTCGCGGTGATCGGCGATGGCGCGATGAGCGCCGGCATGGCCTACGAGGCGATGAACAATGCCGGCGCCCTGCGCAGCCGCATGATCGTGGTGCTGAACGACAACGACATGTCGATCGCCCCGCCGGTCGGCGCAATGTCGGGACATCTGTCGCGGCTTCTGTCGGGCCGGCCCTACGTGACGCTGCGCAACATCGGCCGCTCGTTCGCCGGCGCTCTGCCGCGGCCGCTTGAGAAGGCGGCCAAGCGGGCCGAGGAGTTCGCGCGAGGCTTCGTGGCCGGCGGTACACTGTTCGACGAGCTCGGCTTCTATTATGTCGGACCGGTCGACGGGCACAATCTCGACCATCTGCTGCCGGTGTTGAAGAACGCGCGCGACAGCGATCTCGACAAGCCGATCCTGGTCCATGTCGTGACGCAGAAGGGCAAGGGCTATCCGCCGGCCGAGAACAGCGCCGACAAATATCATGGCGTGGTGAAGTTCGATGTCATCACCGGCAAGCAGGCCAAGCCCGTCGCCAATGCGCCGGCATACCAGGCGGTGTTCGCGAAGGCGCTGATCGCCGAGGCCGAGACCGACGACAAGATCGTCGCCATTACGGCGGCCATGCCGTCGGGAACCAGCCTCGACAAGTTCGCCGATCGCTTCCCCAACCGGTGCTTCGATGTGGGCATCGCCGAGCAGCACGGCGTGACCTTCGCCGCTGGCCTCGCCTGCGAAGGTTTCCGGCCGTTCACGGCGATCTATTCGACCTTCCTGCAGCGCGCCTACGACCAGGTGGTGCACGACGTCGCCATCCAGAAGCTGCCTGTACGCTTCGCCATCGACCGCGCGGGCCTAGTCGGCGCCGACGGTGCCACCCATGCCGGCAGCTTTGACGTCGCCTATCTCGCCTGCCTGCCGGATTTCGTCGTCATGGCGGCAGCCGACGAGCTCGAGCTCATGCACATGGTCGCGACCGCGGCGAAGATTGACGATCGTCCATCGGCCTTCCGCTATCCACGCGGCGAGGGCGTGGGGATCGAGCTTCCGGCCAAGGGCACGCCGCTCGAGATCGGCAAGGGCCGCGTGCTGCGCGAGGGCAGCAAGATCGCGATCCTGAGCCTCGGCACGCGTCTCGCGGATGCCTTGGCGGCGGCCGAGGATCTCGCGGCCAAGGGCCTCAGCACGACGGTAGCCGATGCGCGCTTTGCCAAGCCGCTCGACACCGACCTGATCGCCCGCCTGGCACGCGAGCACGAGGTGCTGATCACGGTCGAGGAGGGCTCGGTCGGTGGCTTCGCGAGCCACGTCCTGCAGTTCCTGGCCACATCAGGCCTGCTCGATCACGGCCTCAAGATCCGGCCAATGGTGTTGCCCGACCGCTTCCTCGATCACGCCGCACCCAAGCGCCAGTACGAATGGGCAGGCCTCGATGCGGCGCACATCGTATCGACCGCGCTCGCGGCGCTGGGTCAGCGAGCCGAGCGCGCGCGGGGCTGACCGCGAAGTTCAGTCGCGGGGGTCGATTGGCGTCAGGACGGGCGCGCGGGCCTCAATGATCTCGGCGGCATCGAGGCAGAGGTCCTCGCGGTAGCGGCCGGCCACGACCTGCACGCCGACGGGAACACCGCCGACGCTGCCCGTCGGCACCGCGACCGAGGGAAAGCCCAGGACGGGTGTCGCCAGCAGCGAGCGTTGCGCGTCCATCATCTGGGTGACGATGGCCTCGCCCTCCTGATCGAGATCGCTGCGGAACGGCAGTTGATGCGACACCGGCAGCACGACGATCGGGAAGCGCTCGAAGAAGAGCTGCCAATCCCGCATCAACGATAGCCGGGTGCCGAAGGCGTCCAGGATCCCGTCGCCGTCGAGCACCGGTGCATGGCGGAGATGGCCATCGATGTTGCGCTGGCTCTTCGCGTCGCCATACGCGCGGATGCCTGGGACCAGGGTGCGGCGCTCCTCGTTGACGACCAGGCGATGCCAGAGATCGGCCGCCTCGCCCAGCCTTGGCGGGGCCTGTTCGGTGACACTGTAACCTGCATCGGCAAGGCGGCGGCCGGCGTCCCGCACGGCCGCGACGACCTCGGGCGCGGTGTCGCCGAAGGGATCGGGCGCAATGGCCGCCTGGATTGGTCTCGCCGCAGCGGGGCCGGCAAGCGGCGCCGGGACCCAGGTTGGATCGCGCGCATCGGCGACAGCCATGGCAAGGAGGCCGAGCCGCAGGTCGGCGACACGGCGTGCCAATGGTCCCTGGACCGACATGAGCTGTGCCGTGATCGGACGCTCTGCCTTGGCTGACGGATTGAAGGCGGGAATGCGGCCCGGCGTCGGGCGCAGCCCGGCGACACCGCAGGCATAGGCGGGATAGCGGATCGAACCGCCGAAGTCGTTGCCGTGGGCGAGGGCGCCCATTCCCGACGCTACCGCAGCCGCGGCGCCGCCGCTCGACCCACCGGGTGTCAGCTGAGCCGACCATGGATTGCGGGTCTCGCCGTGCAGGTCGTTGCCGGTGAACCAGCGATGGGAGAAGGCGGGCGTATTGGTGCGGCCGATGATGATCGCGCCGGCCTTGCGCAGGTTGGCAACGGGCGGACTGTCGTCCGTTGCGATCACGTCGCGGAACGCGACGACTCCGTTGGTCGTCGCACAGCCTCGTTGATCGACATTCACCTTGATGGTGACCGGCACCCCGTGAAGCGGCCCCAGTGCGGCCCCGCTTGCCCGTGCAGCATCGGCTCTCGCGGCATCCGCGAGAGCTTCGTCGGCAAGGACCTGGACCACGGCATTGACCGTCGGATTGACGGCCGTGACTCGATCGAGGGCCGATTGGATCGCTTCACGGCTCGAGATCGAGCCGTTGCGGACTCCCTGCGCGAGGTCGACGGCCGACCAGCGCCACAGCTCAGGGTGCACCTCAGCCCTTGGGCTGG
>Ga0310811_10007976_pt1 | contig 13587 bp, 11 predicted proteins | sample YCmetagenome_FD_207642 | JGI IMG/M metagenome (GOLD analysis project Ga0310811, IMG submission 207642) | Soil microbial communities from experimental microcosm in Duke University, North Carolina, United States - YC | ecosystem: Engineered > Artificial ecosystem > Soil microcosm > Unclassified ... | reverse complement strand
CCGGTCGTGATGATGTCGGGCTCCAGTCTCGCGCGCAGATCCTGCACGAAACCAGTACCCAGGTAACCGAGCTGCCGCATTCGCTCGGCGGGATCGAGCCGCTCGAGATTGGCGATCATCTGCTCCTCGTCGGGGCGCTTGAACGTCGGCCAGTCGTATGCTCCCATCTCCCGACCCGAGTATCCGAGGTCGCGCTCGACGCGCATCGATCCAAGCAGTATCCAGCCGATCGCAACATCCGGAGCATTGGCGACGAGCTGATACTCGATGCTGCGGCGGTCACCGCTCTGCGAGATCACGGCGCTGGGCGATCCCCATTCGAGATGAATCGGCTTGCCGCTGCCGTCTCTCACCGTGAAGCCCACGCTCTCGTCGACCGCATCGGCCAGCAGATTCACTACGCGGCCGCGGCGCGCGTCGAGGTAAATCTGAACGACATTGCCTTTGGTGTCGCGGAAGAACCGCGTCTGGTATCCCTGGTACGCGGCGGGATCATCCAGGCCCGCTTCGGGGAAGCCGAGTACTGGCTGAACCGTGTGCGCCTGCGCGGCGACTCGAGCTGCTGACGCCGACATCAGCGCGACCATCGAGAGAGCAGCTGCCTTACGCGTCATCGTTCCCATGATTCCGTCGGATGTCGAGAGTGAATCTGCAAACATTCGCGCGGCCACGATACCACTATAGAGCCGGCGGATTTTCCCGAAACGGTTCCAATGAGGTGCGGCCGGGACTAGACTAAGAATTATGACGGAGCTCGTCTATTGAGGTTATCCCTCCGCTTCATCATCCCGCTCGTCCTGGTAGTGGCCGCGCTTGCGTACTCGGTGATGCCGCTCGTCGACAAGCTGACCCAGACATGGTTCGTGCGCGACCTGAATCTGCGCGCGAGTCTGGTCGCCAACAGCATCGACGGACGTCTCGAGAGTCTCGCCCTCGCCAACGATTCTGCGGGTATCCGGCGATTCTTCGCCAGAATCACCCAGGACGAGCGGCTGTTCGCGATCGGGTTCTGTCCCAACGACGGCAAGAAGCCGATTTCCACCCCGACGCTTCCGCGCGAGCTCGAGTGCGATAATCTCAACCAGTACACGAATCCCGCCAATCAGATTCTGACCCAGGCACACGGACCGTTGCTCGTCTCGGTGCTGCCCGTCGGAATGGAGCAGGCCCCAATCGGCAAAGTCGTGATGGTCCACGACATGAGCTTCGTCCAGCGCCGCAGCCACGAGACCAAGCAGTACCTGTTTTACTTCTTCGCCGGATTGGGGATCGTCATCTCGCTGATCACCGTCGTGATCGCGCAACTGAGCTGGCGCGGGTGGATCCATGGCATTCAGGCGCTGATGCGCGGCGAAGGTCTTCTTCGCCCGACTCAACCGATCCAGCAGGGCGAGCTCCAGCCGATCGCCGACGATCTTCGCGCTCTCATCCGCGATCTCGAGGCCGAGCATCGATTGCGGGATGAGGAGCAGCTTGGCTGGACGCCGGAGACACTGCGTGAGATTCTGCACCGCGAGCTGCGCGACCAGGACGTAATCGTCGTCTCCAACCGCGAGCCCTACATCCACGTCCGCCAGAGCGGGAAGATCGTCGTGCAGCGTCCCGCGAGCGGACTCGTCACCGCGATGGAGCCGATCATGCGCGCGTGCTCTGGCACGTGGATCGCGCACGGCAGCGGATCCGCGGATCGGGAAGTGGTCGATTCCAGGGATCGCATTCCGGTTCCCGCCGACGATCCCTCGTATCAGCTGCGGCGAGTCTGGCTAACCAGCGAGGAGGAACAGGGCTACTACTACGGTTTCGCCAACGAGGGATTGTGGCCGCTCTGTCACATCGCCCACGTGCGCCCGACCTTTCGCAGCTCCGACTGGAAGCAATACGAGCGGGTCAATCGCAAATTCGCCGACGCAGTGGTCGCCGAATCGAAATCGTCGGATCCGATCGTGCTGGTGCAGGACTACCACCTCGCCCTCGTACCGCGGATGGTGCGCGAGAAATTGCCGGCGGCGACGATCATCACCTTCTGGCACATCCCGTGGCCGAACCCCGAAGCTTTCGCCATCTGCCCATGGCGACAGGAGCTGCTCGACGGCCTGCTCGGCAGCAGCATCCTCGGCTTCCATACCCAGTTCCACTGCAACAACTTCGTCGACACCGTCGACCGCCAGCTCGAGGCGCGCGTCGACCGCGAGACCTTCACCGTCTCCTACAAATCACAGCTCACCGCGGTCAAGCGCTACCCGATCTCGATCGAGTGGCCGCCGTCGGTTGCGCTCGAGGCGCCGTCGGTGGAGGAGTGTCACAAGATTGTGCGCGAGCGACATGGTCTGCCGCCGGGACACTCGGTGGGTATCGGAGTCGAGCGATTGGACTACACCAAAGGACTCGAGGAACGCTTCCGCGCGGTCGAGCGACTGATGGATGTCCATCCCAACTGGATCGGGAAATTCACGTTTATCCAGATCGCGGCGCCGACCCGCGCCAGCATCCCCGAGTACGCGGATTACGAGCGCCGCGTCCGCGACCTCGCCGATCGCATCAACGCGCGATTCCCAGCCGATTATCCGCCGATCATCCTCTCGATCAAGCACCACGAGCCGCAGGAAGTCTACGAGTACTATCGCGGCGGTGAACTCTGCTTCGTGAGCAGCGTTCACGACGGCATGAACCTGGTTGCCAAGGAATTCGTCGCCGCTCGCGACGACGAGCTGGGCGTGCTCGTACTTAGTCAGTTCACCGGCGCGGCGCGGGAGCTGCCCGAGGCGCTGATCGTCAATCCCTACGATTCCGATCAGTGCGCGGCCGCGCTCAACGTCGCGCTGACGATGCCACTTCGCACCCAGCGCGCGCGGATGCGACTGATGCGGAACCTCATTCGCGAGTTCAACGTCTACCGCTGGGCGGGCCGCATGCTGCTCGATGCAGCGCGGATGCGACGCCGCCGCAGCCTGCTCACCCGCGCGCCCCACATCGCGAAGTGGACGCGCACTGTCGACTCACAAGTAACTCCATCCGAGCCGAGTGAAAGCTTCCGTTGAACGCCGGCGGCGGCGCACCGTCGCCCCGCCTCCAGCACCACGCGCTGACTGGGCCTACTTCTTCGATATCGATGGAACGCTGGTCGATATCGCGCCAACGCCCTGGGATGTGCGGCTCGAGCGCGAGTTGCTCGATCTGCTTTTGCGTCTCCACGCCGCAACCGGTGGCGCGGTCGCTCTAATCAGTGGCCGGTCGATCGCCGACATCGATTCGCTGTTCCATGGCCGGAAGCTTCCCGTGGCCGGCCAGCACGGCATCGAGCGACGCGATTCCAGCGGGCACACGACCCGTCACCGCTTCCCGACCGCCAAGCTGGCCGGGGTGCGGGGCCAGCTCGGCCAGATCGCGGCGCGGCATCCGGGGCTCATCCTCGAGGACAAGGAGCTTTCGCTGGCGCTCCACTACCGGCAGCAGCCTGCACTCGGGTCCTATGTACATAGGTTGATGCGTACCGTGCAGGCCGAGATTGGCCCAGATTATAGCGTCCAGCTGGGCAAGCGAATCGTGGAGCTCAAGCCGAGTGGCAGGGACAAGGGACAAGCGGTGCAGGAATTCATGGCCGAGTCGCCGTTCAAGGGACGCATGCCGGTGTTCGTTGGCGACGACGTCACCGACGAACACGGCTTCAACGTCGTGAATTCACTGGGCGGCTATTCCATCAAGGTGGGACGCGGGCGATCGAATGCGCGCTGGCGGCTGGCAGGTGTCGAGTCGGTGCGGGCGTGGCTGGTTCGCGGTGAAGAAGAACAGGAAGAGGAGTCGGAAGCTGCCCGATAAAATCCAAAAATCATCGCTGGACCTCGCGCTGATCGGAAATGGCATGGTCGCGGCGTTGGTCGACGCCAGCGCACAAATCACCTGGGCCTGCTTTCCACGCCTCGATGGCGACCCGATGTTCTGCTCGCTGCTCGGCGGCGCCGAAGCAGGCGACTTCGGCGTCTTCGGCATCGATCTGCTCGACACCGTGAGGACCGAGCAGTCGTATCTGGTGAATACGCCGATTCTGGTCACCCGCTCGTACGACTCCGAGGGCGGCGCCATCGAGGTGGTGGATTTCGCGCCGCGCTTCCGCCAGTACGGGCGGATGTTCACGCCGATGATGTTCGTGCGGCAGGTGCGGCGCATCGCCGGCAATCCCCGCATCCGGATCAGGCTTCGTCCCGCGCGCGACTACGGCTGCGAGCGGCCGCGGACGACGAGCGGCAGCAATCACATCCGGTACTACGGCGGCAATGTGGTGTTGCGACTGACCACCGATGCATCGACGACTGCAGTGCTCGAGGAGAACCCGTTCTATCTCGAGGACGAGGTCACCCTGCTGCTCGGTCCGGATGAGACGGTGAACGGCGCGGTCAGCGAGATCGGCCGTCACTTCGCCGACGAGACCGCCTCGCACTGGCGCGAGTGGGTGCGGATGCTGGCGGTTCCGTTCGAGTGGCAGGATGCGGTGATTCGCGCGGCGATCACGCTGCAGCTGAATGTCTTCGAGGATACCGGCGCGATCGTCGCGGCGGTGACGACGTCGGTGCCGGAAGCGCCCAACAGCGGCCGCAACTGGGATTACCGCTTCTGCTGGATCCGCGACGCGTACTTCGTGGTCAACGCGCTCAACCGGCTCGGCGCGACGCGGACGATGGAGCGGTACCTCGCCTTCATCCTCAACATCGTCGCCGATTGCGAGGATGGAACGCTACGGCCGCTGTATGGGATCAACGGGCGTCGCGTGCCGGATGAGCGAGAGGCCGAATGTCTGTCGGGATATCGGTCGATGGGCCCGGTGCGGGTAGGAAATCAGGCGTACCTCCAGGTTCAGCACGATGTGTACGGCGCCGCGATTCTGGCGGCGCCGCACGTCTTCTTCGATCGCCGACTCGTGCGGCGTGGAGACGAATCCCTTTTTCCGCGACTGGAAGCGCTGGGTGAGCAGGCGGCGAAGCTGTTCGATCAGCCAGACGCGGGTATCTGGGAGCTGCGCGGCAAGCTGCGAGTCCACACGTTCTCGAGCGTGATGTGCTGGGCGGGCTGCGACAGGCTGGCGCGGATCGCCCAGCATCTGGGGCTGCCGGACCGGGCGAAGTACTGGCGCGCGCACGCCGATCGGATGCACGAGATCATCTCGAAGCGCTCGTGGAACGAGAAGATGAACGCGTTCGTGGGGACGATGGATGGCGACACCCTCGACGCCAGCTTGCTCCGACTCCACGAAGTTGGTTTCCTCGCAGCTGACGATCCTCGCTTTGCGGGTACGGTCGCGGCGATCGAGAAGGAGCTCAAGCGCGGCGACTTCATTTTCCGTTACAACGAGCGCGACGATTTCGGCACGCCGGAGAATGCGTTTCTGGTTTGCACCTTCTGGTACATCAACGCGCTCGGCGCTCTGGGCCGTCGCGATGAAGCGCGGAGATTGTTCGAGAACGTGCTCGCGCATCGCAATCAGCACGGGCTGTTGTCGGAGGACATCGATCCGAAGACCGGCGAGTTGTGGGGGAACTTCGTGCAGACCTACAGCATGGTGGGGATCATCGATTCCGCGATCAGACTCTCTGCGGAGTGGGACCAGGCCTATTAGAACTCCGGGGTAGGGATCGGGGCGCGAGCTGGCATCGAGAGTCAGAAAGTTGGCAGGTGGGAGAGGGCACAGGTGGGGGTATTTTAGGTTTAGCTGTGAGATTGGTTGGCGATGTGCCACACGTGGGGGTTGATATGGTTCCACGCTCCAGATTTGATATTTGGCGGCAGAGGCGGCGGCGGCGGATTTACATCGCGGTCGGGGTGGCGGTGGTGGTGACCGCGCTGCTTACGGACGGGCGCGAGAATGTGCTCGTCGCCGGCGCATCGGGCGGGAGCTACGAGATCCCGGCGCAGAAGAAAGTCTGGCGCGCGGTTGGGCCGGCTCTATCCGTGCGCTTCCACACGGAGCGCAACAGTGTTTCCGCCATTGCGGCCCAGGCTGCCGATCTCCTTCCCTACTTCTCGGCGAAAGCGGACTCCGCGGGTCTCCGCTACCTGGTTCTCAGAGCGTACAAGCCGCTATGGCAGCTTGGCGGGCTTGGAGTTTATCGCGGCTGGAATTTCAGGTACGAGCGGAAAGCCGATGGGTGGGAGGCGAGCGGGTACTGGTAAAGAAAAGGCAGCTGAAGACTACCGGCGGGAGGCCGTGGGCGGGCCGGCTTGAGGCTTGGGGCTCAAACAACAACCTGCTTTAGCCCGCGGCCTCCCGCCGGCCCGCTCCCAGCCTCCCGCCGGTAGTCTTCTCTTGCAGTTGCCTTATCTAAACACAATCCAGAGCACCCCAATAACCGCCGCAAGCAGTACCGACAACGCGATCTCTACGTTCCGCGCCCGTGGTGCTTCTGCAACCGCTGCAGACGGTGCGACGGTTTGCATGGTGAGATCGGCGACGTGTTCCGGGGTTGGTGGTGGCGTCATGATGCTCACTACGATGAGGATGAGACTGCACAGCACGAACAGCAGCGCCGCGAAGTGCAGGAAGTTTATGTCGGCGAACCAGTAGATCGGCCCGCCCTTTGTGAGGTCGGACTTCGCGAGCTCGAGCACCAGTCGCGCGAATCCGAGCACGAATCCCGTCCAGAGCGCGGCGAGCGCGCCCTTTCCGTTGAGTCGCGGACTCAGCACGCCGAGCAGGAAAACCGCTGCGATCGGCGGAGCGATGTAGGCTTGCACGCTCTGCAGGTAGATGTAGAGCTGCGGCGAGACGTACTTCATCATCGGAATCCAGAGCAGACCGACGCCGACGAGTGCCACCGTCGTGATTCGCCCGACGAAGACGAGCCGCGCCTCGGTCGCGTTCGGTCGCCATTTGCGATAGACGTCCCAGGTGAGAAGAGTCGACACCGAGTTGAACGCCGACGCGAGCGAGCTCATGAGCGCGGCGAGCATGCCGGCGAGAACGAGTCCCTTGAATCCGATTGGCAGGAGTCGCGTCACCAGAACCGGATATGCTGAATCGGTCTGGCCGGTGCGCACATCCTGATAGAGGGCCGCGGCGATGATTCCGGGCAGCACGAAGATGAAAACGGGAAGGATTTTGAGATAGCCGGCGAAGATGGTTCCGCGGCGGGCTTCGGTGATGTTCCGCGCCGCGAGGACGCGCTGGACGATGTGCTGGTCGGTACACCAGTACCAAATGCCGAGTATGGGTGCGCCGAAGACGACACCGGTCCACGGGAAATCCTTGTGGCTCGACGGCTTCCACATCGAGAAAAAGTCGGGCGGTACCGCTGCGCGCAGTCCCGACCAGCCACCGATCGCGTGGAGGCCGATGAAGGTGAGGGTGACCGAGCCGACGATGAGCACTACGGCTTGCATGACCTCGGTGTAGATGACGGCGCGCAGTCCACCGAAGATCGTGTAGAGTCCGGTGATGATGATGAGGATTGCAGCGCTGGTCCAGAAATCGAACCCGGTCACAGCGCGCATGACGATGCCGCCCGCGAACAGGGTGACGCTGATTTTTGTCAGGACGTAGCCGACGATCGACACCCAGGTGAAATACGAGCGCGACGCCGCGTTGTACCGGCGCTCGAGGAATTCCGGCATCGTGTACACGCCGCTGCGCAGGTAGAACGGGACGAAGAGCCAGCCGAGGAGGAGCAGGACGAAGCTGGCGAGCCATTCGAAGTGGCCGACGGCGAGCCCGCTCGCCGCTCCGGTGCCGGCGAGGCCAACGAGGTGTTCGCTTCCGATGTTCGAGGCGAACAAGCTCGCACCGACCGCCAGCCAACCCACATCTCTGCTCGCCAGGAAGAAGTCGGCGCTGATGTTTTTCTCGCGTTTGGCGGCCCACCACGCGATCGCCGCCAGCACGACGAAGTAAGCCGCAATGACGAGGATGTCGGTGAAGGCGAGGTTGCTCATGTCGTGCTGTCCGGTTTGAAGGGAGTCGACGTCCGAGCTATGTAGCGCTCCAGGGCTGATCCGGAGCCGCGAAGAATCTGGGACTTTTCTTGACCGGCCACAACCAAGCGGTGGGGTGGGACGGGCTTGGCGATGCTACGACCCTACCGCAAATCCGCGCATTGCTATGCTGCCGAGGCTTCGCGAGATATCAATAGTGCGCCGGATTCATGCGGCGGCCAAGGTCGTGTAATGCAATGGCTTAGAAGAAGCCGTGCTTTGGCAGGCCAATATTTTCTTGCGAGGACTCGCGACCTTTGTCTTGTCTTCGCAGTATAAGCAAGCGAGATAATTACTAGTTAGGTAGCAAACCGGAGGATCTTATGAGAAAAAGCCTTGTTGGATGCCTTTACTCGATTCTGATTGGCGGGACCGCGTGTTCGGCGTCGTCTACTTCTCCCGTTTGCACGCTGGAGTTGCGGCCAGCGCTGATGGTCTATGTGAAAGACTCTTTGACCAATACGGGGACAGCGTCGGGTGCGAGTCTGGTAGTCCGCGACGGAACATTCAAAGACTCAGTGGCCTTTCCCGACGCAAGACCGGAGTTGAACGACCTTAACCTAAACGCAGCTGGTGAGCGGGCTGGAACTTATGAGGTAGCGGTTTCAAAACCTGGCTACTCGACGTGGGTCAAGAACAACGTTCAAGTGACTAAGAACGAATGCCATGTGAACACAGTGCAGCTTACCGCACTTCTGCAGCCGACAGGCTGAGTTCGCGGCGCATTGCTACCTAACGAACGTTGCAGCAGACGAGCGCCCGCTTTAAGGAATTAGGGTTGATCGCAACTATAGTAGAATCGCTCGCTGCTGAACTTGGGCGTTAGATGGACTTAAGCGTGCGCGAAGAGGAATTGTCATCGCCCCATTACAGAGCCAAGCATGTCGCTTTTGCAGTGCTTGTCTGGGCCGTCGTAACCATCGGTATCGCCGTCAGCGCTCTTCGAAGTCAACGACAAGAATTAGGCATCTGGGTTCTGTTAGGGGTTGTTCTGGTCTTGTGGATTACGGTCGGCTTTCGCATGAACGGTCTCTTCCGCCAGCCTTATCGCGTCGTTCTAAGGCAGGACACGTTACGCCTCTACCGCGGCTTGGGGTTTAAAGACATTCCGCTTTCGCGCATCAAATACGTCGAGCACGATTTCCCAGGACGGGGACCTCGCCGCGTAATACTCTCAATTGAACCAGACTCCTCGAGTGATCGTGTCCTTGAGATCGTCGAGTTCGTTCCATGCGGTGGCGAGATGGGCCTTGGCGGAAAGGAAGTTGCAGACGCATTGCGGCGCAGAGCAGAAGCAGCCCGTTCCGTAGGGACTGAGCAGCCGGGATGATGGGTAACGGAATAGTCCAGCAGGATTGGTAACACTTTCTGTTAGCCTCTGATGATGTAATCGCGTTCGTCAAACGTTGCTAGTAACACGGTGTTGAAGTGAATGGCCCAGATCCCGTCGTCGGTTTCCTCAAGCCCGATGTGTTGTTCCACGAGCGCATTCGCGAGATAGAGGATTCGATCCCGAAAGCGGAACGTACCCGCGGTGTTGATCTTCTTGACCAGGAAGTGCGCGGGATACTCGAGCGCGGGTAAGCGCTCGGGATAGGGGCGCGATGAGTGCTGGTACTGCGAGGCCGGGGTCTCCTGATTGAGACGTTCGTGCGGCCGCTCGTGGTTGTACTCGTGCTGGAACGCGTCGAAGTTCCGCTGTTGCGCGGTGCAGCTCGCGCGTACGGGCTTGATCGCTTGCCGCTTGAGCGTCCGATGCATGCGCTCGTGCGCCCCATTCTCCTGAGGACAGCCAGGGTGGATGCGCTGGTGTTGAATGCCGAGGCGCATCCACCACACGTTGAGATACGACATGCCGTGAATGGCCTGGGTCGCGAAGGGCACGCCGTTGTCGGTGCGGATCGCGAGCGGAAGTCCGTACTCCCGGAACGTGCGCTCGAAGATCGGCTTCGCACGCACCGTCTGCGTCGAGAGCACACCACGGCACGTGAGCAGGTAGCGGGAGTGCAGATCGGCGATCGTGAGCGGGTAGCAGTACTTCCCATCCCCCGTCCGGAACTGACCTTTGAAGTCTGCCGTCCACAGATCATTGGGCGCGAACGTCACTGGCCGCACGACGCCCGGGTGCACAGAGGCACGACGGGATCGCCGCTTCTCGACCAGGCCACGCCGCGCCAGGAGGTCGGCGACGGTGCTCGCGGCCGGCCAGTACCTGATGCGCGCATGCTTCCGGCGGAGGGCCGCCAATAGCTTCCGCGCGCCCCAGTGGGGATGCGCGATACGCTCCGTGATGAGCATCTCCTCCATCGCGAACTGGATCTTGTGAGGGCAGTGATGCGGCACGTGGCTGCGATCTGCCAACCCCGTGCGGCCCTCCGCGTCGTACCGCATCAGCCACTTGTACCCGATCCGTCGACTCACTCCATACCGCGCACAAAGCTCACTCATCGTGAAGTGATCGCGCTGTGCATCGCGAACAAACCGCAGTCGCTCGTCCATAGGTCCACTCTCCCGCCATGGCATCGACGCCCCTCGCAGACTCGAGATCCGTCGTGCAGTTTAGAGTGTTACCTATCCTCCCGGACTATTCTGTGACCTATCAACCCGGGCTATACCCCTTTGCCATCTAACGGTAGTTGCTGCAGACGAGCGCTCGCTTTAAGGAATTAGTTATGATCGCAGCTACATTAGAGTCGCTCGCAGCAGAACTGGGGCGTTAGCTAGCCGCTTGCGCCTAATAACGCTTGCCGTTATGATCGCGCTGCGTTAATATTGTAGGTGATTCAAAGCTTTGCTGATCGGGACACAGAGCGCCTTTTCCAGCGTGAGCCGGTCCGACGTTTCCCCTCCGACCTTCATCGGGTCATGCTTCGAAAGATGGGGCTCGTCGATGCTGCGGAGAAGCTCGAGGACCTCCGTGTTCCGCCCGGCAACGGGCTCGAGAAGCTCAAAGGCAGGCGAGCCGGTCAGCACAGTGTTCGAATCAACGATCAATGGCGGATCTGTTTTACATGGAAGGACGGTAGCGCCTTCGACGTGGAGATCGTCGACTATCACTAAGAGGCCCGCTATGGCAAACCGAAAATTGGCACCAATTCATCCTGGCGAGGTCCTGGCGCTCGACTTTTTGGAGCCGCTCGGTCTCTCACAGTACCGCTTGGCGAAGGATATCAGCGTTCCGGCGCGCCGAATCAATGAAATCGTCCACGGGCTTCGTGCTATCTCCGCTGACACGGCTTTGCGCCTGGCGCGTTATTTCGGAACCACGGACCGATTTTGGCTGAATCTTCAGTCGCGATACGATCTCGAGGTCGAGCGTGACAATCTTGGGCCGAAGCTCGAGAAGCAAGTGCGCGTCTTCGACCGCGCTAGCTAACGATAGTTGCTGCAAACGAGCGCGTGATAATCGTTGGGTTGATCACCTGGCAAGCTCTTGCTGTTGGAGATTTCATCACGCATGGTGAATAGGTCGCTCGCAGCAGAACTAGGGCGTTAGCTGTCACACAAAGGTCTTGATATGAGGCAATTCTTCCCTGCGCTCGCTGTGGCGGCGACTCTGGTAGCGTGCGAACTCAACGCACAAGCCACAATGCCAGAATGTCGACTGCGCGTGACATCCAAGACGACGTACACCGGACGGTGCGTGTGGCACGACACCACCGTAGCTCTCCTGGTGCTTCGCCCGCCAAGCCATCCACCAACGGGGCGTTGGGAGGGCATCAACATACGCATTTTTGGTCATGGCGGTGATACGAGCGACGTGGTCGATTGGACCGCGTTTTCTCCAGCGATGGTCGACGTTGGAGCGACCGGCGATGGCGTGTACGGGGGAACGCTCGGCTGGTTAGCCGTTCGACAAGCGACGATCGACTCGAGCGGATTGGGGTTCTCGGTCGACCTAGGGACCGCCGTTCCACCGACCACAGCGGATTTGCAGATCCTTCGGGCCGTACGCGCATACTTTAGCGACTCAACACGTTGGAACCATGTGGACAGACGTCGCAGCGCAATTGTGAACTGCCCTGGAGCGCCGGCACCTCGCACCCTCTTTTGCGCGTTTTATATAGCGTCCCAGGAAGTCGCCGGAGAGTTCTTCGGCTGGCGGCCGGCCGGTGCGGCGCTCCAGGCCGCGATCGCCGCGGCCTCCCCGCGCCGCTATCAGCATCCGCTGACCGACTTCAACAATGACTCGGTCATTAATTTCGCCACCATCCAGGCTGTCGTCGACGATGCGATCCATCGCGTGGGAAGCAAACTCGGCACGCGGTGACAGCTAACGAACGTTGCAGCTGACAAGCACTTTTCGGATGCGACTACGTCGCAATGGTGGTAACGTGCTTGCAGCTGAACTCAGGCGTTAGGCAGCAGACTGATTTCTCGCACGCCAAGCTATCCGCCGCATAAGGCATTTTGCAACATTTCGGCGGTGAGGCATCGGGCTGTCGACCCATACGTCTCCGGCTCGGTACTCTTTCTGGGTGGGATCGTCTAGATCCTGTTGGCGACATCGCTTCCGATACTCGCGTCGGAGAGTTTGCTCGCTCGGCAATGCCACAGAAGGCCGGCACCCGCACCCCGAATGAGGCTAAATCAAGGTCCCTTCAAGGAATGCCCATCAGCAAGCGCCTCATCTTCGTCCTCGCCACCCTAACGTATCTTGCCGCGTGCCAGCGCGAGGGTGCGCCCGCACGCCACATTGCTGCCGACCCAGCGTTCTGTTCGCAGATCCACACCAAGGCCGCGAAGCTTTCCGAGCACCTCGCGCCTCTGGCTCCGCTGATGCGAACCAGCACTGGCGTCTACCCGCTGGAAGAGGGGGACGTATCGCTGGTCTCGCGCGCCTGGCTCGCTGAAGCCGCCGAGCGCACGATCGACGTCCAATACTTCATCTTCACTGCCGATAACGTGGGGTTGATCGCGGTGGACTACCTGCTGCGCGCCGCCGACCGCGGCGTTCATGTGCGCGTCCTCGTGGACGACTTCATGCTCGAGGCGGGCGGAGACGATCTGCTCGCGCTCGATGCACACCCGAATATCGAGATTCGTCTCTATAACCCAACCGCCAACATCGGAAAGAATCTCCCCACCAAAATCTTCAACCTCACGACCGATTTCCGCGGCTTCAATCAGCGGATGCACAACAAGACGTTCATCGTCGATGGAGCCGTCGCCATTACCGGCGGCCGGAACATCGCCGACGAGTACTTCGATTACGATCACGAGTTCAACTTTCGCGATCGCGATGTCCTGCTGCTCGGCGGCGCATCGATCGAAGTGCAACGATCGTTCAATCAGTTCTGGAACAATGCGCTCAGTGTGCCTATCGGATCATTGGTTCGGACTGCCGTCACGCCGGACACCGCGACCACTTATCGCTACCTGCACGAGTACGCCTGCGATCCACGCAACTTCTGGCCGCAGGTCCGCGAACGCATCAAGTCGGTGCCGGTCGCGTTTAGTCGAGTTCTCGAATCAGGAGCGTTGGTGTGGTCGGACAGCGTCACCTTCGTTAGCGACGCCCCGGGCAAGAACGCTGGGACGAGCGGAATCGGTGGCGGTGGCGCGAGCACCGAGGAGCTGATTCGGCTCGTCAAGGGCGCGCAAAAGTCGGTGACGATCGAATCTCCCTAC
>Ga0310811_10007975_pt1 | contig 13589 bp, 11 predicted proteins | sample YCmetagenome_FD_207642 | JGI IMG/M metagenome (GOLD analysis project Ga0310811, IMG submission 207642) | Soil microbial communities from experimental microcosm in Duke University, North Carolina, United States - YC | ecosystem: Engineered > Artificial ecosystem > Soil microcosm > Unclassified ... | reverse complement strand
CTCGCGCTCGACGGCGGACGGCGCATCGCGGGCCAGTTCTTCATCGACGCCTCGGGCGCCGAAGGTCGCCTGATCGCCGGCGCGCTTCAGACGCCACGCGAGGACTGGCGGGCGCATTTCGTCGGCGACCGGATCCTGACGGCGCGCGCCGCCCCCTATGTGGCCGTTCCGGCCTACGCGGAAGTGCGGGCTTGGCAGAGCGGCTGGCTGGGCCTGTTCCCGACCCAGGAGGCGACCCACGTCCTCCAGGCCTATTCCAGCGCCTGCTGCGACGACGAGGCCGCCCTCGCCGGCGCGGCGAAGGTCGCCGGGCTCAAGCTCGACGCCGTGGCGGTGCGTTCGTCCGACCCGGGCCGGCGACGCGCGGCCTGGGCGGCGAACTGCGTCGCCGTCGGCGAGGCCGCCTGCGCCTTCGACGCCGTCCATGCGGTGGAGCTTCACGCCGTGCAGCTCGGCTTGGTGCATCTCCTCGAGCTGTTTCCGCTGACGGGTGAGTTCGCCGCCGAACGGACGGAATACAACCGCATCACCCAATCGGCGTTCGAGCGGATCCGCGACTTCCAGTCCGCCTACTATGTCCTCAATTGCTACGGTGACGGCGGGTTCTGGAGCGCCGCGCGCCGCGCCGCGGCCGCGCCCGAGCTGACGCACAAGATCGAGACCTTCCGGGCGCGCGGCGAGGCGACGCTGCTGGAGGACGAGAGCTTCCTGCTGGACAGCTGGTGGGCGCTGTTGGTCGGCCTGGGCGTGATCCCGGAGAGCCACATCCCGATCATCGACCAGACCTCGCCGGAGGTGATCAAGGGCGAGTTCCGGCGAATCCTCGCCTTCATCAAGGAGCAGGTCCTGAAGCAGCCGCCGCACCGGCAATATCTCGACCGGTTCTGCGGGCGGAACGCCGCCCCCGCGAGCGGCGGCTAGGCCCATGGACGGGGCCTCCGCACAGGACGTCAGCGACCTCGATCGGCTGCCGCGGACGCCCGTGGCCGCGGCGCCCACGAAGGAAGCGTTCGAGGCTATTGTCGAGGCGGGGCAGCCGCTCGTCCTCAAGGGCCTGGTCGAAAGCTGGCCGGCCGTCGCCGCCGGACGCCGCTCGCCAGAGACCTTGAACGCCTACCTGAAGGCGATGGACCGCGGCGTCCCGGGTCCGGTCATGGAGGCGCCGCCGAGCAGCCGTGGCCGCTTCGGCTACGGCCCCGACATGCACGAATACAGCTTCTCCAAGCGACAGTGCGGGATCGGCGAGACCCTCGACCGCATCGGCGCCCTGACCGGCCGCGAGGGCGCCCCCTATGTGGCGATCCAGATGCTGCCGCTCGACAGCCATCTGCCGGAGTTCGTGCGCCAGAACGCGCTCGCCCTGCTGCCGGCCGGGATCATGCCCAGGCTGTGGGTCGGCGGCCCCATCCGCACCCAAACGCACCACGATCCGGACCACAACCTTGCCTGTGTGATCGCGGGCCGCCGGCGCTTCCTGCTGTTCCCGCCGGAGCAGGTGGGGAACCTCTACGTCGGGCCCCTGCATACCCCGCCGCCCCTGTCGCTGGTCGATCCCGAGGCGCCCGACCTGGCGCGCTTTCCGAAATTCCGCGACGCCATTGCGGCGGCGCAGGTCGCCGACCTGGAGCCCGGCGACGCCCTGTTCATGCCGAGATACTGGTGGCACCACGTCACCTCGCTCGCTCCCTACAACGCCATGGTCAACTACTGGTGGGGCGAGGCGGCGCAGGGACTGGAGCGGGCCAGCGACTGCTTTCAGACGGCGCTCCTGGCGCTCCGGGACCTGCCGCCGGCCGAGCGGGCCTACTGGAAGGCGATGTTCGACACCTATGTCTTCCGCACCGACGGCGACCCGGTGGCGCACATCCCGCCCGACCTGCAGGGCGCGCTCGGCGCCATGAGCCCGGCCTTGCGGCGCGCCTTGAAGCAGCAATTGTTGGACGCCTATCTGCGCGGGGGGCCCTGACCGCAGGAGGTCGTCTCCCAGCCCTCGTTCCCCCAGGTCCGGACGACCTGGAATCCCGATCCGCAGTCGCTGACCCCGCCAAGCCCCAGGCCGCGCGCCGTGACCTCGCCGAAGGTCGCGCGCCCGCTCGCCTGCAGCTGGACGGCGTAGGTTCCCGCGCGATCGATCCTCACACGGCGGAAGCTCACGCCCTGAATCGGCTTGCCGATGAACTGGATCGCCTCGTAGGAGCTGTCGATGAGGTCGCTGTCCTCGATGCGGATCCGGGCGGCCGAGATCGGCTGATCGAGGGCGTAGAGCCACACGGCGCCGACGCCGACGCCCCAGTTCGGGTCCATGACACCCGCGCGCACGGTGGTGTTCCCGACCAGGCGGATTTCGCCGCCGAACGGCGTGGCCTTGAAGCGGGCGCCCAGGTGCAGGCCGCCGCCCTCGGTGAGGGTGTCGGCGACCAGATTGCCTTCGACGGTGATGTCGCGCCCGCCGTAGAGGGCGATGCCGTTGGCCAGCACGGGCGCGATGATCGTGTTGTGGCGAAAGACGATGCGGCTGTTGCCCTGGCCCTGGGACCAGGAGGCGAGGCCGTCGTCGCCGGCGTTGCGCACGAAGGTGTCCTCCACCACCGCGTCGGTGACGTCGCGGTGGAAGTTGAGGCCGTCGGCGGTCAGGTCGGTGAGGCGCAGGCCGCGCACCCGGATGCCGGACATCGGGCCGTCGAACCAGAGGCCGCCCTTGGTGTGCTGGATCCAGAGGTTGGAGATCGTCGACTGGCTCATGGCCCCGCCGACACCGGCCAGCTTGGCCTTGTCGATCCGCTCGTCGACCTCTCCGACGATCGCGAAGTCGCGCAGCACGACGCGCCGGCTGCCCTGCGGCGCGGGGCGGCCGAACACGCCTGCCCCCTTCCCCTTGAGGATCGAATACCACGGCCCCGCCCCGGCCAGCGTCACCTGGTCGACCAGGATGTGGCCGTCGATCCGGTAGGCGCCGGGCGGAATCCACACCGGACGCCCTGACCGCCGACCGCGCGCGATGGCTGCGGCGATGGGCGCTGAGGACTCCTTCGTTCCGGTGGGATCGGCCCCGAAACGTAGGATCGAGACGGCGTTCGCCGGCGCGCGCTTCGGCGGTCCGACCAGCTCGAAGTCGGCGAGATCGAGAAGCCGCCACGCCGCGGCGTCCGCCGTCTCGACCACGAACCGCACGCGGGTGCGCGCCGGCAGCACGCGTGCGAAGCGCAGCCGGGCTTCGTCGTAGAAGTGATGCGGCCGTCCGTCCTTCGGGTCGTTGGTGAACGGGTAGCGGCCGTAGAACCAGCCGTAACGCGACGTCAGCGCCAGGGCGCCGAGCCGCTCACCGTCGGCGTAGACCGCGATCCGGCCGTCGACGCCGCGCCCGTCCGCTGAGTCCGGCAGGGCGTAGCGGAGGCTGACCGCATCGGCGGGCCGGTCGAGGACGAACTCGACGTAGCCGCCGACGGCGCCCAGGCGCACGGCGCGCCGTCCCGACGCCTCGGCGGCCAGGCTCGTGAACGTGCGGTCCGGGCCGATGATCTCGCCGTTGGTGAGGCCGTTCTCCGCCTCGTACTCGACGAACGGTGGCCGGGCGCCGCGGCCCGATGTCGCCTCGGGCGGCAGCGCGGCCACCGTGGCCGGCGTCGGCGCCCGTTCGTCCGCCAGGGATCGGCCCGGCGCGGCCGCCAACCACGCGCCGAGCAGGATCGCCTGGAACAGCGCCGCGAGGGGGCGCCGCCTCCGCACCGCGCGGCGGCTCAGGGCGTCACCCCGGCGCCCGCCGCTGGGAGGGCGGAGAGACCCGTCTCCAGCTCGCGCAAGTCGCGCCCGCGGGTCTCCGTCCCGAACCGGCCAATCAGGACCATGGCCAGCAGCGTCGGGACCAGGATCAGCCCGGCCGCCGGCCCGACCGCCGGCGCGGCGGCCATGATCGCCAGGAGCTGGGCGAGCAGCCCGCCGAACTTGGAGCACGCCGCCACCCAGCCGGCGCCGCGGCCGCGCACGCGCAGCGGGTAACTCTCGGCGGAATAGGGGAGCACGATGGCCAGCACGCCGTTGGAGCCGACGATCAGCAGGGCCACCGGCAGGATCGGGCTGAGGGTCGGGTCCTGCGTCGTCTCGATGTGCAGCACGAGGCCGAGGCCCAGCGCCATGACCCCGATCATCAGCACCAGCGACCACTTGGTGCTCCAGCGGCTGTAGAGGAAGGCGCACAGGAAGACAGTCGGCGCGGCGATCAGGGCCGAGAGCGCCAGGAGCCGGCTCAGGGCGTGCATCGAGTAGCCGCGGGTGGCGAGCTCGGCCGGCAGCCAGAGCAGCAGGCCGAAGTTCACCAGGCCCCAGGTCAGGGCGACGATCGAGAGCGACACGGTCCTGCTCACGTACTCCCGCGCCACGGGCGGGGCGTGGCCGTGCGAGGCCTCGGCGTCCGCGGCGCCGTCATCGGCTCCCTCGACGAGGCGCGAGCCGAACCGGCGCAGCACGGCGCGGGCCTCCTCGACCCGGCCGAGGCTGAGGAGGAACCGGGCGGACTCCGGGAGCGCCCCGTTGAGCAGGATGAGCAGCAGCCCGGTGGGCAGGCCGAGCAGCCACATGACCCGCCAGCCGAAGATGGGCTGCAGCGCCGCCGAAAGTCCGCTCGCCGCCAGATAGCCGCCCACCGCGCCCAGGCCGCCGATCAGCACCATGCTCCAGCCCCGGTGGTTCGACGGCATGGCTTCGGCCAGCAGGGCGTAGGCCGCCGGCAGCATCCCCCCGGCCGCCGCGCCCATCAGGAAGCACATGCCGATGTTCCACCAGAGGCTCGGCATGGCCCCGCAGATCGAGGTGCCGACGAACATCACCGCCGAAAGCAGGATCGACGCCCGGCGCCCGAAGATGTCCGCCAAGAGCCCCCAGACGATCGAGCCGGTGACCGTGCCGGCCAGGGCGGCGAACGGCAGCAGCGCCACTGTGGCCTTCGGGACGCCGTACTCCCGGATCATCCCCGGGACCACGAACCCCAGGCTGGCGGGCTTCATCACGTCGATGACCAGGGCTACGACGAGCACCGCCATCAGCCGCCAGTGGGCCGCGGTCAGCGGCGCGTCCTCGGGGACCGAGACGCGCGTGCGGGCGGCCTGGGCCTCAGCCGCGTGATCCCGCCGGGGCAGAAGGCCAAACCCCGCGACGCCGACGCCGACGACGATCAGCCACATGCCGGCGATCATGCCGGGATCCATCGGCATGCCGACCATCCGGAAGCCGATGTGGCGTCCCATCCAGAGCATCGGCAGATGGGCCAGCACGCCGGCGGTCACCGCGGCGCAGCCGATCCAGAAGGCCAAGACGCCGCGTCGATCGCTGAGGACGCCGGCTCGCCGCCCCGCAATGCTCATGGTCCGCCCCTCGACTGCCGTCCGCCGACAGCGCTGTCAGCGTCGAATGCTCGATGGGACCGGCCCACCCCAAAGCGAGGTTAGGCCGAGCGAACCGCGATCACAACCGCCGCGGCGAACAAGGTTCAGACAAGCGAGGGCGGCCCGGACGACTCACGAAGCACGAGCGTGAAGTCGAGCTGGCGCGCCCGCGGCCGCTGAGAGCAAGCGTTGCGTTCGACCAGCATCTCGGCGGCGACGGCGGCCATGGCCGCGGCCGGCTGGCGGACGGTGGTGAGCTGCGGCCACACCACCTGGGCGCTCGGCGAATCGTCGAAGCCGACGAGCGCGAGATCGCGAGGAATGTCGATGTGCAGCCGGTTGGCCACCGCCATGACCCCAAGCGCCATGTCGTCGTCGTTGCCGGCGAAGATGGCCGCTGGCCGGGCATATCCGGTGCGCGACGCGGGCTGCAAGGGTACCTGCAACGTCACTCCGAACATCTGGTTCGACCTGGCCCCGCCCTGGACGCGCGGCGAATTCGCCGCCCGCCTGCGGACCGTGGGCGTGGGGGTCGTACCGAGCGACGCCTTCGCCCTGGCGCCGCCGCCCGAGGCGGTGCGCCTGGGCCTCGGCGCGCCCGCTTCCCATCAGGAGCTCGAGCGGAGCCTCCGCATCGTCGCCGACCTGACCAGCCAGTCCCCGGCGCTTTCGACGCTCGTCGTATAACGCGGCTCGCTATGGCGTGAACTCAAGACCTGAGACCGCCGAAGTGGAGCGGAGCATCGAGTGTATCACTGACGCTTACCTGGACGGTGCGACGTCCGTGGAGCGCTGAAGGTCCTGGCTCAGCGAACCTACGGTTGAGCGCTCGCGCCCGGAATGCCAACCAAAGCGTGGGCGAAACGCCGTCGGCTTCGACAATTCTGCCGCTCGGAACAAGCTGGGCTGCAACGCGTTCGAGCCTTGCCGTGCCGTTGAGGTCCTCCAGGCCGTCAGCTCAAACCAGAGTTGTGACGTCACCCGCAACGACGTCGACGATTGGATTTGGCCGGCTGGGCGGCGACGAACCCGCGGTTAGGGAGCTCGGCGAGGCAATGCGCGCGGTGCTGATCGACGACCACGGACTGATCCGCGACGCAATGCGTCGTCTCCTCACCGAGGACTTCCACTTCGATCATGTTGTCGAGGCCGAGGACCTCGACTCCGCATTGGACCTGCTCTCCCGTTGCGAACCGGTCGACCTGATCGTCGTGGATCTCAACATGCCGGGGAGCGCCGGACCGGAGTCCTTGAGGGCGCTGGTTGAGGGATTCAGCGCCGCCCGCATCCTGGTGATGTCGGGCTCCGAAGCCAAGCAGGACGTGCTGGGCTGCCTGGAGGCCGGCGTCGACGGCTACCTGCCCAAGAGCCTGCCGGTCAGCGAAATGGTCGCCGCCATCGCTCAAGTGCTGGCCGGCGCCGTGTACGTCCCCAGAGCGCTCACCCGGCGCGGGATGGAAGCCCCGTCCCGGCCCGCCCGCGTCATCCCGGCGGTGGAGAACCTCACCGGCCGCCAGCGCGAGGTCCTCGACGAACTGCTGCTCGGTCGCCCGTCCAAAGAGATCGCCCGCTCGCTCGGCGTCGCGGAGGGCACGATCAAAATCCACCTGGCGGCGATCTATCGGGCTCTCGGCGTCCGGACGCGGGCGGAGGCGATCTCGAAGATGATGGGCGCCTCGCGCTAGGCGTGCGCAGCAGGTCGCCGGCCGCAGCCGCGACCTCGTCCGCGGTGAGCGGCTTCGTCAGCCAGCGGCGTCCGGCGCGCCGCAGCTGCTGGAGGAGCTCCGGCGTCGTGGCGCCCGTCACGATCAGCCCCGGCGCGTCCAGGCCCGACGCTTCCAGCTCCTCCAGGATGCGCAGCCCGTTGTCGCGGCCGAGATTGAGGTCGAGGATCAGAAGATCGTAGGCGCCGGCTTGCGCCTTCCGCCGCGCCTCCTCGGAGGTGGCGGCCGCGGTGACGCCCGCGCCCGCGTCCTCCAGCGCTCGCCGCATCGCGTCCAGCACGAGGGGATCGTCGTCGGCGAGCAGGATGCGCGCGCCATCGAGGCCTATCCGGGCCGGCAGCGGCCGGGCCGCTTCGGGCCTCGCCAGCGCCCGCGGAACCCTGATGCTGAAAACGCTTCCACGGCCGACCTCCGAGCGGACCTCCAGCGGATGGTCGAGCAGCTCCGAAACGCGCTCCACGATCGCCAGGCCGAGCCCGACGCCTTCCTTGGAGGCTGCGCGCTCGCCCCGCACGAACTCCCCGAAGAGGGCCTGCAACTGATCGGCGGGAATCCCCTGGCCGTCGTCATGCACCTCGATGGAGACGGCCGATCCACTTCGGCGGCAGCCGAGCAGCACGCGGGCGCCGCCTGAATGCTTGAGAGCGTTGTTGGCCAGGTTGCGCAGCACGATCACCAGCAGGTCGGGGTCGCTGCGGACGCGAAGCCGCGTCCGCACGATGCGCAGGCGCGCCGTGCTGATCTGGCGACTTTCAAGCGCCTGGGCCGCCACCTCCTCCAGGAGGTCGTCGAGCGCGAATTCGCCGACGTCGGGCTTCAGGACGCCGGCCTCGAGCCGCGCCATGTCCAGCAGCGCGTTGAAAAGGCGCGTCATCGAGCGGACGGCGACGTTCATCTTGCCGAGGATGTCGCGCGCATCGGAGGTGTCGACGCGCCGCTGCAGACTGGCGATGTAGAGGGTGAGCGCGTGCAGGGGCTGGCGCATGTCGTGGCTCGCGGTGGCGAGGAACCGCGACTTCGCGGTGTTGGCCTGCTCGGCCGACCGCCGCGCATCGCCGAGCTCGCGCGTGAGCTGCGCCTGAACGCGCGCGGCGCGGCGGGCGCCCAGCTGTTCGAGAACGAGCGCCGCCGTGGCGAGAAGCAGGGCGATCAAGGTGGCCGCCGCCAGCACGGTCTGGCGCCGCTGCGCGTCGGCGCTGAAGCGCCGGTACTCCGCGCGCGCGGCGGTTTCCTGTTCCGCTTCCCGGGCCGCCAGCCGGTCCAGCGCGGCGCGGAGCTCCGCCATGTCGCGGCCGTCGTCCGCGGCGCGCTTCGTGGCGGCGTCGAGCCGTCCGCTCCGCGCCAGGCGGATGCCCTGGTCCAGGCTCGCCATCTCGCGGCCGACCAGCGCCTCTAGCTTTCGTGGCTCGCTCGCGCCCGGCGCCGCCCCGCCCGCCTGCGCGCCGAGGGCCTGCAGGTTGCGCCGCACGCTCCCGCGGGCGGCCTTGTAATCGGACAGAAACCGGCGCGCGCCGGTGAGCACGTAGGCGCGCTGGTTCGTCTCCGCGTCACTCAACGCCTGGCGGAGATCCATCGCCGCGCGGCCGAGGCTCCGCGCCTCGGACGCGGCCGCCGCCGTCCGGGCCTCTATCGTGTGTGCGAGGGAGGCTTGCGAGATCAGGAGAAGCGCCAGGGCCAGGACGGCCAGGGTGGCGACGATCAAAGCCGGGATGGCCAGACCGGTGACATCGAGGGCGGTACGGATCTGACGGAGCGGCACGTTCGAGCTGAACGCCGCCTTGGGTTTCTCGGTTCAGGGCGTTGCGGCCCAGTTCAGGGCGACGCCAGCCAGGCCCGGAGCTTCTGCGGCTCTACAGGCTTCTCCATCGAAGGATAGCCGGCGGCGGCGCCGACGGCGCGGATCCGCCTGCCGAGACTCGCGGTCAGAAGCAGGCTGCGCGCGGCGACGCCCTGCGCTTCGGCGGCGCGGAGGGCGTCCAGGCCGGTGGCGCCGTCCCGCAGGTGGTCGTCCGAGATGATCGCCCGCACCTCGCCGGCGCGCGCCGCGAGCTGCGGCAGAATCTCGCCGAGCGCCGCGCCATGCAGGCACTCGAAACCCCAGTCGTGGAGGAGAAGGCAAAGGGCGTCCGCCACAAGGGGATCGTCCTCGAGGACGATCACGAGGCGCTTGGAGGGTGGGGTCACGGGGATCTCCGGCGGCGGGGCTGACGGTTATCGACGAACGGCCGCCGCCGCGCACGATCCCCTCCCGACCTAGCTGAAAGGCCTAACGGGGACGCCAGGGACGGCGCGCCACTGGACCGCATGAGTTGATAGAATGCGCGTCTGCGTGTGCGCGCGTCAGCCAAGGTGGGCGTTCAGCGCCTGGACGATGGCCGGGCCGAGCAGGACGACGAACAGCGGCGGCAGGACGAACGCGATCATCGGCACGGTGAGCGTGGCCGGCAGCCGGGCCGCCTTCTCCTCCGCCTTCATCATGCGCGTGTCGCGGAACTCGGCGGCGAGCACACGCAACGAGTGGGCGAGCGGCGTGCCATATTTCTCGGTCTGGACAAGGGTGTTGATCAAACCGCGGACCTGGGGCGCGGCCACCCGGCGGGCCAGGTTCAGCAGCGCATCGCGCCGATCCGGCAGGAACCCTAGCTCAATGGCGGTCAGGCCCAGTTCGTCGGCGAGCTCAGGGCAGCTGCCGCCGATCTCCCGGCCGACGCGCGTGACGGCCGCATCCAGGCTCAGCCCCGCCTCGGTGCAGATCACGAATAGATCGAGCGCATCCGGCAGTCCGCGCAGCACCTTCCTGTGACGACGTTGGACTGCGTTCTTCAGGAGCAGGGTCGGCAAATAGATGCCGAGCACCGCCGCGCCCGAGGCGACAAGGAGCCGGTCGGCGAACTTCAGGTGCTCCATCGCCAACGGCGCAACGACATAAACCACGGCCGCGAGCGCGAGCGGGCTGGCGAAGCGCAGGGCCAGGAACACGGTGGCGGCGTCCTTCGAGCGCCAGCCGGCCTGGGCCAGCCGTTCGGAGGCGCGGACGGCGTCCTTGCCGCGATTGAGGCGGAACGCCTCCACCACTCGCCTGGCGACGCTCACCGACCGCGGCCGGGGCGCGCGGCGGCGGGTCAGCAGCGCCTGGCGAAGCTCCTGGCGCCGGCGCGCATGGCTGCGGGCCCTGGCGGCCACCTGGTCGCCCGGCGAGAGCGCCCGCAGGACGGCGAGGATCGTCAGCAGGTTGGCGAGGCCGACCGCAAAGGCGACCGGCCACGCACCGCCCGCCCCGGAGAGGAGGTCCTGCGGGGTCATATCTCGAACCTCACCATCTGGCGCATGATCACCGCCCCGACCGTGAGGCTGCCCAGCCCGCCTGCCAGCATCATGCGGCCGAGCGGATCGGTGAACAGGGCGCGCAGGTAGGCCGGGCTGAACACCGACATCAGCCCGGCCATGACGAACGGCAGGGCGCCGATGATCAGGGCGCTGGCGGTCGCCTCCGAGGACATGGCGCGGATCTTGAGCCGCATCTGCTGGCGCCGGCGCAGGATCTGCTCAAGGTTCTCCAGGGTCTCGGCGAGGTTGCCGCCGGTCTCGCGCTGGACCGACAGGCTGATGACCAGGAAGTTGAACTCGGGCAGGCCGATGCGGCGGGCCGCGTTCCACATGGCCTCCTCCACCGGCACGCCCAGGCGCACCTGGTCGGCGACCTGGCGGAACTCCTCGCCGACGGGAGCCCCGATCTCACGGCCGACGACGCCCAGGGTCTCGGTCACCGGCAGACCGGCCCGCAGGCCGCGCACAATCAGCCCGATCGCCTCGGCGAACAGCTTGAGGAAGCGGCCGCGCCTTCGCGCCATCATGACCCCGACCGCGGCGTGCGGCAGGAACAGCGCGTTCGCCGCGGCGCCCAGCAGGATCAGGGGCGGCGAGGCGCCGAGCAGGGCCGAGGCCGCGCCCGAGACGAACATCACCGCCAGGGACGCGCCGGCGTAATGCGCAAGCGTCAGAGGCGCGCCGGTCGCCGCCAGGCGCCCCCGCAGCACCTCCGGGCGGGGCAGGAGACGGCGGATTGCGGCGTCAAGGCGAGATTCCCCCGCGCGCTTGATGGACGGTCCGGCCGCGGTCGCTGCCGGCCGCCCGGCGCCGCCTAGGGCGCGCGCCCGGCGCGCGAGCCGGCGACGGCCACCCAGCCCCGGGAGCAGGACGCCCAAGACGCCCAGCCCGGCCGCACGGCGAAGGACCGACAGCTGGGCCATCAGCCGATCGCCTCGAGGAGCATGCGGTCCAGGCCGAAGTACTCGGCGCGGCTCGTGAAATGCGGCCGCAGGCCGGCGGACTCGTAGCGACCCTTCAACCGGCCGTCGCTGCCCTCCCCCTCGAACCGGAAGGCGAACAGCTCCTGGGTAGTGATCACCTCGCCTTCCATGCCAACGACCTCGGTGATGCTGGTCACACGACGCATGCCGTCGCGCATGCGGCTGATCTGGACAATCAGCTGGACGGCGGCAGCGATTTGGGTGCGCACGGCGCGGGTCGGCAGGTTCACGCCCGACATGCCGACCATGTTCTCAAGGCGGGTCAGCGCCTCGCGCGGGCGGTTGGCGTGGAGCGTGCCCAGCGATCCGTCGTGGCCGGTGTTCATGGCCTGCAGCATGTCGAGGGCCTCGCCGCCGCGGATCTCGCCCAGGATGATCCGGTCGGGCCGCATGCGGAGCGCATTCTTGACGAGGTCGCGCATGTGCACTTCGCCGCGGCCTTCCAGGTTCGGGGGGCGGGTCTCCAGGCGCACCACGTGCGGCTGCTGCAGCTGAAGCTCGGCGGCGTCCTCGATCGTCACCACCCGTTCGTCGGCGGCGATCATCCGCGACAGGGCGTTGAGCAGGGTAGTCTTGCCCGATCCCGTGCCGCCGGAGACCAAGATGTTCAGCCGCGATCGGGAGGCGATCTTCAGGACGGTGGCCATCTCCGGAGAGATGTTCCCCTGGCGGGCCATGAGGTCGAGGTCGATCGCCCGCTTCGAGAACTTGCGGATCGAGATCGAAGCGCCGTCGATGGCCAGCGGCGGGATGATGATGTTGACGCGGCTGCCGTCGGGCAGGCGCGCGTCCACCAGCGGCGAGGACTCGTCCACGCGGCGGCCCACCTGGGTGACGATGCGGCTGGCCACGCTCATCACATGGGTGTTGTCGCGGAAGCGCACGCCGGTCAGCACCAGCTTGCCGCCGCGCTCGACGTAGACCTGTCGCGGGCCGTTCACCATGATGTCGGTGACAGCCTCGTCCGCCAGCAATGGCTCCAGCGGCCCAAGCCCCAGCATGTCGTTGAGCAGCAGGCTGACCAGGTCCTGCTGCTCGCGCTGGTTCAGCGGCAGCTTGAGCTCTTGGGCGATCTCGCCGACCAGCGGACCCAGCTGTCGGCCGAGCTCCTCGCGGTCCAGCCGCCCGGCCGCCTCGCTGTCGATCCGTGCGAGGACCAACGGCTGCACCAGGCGGGCCGCCTCCTCGATCTTGTTCTGGGCGGGCTCCGGCTCGGTGGCCACGGCCAGGTCCGGCTCCAGCAGCGCCGGCGGCGGCGCCTCTTCCCGCGCCCCGGGCAGCACCGTCAGCTGCGGCGGACCCGGCCGGCGTAGCGGTTCCGGACGCGGCGGCCCGGCTTCTGAGGTCAGCCCTCGACGCCCGAACATCAGCGGCCCCCCAGCAGTCGCTGCATCCAGCCGGCCTTCGGGGCCGCGGTCTCGCCGGTCGCGCCGGCCAACCGTCGCACCAGGCGCTGCAGCTCGCTTGCGGCCGGCCCGCCGCCGGCGGCGAGCAGCGGCTTGCCCTCCCCGGCCGCCGCGGCGGCGGCCTTGGCGTCGAACGGCACGGCGAAATCCAGCCTGCGCCCGAGATTGCGCTCGAACTCCGCGCGGTCGAGCTCGCCCGGAACGCCACTCAGGCGATTGCCGATCAGTAGGACTTCGCGGTCCTCCCGCTGGCTCCTGAGGAGTTGGCTCAGCCGCACGGCGTCGCGCAGTCCGGCCAGGCTGAGATCGGTGACCACGCCGACCACATCGGCGCGCGCCAGCGCGGCGCGGCCGCCGGCGTCCAGCCGCCGGGGAACATCGACCACGGCCGCCTCGGAGCCTTCCAGCAGGGTGTCGAGCAGCGCCGGCACGCCCTCCGCGCCGAGTTCCAGCGCCGCATCAAGCGGCTCGTCCGCCGCCAGCACCCGCAACCGCTCGCCGGCCTGCACGATCGCCGAACCGATCAGCATGGCGTCGATGCGCTCGGGGTTCGAGAGCAGCTCGCGCAAGCCGCGGCCGGGCTCGACGTCGAACGCTAGCGCCGCGGCGCCGAACTGCAGGTCGAGGTCGAGCAGGACAGTGCGGCGCTTCTGCTCGTGGGCCAGCCCCCAGGCCGCCGAGGTCGCGACGCTGGTGGCGCCCACCCCGCCGCGGGCGCCGATCAGGGCGATGACCCGTCCCGACTTCGGCTGCGGGGCTTCCGGCCGGTCC
>Ga0310811_10007974_pt1 | contig 13589 bp, 10 predicted proteins | sample YCmetagenome_FD_207642 | JGI IMG/M metagenome (GOLD analysis project Ga0310811, IMG submission 207642) | Soil microbial communities from experimental microcosm in Duke University, North Carolina, United States - YC | ecosystem: Engineered > Artificial ecosystem > Soil microcosm > Unclassified ... | reverse complement strand
GCGGCACTCGTGGCCCAGGCGGCCGACGCGGTCGAACGGGTGGCCGCAGCCGGCCTGCTGCCCGCGGGGCACGTGGTCGCCGAGTACGGCAGCCCGCACGGCGGCTCTTGGCTGAGCCTGCTGGCCGAGCGGGGACTGGCGCCGGCCAGCCTGGGCGAGAGCGTGGATGTGATCGTTGACTGCTTCGGCATGATGCACGCAGCGGACCAGCACGCCGCCCTCGCGGAACGCACCGCGCGAGTGCGGCCAGGTGGCGTGCTGCTCTTGCAGTACCACTCGCTGAACACGATCATCAACTCGGGGCAGTGGAACGCGCTGCGGCACGGGCACTATGCGTACTACTCGACCTCCGCGTTGACCGAGATGCTGGCCATGCACGGCTTCACCCCGCGGACGGCCTGGCAGTTCGACCTCTACGGCGGCACCGTCCTGCTGGCGGCGAGCCGAGACAGCGACAGTCGCCCCGTGGCTGACGGAACTGTGCCGGCGATCCTGGCCGAGGAGGCCCGCACCGGGGTGCGCGATCCAGAGACGATCCGCAGTCTCCAGCGTGACACGCACGCCCATGCCAAGAGGGTGCACGACTGGCTCGTCGAGCAGCGGTCCGCAGGACGCAGCGTCCTCGGATACGGTGCCGCATCGCGCGCGGTCGCCCTGCTGCTCCAAGCGCGGGTTGACCGCTCGCTGCTCCCGGCGATCGTGGATGCGTCGCCAGCCAAGCAAGGCCTGCGGATGCCGGGAGCCGACATCTCGATTGTCGGCACCGAGGAGCTGACCGCTCGACGCCCCGATGCTGTGCTGCTCTTCGTGCCCGACCTGTTGCCCGAAGTTCGGAAGGCCTTCCCCGAAGTCGAGGCCGCTGGCGCCAGGTGGGTGGACGTTGAGGCCCATGGTTCAGCTGGCCTCCAGTAGCACGCGCAGCCGGGCGAGGCATCGGCCCCGCGTGGGGCCGATGCTGCCCACGGGAAGCCCGAGCTGGTCAGATATCTCCGTGTACGGGACCGGCGGGTCAGCCATCAGCATCTCGAGGAGCCGCTGCCACCGGTCTGGCAGCAGCGACATCGCGTCACGAACGGTCTGATCTCGCTCCGCGGCCAGCAGTCGCTCGTCAACCTCAGCGCCCGACGCGTGCGCGTCCTCCATAGTGTCGGTGTCGTGGCCGAGCACTACCCTTTTCCGGGCTGCCAGGCTGCGGAGGCACTCGTTGCGTGCCGTCGCCGCCAGCCACGAACCCACTCGATCTGGGTACTGGATTCGGTCGATATGCTCGAGCAACCGCAGCCAAGTCGTCTGGGCCACGTCTGCGGCATCGCTCTCCACCAGCCTGTACTCGGCGGTGATGGACCAGATCAGCTTGGAGTACTGATCCACGAGACGTTCCCACGCCTTCTTGTCACCTCCGGCCGCGAGTCGCACCAGCAACGCGATACTCGCCGGCTCAGGATTTAGTTCCACTGCTTTCTCCCGCCCTACACGAGCCCCTGCCCCAGAAGGAGCGCAGGGATGGTTTCCACAGGTTCTGCAGGTCCAGGGCGAACAAATCGATTGAGGTCGAGCCGCGGCTCGCCTCGTGAAAGGTGCCTGATCGCCCGTTGACCTGCTGGGCCGGTTAGGTCAATTGCGGCTAGAAGCCTGCGCCGGACGCACCAGGCGTACTTGGCCGACCCGCGGGAAGGGCACCCCTTGTGGTGACCGGCGGGGGATCACTATCGAGGCGCATCAAATCCGCAATTACTACCCGCGGGACATAGACCCGCTGGCAGACTCTCGCCTGAGCGACCAGTTGACCAGTGCGACCGTTTTTGGCAATAACAAATTCCGACACACCACACCCCACCCTCGATGTGTCACGGCAGGCTTACGCCTGGAACATTGCTCGATATTCGGCGTGATTTACACGCGTTGTTTCTCTCCCCTGTGCGACGCACGGGCGGCCACACCGGTTTACCTGGCCACATCATCATCTCGACGGATGCGATCCGCGCCGCTTGATCAAGGGGCATACGGTCCAGCTAGTGCTTTTATGGGATTTAGCACTATTCTGTTCGTCGGCAACACCGAAAGCATTATTCGCCAAATCACGATCGAGCAGAATAAAACAAATTTGCTCAACAAGAGTCGGTCCATGTTTCCAATTAGCCTCGCAATAGCACACGTGACGCATGCCGCCAGAGCCCAAGGAGAGGAACCTGAGAACTAAATTGAAAGTTGAATTTTAATCCTAATTTACGACAAACATGCCGGAGTTTGTCATAAGTCAGTCGTCCGCAGCTCCCGCTAGCCGTTCCTGCTCGCGCACTGAGTCGGCGAACCGCCGCGCGGCGGTCCGCAGTTCCAGTTCCGGGTCCAGACCGGCCTCGCGTGCGCGAGCGACCAGGGCCATGAGCGCGTCGCCCAGGGACTCCGCGTCGGCAACGGGGGCCGTAGCGGTGTGATCGACTGGGATGGCGATCCCGGCCCGCTGCGCACGCCGCTGGAGCTGCGCGGCTAGCGACAGCGCGGGCTGGCCGAACGGAACCCCGTCGAGCACCGACGGCACGCTCGCACCAGAGGGATCGGCCGCGTCGGCCTTGGCCGCCCGCTCTGCCTTCTTGATCGCTTCCCAGTTGGCGTTCACGTCCGCCGCCGACGACACAGAGACGTCCGCGAACACATGCGGGTGGCGCCGGATCAGTTTCGCGGCGAGCGTGTCGGCGACGTCGTCGATCGTGAAGCCGCCGTCAGCGGAGGCCCGCTCACTGGCGATCCGGGCGTGGAAGAACGCCTGGAACATGACGTCGCCGATCTCTTCGCGCAGCGCCGCCAGGTCGCCAACCTCAATCGTCTCCGCCGCCTCGTAGGCCTCTTCCAGCAGGTACGGCAGGAGCGATTCGTGCGTTTGCTCACGGTCCCACGGGCAGGAAACCCGCAGCCGGTCCATGATCGACACCAGGTCGAGGAGGTGTGCGCCCGGCAGGTCGGGCGCCCCGTCAAGCACCTGGTACGGCACGGACAGCCCGGCGAGCAATGCGGGGTCGACGGCAGCACCCTGCGGCGCGAGCCACACGACGGTACCGTCGGCGGACGAAAGGAACTCCGCAAGCTCGGCGGCGGGCACGTCAACTACCGATGGCACCACGCCGGCCGCCGTCAGCACGGGGATGAGCGGGTGCTCGCTAGAGTCAGCGAGTACCCGGGACGCCGCCCGCAGTGCGGACCAGGCACGCCAAGTGAGCAGCCCGGGAGTGACCCGCGGGCTGCTCAGCAGGATCGTCAGCACGCCGCTGCGGTGAGGCCCTCAGTGCTGGCGGGCGACGGCTTGCCCGCCGGCCCGGACAGCGTGTTCTCCGCCGGCACCACGCCGAACGACGCCGACGCGTAGTCAATCCGGCCGAACTGCGGGCTGACCCTGATGTTCAGCGGCTCTGCCCCCGTGCACTGCGCCTTGTTGATCTTGTCCTGCTCCGCCTGGGTGGTCGGCGCAGCGCCGCCGTTCACCTGCTTCGAAAAGGCCATGTCCTGGGCGTACCAGCGGCCGAACTCCGGGAACAGCTGCGGCGGCACGCCGTTCGCGACGAGCAGCACCGTCGAGTTGGGGGCGCCGTCCTGCTGCGCCACCGCGTTCAGCGAAGTCAGGGCCGCCTGCCCGTCTGCCTGGGAGACGGAGATGCCCTTGTCGGCGGCCAAGTGGTCCATCACGGAGAACCTGATCAACCAGGAGAGCACCGTCGTCGGCTGCTGGGCCTTCACCGCTCCGGGCGCCGTCGATGGGATGGTGCTGCCATAGTGCTTGACGGCAGCCTGCAGGTTGGACACCTGGCTGTCGACCGAGGAGACGGTGATCCGCTGGTTGCCGACGATCGCTGCGGAACCCGCCTGCACCGGGGAGCAAGCGGCGAGCACCGCGCACGCGCCAAGGCCAGCGGCACCGAGCGCCGCCGCACGGCGGCCCTTCTTACCGAAGGTGAAGCGAGACACAGACGATCGATCCCTTCCAGCACGACAGTTATCTCCCGGGGGGACGACCCCCCGTACCCCCCGATGTCCGTTGTGGGCGGGCCTGATCGCACAAATCGCGATCGTATCAGGCCCGCCCGCAACGGACGGCAGAGGGCAATCCTAGGTCTCGGACAGTACCGAACGGATCACCTCTGCGCACCAAGCGAGTAGCTCGGTGTCGCGCAGCGGTTCGCCGCCGAAGCCCCCACTGGAGGCCCCGGACTTCGGGACTGGTACCAGCATCGTACGCACCGCCGGCTTGAGCAGCGTCTTCGGGTATAGCCGCTGAACTCGCACCGTACGCGAATCAGGCAGGACAACCGGGGCAAACCGCACGTGCGATCCCTGCAGTGTGATGTCCGTCAGCCCGGCGCGACGCGCCGCGAACCGCAGTCGCGCCACGTCAAGCAGCGTAACCACCGGCATGGGCAGCTCACCGTACCGGTCGCGCAGCTCGTCGCGCACGGCAACAACGTCGTCCTCGGAGTCGATCGACGCGATCGACGTGTAGGCGGCCAGCCGCAGCCGCTCCCCAGGGATGTAGTCGTGCGGGATGTGCGCGTTGACCGGCAGCTCGACCCGGACTTCGGGCCGTTCGGCGGGCGCGTCGTCCTTCAGCTCGCGCACCGCCTCGCCGATCATCCGCACGTACAGGTCGAACCCGACCCCGGCGATATGCCCGGACTGCTCGCCCCCGAGCAGGTTCCCCGCGCCCCGGATCTCCAGGTCCTTCAGCGCGACGTACATACCCGCGCCGATCTCCGTGTGCTGCGCCACTGTCGCCAGCCGCTCGTGCGCGGTCTCAGTCAGCGGCTTGTCCGTCGGGTAGAGGAAGTACGCGTACGCCCGCTCCCGCCCGCGCCCAACCCGGCCGCGCAACTGGTGCAGCTGGGACAGCCCCTGCGCGTCCGCCCGGTCCACGATCAGCGTGTTCGCGTTCGGGATGTCAAGCCCGGATTCCACGATCGTGGTCGCGACGAGGACGTCGAACTCCCGCTCCCAGAAGCCGATCATGATCCGCTCGAGCTCGTGCTCGTTCATCTGCCCGTGCGCGACCTGGATCCGCGCCTCGGGCACAAGCTCACCGAGCCTAGAGGCGACCTTGCGGATCGACTGGACCCGGTTGTGCACGAAGAAGACCTGCCCGTCGCGCAGCAGCTCGCGCCGGATGGCCGCAGCGATCTGCTTCTCGTCGTACGCGCCGACGAACGTCAGCACCGGGTGCCGCTCCTCCGGCGGCGTCAGGATCGTGGACATCTCGCGGATCCCCGCGACGCCCATCTCCAGCGTGCGCGGGATCGGCGTGGCGGACATCGCGAGCACGTCCACCTCGGTGCGCAGCCGCTTGAGGTACTCCTTGTGCTCGACGCCGAACCGCTGCTCCTCGTCGATGATCACGAGGCCCAGCTGGCGGAACCGGGTCTCCGGCGACAGCAGCCGGTGCGTACCGATCACTAGGTCTACGGTGCCGTCGGCGATTCCCCGCTGCGTCTCGGCCACCTCGGCGGCGGTCTGGAACCGGGACATCGGCTTCACCGACACCGGGAATGCCGAGTACCGCTCGGAGAACGTGTTGAAGTGCTGCTGGGCGAGGATCGTCGTTGGCACGAGCACCGCGACCTGCTTGCCGTCCTGCACGGCCTTGAACGCGGCCCGCACGGCGATCTCGGTCTTGCCGTAGCCGACGTCGCCGCAGATCAGCCGGTCCATCGGCACCGGCTTCTCCATGTCGCGCTTGACGTCGTCGACGGCGGAGAGCTGGTCTGGCGTCTCCACATAGGGGAAGGCGTCCTCAAGCTCCCGCTGCCACGGGGTGTCCTGACCGAACGCATGCCCGGGCGAGGCCATCCGCGCCGAGTACAGCCGGATCAGCTCGGCGGCGATCTCCCGCACGGCCTTGCGCGCGCGGCCCTTGGTCTTGGCCCAGTCCGCCCCGCCGAGCCGGTGCAGCGCCGGCGCCTCGCCGCCGACGTACCTGGTGACTTCGTCCAGCTGGTCCGTCGGCACGTACAGCCGGTCCGGCGGGTGCCCCCGCTTCGCGGGCGCGTACTCCACCACCAGGTAGTCGCGGGTCATGCCCGCCGTCGTCCGTGACGTCATCTCGACGAAGCGGCCGACGCCGTGCTGCTCGTGCACTACGTAGTCGCCCGGCTTGAGCTGCAGCGGGTCGACCCCGCCGCGCCGCCGCGCGGACGGCATCCGCCGCTCGTCCCGCGAGCCCGGCCGCGACGTGCCGCGCGCGGCGAAGTCCGCCTCGGTGAGCACCGCGAGCCGCACGGCCGGCCAGGAGAACCCCTGGCGCAGCTCCGCGGTCGCCACATAAGGCACGCCGACTTCGGGCGCCACGTCCAGGTCGCCGACCCGCGCGCCGAACCCTTCGCCGCGCAGCACCTCGGCCAGCCGCTTGGCGGGCCCGTGACCTTCGGTCACGAGCACGACCCGCCAGCCCTCGGCGAGCCACTGGCGCACGTCCTCGATCATGCGGCTTGTCTCGCCCCGATAGGCGGTCGCGGGTGAGGCGTGAATAGTGATCCCGAACGAGTTCTGGCTGCTGTCCCCCGCCAGCGACTCCGTCGACCCGGCCGGCTCGGCGCCGTCCTCCGCGTCGTCCGTGACACCGAACGGCGCGAGCGTCCACCAGGCGATCCCGAGCTCGGTCGCCGCCTCGCGGATCTTCTCGATCGGCTGGAACGCCGACCCGCCGAGGTCGACCGGGGCTTCACCCCCGGAGGCGGCGCTTGCCCAGGACGCCTCAAGGAACTCCTGGCTGGTCGCGACGAGCTCGATGGCCCGGGTCCTGATCCGCTCGGGGTCGCAGGCGAGCACCACCGCGCTGACCGGCAGGTAGTCGAGCAGCAGGTCCATCCGGTCGGCGAGGACCGAGGAGAACGCCTCCATGCCTTCGACGGTGATCCCGTCGGCGATCTTGCCGAGGATCTCCGACACGCCTGGGTGCTTGGCCGCGAGTTCCTTGGCGCGGGCGCGGACCGACGGGGTAAGCAGGAGTTCGCGGCAGGGCGGGGCCCACAGGCCGTGCTCCGCCTGGCCGGCCGAGCGCTGGTCCGCGACCTTGAATACGCGGATCTCGTCGACGGTGTCGCCGAAGAACTCCACCCGCAGCGGGTGCTCCTCGGTCGGCGGGAACACGTCGAGCAGCCCCCCGCGCACGGCGAGTTCGCCGCGCTTGGCGACCATCTCGACGCGCGAGTAGCCGATGTCGACGAGCCGTGCGATCACGTCCTCGAGGTCAGCCTCATCGCCGGCGGCGAGCCGGACGGGCACGAGGTCGCCGAGCCCAGAAACGATTGGCTGCAGCACGGCCCTGATCGGGGCGACGACCACCTTGAGCGGTCCCCCCAGGGCGTCTTCTGCGGAGGCAGGGTGGGCGAGCCGGCGCAGCACGGCGATCCGCTGCCCGACGGTGTCAGAGCGGGGCGAGAGCCGCTCGTGGGGCAGGGTCTCCCATCCGGGGAACGCGGCAACCGTGTGCGGCGGCACGAACGCGCGCAGCGCCGCGGTCAGGTCCTCTGCCTCCCGCGCGGTCGCGGTGACCGCGAGCACGAAACGGCCGGAACCGCCCGCGGTCCCGGCCGCGAGAGCGGCCGCGACCAGCGGGCGCAGTGCCTGGGGCGCGACAAGGTCGCGCTCGCGAGCCTCGGGCGTGCCGGGCTGGGTGTCTAGTGCGATACGGAGCTGGGGATCTTCGGCTACGGCGGCGAGTAGTCCGGCGAGGCTCATGCTGTCCCAATGTCGAGGTGGTCAGGCGGTACGGGCGTCCGCGGGACATCCGTCCGCGCGCACGCGGACAGGCCCAGATGACAGGAACCCCGTACCAACCCGAGTCGATGCTGAAGCGTTCGACTCCACCAATCAGTTTACGACCACGGGACGACCTTTAGCTGGCGACCTTGGTCCGCCTGAGCATCTCGTCGACTTCCCCGGCGGCCATCAGTTCCTTGATCCTGCGCAGCCGGACGTAGCGCGACCCGGTGAAGTCCTCGTGGGTCAGCCCGTACTTGGTGTAACTGGCCAGCAGCTCGCCGATCCCGTCGCGGACTGTCCACCGCAGCTTCAGCTCGGGGAACGTGTCGTTGAGCTTGCTGAAGTCGACCTTGTAGTTGCGCAGGTCGGGGCCGGCGTTGGCCGCGAAGGTCACCAGCGACCCGGACACGGTGTCACGGACCTGCTCGGCGATGTCCCTGATCTGCACGTTGTCTTCGGCGCGGCCCACGTTGAAGGCCTCGTTGTGCACGCGCTCGCGGGGTGCCTCGAGCACGGCAAGGAACGTACGGCTGATGTCCTCGATGTGCACGAGCGGCCGCCACGGGGTGCCGTCGCTCTCCAGCCGCACCTGGCCGGTCGTGAACGCCACGGCGGTGAGGTTGTTCACCACGATGTCCAGGCGCAGCCGCGTGGAGGCACCGTAGGCGGTCGCGTTCCGCAGGTAGGTGGGGCTGAAGTTGTCGTCCGCGAGCAGCGTGAGCTGTCGTTCTGCTTGGACTTTGCTCTCCCCGTACGGGGTCACGGGGAAGAGGTCCGCGTCCTCGGCGACCGCGGTCGAGCCGGCCGCGCCGTACAGGCTGCAGGAGGACGAGAACAGGAACCTGGGCACCCCCGCCTCCTTGGCCATGCGGGCCAGGTTCAGGGTGCCGTCCAGGTTCACCGAGTACGTCGCGGCGGGGTTCAGGTCGCCCAGCGGGTCGTTGGAGAGCGCGGCCAGGCACAGCACCGCGTCGTAGCCCGTCAACTGGGCCGGGGTGACATCCCGCATGTCGACGCGGCCTGGCGATTTGGCCCCTTCCTGGGCCGGGCCCAGGTCACAGCCCGTGTAGAGCCCAAGGTCGAGGCCATGGACCTCGTGCCCGGCGCGCTGAAGGAAGGGGACGAGGACGGCACCGATGTAGCCGCCATCTCCAGCAACGAGAACCCGCACATGCACTCCTTGGTCCGCCAGCCAGTGCAACCAGCCGGCCCTAACTGGTTGTCCTGCAGTAGACCCGCGAATCAGCGCCGTGATACACGTGCCGTCGGCCACGCCTCGCCTTTGTAACAACGAGTAGTCAACAATTCCCAGAAATGACACTCTTCCGGTGGACGGCGCACCTGCTCATGGGCAAAGCTGTGACCGGGCACACGGGATCCTAGGGTGGGAGGCACACCGTGAGCATCGGCACGGGGCCCGGTACCGCTGAACCGGACCCGGCCCCAGAGAAGCCGCGGCGAGCGAGCACGAAGTGGAAGCTCACTCTCTTCGGCCTCATCGGGGTTTACGTTCTGCTCGCCGCCTATGGCCTCGTCGCCAACGCCGGCGGGATCAAGGGGACTTTCGCCGCGGCCTCGACCTCGGCTAAGGCACCGTCGCCGACGCCCGGCACGACGCTATCGTCGGCGTCGCCGTCGGCGTCCAGGGCAAAGCCAACGCGTCCCGCCGCCGTGCCGCGCACCAGCAGCGCGGCGGCGCATTCGCTCGGGGTGTCGTCGATCACCGCGTTCGGCCCGGAAGGGCCCGCGGACGGCGATAATCCCCGCATCGCGTCCCGGCTCCTGACACTGGGCGCGGATCAGCCGTGGTACAGCCAGTGGTACACGACGCCGTCGTTCGGCGGCCTGCGTACGGGCACAGGTCTCCTGCTTGACCTAGGCACGGCTGCGACCGTGACCGACGTCCGGCTGACCCTCGGCAGCAAACAGGGTGCGGATGTCCAGGTGTACGTGGGAAGCACTCCTTCCCTTGACCTGCCGGCCGTGGCGAGCGCGTGGGGCACAGGCGGCACCGTCCGGCTGACGGCCGCTACCGCGGCCGAGGGCCGGTACGTGCTCATCTGGTTCACCCGCCTGCCGCCCGACGGCCGTGGTCACTACCAGGTCAGCGTCTACAACGTCGCGGTCGACGGGGTGAGCCGCTAGCGGATCTGGCGGGCAGGGACGCCGGCGTAGACGGCGCCTGGCTTGCAGTCCTTGGTGACCACCGCGCCCGCACCGACGATGGTGCCCTCGCCGATGGTCACGCCCGGCATGATCGTGGCGCGGGCGCCCAGCCAGCAGCGGTCGCCGATGCTGACCTGGCTGGGGGCGGGCATCCGGGCCGCCTGGCCGTCCTCGTCCAGCTCGTGGACCGACGTAATGATCATCACCTGCGGGCCAAGGAAGACGTTGCGGCCGATGTCAACGCGGCCGGCTCCCTCGAACCAGCAGCCCACGTTCACAAAGGAGCCGTCACCGATGCTGACCCGCTTCGTTTCGAAGCCGCACTGCTTAAGGCCCGTGACCTGTGCGCCGATCTCGACCCCGGCCAGCCGGAGCAGCCAGCGCCGTACAGTGAGCGGCAGCAGGAACGAGGTTGCCGGGGACACCCGGGCCATCCAGCGCACCACGTCACCGGCGTGAAACGCACTCGCCTTGAGCGCGCCAGGGCCATGCTGCGTCAATTCCGTTTCGGTCAACGGTCGCATGCCAGGCGTTGCCATTAATCCCCCCAGGCCCGGAGCAAAAAAGTGGTCCGCCAACACTCAGCTGCACCATAGCGTCACCAAGTGCAGCTATGTGGCAAATTGTCAGATTCGTCTGCACTATATCTGCATTTTCGATGAAGTTTCGGGCATGGTTAACCACGGAACCGACATTCCCGTGCGCGAAAACCAATACAGTAGGTAGTTCAACAACTACTATGTGACACATGACGACTGCCGAACGGGGCTCACCCGGCAGCCATCGGGCGGCGAGCCGCTTTTTCGCCGCGCCGGTGCGGGAATATGTACTGCAGTGCCCAGGGAAGCCAGTGAACGTGCTCCAAGCCGGCTGCCTGGCCCCGCTCCGCGAGCTTGGCATCGGCGAGCTCGCCGAGGGCGGGTTCGAGATCTCAGTCACCGCCGTCGACGCCGACCAGCCGCTGGCGAGGCGCGTGCTACAAGACACCCAGAGCGCCTACGACGACGTGATCACCGGAGACCTGCGCACGGTCCCCATCCCGCAGCGCGCCTACGACATGGTCTACTGCGCGCTGTTCCTTGAACGGGTGCAGCATGTTGAGCTTGTCCTCGACCGGCTGACAAACGCGCTCAAGCCGGGCGGGCTGCTGCTCGTCAGGACCGGTGACCGGTACAGCGCGGCGGCCCTGCTTGACCGGCTGCTACCCGGCATGGTCCGCAAGGCCGTCTGGGCTCGGTTCCGGCCCGGCATCCCGGGCCCGTTCCGCCCGGTCTATGAGAAGACGGTCAGTGACGAGGGCATCGCGTCCTATGCGCTCATGCGCGGCCTGGTGATCACGGCCCGCACCAGCGAACTGACGCTCCCCGATGAGCCGGCCGGGCTCGCGTCGTCCGTCCGCATAACCCGCGCGGCCATCTCCCGGCTAAGCGGCCGCCGCTTCAACGACACTCACGACGAACTCCTCTACGTGATCCGCAAGCCCTTGGACCGCTTCGCCCGCGTCGTGTAGGCGCATACGAATTACTAAGGTCCTGACCTTTCCTCAGTGTTTGCCGCAACTTTGGGACTCGCTCGTATCTTTAGCGACCGCCGCCCGTCCCATGCGATGAGGGTGCGACTACACACTGCCCCAATCGGCCTGACTGCATTCGACGGTTAAGGCCGGAGGCGGCATCAGGAGGGCTCGTGAGCAACGAAACGGCTCGGAACGAGACAGATGACCACCGGGCACCGGAGGGCGTTAAGTACTACAAGAAGGATTTCTGGGCCGAGGAAAACCTGAAATACGCGAAGCCGCACTTCAGGATGCGAAAGGTCGCACGCGTGGTCAGCGAGCAGGCCCGCGGCCGGCAGTGCAGCCTCCTCGACGTCGGTTGCGGCCCCGGCGCACTCGGCAGCCTCATGCCATCGAACGTTAAGTATCACGGCATCGACATATCGATCCCAGAGCCAGCGCAGAACCTTCTTGAGGTCGACATCCTGGAGGACCCGATCGGTTTCCGGGGGATGAAGTTCGACCTTGTCGTAGCGCAAGGCCTGTTCGAGTACCTGGGCGAGCATCAGTCGCAGAAGTTCGCCGAAATCACGGAAGTCCTAAAGGACAACGGCAAGTTCATCGTCACGTATATGAACTTTGACCACAGGCGGCAGGAAATTTACTGGCCGTACAGCAACGTTCAGCCGGCTGCCGACTTCCGCCGGGACCTCGGACGCTATTTCAAGATCGAGCGGTGGTTCGCTGGCGCCCACAACTGGAACCACACCGTGCCCCGGCGCAGGCTGCTGATGCTGGCCCAAGACCGGCTCAACGTCTACGTTCCCCTCGTCAGCCCCCGGTTGGCGGTCGACTTCTGCTACATCTGCTCCCCGCTGCGCTAGCCAACCCGCACGGGATCGATGATGCGATAACCGGCAATATGTACCGTAAGAACGCAGAAACCCACTCAATAATCTCCACTACATGACAGGATGCGGCCACATCGCGCTGTATCTCGCTAAAACGATCACTTTCCGTAGGCGAGTGGCGTTGAGTTGCCAATCACTGTCATGCATATGAGGAGGTCAGATGGGCATTCGCGACACCATGCGGATGGCGGCCGAACCGTATCTCATCGGAGGAGAGGAGATCCAGGCGCTCTTCGGCGCGCAAACCGCGCGTCCAGGCGTCTTGATCGTGTCCAACGGCCTGCCCCCTATCGGCGCGGCGGCCGCAGCGGGCGCGATGGGCACCGGCTCAGGGCTCGCTGAGCACATGGTCATCGGCGCTGTGGTCGGCGGCCTGGCGGGAATGGTCGTCGGGGTGATCATGCAGCGGGCCGGAGGTAACCGCCACCTGCTCTTCGTGGTGACATCCAGCCGGATCCTGGTACTGCAGGCCACTCCCGCCTACAAGCGAGTGATCGGCATGGTCACGGCGCTGCCGCGGACCACTCGGCTGGGCCCGCCATCAGGACTCTGGTACACGTTCCCGCTAGATGACACGAAAGTGCGCGTGCACTGGAGGCAGTTCAAAGAAATCAGGGAAGCCGACCGGCTGCTGCCCAGTGCGATTCCTGCTAACTAACGCCGTAACCATGTGACCAGCCCGACTGGTCACATGCACGAAAGTCCCGGCGGGCTATCATCAGCGGTGCGAATTGACGAGGGCGCCGAGGGGGCTACACGTGACGGATCAATTGCCTGCGGAGCTGGCCAGCTGGCCTGCCTGGACTCCGGATGAAGCGCAACTCGGCGAGCTTGAGCTGATCACTTCCGGCGCGTACGCGCCGCTCACGGGGTATCTCGGTACCGCCGACCTCGCGTCGGTCGGCGAGCGCGGTGAGCTGGCCGACGGCGCCCCGTGGCCGGTGCCCGTCACGCTCACCACGCCGACCACGGCCGTCCCCGCGGATACCAGCCGGCTGGTGCTACAGGATCCGGAAGGGTCGCCGCTGGCTGTCGTTACGATCACCGAGCGGGTGCCCGTCGGTGACGGCACCGCGGTCCGGCTCGCCGGGCTCGTCACCGCGCTGCGGCCGGCGGAGCACGGACCGTTTCGCGCACTGCGCAGGGTGCCTGCCGATGTCCGCGCCGAGCTTGGCGGTGGACCCGTACTCGCGCTCGCCACTAGGCGGCCCCTCGGTCAGCGGCAGATCGGCCAGCTGCGGCACCTCGCCGGCCAGCTGCGGGCGCGCATCCTGCTG
>Ga0310811_10007973_pt1 | contig 13589 bp, 8 predicted proteins | sample YCmetagenome_FD_207642 | JGI IMG/M metagenome (GOLD analysis project Ga0310811, IMG submission 207642) | Soil microbial communities from experimental microcosm in Duke University, North Carolina, United States - YC | ecosystem: Engineered > Artificial ecosystem > Soil microcosm > Unclassified ... | reverse complement strand
GCATACCATTCCGTATTTTCACTGGTTAACCCGATAAAGCGCAGTCATTCAGCTTCCGGGAGAAATTGGTTTTCTGCTGTGTGCTCAGTGTTTGGAATAATTCTTAAAAAAGGAATAGTATTCAAATTACTATCTTTAATAGAGAATAAGTTAAGCGGACTGCGCATGAGAGATGCGGTATCAAGGGAGGCGCCGTGCAGAAGATTGGTAGTTTCACTAGGGGCATGATAGCGACGTCGGTATTGCTCGCTGCACAGGTGACATTGATTCCGACGATGAGTAGGGCACAATCGTCCTCGTCTGAACGGGGATACCCGGTGACCTACAAAACTATTCAAGTAAGCGGACTTAGTATCTTCTATCGGGAAGCAGGAGACCCAACCGCTCCAACGGTGCTGTTGCTCCATGGGTTCCCCTCGTCCTCTCGCATGTACGACCGATTGATGGTAAGGTTAGCGCCTCACTACCATCTGATTGCGCCCGACTATCCGGGTTTTGGTCACAGCGCTGTACCCGACGCGACGAGCTTTGACTATACGTTTGATCACATAGCGGACGTGGTCGACCAGTTTGCCCTTACTCTTGGATTGCATCACTACGCACTATTTATGCAGGATTATGGTGGCCCCATAGGATTCAGACTGGCATTGCGTCATCCGGAGCGCGTGACAGCGCTCATCGTGCAGAATGCAGTGGCCCATGAAGACGGGCTCGGCCCGTTGTGGGCGACACGCAAAGCCTACTGGCAAGATCGTGAAAAGTACGAGTCCGATCTTCGAAAGAATTTCCTGTCTTTCGCTACAACGAAGAGCCGCCATACCGGAAGGGATCCCTCGGTGTGGCTGTACGATCCTGACCTCTGGACGGACGAGTTCGCTTTCCTCAATCAGCCGGGGCAGAGCCAGATACAACTGCATCTCTTCTACGACTACCGGACCAACGTTGCGTCGTATCCGAAGTGGCAAGAGTGGCTTCGAAAGGTACAACCGCGTCTGCTCGTCTTGTGGGGGAAATTTGATCCCTCATTCCAGGTTGCCGAAGTAGAGGCCTATCGCCGGGATGTTCCTTCAGCACAGGTGGAGATTCTGGACGCAGGACATTTTGCTCTCGACACGAAGCTGAATGAGATTGCCATGCGAGTGGATGAATTTCTGACGATAGGAACAAAATCCATCAATGAGCGGGGCGCTATGTTGAAACACGGGACCCTAACGTCGAAGTAGGTGCTGACAGAGATCTCGATATCTGCCAATTAGACCGTGACAGAACGGGATTTAAAGCATCACCTTGAATGGAAGGCTATGGGCAAACCAGCCGGTATTGAAAATTGGGATGACTTCCGATACTTCCTCGCTGTTGTCCGTGCGGGAACGCTTTCCGGGGCAGCGAACAAACTGCGGACCGATCACGCCACCGTGGCCCGCCACGTTCGTTCGCTCGAAGAGGCCATTCACCAGCAGTTGTTCCTCCGTAGCCATCGAGGTTACGAACTGACGGCGGCGGGCGAGCTTCTTCGGGGGGCCGCCGAGGCACTTGAGAGCACACTCGTTACGGCGACAGCCGCCACCGACAACGGGGCCAATGGGATCAATGGAACCGTACGAGTAGCTGCGCCCGATGGATTTGGCTCACTGTATCTTGCTCCCCGACTTGCGGAACTGACGAGGTGCCATCCGCGAATCGAGATCGAGTTGCTTGCCATGGCACGGATGTTCAGCCTGTCGGAGAGGGAGGCGGACATCGCGATTGCGCTGTCTCGTCCGGATCACGTAAGAGTCACGTCCCGGAAGCTCGTCGACTATCGATCGTTCCTTTACGCTTCGCGCTCCTATCTTCAGCAATCGAGCCCCATTCTGGAGCAGCAGGATCTCAAGGGACACCATTTCATCAGTTACGTCGAGGAACTCGTGTTTACGCCCCAACTCAACTACCTGAGCATTCTTGGTGGTGAGATTGAGGCGCGAATTCGCAGCACTAATTTGCTTGCCCAGGTTCAAGCGACATTGTCCGGTAGTGGCCTGTGCATCCTTCCCGCTTTCATAGGTAGTCTGTATGCCGATCTGGTTCCCGTTCTGGCGGATGAAATCTCTATCACCCATACACTTCACATACACGTCCACGAAGACCACAGGCATACTCCTCACGTGAGAGAAGTTGGGAATTTCATTGCGGCTCACGTCGCCAAGGACAAACATATCTTTACGGCTTCCGGCTCTCATTGATAACTCCTCCATTGGCAGGCCCCTCAATATCGCGGTAACTGGCTAATGTCCCAACCTCCGCCAACAGCCTTGATGAGAAGCACACTCGCCTCCATCCGCCTGCGCGTTATACCGATATCATTGAGCTCGTTCGCAAGTGCGGTAGTTTGCGCGGTGATTACCTCAAGGTAGTTATCGACGCCGCCCTCATATCTTTTTGTAAAGAGCTGAAGCGAGTCTTCAGCGGAGGCCGTGGCATGCGTTTGCTGTTGCGATTCCGTCTCGAGGATACGAAGAGCAGCGAGATTGTCTTCCACCTCCTGAAAGGCGGCCAGAGCAGTTTGACGATAGATTGCGACCGTACCGTCATAACCTGCAATGGCAGCTTCGGATCCTGCGCGCCGCCGTCCTCCATCGAGAATAGACTCTGAGATCTGCGGTCCGGCGGCCCAAAACCGTGAAGGCCAATTGAACCAATCGACAATGGATGTTCCCTGAAAGCCGCCGGTTGCGCCGATCACGAGGGATGGGAAATAGGCTGCTTTCGCGATCCCGATCTGTTCATTGGCCTCGACCGCTCGCCTCTCTGCCGCGGCAATATCGGGTCTCCGCTCAAGGAGGGCGCTCGGAACTCCCACCGGTATGGTTGGAATCTTGAGCGGAGAGTGAATGTTCGGTGTGACTCGGAAGGATGCAGGAGCTTTACCGATCAAGATTGCGATTGCATGCTCATTTTGGGTCCTCACCAAACCAATGTCAGTGAGCTGTACCTTCGCAGCATCGAGCTGCGTCTGCGCCTGTGCAACATCGGATCGAGGCGTTGCACCTTCCTGAAAACGGGACTGGATAAGCTGAAGTGCGCGCGAATACGCAACCACGGTATCCAGGAGGAGCTTTCCTTGGAGATCAGCGATTCTCAAGTCGAAATAGTCACGTGCCAGTTCTGCATGAAGACTGAGCCTGGCAGTCTCTAGATCAGCAGCCGTCGCTTGAGATTCTTCCTGGGCTGCGTGAACGGAGTGACGGATCTTTCCCCAGAGGTCTACTTCGTAGGAAAAGTCCACCGGCAGAGTGAAATCTCCCGTTCCGTTATTGGCAAATGCGCGGTTGAAGTAAGGTCCGTTTTCCGAGAGCCTCACATTCTGCAGGCTGGGAGAGACGCCAATGGATGGGAACTGTGCGGAATGGTTCAGGCGGATCTCTGCACGCGATTGCCTGAGGCGCGCTTCCGCCACTTTAAGGTCCTGATTCGAAGTGGTCAATTCTTCTTCGAGAGCGTTGAGTTGAGTATCACCAAAGATTTCCCACCATTTGCCTCGGAGTGTCTGATCGGATGGACTAGACTCTTTCCACCCGTCGGACTCCTTGAAAGATTGAGGAGGTTCTTCCTTGAATGCAGTCGCCATCGGCACAGATGGTTTGACATACTTCGGTCCTACCATACAGCCCGAGAGCAGTACAGACCCGAGTAGTCCTGTGAGGGAGAGAATGTTGGCGTACTTCATTTGGCTTGCCCTCCATCCGCGGGTGCAGACACGCGAACCGGAGTTCCGGTTATAAGCGAATCCGAAGGATTCATAATGATCTCATCGTGGGCTTGCACTCCCGAATTCACCTCGACCATAGAACCGTAGTCGCGCCCAATCCGAACCGGGACGAGTTCTGCTTGTCCATGCCGAACCACCGCGACCTGGAGTCCTTCTGATCGGAAGAGCAGAACATTGGCGGGAAGCGTCATGGAGTTTGTCGAGGAAGCCCCCTGTAGGACCGGGAAGTGAACCATGACGTAGGATCCAGTTTTGATGCGATCCTGCGCGTTGCTAATGTCCACTTCAATACGGAGGGTTCTCGTTGCCAGATCGATCGAGTCGGAGTTACGTACGATCGTTCCCACAAATTTTTCTCCGGGATACTCGTCAAGAGTTAAATTGACTTTGGCTCTATTCTGCGCAACGTTAGCGTCAGCCTCCGGAACTGAGACATATACCCTGAGCCGGTCGACTGCAGCCAAATGAAAAAGCTCTTTTGGGCCTGTGTTGGCTCCTGCGTCGATTAGGGCGCCAATGTCCGTGCTGCGGCTGGTGATCACTCCGGAGAACGGCGCGTAGATCTTTTCAAACGACTGTAACTGTTCCAAGCGATGTACGTTGGCCGCCGTCGAATCGACCGTGGCCTTTCTTGCGGAGAGGTCGCTGACCGCTTGATCGGTCTCCTGCTTGGAGACGGCGTCCGTTTGCAGAAGTTTCTGCCAGCGTTTCGCTGTAATCTCAGCCAGTTGCTCATTGGCTTCCGCGTTCTTGAGATCTGCGCGGGCCTGTTCCAGCTGCCGATCGACCTCTGGTGTATCAATCTCCGCGAGGAGCTGCCCTTGCCGGACATGAGCTCCGATGTCCACATGCCAGCGCTTCAAGTATCCATTGGTGCGGGCATAGATCGGAGTGTCGTTAAAGGCCTGCGTGTTGCCTGGCAGGACAATCTCCGACCGGTTCTGGTTTATCGCCGGCGTGACGACATTGACGATCGGCTCTGCGATGCGGTCCGTGTGATTGGCAAGGACCACGGCCGCCTGGCTTCTCTGTTGAATACCCCATCCGATACAGAGGAGAAGGACGGCTAGCAGACACAACGCCGCGGCCTTGGTCTTCCGAGGAATGGTTTCGCGAGCGACCGGCCCCTCCGGGGGCACATGAGACTCTTGACTGTCTGCTGCGCTTTGTTCTGCCATGCTCATTGCTTTCTCTCCAATACGCTACGCGTGAAGCTGTTGGGATGTGGGAGCAACTTCCGTAAGATCTGACGGCTTTGCCTTACGTCCGTGTAAGAGGCTGAATACTGTTGGAACAAATACCAAAGTCGCCAGCGTGGCAAGAATCAGGCCGCCGATCACCGCGCGACCGAGAGGAGCGTTCTGTTCGCCTCCGTCACCGAACCCGAGCGCCATAGGCACCATGCCGATGATCATTGCCAGCGCCGTCATGAGAACTGGGCGGAAGCGAGTCGCTCCCGCCTCAACGGCGGCGGCCAGGGGGTTGCCATGAATCTCCAGACGCTCCTTCGCGAACGCGATAACTAAAATACTGTTTGCGGTCGCTACACCCATGCACATGATTGCGCCCATGAGTGCGGGTACGCTCAACGCGGTGTGAGTCAGGAACAGGAAGAGGATGATTCCGGCAAGCGCCGCCGGCAAGGCTGTGATGATGATGAACGGATCGAGCCACGACTGAAAGTTCACGACAATGAGGAGGTACACGAGGACGATTGCGAAGGCCAGCCCGCCGAGAAGGCCAACGTAGGACGACCTCATGGTTCCAAATTGACCTCGCAGGGTGACGAAACTGCCACGAGGCACCTCTTTCTCGTGCTTTGCCACGATCTTCTGAACCTCTCGTCCGACCGAGCCCAGATCCCGATCCTGCACCGAGGCGTAAATATCGACGACACGACGAATGTTGTAATGGTTGATCGAGCCCGGCTCCATCGTTCGCCTGATAGATGCGACATCGGCCAGCAGCTCTCGATTTGACTGGTTGCTGCTTATGGGAATGTTCTTGATGTCTTGGTCCGATTGGATGCCGTACTGAGGAGTTTGGACAACCAAGTTGTACGACACGCCGTTCTTGGGATTTAGGTAATACATCGGTGTCACCTGAAAACTTCCGCTCAGAGATACAAGCATGCTGTTCGCAATGTCTTTTTCGGTCAAGCCTCCCTGGGATGCTCTGGTGCGATCAACGTCAACGTGAAGTTTTGGATAATCCGCCTGCTGTTGAATGCGGACGTCAACCAATCCCGGCACATGCCGAAGTTCACTCAACATCATGTCTGCCACCTTCCTGTTGCCGTTTACATCCGCTCCCTCGATCTGGATATCGATCGGCGCGGGCAGGCCAAAATTCAACGTCTGCGTCACGATGTCTGCGGGAAGGAAGTAAAAGGTGACCCCCGGAAATTCCTGTGGCAGCTGGTCGCGAAGTTTGCGAACGTAATCTGCCGTCGGACCATGCTTCTCTTTGAGCGATACGAGGACGTCGCCATCTGCAGCTCCTGTCAGTCCCGACCGGCTGTAGATGTAGTTGATGTTGCTGTAGGGTAGTCCGATGTTGTCGACAATGTTATCCATCTCTGACGCAGGAATCGTGCCGCGAATTGATTTCTCAACTTCATCGCACAGCCTTGCCGTCTCTTCAATGCGCGTACCCGTCTTAGCGCGGACATGAAGGATGAATTGGCCACTGTCTGTGTCAGGGAAGAAATCCTGACCCAGGAAGGGCACGAGCGTGAGAGCGGTCACGCAGAGCAGGATAAATACGGGAACAAAGACGAAGCGTCGTTCTATGAATCGTTCGAGCAGCAATTCATAGGCATTCCGGAGTTTGGCGAAACCTGCCTCAAAGCCTCTGTGGCAGCGGGTGAAAAATCCATTCGACTGCTTCTGATCGTGCTTTGGCTTTAGGAGGAACATGGCGAGTGTGGGCACGAGTGTCCGCGAAAGGATATAGGAGGCAATCATCGCCAACACGACAGCTTCCGCAAGAGGCGCGAAGAGAAAGCCTGCGACACCGCCTAAAAAGAACATTGGAATGAAGACAATGCAAATGCACAAGGTCGACACCAGGGCCGGTGTGGCAATCTCCGCGGCGCCATTGAGAATGCCATCGTTCAGCGCCGCTCCTTCTTCAAAGTGGCGTTCGATGTTCTCGATCGTTACGGTCGCATCGTCAACCAGAATGCCAACTGCCAAAGCTAGGCCGCCCAGAGTCATGATGTTAATGGTCTGGTGGAGCAGGCTCAGGGTGATGACTGAACAGAGAATGGATAGGGGGATCGAGATAGCGATGATGATCGTGCTTCTCCAGCTTCCCAAGAAGAGAAGAATCATGAGTCCTGTGAGAGCCGCTGCAATGAGTGCTTCACGGATGACTCCATTTACGGCGCCCCTCACAAATATCGATTGATCCAGCAGCGGTTGGATCTTCAGGTCAGGGGGGAGGGTCTGGGCCACTCTCGGCAGAATCTTTCGCGTACCATTTGCGACATCCAGTGTGGAGGCATCTCCTGCCTTGAGGACCGAGAGGAGGACACCACGACTGCCGTTCTGGCGGACAATGTTCGTCTGGGGCGCAAAGGCATCGCTCACGGTTGCCACATCGCGCATGTACACGGTCGTTCCATCTACGGTCTTTATCGGAAGGTCATTCAGTTCCTGTAAGGTCTTAGCGTCGGCATTCAAGTCGACGTCGTATTCAAACTGGCCCATCTTTGCCGTGCCACCAGGCAGGATTAGATTTTGCGTTCCCAAAGCAGCCAACACATCGTTCGGAGAGAGCCCTTTCGACTGGAGCCTTGGTTGATTCAGGTTCACCATTATCTGGCGCTGCTTCCCGCCATAGGGATATGGCACGGAGGCCCCGGGCACTGTAACTAATTGCGTACGGAGAAAGTTCAACGCAATATCGTTGAGTTGCGGTTCCGTAAGGTTCTTACCGGATAGTCCGAGCTGGAGGATCGGAACCGTGGACGCGCTGTAGTTAACGATGAGGGGAGGCAGCGCACCCGGCGGAAGCTGGCGAAGAATGTACTGGGAAACTGCCGTGATCTGCGCGTTGGCACGATCCACGCTAGCCGTTGGTTGTAGATAGACCTTGACGATCGCAGTGCCGTTCACCGTAGTCGACTCGATGTGCTCGATGTTATCTACCGTCGTCGTCAGCACTCGTTCATAGACAGTTGTGATCCGGCCTTCCATTTCTTCCGGATTCAAACCGGTGTAGGTCCAGGAAACGGCCACTACCGGAATGTTGATGTTGGGGAAGATATCGGTCGGTGTCCTAAGAATGAGGACCGGGCTGATCAGCAGGATCAGCAGCGCAAGAACAATGAATGTGTACGGGCGGTTCAGTGCGAGTCTTACAATCCACATTGAGATCAACCTTCTACGCAAGATTGGCGCGTCGAAACGAGTAGGACCGGTGATCTGGGCCTGACTACAAACGTAAAGATGAATGGGAAAACCGTTCTGATGCTGGAAACTATGCACAACGGTTGCGCAAAAATACACGAAGGTACGATCGCAGAGTCCTTCGTTCAGGACACGATACGGAATAACCCCGAAGCAATCGATCACAACATCGCCAGTTACTGCTGCCGGATGTTCGTTTAGCTCTTCCTGATTGTTAAATCTGCAGCGCAGGAGCAGAGCCATTTGTCAACAATTGTTCGATGCGCTTTTCTTGTTCTACTTCGTAACAAGCGAGAAAAACGCGATTGGTTGAACGATCTCCAGAGGTCCTTCCGGGAGCCTAAGCTATTCGGAAAGTGCAATCGCACTAATCGAACGGAATGTCCATTTCGCGCAAGAAATAGACTCCATCGCTACAGTACAAGTGATCGAAGCGAGGCGCTCACCTCAAGGGTGAGCTATCGAAACCAGAGGTTTCGAAATGGGAATCGCATGATAGGAGTAACGAGCGCATGTCAGATCATTACGATTTCATTGTCTGTGGTGCGGGACCAGCTGGCTGTGTCGTCGCAGCCCGTCTTTCCGAAAATCCGCTGGTGAGAGTGTTATTGATTGAAGCGGGTGGTAGCGATGAGGTATCTGAAGTGATGACTCCAGGAAAATGGCCACTGAACCTTGGATCTGATCGGGACTGGGGGTTCGTGGCGCAACCTAACCCACATCTGAAGGACCGTTCTATTCCGCTCAATATGGGCAAGGTTCTGGGTGGCGGTTCCAGCATCAACGTGATGGTTTGGGCGCGAGGTCACAAGAATGACTGGGAGCATTTTGCCCAAGAGTCTGGTGATCCGGCGTGGGGATATGAGTCTATTTTGCAGGTGTATCGTCGGATTGAGAACTGGCAGGGAGCACCCGATCCAGTTAGACGTGGAATCGGCGGGCCCGTCCACATCGAATCTGCGTCTAATCCGAAGCCCGTGGCGCTTGCGATGATCGAAGCAGCGCATTCGCTGGGCATGCCGATATTCGATAGTCAGAATGGGGAAATGATGGAAGGTCGAGGAGGTGCAGCCATCAGTGAATTGATCATTAAAGAAGGTTGCCGGTCTTCCATATACAGATCGTACGTGCACCCCCACCTCGACCGGAAGAATTTAACCGTGCTTACAAAGACGATAGTTAGCAAGCTCATTTTTTCAGGGTCAACCGTCGTCGGGGTTGAAGTCGTACAAGATTCGAGACTGCGCAGGTATTCGGCTGCAAGGGAGGTCATTCTTTCACTCGGAGCGGTCAATACGCCGAAAGTGTTGATGCAATCTGGCATCGGTCCGGAGGATGAATTAAGACGACACGGAATTCAGGTTATACAACACCTTTCGGGTGTTGGCCAGAACCATCAAGATCACATTGCCATGAGTTGCACTTTTGAATATAGAGAACCTCAGGAAGTGGGAAACAATGGTTCTGAGGCTACGCTCTATTGGAAGAGTGACCCGGGACTTGAGCAGCCAGACATGTTTCACTGTCAGGCGGAATTCCCCGTAACGAGCGCAGAAATAGCCCGGCGTGGAGTTCCCACTCATGGCTGGTCAATGTTCGCAGGGATCGCCCATCCCAAAAGTCGCGGAGCGGTTCGGCTCTCCGGTCCAGACGTGAGTGATGTTGCCCTAATCGACGCCAACACTTTTTCCCACCCCGATGATCTTAGAATCGCCTTGATGAATATCGAGCTTTCTCAAGAGATCGGTAACAGCGCGCCATTCGCGCCTCTTGTCAAGCGCGAGGCCCTTCCGGGGAAGCTGAGCAAGAAGGAAATGGAAGAGTTCGCACGGGAGGCGGCTATCACCTACTGGCACCAATGCGGCACGGCCAAGATGGGACGCGATGAGTGGTCTGTTGTCAACAGCGAGCTAAAAGTATTCGGCATTCAGAACCTCCGCATCGCGGATGCATCGATCATGCCAGAGATCACAAGCGGAAATACGATGGCGCCGTGTGTGGTTATTGGAGAGCGGGCTGCAGAGATGATCAAAAGCGCCAACGGCGCTTAAAGAACCTACACGTGCTTCTCATCGACCAGCGAACCCAAAAGCGCTACTGATGAGCGTTGCTATTACATGAGCCACCACCGTACGAGCCCTCTGTTCGTCTGATGAATTGCTACAGGTCAATGGCCCCTCTGGTTTGACAAGTTCTCAAACCAGAGGGAGCGTTGACGCCTGTATCGAACTACATATCTTTACTGGCAAAAAGACGCTGTGCACTGGCCTCAACTAAGTTTCAAAGCAGATGGCTGAAACAGGAGAACCGTCTGCTCGATTCAAGAAGTATTCCTGCTCCCGAAAAGATGCGCCACGATTGAACTTGTCTTATTAGATATGGTGCTCATCTCCAAGCACTTGATATTTTGAACCATCGGATCAGGCAGCGAGACTGAATTCGCCTCGTACCGAGGCAAATTCCGGAGCGAACCATCCATAGTCATAGCATTAGCACCACCATCGCGCTCTCTATATCTTCCATTTATGATCGCTAAGGCTTTTGGTGAATTGCGTCAGTCTGTCAAAAGAAAGACTACGATTTTGGGCCGCAGACCTAGAATTTGCTACTCGAACAGTATGCATAGAAGATCTGATCATCCTCGCTGCGTATTGATCGTCGCGATTCGGACGCAATGCCTTTAGGCAGAAGATTGGAGCAATTGACAAAGAATATGTCCAGTAAGGAGGTAAAAGTGGACGCAGACACACTGTCTCACGGTCGCTCAAAATTTGTTCGCTCAGATGACTTCGGATTCGATGCTTTTGCCTACAGTCGAAGCATCGGAAGTGCAGTCAAGCTTTTCACCTGTCCGTCCATAGTCAAAGAAAGGCAAGAAGAGAATTCCCAACCCATAGGCGGCACTAATCGCCACAAGTTCCGCATCGTTAGCATGCAAAGCGCTTTTCAGAAGCTCCACCACGCCATAAGAAGAAAGAAGTGCCGACAGCGCATAGGGATGCTTAGCGGCCGATCCTAAGAACCTTGTGATGCCGAAACGCGATGATGTGAGGTGTCGGCCGAATCGACGCAGTTCATTCTGGAAACCTACGATGGCTGCGGCAGGGATGTATCCGAGAGGTATCCTCACCCTATTCCAGTCGATGTTTCCCCTATGGAGGCCGCTGGCTGAAAGTAGGAGGCTACCAAGGATTAGTCCCGCAGCGTTGATCCTCGGCGCGGCGATGGGATGACGAGGTTTCTGCCGGAGCGCATAGTCTGAAGCGATCCACAAGAGGCCAACCGCCGTATCGAGGTTCGGGTGGAATCCCCGCTTCAAAAGAAGACCAGTATTCCCAGCCATCAAGCTGATAGCCGTAGCGGTGGGAGCGACACTGACGAGACGATTTCGAGCAGTGGAAAACAGGCAATGAACCTCATAGAGAGACTCATCTAATTGTAGGTGAGTACGCCTGCTGATTGATTGCATTCGAGTAGGGCGATGATAATGATTCAATCCATCGTGCTGCTGGCCGGGAAAAGCTGCCCTCGGCCAGTCGTGCAGGACAATCCGGAAATTTCGACATCAATTGCCGACTTCAGGACAATGCACTCATTGAAAGTCGGAGACTAAGGTCGGCGACAGATCTCCAGAAAGACTTTCAATGCAGGCACAACGCCCGTTTAGGTCTCCGTCTGATTCGGGGGGCGCCTTTCAGCTGTCTTCCAAGCTCTTCGGTTATCCCGACAAGGAGTGCTCGCTACTCAGATTTTGGAGCCGAGTTGCATACCACCGAACCCTAATCCATAAGCGGAGCCATCTTGAAGGCTGGCGGCGCTCGTTCGGAGGCCTCGGTATTATGACATTCCAGTAGAGTTGGCACAGCGCAGCCGATGGACTTAAAAGCAAAAGAGGCCAGCGGACGCCCGCTAGCCTCTCATTTCTCCCGAACACTGAACTGCGAGGGAGTAGGAGTTGTTTCTTCTTTTATGTGTAACTGATTTCAGCGAATGCCTTGGTGATTTTTCACTCAATGAACGATTGCGGGTGGGTGTGCAGAACTTGCGTTGTCGACGAAGACCTTCGCTTAGTCGACGCGCAACACCTGCTGCATCGAGTAGCACTGATCCCAAATAAATACGTCGTAGGCGGCTAGTTTTGTCGACCATTTCGGAGTGAGAGTATTCACACATTGTGCGGCAACGCGGTCGATGTAGTCGTCAGAGGCCGCCCAGGGATTGCCTTTATCCAGTGGGTTCAACGTTTCGCCGAACTTGGTGGTAGCCAGAGCCGTGCGAGACGCTTGTTCAATATCGTGAAAAAACTCTTCTTGCAACTCCACATCTTGGTGCGTGCCAACGCGGGCGACATGGCCGCCCACCAAAACGTCCCAATCCATTTTGCGGACATCCTCGAAGCGGGCAAACTCATCAAGCACGTCTTGCGAATCGGCAAAGCGCGTCCAGGGCATCCATCCAGGAAATACGACGTCAACTACCATCAATACGCGTTGCTTGGGTGCGTAGATAAAGATGTTTCCCGGAACATGGCCCGGGCCGGGGTATGTAAGTTCCAGAACTTGGTCGCCAACGTGAAGTGTGTACTTGTCTGTGAATGTCACGGTGGGCAACGGTCGGTTCGGATCCGCATCCCGCTTCAGCAGTCGAAGAGTCTCATCCTGCGCAATGATGACTGGAATATTTCCTAATGCTTGGGCTCCGCCAATATGATCGGCATGCGAATGGCTGTAAATTAAGTGCGTAATGGGTTTGTCGCCAGCTACTTCCTTGATTGCTTGCTTAATCTTTGGTGCATAGGATGGGGGCGCATCCATCACGACAACGCCGCGATCGTAAACCAAGAACATAGACTGGTACGCGTTGTCAGTAACCATGTAGAGGCCGCTTCCGAAATTTTGAAGGCGATACCCCTTGTTTGGGTCGACGGCAGGTCCTTGAGCTGAGGCAGGTACATCGAAATACTTGGCGGTCCGCACTCCTATCGGCGGGATCGTTGGCATGTTTGGATATGGCTCTCCGGCAACTCCTTGCTCGCCGCTTCCGCTGATAGATTGCGCCCGCGTGGGAAGCGTGAACAGGCAAGCGCTGAAGATAAATGCGATGAGCGCAAGCCCGACGACGATAAATTGGGCCAGCTTGGTTTTGATTGCATTTCGTCTAACGATGTGAACATTGTCCGACCCCTCATTGAGGGGTCTACCCTGGTTCCCAGTCACTACGATTTTCATGATTTCTCCATTTCTTTCGAGCAGCAACTCGCATCTGCCGCTCGTGCTCGCAATGACCAAACGCCTCCGCAGTTTGTGACATCGTGTAAGACAAAAATCGTAACCAATCTCACATCCTGGCCTCCTAAGACTTGTAGACCCTCGGACCGTGACAGGAAAAACATATTTTCAAATAAATCTGAGCATTGACTGTCACAA
>Ga0310811_10007972_pt1 | contig 13590 bp, 15 predicted proteins | sample YCmetagenome_FD_207642 | JGI IMG/M metagenome (GOLD analysis project Ga0310811, IMG submission 207642) | Soil microbial communities from experimental microcosm in Duke University, North Carolina, United States - YC | ecosystem: Engineered > Artificial ecosystem > Soil microcosm > Unclassified ... | reverse complement strand
ATCAAAAGCCGGATCAAGGTGCCGTTTCCTGTGCGCAGCTTTAGTGTAAAGCTCGGCAATACCTATCGGGATGAGAACTTTCCTGTCTTCCTCCAGTTTGAGTTCATTATTATCCAGGTCGGCCACAATATAGCGGACCTTTCCGCTATCCGGGTCGAACAGAAGATCATCTACTTCTCCAGCCTTCCGGCCGCTGCGCGTGCGTATGTTCCATCCGGTTATATCAGGCTGTCCGTCGGTTATCTCATATCCGCTTCCGTGGAGTTCTTCCAGGCGGGTTGCTACTTTTTCATGCGTTGTCATAGTGTATAAATTAAGATTAACAATTACTTCGCCGGGCTTGCCGTCGAGTCGCTAACAGTCCGTGTTGAATCTGTCGTAGTTGTTGTCGCCGGTAACCCGCCATATTGGCGCTGGTATATAAATGCTACCGCTATGATAATAATGATGACTAGAACCAGCCAGAGCCACCAATTACTGCTCCGTTTTGGTTTTACTTCTAAATGGGCCATAATTTGATCGATTGGTTATTGAATAAACAAGCGAATCACGATTAGTTTTTGATTTTTAGAATTTTATGGCGGTGGGGTTAGTAAACGATCTTACTAAACGGAATGCCTACAGTAAATCCTATCGCGGTTCTATTGTACGGCAGCGCGGTGCTTTTGATGGAATTGGCCATGTCTGAAAAAAGGATCTGCGCCTCAAAAGTAATTGCGGGTACCTCGTTCTTATCGATCAGGACTATCGGTACGCCCACGATTGCGTTCCATGCGTGATAATCGCCAAAGTTTTTTTCGATACGGAAACTCAGCCCGAAATGAGAGGTAAGTGGCAGCCAGGCCACTTTGGCGGATGCCGTTGGTGTTACAAAGTTTTTATACGAACCAATGAACAGATTGCCTTTATCCAGGAATAATGCGTTTGCTGCAACGCTTGTTTCTCCAAAGGCATCGGCATGGTACAATAACCCGCTTTGAACAGAATTATTAATGATCACCTTTCCATTAAGCGTAAAAAACAAACGGCCAAATTTGTTACTTTCCCAAAAACGGGTATGTGTTAGCGACAGTTCCAATGGATAGTTCTGCCGCTTAGCTGCCGCCGAATTTATATCGGCGCTCACCATAAACTTTTGGGTAATAACCGGCACATATACGCCAACACTCGTCCAGTTATCTGTTATTAAATTAAAATTATTGGAGTTGATCAGCGTACTGGATTGTGCCTCCGAGAATTTCTCTATGTATTCGTCCCTGAGAGCCGCATAAAAGTTCTTCCGCAGTTTATCCTTCAGTGCCTTCATATCCTGTCCCGGTACTTCGTTTTGTTTAAGCGAATCAAGTCCGCGTTCAAAATCACCCGTCTCGCGTTGGTAAGTTGTCTCCAGGCTATGCAATATTATCGCCCGCTGTGCGTCCATAGCCATTTTCTGGCTGCCGCACTCATAATGTATTGCCGGCCTGCCCATCCAGGTGTGCTGCACTAAAAAACCGAGCCGGTTGTCATTATATTTATTGGAGAACCTGACCGAATAAGCATTGGCGATATTTGCCCGTGCACCCAGCACAAAAAACGAACGCACCAATTCATCCCCTTCAACCGGCTGGCGAAAGTTATGGTCAATAGCAATGCTCCCCTCGGCTGCGTTCAGCAATACGTAGTTTTTATAAAGGGACAGGTCGGTGCCGTCCGATAAATACGAGCTGACTTTATTTGACAGGAAAATATTCATTGCCTTGTTCGAAACGAGTGCCCCCTGTCGCGCGCCACATGGCGTATCGGTTATTTTGGCGTTTATTGCTTTTAATTCGGCAATAACCGGTTGCGAGGATTGCGCTCCGGCCGGGAGAGTAATACCCAGCCCAACCAATAAAGCAATAGAACCGGTTATTTTTATGGCAATGTCTTGTCTAAACCCCATTGTGCTAAAAGCGGATTGTTAAACACTTTTATGGTATCGGCATCTAATAGTTTATTGCGGGCGGCTATCCATCTATCTATCCCGTCGCCATACATGTTCGCCAGTCTTTCCGGCGTTAGCTCATTTACTTTTCCCCAATGAAAGGTAAATGGTATACCCTCGTCTTCCAGCGTTTTCCAAACTTTGGTATAGAAACCATAGGTCGTATCCGAAAACGGTGCATCAAGTTCCATCACGCATGAGCGTTCAAACCTGGTAAATCCGAGTGTAGCCGTCGACCGTTTTACAAATCTAAACGAAAAAATGCCGGTGAACGGCCCGATCTCATTATTAATATTCAGCATCAGGTCAGCCACGCGAGGGGCGTTTTCCGCAGAAAAACTTACCGCTGCGCTCAACAACTTTCCGCGCAGCGTTGTATTATCAAATATCTGCGCATGTGTACCGAATTGCTTTTCAAAAAGTGTCAGGCTGGATTTGATGACCGTATTCACCAGCGTCGAATTAAGGTTGGGGAACAACTTAATGATGGCACTCATAATGGCTGCAGCATCGTCGCCCGGGCCTATGCCTGAAGCATTGTCAACAGGTGCCTGGTAATTGGGCCTGTATGGGCGTTTGTACATCGCGGTCACAAAGGCCCCATGTTCCATATCATAAGGGTTCAGCAAAACCGAAAAATGAAAAGGGCGTTCGTTGCCGCATGGCAGCGGCGGAGTGGTATTGTTGCTGAAATCAAGCGTCTGCATAATGGCTTTTAGCGAATCATCGTAATTGATCCTTGTCATGTAGGATTCCAGCAAAAACTTTTCTTCCGTTTCGATCATAACCCCATGTATAATGCCAAAACTGCCGAAACTTACCAGTGCAGCGTTGAATAATTCGTCATCTCTTATCAATTCGGTCTGAAACCGCTGGATAAAAGAATCGGAAACCACAGGCGCCGATGCACGCTCAAGATACACATGCCGGTTTGGACCAACGATCAGGTGCAGGCCCATCACAAATTCGGGCGTAGCGCCAAAATCAAAAGCCGAGCCATGCGTGCCGGTCCCCAACACCCCGGCTATGGTTTGCCCGTTACTGGCGCCTGAAGTTTTTAACGACCGGTCGAGTGGTTCGAGATATTGGTTTAACTCCCAAATGCCATTCCCGCTTTGCGCGAACAACAGGTTCGCCGGATCGCCGCTGTAATCAGGCGAAACACTGTTTGCGCTGATATTGAACACCGTATTAAGCGGTTTAGTATCCAGTATAATGCCATCGGTTACGGTAGCTATCTTCATCCACGACCATCCCCCACCCAGTGCGCGCAAGGGTGTCTGGCTGGCAATTGCTTCCGCAATCAAAGCCTGGTAGCCTTTGGTTGCATCATTATAACTATCCAGCGCGTTCATTACAGGGTCGTTACCCAACTCATAGAGGTCCTTAATATTTTCAACAAAGGTCTCGTGGCGGTTCTCCCAGGTTTTATCACCTGTTTTAATCACTTTCATAGCGGTAAATTTTACAAGTCACCTACTTTTCTGCATGGTTTGGCGCATTTCCATTCCAGGCGTGTCGGGCTCCAGATACCCAGTGTAACCACGGTTATCAGCGAATAACCAAAGTTGTTTTTCGCGGTCACTTCGGCCATACCATTCGCGCCCAGCGAATCACATATCGGCGTGGTCACCCGTTTAGGGCTTTGTATTACGCCCCACAAAAAGAAATGAACGGTTTGCCCCGAAGTTTCGGTGCCGGCCTGCGCGTGGGTCGCTACACGGGCAGTATAGCAACTGCTCATCATTACAGTAAGCGACAAGGCAATAAAGAATGCGGAAAGTTGTGATCTCATAGAATTTTAGAGTTAATTAAACTTTGTGAATACTATAAGTTAAATTTAGACACAATCAACTGATATTCAATATAGTGAAAACCCCCTATATGGTGCGTATTTTTACGCTTTTTGCAGCCAATTGATTAACTTCGGTCACCAAGACCAATTTAACCTGCGATGAGAAGTAGATGTTTAACAGGGCTCCTGATCTGTCTGCTGACAGGCTTCACAATTTGCCATGCCCAAACGGCAAAGCCCTTGATGACGCTGCAGCAATTCGATCCGCAATTCGGAGCCGTCGTCAGTAAAAATGCAAAAGCTAAAATATTAGCCGACGGCTTTCTGTGGAGCGAAGGGCCGGTATGGGTAGAGAAATACAAGATGTTCATTTTCTCTGACGTCAAAAAGAACGTGATCTATAAATGGACCGCAAAGAAGGGCAAAGAAATTTACTTAAGTCCATCCGGCTATACCGGCAATATCCCGAGGGGAGGCGAATTAGGCTCGAATGGTTTGGGGTTAAATACCAAAGGGCAACTGGTGATATGCCAGGACGGCGACCGGGCAGTATCGATAATGGATGCACCATTGGATAAGCCCAAGCCCAAATTCATTAAAATAGCAAAAGGATACGCAGGCAAAAAATTTGACAGCCCCAACGACCTGGCTTTTTTGAGCAATGGTGATATTTACTTTACAGACCCTCCGTATGGACTTGAAAAAAATGTGGACGACCCTTTAAAGGAAGCGCCATACCAGGGAGTTTACCGTATTGCCGGCAGCGGGAAGGTAACCCTGCTTACCGATACGCTTACCCGGCCAAATGGCATCGCCTTTTTCCCGGGTGGAAAAACTATACTGATAGCCAATTCCGATCCAAAAAAGCCTTACTGGTACGCTTACGACCTGGATAAGAAAGGGTTGCTCACCAATGGCAGAATATTTTACAGCGCTATGGCCGCTTCCAAAACTGCTGAAGGTATGCCCGACGGCATGAAAATAGATAAGCAGGGCCGCGTATTCGCCACCGGGCCGGGTGGCATTTGGGTTTTTGATCTGCATGGAAAATTACTTGGGAAAATGCTGATCAACGACCTGGCTTCGAACATTGCTTTTTCTGCCGATGAGAAAACGATTTATGTAACTTCCAATCACAGGGTACTGAAGATCGACCTGCGGTGAGTATTTAAGTATTTTATCCGGCTAACACACAATCTACATTTGCGATATACCGCATTTATTATTTTTTAAATTTGGAGGTGTCACCGGATAATCCCCAACTAATAGAATTTTCTGATCAGAACTTTTTCCTCGTTCATCATTTATTGAAGGAATCGAAGGCAGGCGGGTATGATTTCATACATCGGACGATCGATGACTGGAACAGCGGAGCAAATAAATTTTCAAAACCGGGCGAGAGATTATGGGGGTTGGTTTTAGCAACCGATCTGATCGCCATTGGCGGCCTTAATCACGACCCTTACGCAGGTGATGAAAATATTGGGCGTATCCGTCATTTATATGTGCAGGAGGCTCACCGTCGGGAAGGTTATGCCTCGGTATTAATGAGAACTATTATTGACGAAGCCAAACGACATTTTACCGTCTTGCGGCTATATACGGATAATCCCGCTGCGGCCAAATTCTATGAAACCCTGGGTTTCCAAAGGGTATCCACCCCGAAAGCAAGCCACGTGCTGAATTTTTGAACCGAATTCTGCTATGCTGAAATACACATATTGGCTTTCAGTAAGTCCACAGGCACATCATTAATCTAAACAAAAAAAGCGAATAACTCTCGTTATCCGCTTTCGTGCGCCTGAATGTGCAACTTTCGCTCCATTTTTTTGGATGATGCGCGGCTTCTCGCGAACTTGCTGAAGGATTTTGATGAACCCAAATGAGCAACATTTGCACCAATTACATAAAGCAGATTGATTAAGGGTCCTGTCTTTGAAATTCATAGGCCAGCACGGATAATGGCTATTGTTTTTTTATATTTATGCCCCTGTATTTATATTGATTAGCTAGTGCACAGCCATTACCGCCCGCTTCCATTCGCATAAGCAGTTTGCAGTACTTTGAGCATTTCAGCACCGGGCTGAGCGCCGGCAATAGCATACTTGCGGTCGATCACAAAGAAAGGAACCCCTTTTGCCCCCAGCCTGGATGCTTCCGTTCCGTCTGCTTCCACCTGATGTTGAAAAACAGGGTTGGTAAGGGCTTCTTTTACCTCAGCATTCGTCAGGCCTATATTATTCCCCAGTTCTGTTAAAACCGCATCATCAGAAAGATTCTTGCCCTCTGTGAAGTAGGCATAAAACAGGCACTCTTCAGCTTTTTCTCCTAATCCTTTTGTCTTTGCCATCTGGATAAGCCGATGTGCTTTCAGCGAATTAGTGGCGAGCATTTTATCGAAATGATAGTCAAGACCCGCATCCTTAGCCATTTTCGCTACGTGTCCATGCATAGCAACTGACCGCTCATAGCTGATCCCTTTCCGTGCAGCCACAAACTGGTATATATTTTCCTGATGCTGCGGCACTTCAGGGATGGCAGGGTCAAGTTGGAAACTCTTCCATTCCACCTCTATATTGCCCCTGTCAGGAAATTCCGCCAGTGCAGCCTCAAAATTCCTTTTGCCGATATAGCAAAACGGGCACATCACATCGCTCCAGATCTCTACTTTCATGTTTTATAGTTTTGCGGTCACCGGATAGTTTAGTTTTCTGAAATAATAATAGGATACACACAGAATTGCAAACGGAATGAGCGGCGCCATACCTTTTGCAGGCCCATCAGCGAGCCAGTGCCCCAGGCTTGCGGAAAGCAGCAATATTGCGAATGCGACATAAGCCCATTCTTTGAACATAAAGGGTATGGCGGGGATGAGGATAATTACCGCGCCAACAATCTTACAGATGTCTAATTCCAGACCAAAGTAAGCCGGGAAGCCAAGCCGGTGTATGGACGCTATTAAATATGCCTTCGGGGCAAAATAGGATGGCAGTACGATCAGCGCCATGGCGATAATGGTCACTATCCAATAAATTCTTTTTTCTTTTTGCATTATTCAAATATTTATGGCACAAAATTATTTTGATTAAAATTTACAATTGTTATCTGTTACCTTTTAGAAACTGGTTTCCTTTAGGAAACTAATTAGCTATTAATAAAGCATTACAGTAATTTTGAATGATATGAATGCAAAAAAGCCGGCCATGGAAGTGCCTGAGTGTAAAGAGCAACTGATCGCGATAAAGGATACAATGATCTTGCTGTCCGGTAAATGGAAAATTCAGATCATTGGATGGCTGCTGCTATACGGTAAGGTACGCTTTATGGATCTGCTGCGTGGAATAGATGGTATTGCGGCTAAAATGCTTTCTAAAGAGTTACAGGAATTGGAACAAAATCAAATAGTAGCCAGAACCATGATGCCTACAAAACCGATCACGGTGGAATACGAGTTAACGGAACATGGTAAAACTTTAAGCGGGGTGATTACCGCTATTTCAACCTGGGGAGTTACGCATCGAAAATTCCTATTTAAAAAGGAAAGCTGATGGGGTGATCTGTTATGCATACTGGACGACAACTAAGTTGCTGTTAGATAAAAAGCGAATTGTGTTAGTCTGCGCCAATAATACTTCCTGGCTGGTATGCCATAGAAACATGGATATTAAAAATGTCTTTACTTCCACGACGTCGAGAAAATAATCATAAAAAAACCGGCGGAGAAATCTTTCCCCGCCGGTTCCGGCTTTGCATTAAATGTCAAACCAAGTGCGCCCACCTGGGCTCGAACCAGGGACCAAAAGATTATGAGTCTTCTACTCTAACCGACTGAGCTATAGGCGCTGAAAATGTCTTTAAATTTTCGGCTGCAATATTACGGATTCACAGCGGTATTTCAAAAACGAATTTTTGAAGTTAGAAGGTTTTAAGGCCGAAAAGTTGTAATGTTTTGATTTGATGGCTATAAAAAGTGGGATCACCTGTCAACAAGCCGGTGATTCCTCAACTTTACAACTCTTCAACCATGTATAAAAACCTTATTGCCCAACCTCTATCACATGAAACGAGCCTGGCTCCATCCGGGGGCGGGGCCTTGGATTGTCCGTTGTTGCCGCTGGCGCAGGTCCAAATTTGGCTGTCGGCAAATACAAATGATGGGTTACCAGGTCGATACCGATGGTCCGCGCGCCGGCTTCAGTCGGTATGTTTTCGATAAACTCAAATTTGTCGGCGCCATTCTCCCGAACCACAGTGATATTACCCTCACCGTTCGATACGTAGATCATTTTTAATTCAGGGTCAAATACCAACCCGTCTGTACGACCTGCCGGGAACTTAGCCACTGTTTTTCCGTTGGAAGCGTTCATGACAACCAATGTTTTACTGTCGCCACAGGCGATAAACAAACGGTTGGTCTTGCGGTCGATACCCAAGCCAGATGGCGACGACCCGCCATCGATTTTATAAGTTGTAATTTCTTTAAAACTGGTAGCGTCGACAACGTGAACAACACTGTTATCTTCGCCGTTAACAAATATTTTACCCTTCCCGTCGGATACTGCCGTCTCTAATTTTTCTCCTAACTGAACCGTGGCTACAACTTTTTCAGTAACCGGGTCTACAAAACTCAAATCATGACTTCCGCCGTTACACGTAATGATCTTTTTAGAAAAATCATCATAAAAAATCGCATCGGGGTTCTTTGCCGGCAGTGCTATTTCACCCTTTGTTGCCAGCGTTTTCATATCAAATACTGTTATCGAGTTGCTTCGCCCGTTGCTGGTATAACCTTTGCCCAATGCGGGCACAAGCGCAATGCCGTGCACCCCTGGGGTTTTAGGGATATAGCCCACCGAATCGCCGGTTGTGCTCAGGACATTTACCTGTGTTCCGTGCGATACGTAAATGCGCTTATTGGCGCCATCCACTAAAATATAGTCCCACCCGCCCGGACTGGCGATCTTATAATCATTCAGCACTTTAAACCCGGTGGTTTTCTGTGCCCAACTGTTGCAGGGAATAGTAGCTGCAATGCCAACGACCGCCAGCGCTGCGGCATATCTTTTTAATAAATCCATTGTTCGAGGTTTTTTTTATGCTATGTTAAATATAGATTCTGAAATAATATTGTAGAATGTTTAACCAGGCCCCCGGGATTGCGCACCTGCCGACTAATCTGCATATTTGCCTATGCAAAACATCAAAAACATCATCTTTGATTACGGCAACGTGATCTTCCTGCTCGATTTTCAAAAATTAAAAGAAGGATGGGAATCTATAGCCATTAGCGGCCCAGATGCCTTTTTCAGTCACGGTGTACAACACCCTATTTTTGATCAGTTCGACAAGGGCCTCATCTCCCCTGCCGAATTCCGGGAATTTATCAGGGAGAGATCGGGTAAGGAGGGAATTACTGATGAAGAAATTGATGCCGCCTGGAACAGCCTGCTTTTGGGCGTAGACGAAGGCACGCATGATGTACTGGCCGAACTGAACAAAAAATACCGCACCTTTTTGCTGAGTAACATCAACCCGATACATTACGGGTATATCATGGATTATCTAAAGGAAGAGTTCGGGTTTGAAAATAACGATCACTTGTTCGAAAAAACCTATTACTCCCATTTTGTTGGATTAAGAAAACCCGACTCGGCATTCTTTGAAAAGGTTTTGAACGAGAATGGCCTTGTGGCAGAAGAAACCTTGTTTATAGACGACATCGCTGCTAACCTGGAACCTGCCAAAGCCCTGGGCATCCAAACCTTCCTGATGACAGCGCCTGATACAGTTCAAGACTTTATAAAAAGAGAAGGACTACTGTAATGAGTACACTGCTGACCTCACAATACGAAGAGATAAAAGGCGCAAGGAATGCTTTGTTTATCTATTGCGAAAGTATGTCCCCTGCCGATGTTTTTAAACAAGTCGATGTTTTCAATAATTCGAGTATTGCCGATCTGCTGGTGCATAATGTGAACACTTACCTAAGCTGGATCAATAATTTCGGGCTTGACAAGAACATTTCATTTTATAAAACGGGGGATGTTAAAACCCTTGACGAAATAAGAGTATTATTTAAAAAGGTTGATAGCATAGTGGCAGAGTTCCTGGAGAAATATAAAGGCAATTTTGAAGAGTCCTTTACTGCTATTGTCAAACATCGCGGCTTTCCCATGACACTGAGCCCGCTGCAGCTTTACACGCAGGCCGTCACGCACGAGTTTCACCATAAGGGGCAGATAGTAACCATGAGCCGATTGCTGGGCTATACACCCGTAGATACAGATGCAATAAGGTTTTAAAGCTGTCTCCTTTTTCTTTCCTTTAATATTAACCCCAACTCCCGCCCCATTTGCCCGGCGATAGAGGTATTTTCCTGAGCACGCCTGAAGAGATACGGCAGCACCGCCTTAACAGGCCCATAAGGCACGTATTTAACAACATTATAACCTGCGTCGGCCAGGTTAAAACTCAGGTTGTCGCTCATGCCCAGTAGTTGCGAAAAGTAGACATGGGGATGGTTGTGCGATACTTCCTTTTCGTTCAGCAGGTCGGCCAGCACACGGCAGCTATGCTCGTTGTGCGTGCCGGCCACAAGGGCAACCTTCTCTACGTTATCAATACAAAAGTGTACGGCAGCGTCATAGTCGCGGTCGGCAGACTGTTTATCAGGCTGTATAAGGCATTCGTAACCCATTTCGGCAGCGCGTTTTCGCTCCTTTTCCATATACGCGCCGCGCACCAGTTTCGCACCTAAAATAAAGTCCTCGGTTACCGCAACGTTGTAGTCGTCTTTTAACGACTTTAATTTGTCGTGGCGATAAAGCTGGTAAGTATTGTAAACAATGGCCTTATCCTTGTTGAATTTTCGCATCATATTCATCGCCAGCAGGTCGATGGTCTTTTGTATCCAGGTTTCCTCGGCATCTATCATCACCGGCACCCCGGTTTCATAAGCTTTGGTGCATATGGCCAACACCCTTGCCTGTGCTTTTTTCCATTCAGCTTCCTCGGCTGTGCTTAGCTCCGCGCCTGTGTCCAATTTCTCCAATAAACCAAAGCGCACCACTCCGGTTGCTTTGAATACCGTGATAGGGACTGCTTTATCGCCGGTGGCGCGTTTGATCGTCAGTATGATCTCATCGCGGGTATGATCAAACACCTCTTCATCATCTTCGCCCTCAACGGAATAGTCCAATATAGTCCCTACTCCCCCTTTAGCGAGGTTTTTGATGGTGTTATCACATTCGTCAATGGTCTCTCCGCCGCAGAAATGTTTAAATATGGTAGCTTTGATCAGGCTCTTTATAGGCAGGCCAATACTCATTGCAAAATTGGTTATCGGTGGACCAATTTTTACCAGGAAATTAACATTGATTATCCTGAAAAGCCAGTAGGCTCGTTTCAGGTCAGTATCGGATGAATGGCGGAAAGCGATCTCGGTGTTTTCAAAAGACAGGGCCCCCTTACCAGGACCGGCAACAGTTTCATTATTGAGCATGGCGCAAAATTAGAAAATGCAAAGCAAATAACTCATTATCCTTTGAATAGTTTATTTTTGCCGACCGATGATCGAGTTCAAAATAGAAGGTGACTTTATACCTATGATACAGTTGCTAAAAGCGGCCAACCTGGTACAAACCGGCGGCGAGGCGCAAATTGTAGTTGACGAGGGCGAAGTAAAGTATAATGGCGAAGTGGATTACCGCAAGCGCCTTAAAGTGAGAAAAGGCGACCTGGTTGAATTCCGCGGGCAAAAGATCAAAGCTATATAATGATGAATACGCTACAAAGCATAAGCTACCCTATATATTTTAACGAACCGCTAACCGAACTGGAGAATTTTATCCGGCAAGGTAATTATTCACGTTTCTTTATCCTGACCGACGAGAATACCGGCAAACATTGCCTACCCATTGTACAGCAGCGTATCGGGAAAATGGATAATTTCGACATTATCGAGATCAACGCTGGCGAGGAAAGCAAGAATATTGATTTTTGCGTTGGTGTATGGAAAATGCTGATCGACTTTGGCGCAGACAGGCAAAGTTTAATGATAAACCTGGGTGGCGGCGTTATCAGCGACCTTGGCGGTTTTGCGGCTTCAACCTATAAACGCGGTATCGACTTTGTGCATGTACCTACTACCCTGCTATCGCAGGTTGATGCTTCGGTAGGCGGCAAAACAGGCATCGACCTGGAAAATATTAAAAATATCATTGGTACTTTCACCCAGCCAAAAGCGGTATTTATTGAGCATTCATTCCTGAATACGTTGCCAGCCCGACAGGTACTTTCCGGCCTGGCCGAGATGTTAAAACATGGCCTGATAGCTGATGCGGGATACTGGAACAAATTGAAGTACAGCGACCTGCAAAACCCGTCTGCCGAATTAGTTCATCATTCGGTAGCGATCAAGAATAAAGTGGTGATAGAGGACCCGCACGAAAAAGGCATCCGTAAAAGCCTCAATTTCGGCCATACTATCGGTCACGCTGTCGAGACCTATTCGCTGATGAACGATCCTAACCCGCTTACCCACGGCGAGGCTATAGCTATCGGTATGATATGCGAGTCGAAACTATCCGTTATGAAAACCGGGCTGAAAGAAGAAGAACTGGATGAGATAGCAGAGATCATCAGCGGTTTATATCCGCGGTATGAAATAGACGAATCGTGCTACGAAAGTCTGTTTAATATAATGCTGAAGGACAAGAAGAACCAAAACGGGAAGATCAATTGCTCGTTATTAGACAAAATAGGACAATGCCGTATTGATAATGTGTGTACAGAAGAGGAACTTTACGCAGGTTTAGCCTATTATTCATCCTTGTAACCATGCTTTATTCATCACTTATTTGCCGGCTCAAATCACAGCACCTCGCATTGTCCGAGATCGTTAATCATCTTGATGAGAAGCGGCTGAACCATCAGCCCGAACCAGGCAAATGGAGCATTAAGGACAATATTGCGCATTTAGTAATCTATCAGCACGTATTTATAGGCCGTGTTCACCAGATGCTGAAAGGCGGTACGCCGGCATTCAACGCTTACCGCGCCGATGACGAGCCCGATTTTCTACAGGCGCGTGAATTACCATTGATCGAACTGAACCGGAAGCTAATAGGCAACCGCAGGCAGATACTGGAACTTATAACCAACCTGCCCGATGACGACCTGCTGCTGCAAGGCACCCATCCCAAATACGGCACGCTCACCATTACCGAATGGACGGAGTTTTTCCTGCTGCACGAGGCACATCATTTGTTTACGATATTTAAATTGGCTAAGGGTTGATATTATCCGTTGCCTGTGTCCTCACAGGCAATCCGCTAACCGGCTGTGAGGACACATCCGATGGTGCGATTCGGCAAATATTATTCTGTTCAACCCTCATTTTTTCAAAAAAATAAAATTTTCTATTGACAGAACATTTTTTTCGTGTACATTTACAGCATAGAACAAAACGATGAAGTTTAACAGCGCATATTTTTATGGTTACTACTTTTACTTTAACAGTAAGAGCCGGGACTAATATGCGTAAAGAACATATAAGAAAAAACTAAAAAGTCCCGGCCAAAAACCGGGACTTTTTGCATAAAAGGGTTTATGAAGGATAAAAAACCAAGAGTAGCCATTCAGGGCATTCGGGCCTCGTTCCACGAGGAAGCCGCTTTTATTCACTTCGGCGAGGATATTCAAACTATTGAGTGCTCGTCGTTCAAACAAACTTTCGAAGCGCTGCAAAACAAGGAAGCAGATTATGTGGTAATGGCTATCGAGAATAGCATTGCCGGTAGCATACTACCCAACTACTCGCTGATGATGA
>Ga0310811_10007971_pt1 | contig 13590 bp, 10 predicted proteins | sample YCmetagenome_FD_207642 | JGI IMG/M metagenome (GOLD analysis project Ga0310811, IMG submission 207642) | Soil microbial communities from experimental microcosm in Duke University, North Carolina, United States - YC | ecosystem: Engineered > Artificial ecosystem > Soil microcosm > Unclassified ... | reverse complement strand
GGCCGTGGCGCGACTGGGGCCTTCGCCATCATCGTTCTTGGAATCCATCGATTCAATGAACCCAGCGAATCGACGACGACGCGATAGGTGAGTGTGCCTGTCCGCTCCCGCGTAAGTCCAAACGCTCCGGACGCCGATATCGTCGTGTTGTCGCCGGCCGCGTGCAATCGCTTCAACTCGATGAGGCCGTTGTCGAGCGTCGCGCGCACCGACGCGGTATCGACACCGATGCTGTCGAAGCGCGATGCTGCGAGATCGGCGTCGATCGCCGAGCGCATGGTCTTCGGATCGAAGCCGCGCCCGTGTGCCGCAACATGTCCCGTCAGCGACGTCACCGGCCCCTTGGTCGTGAGCGTGTGCAGGTTGATGCTGCGCATTTGCGCCGAGAAATCGTAGCCCATGTCGCGACTCGCGAGATCGAACGTGCCGCGCGTCGAGAGTCGCCCGCCGTCTTGAAGTCGAAGCTCGGTGACCACCCGCAGATCGCGCATCGAGCCGACGAGATGGACCGGCCCCGTCGCGCTTCCGTGCAGTCCCGCCGACGGAAAGAACCGCCCGACCGAGACGAGAGACACCGGTCGTGCGACGACGTCGACGTCGAACCACGTTGCGCCGGAGAGTCGGACCTTCGCCGTGCCTTGGAGAATCGACTGCGTGCCACGGTCGCGATGGTCGATCGTTCCGATCGCAACGAGCTCGCTGTTCGACGAGCCGTTGAGGGTCACTGTCCCCGTGACCTCACCGCTGAGTGGCAGCGACGGCATCCACGTGCGCGCCATGTCGACGCGCACCGGGAGCATCTCGACGCGAAGATTCGTCGCCCGGACACCACGACCGGGAAATGCCAGATGTCCCGATGCGATCACGCGACTCCGTCCGGCGCGCACATCATCGAAGGTCACGTCACCGTTGACCGCGAGCGCGTGTACTCCGCCGGCCACCGCTGCCCGGCCCGAGAATACCCCACGACGCGGCAGGCGCAGTTTGGGGATGAGTCGCTCGAGCGTGTTCGTCCCAACGCCGGTGAAGCGCACATCGGTGTCGTGGATCGCGATCGAATCATTGAGCGTGATGCCGAAGGCGCCGGTCGCGTGCGTTCCGTCGAGGCGAATGTCCGCGTTCGTGAACTGATAGATCGACAGTGATCCGATCCACTGGAGCTTCAGGTCCAGCTTTCCATGACCCGCTTCCGGAAGGCGGGGATATACCCACAACAAGTCGGCAAAGCTCGCGGGATCGCTGTGCAGCTTCAGGCGAAGATCCCCGCTGTCGAAGGAGTACATCCCGTCGCCCGTCGCCTTCGATCGCGGGAGTGCGGCGTACGCTCCCGTCCACCAGGCCGAGTCGGTGTTGAACGCCACGACGGCCCTGACGTCGCGCACGATCGCGCCGGGCGGGCGGAAGGGAAATGCGATCAGCGATCCCGAGGAAATCTGCCCGAACTGATGGTCGAGTCCCGGTTCCGCAAGAAGCAACAGCGGGATCCGAACCGTCACCGAGTCGAGATGCGCGACCTTCTGAAAGCTCGTTCCATATCGTTCGACGAGGAGGCGGTCCTTGCCGGAAAGCGCCTCTCGGATGGAGCTATCGCGAGCAGCCGGGCTGAGACTCCTCCGCGGGTGCCAGGGCGACCGAACGAGCAGCCGACCTTCGATGACGGTCGAGTTCGTGAAGCTCAGCCAGTCACCCCAACTCGGCGGTGATCCCGGTGGCTTGGGTGTTGTGCTCTTCGGGAAGATGCGCTGCCAATTCCACTTTCCGTCAGGCGGACGATCGAGCACGACCACCGGCCGAATCACCGTCGCGTTCTGAATCCAGATTCGCTTGCGAAGCAGTGACAAGATCGAGTAGTCGCCCTGGACGGATTCTGCGGTGATGAACGGATTTCCGGCGCTGTCCGTGATCGCGATGTCGTGAGCGGTCAGGCCCACGAGCAGATTCCCAGTCAGCCGTCCGATCCGCGCGTGCCCGTGGATTGCCCCGTTCACCAACTTCTCACTGTAGCGACGGACTCGCTCGCGTCCCCAATCGGTTCCCGTGAGCACGAGCACCGCGAGCACCGCGGACGAAACGAGGATCGCGAAGAACGTGAGGCCGACGAACAGGCCCAACGCCCACCGGTGTTTTCGTCGCTGTTGGGAGGGCGGGACGTTTGCAACCGGCTCGGATTTGACGGGCGTCGGCCAACCGCCGTCGCTCCGCGCGTCGTCGGACGGGTGCTCGTCCCGTCGAGCCACTAGTACGCTTCTCCGATCGAGAAGTGGATCGTGAGGCGATCGAAGAGCGAATTGCCGAGCGAGAAGTTGCGTGGCACGCCAAGGGGCGCGATGACCACCGCGCCGTTCTTGTCTCGCACCGTCGTGACGACGCCGAGTGCCTGGGTGCGGCTGGGATTGAACGCAAAGTCCAGCCGGATTGGCCCGAGACCGGACTCGTAGCGCAGTCCGACGCCTGGCGTGACCGCGCCCTGGCCTTTGATGATGCCGCTGATCGACTGCAGGCCCTTGATGTCCCCCGAGCCGACGACTCCGCCGTCGATGAACGCGGCGCCAAAGAAATGGCGGAACGTTTCGCCGAGCGGCAGCGGCACGCGGTATTCGACACTCCCCTCGAGCAACGACGTTCCGCCAAGCGGCTGCGGCAGAAAATCGGAGTTGCTCAGCGCGGCTGAATTGGGATCGCAGAATTTTATCTGTTCGACCGTCGGCAGGCAGACGCCTCCGCCGGTGCTTATCGCACCGCGCAGCAGCGTGGAGTCATCGATCGTGAGTATCCGCGGGCCCAGCTGGTTCTCGGCGTATCCCCGAACGGAGTTTGCGCCGCCGGCATAGAATCGTTTTCGCGGATGCAGCACGCCGCCCTCCGGTCCGGACGAGATCGCCCGAACGAGGCCGAAGCGAATATGCGCCGAGTAGACGTTGCGCGATCCACTACGATGTCCGTACGCCGCCCCGTCGAAGAACAGGCGATTGTACCGGAAGTCCGAGAGCGTGAACGCCGATGCGGTTTCGAAGTCGAGGCGCGCGACGTAGCCCTTGGTCGGTGAGAATGGCGCGTCGGAGCGGTCGACGAATCCGGTGAGCGTCAGCGGTGACAGTGATTGATGCGTTCGGAGTGCGCCGATCGTCAGCGTGTCGCAGACGCCGTAGTTCACGCAGAAGTACGTATCGCTCGCCTGGACACGATTGAGCTCATAGCGATAGTTGACGCTCGCCGGTGCGCGCGGCCTGAGCTGATGCGTGAACGTCGCCTGTCCGCCGTATCCGTAGTCGACGAACACGCCGGGGTTGATCGTGCGGTGAATGAAGCTGCCGATGGCGAACGCATCACTTGGACGAAGGAACGCCGGCTTCTTGAAATCGATGCTGGCGTTGTACGTCGGCTGCAGGAAGGGTGAGGCGCTGCTGTCCGGCAGCACGTCGGCCGTGACGTTGCGGAATGGTCCGCGCCCCGAGAGCTGCGGCGCGAACAGGTTACCCACCGTCGCGTCGACGTCGAGCCGTCGCGCGCCGCCGAAGAAGTTGTAGTCCGAGTAGTGTGACTGAAACGAGAAGAAATCGATGTTGTTCACCCCGGGGCCGAAACGCGCCTCGTGCATCGCCGCCTCGGTCACGTCGATGTCGACGTTCTTGACGCTGTCGTGCTGTGGGGGCACCTCGATCGCGGCGAGACGAAACAGGTTCGACTCGTACAGGTTGCGCTGGCTCTCGAGGATTTCGGACAGGCGGTACAGATCGCCGGTCCCGAACGTGATCGAATTCTTGATCGTCCGATCGGCGACCTTCTGGTTGCCGGAGATCGTGATTCGCCCAACCGTTGTTTTGCGGTTCGGCGTGAGCGTGAGCGTGATGTCGGCGAGGTGCGCCGCCGTGTCGACCACGACCGCCGTATCGACGACGGCATCGCCGAAGCCCTGATCCCACAGCTCGTCCTGGATGAGCACACGCATGGAATCGAGCCGGATCAGATCGAGCGGATCGCTCGGGTGCAGCAGCGTCAGCCGGTTGCGGGTCTTCTCGTTGATCAGCGCCGAGTCGCCGTTGATGGCCACGTCCTGCACGAGCGTCGGCGGGCCTTCTGTCACCTTGAACGTGACGTTGACCCTGTTGTCGCCTCGCGGCGTGACCACCGTGTCGACTTGGGTCTCCCGATAGCCGCGCTTCCAGTAGTACAACCGGATTCGCACGACGTCACGCCGCAGCTCGTCCTCGTCGAGGTAATGCTTGTCCTCGAACGTGGGCGAATTGCTGAACAGGCAGAAGACCTCGAGAATGAGGTTTCTGCACGCCGACGCCTGTGTCGAAATGCTCTTTTTCAAATCATGAACATCGACGTGATCAGCTCCGTCGATGATGAGCCTTCGAACCTCAGGCGACTCAGTGTGATCGTCGCGGGCCTGCGCGAGAAGCGCCGATGGGAGCGCCAGCGCGCACACCCACGAGAGAAGTAGGCGACGCATGACGTCCGAACCTGAAGCAAGGCCTAGACCGCTTGCAGGTTATGGTCGGGGTCGGTGATCCCCCCGGTGGCGCTTCCAGCGCGGCGTTTGTCCGACTGTGCTACAAACCGGCGAGGAGAGCGTCGTTCCCCGGTGTCGCGGCGATGCGCTTGATCAGCCACTCCATCGCCGATTGCGGCGGCATCTGGCTCAGGCCGCGGCGCAACGTGAACACACTGTCGATCTGATCGGGGCGGAAGAGCTTTTCCTCGCGGCGCGTGCCGCTCGTTCCGATGTCGATCGCCGGGTAGATGCGCTTTTCGGCCAGGCCGCGATCCAGCTTGATCTCGCAGTTGCCGGTTCCCTTGAACTCCTCGAAGATCACGTCGTCCATGCGAGAGCCCGTCTCGACGAGCGCGGTCGCGATGATGGTCAACGAGCCGCCGCCGGAGCTCTGCGGAATGGAGCGGGCGGACCCGAAGAAGGCCTTCGGCTTGGCCATGGCCGTCGCATCGAGGCCGCCGGAAAGGGTGCGGCCCGTGCCGCGCTCCGCCGTGTTGTGCGCGCGCGCCATACGCGTGAGCGAGTCGAGAACGATCACGACGTCCTTGCCGTTTTCGACGAGGCGGTGCGCCCGATTGAGCACCATCTCGGTGACTTCGACGTGGCGCTGTGCCGGTTGATCGAAGCTCGACGAGACGACTTCGCCGACACCCCAGGAGATCGCCTCGCTCACTTCCTCCGGGCGCTCGTCCACGAGCAGGATCAACAGGACGGCATTCGGATGATTGACGGCAACGCCTTCGGTGATGGCGTGCAGAAGCGTCGTCTTTCCGGCGCGAGCCGGTGCGACGATCAGCGCGCGCTGGCCATAGCCGATTGGTGCGATCAGGTCGATGGCGCGGCGTGTGAGCTCGGGGCCGCCCTTTGCCGGACGACCCGTTTCCATGAACAGCTTTCGCTCAGGATACGAGGCGGGCAGGGAATTGAACTCAGGGCGGCGTGCGGCAATCGCCGGATCGCCGTCGTTGATCGTGCGAATCTCGACCACTGTCGGACGTCCGCGCTGATCGAGCCCGATCGTGGCGTCCACGAGGTCGGCACGACGAAGGGCGAACTGGCGAACGATGTGCGGCGGAACGTACGCGTCACCGGCTTCGGCGAGGTAGCTGTTGGCGGGGCGGCGAACGAAACCAGCGTCGCGCGCGCCCTCGAACCAGCCCCGTGTCTCGCCGGTCGCGGTGATCTGGGCTGGCTGCTGCTGCTGCTGCTGTTGCTGCTGCGGTTGTCCATCTCGGCGTGGCCCACGTCCGCGGCCGCGTCGATGTCTGCGTCCGTTGCGTCGATCCTGGAAGCCGCCGTCGCCGCGATCTCCGCGGTCACCACGGTCGCCGCGATCACCTCTGTCCCCACGATCGCCACGGTCTCCGCGGTCCCCCCGGTCGCGATGTGGGGCATGGCCGGCTTGTGTGCCATTGCTGCTCGCCGCCCCGCCTCCCGTCGCTCCGTTGTCGCTTCTCGCGACCTCGGCGGGCGACTCGCTGATCGACTGTTGTGGTGGCGGCGTCGCAGGCGCCGATTCTACCGACTCTCGTCGTTCGGCGTGCGGGGGTGCCTCGGGCTCCGGTGCAGGCCGGGGTTCTCGCACCGGTTCGACGGTCTCCGCTCCTACGCCACCTCCCGCCCCCTCGAGATCGTCGCGATACGGATTATCGGTGGCTTCGCCACCGGACCGGTTGGACGGACGTTGGCCACGTCCGCGACGAGGTGGGCGTCGACGTTCAGTCATGCCAATGTTGGGTAAAAAGGTGAATCTCTTCCGGGTTGCTCGCTCATCATCGCGAGGCCTACCTCAGTTCGAGCCGAGTGTCCCGTGTAGTGCAGGGGTCTGGCTCGTAGGTATCGCTCGCCGCGAAACGCCGTGCGGGCGATGAATCGTGCTTTATGACGGGATAAGAAAAAAATCGACGCGACGCGTGCTCTGCTGTCGTTATCGTCAGGGCGCGGATACCACACGCGGTTCCAACGATACTTGCGCTACGGCGCGGCTCACGACGTCTGGGCCGGGCCGCTCAAACGGCGAGGGGCCTGAACCGCTGACGCACTGGCCGGAGGACGACGTCGCGGTCGTACCGGCGGACGCCAAGAGTATCGCCACTTGTTCGGTTTGGCGCAACCCTGCGTTCGCCATCCCCCAATACCCCGCGCTGCGAACTTCGTGCCGGGCCCTTACGTTTCGCCGCGTGAGGGGTGCGGCGTGCCGGGTGCGGCGACCGTCCCCAGTCCCCAGTGCCTAGTGCCTAATGCCTAGCGCCTAGCGCTAGTGCCTCCATCTCCCTCCATCCAGACCAGTGTCGTCCCCGTTTTACGATCCAAAGATCGAGCTGTCGTCCTACGTCGAGTCCTACAAGCGGTCCGGCGATGTCGGCCTGTTGTTCGATCAACTGCGCGCGCTGGCCAAGCGAACCGCGCCCGACGCGCTCAAGCAGGCCATGCAGCCCTTTCGGGACATGCCTGAAGTCGTCATCCCCGTCTACGAGCGGATCGTGGCCGACTCGCCGAACGATGCTCAGGCGATGGTCGTGCTGGCAAACTCGTACTGGCTGACGGGGCGCGGACCGGATGCCGTCGAGCAGTTGGCGTCGCGCGCCAAGGAGATCGATGCGCAGAACCGTGGTGCCTGGCACCTGTGGGCGCTCACGCAGGCGAATCTCCGGAAGCGGGTCGATCGGTGGCTCGAGGTCACGAAGCGCTTCCCCGGCGACCAGCTCGCGCGTGCCGCGCTGGCCGACAACGCGACGAGCCTGGCCAACGACGAACAGGACCCGGTGGCGCTCAAGCTCGCGATCGCGACGTACGAGGGTCTGCTAGCCGAAACGAAGCAGACGGCGCAGCGATTGGCTCTCGAGGAAACTCTGAAGACCCTGCGGAGCTGGAAGGCGTAGGTCCGATTCGCCAGTCGACGCCCGTTTTTTTGTTTGACGGGCGCCGGTCAGCCGGCAGCGTCCTGGACGCGTGGGGCGAGCGCTGCGACCGTCGTTTCCAGAAGGCGCAGATCGAACGGTTTGTGGAGGTACTTGCAGCGGCACGCCGAGATGAGCTTCAACGCGCGTTCCGAGAGATCGCCTGTGAGGAACAGCGTCTGATATCGCAGATGCTCCTGATGTCCGGCGGCGACCTCGAAGATGACGTCCCCGCGCATGTCGGGGATGCGAAGGTCGATCAACATGATGTCGACGTGCTCATTGCGGATGATCGCGAGCGCGGACTCGCCCGACTGCGCGGCAATGACGTCGTAGCCACACCTCGACATCGCCATCGACAAGGCCTTGCAGATCGATGGTTCGTCGTCGACGATGAGTACGCGCGCTTTGCTCTGCTTCGAATCCTTCGGCGGGCCCTGCGGAGCGAGACTCCGCAGACCCTGTGAATTCGATGCGCCGGGTACGAGCTCAAACGTCATTCCTTCCGTCTCCTGCGTCGTACCTGCTCCGCGAGCAGACCGACGAGTGCATCCTGGTTTACCTCGCGCCGCACCTGCTCCGTCGTTCGTCCGGTCAACTCGCGCAACTGCTGCGACAGCTGCCAGGGAGAGTGATAGCCTGCTTTCGCCGCGACGTCCTTGATCGATCGACCGGGGTCCTGCAAGAAAGAATACGCTCGTAACAGCCTTGCCGATACCACCAACGCCCGCGCCGAAAAGATTCCTGCTGGTTCCAGATTTCGGTACAACGTGCGGAGGTTCATCCCCGCAGCCGTCGCGAGGTCCTGGGCATTCCTGAAACGCATTGGCGACCGAAAAAGTTGATCGATCGCGCGAACGACAGTTACCGGTAACGTCGAGAGCGGTTCCGCCAATTCGAGCAGCATTCGGTCGCCGAGTGCGTGACCGGGAATGCCTTCGAGCAATTCGAGAAAGCGTCGAGGTTCGTCATCGAATCGGCTGAGCACGACGTGCTCGACACCCGACTTTGCCAACCGGACGATCGCCGTGATGGTCGAAGGCGCCAGGAGGGTGTAGACGACGACGGGGAGCGAAGGGAACTGTCGTCGCAGGTCCTCCAATGCTTCGATCTCGACCGTACCGGTCGCCGCCGGGTCCGCGACGACGATGTCGGCATTGCTGTGTCTGACCGTCGCCTGCAGCTCGCTCCACCCAGTTACGGGCGTGAGCGAGTGGTCCGTTCCGAGAACGAGTCGTAGGTGCGAGGTGAGCTGACGTGGCAGGTAGGCGACGACGTCCACGTAGGGGAATTATCGGCTTCGGCTGACACAAATCCTGGTAAACCTGTCACAAAAAGCAAGTTTACGGGCCGAAACCGGACCCTACCTTGGCGTGCAGTTGTTTCCCGATTGACAAACAGCTGTTCCGCCACTCAGAAATCCGGAGCTTCTGCCATGCCCCGTCGTCGCCCGCTGGTCGTCCTCGCTCTCGCCATCTCCTCCTTTGTGCTGGCCGCGTGCAGTGACATGACCGCGCCGCGGCACGGTGACGACGGTTCTTGCCTCAGTGGCGTCCTCGTGGGGTCCGGACGTACCTGCAGCGGACAATAAAGGCAGTTCTCCTTGATCCGACTTCGCGGTCCGGCGACATCGTCGCCGGACCGCTTTGTCATCCTCCGCGCGTTAGCGCGGAGGATCTAGCACGTAATTCCCAGAAGGCTTGCCACCTACCCGGACAGTGGATCCTCAGCTCGCTGCGCTCGCCGAGGATGACAGCTAGTCGCCGCTCGCCACCGCGAACCGCATCTCCCGAATGGCGGCTGCGACTTCCAAGACATCGGGCGAAACCGCCGGCGGCACTTCACGATTCGGCCGTGCGGCCGCGCTCCGAGCCCCGGCAAGGCTTTCTTCCGCCTCGAACAGCAGCTGGTTGAGCTCATTCTTCGACGCCAGATCGACTGCGAGCTCCAGATACGGTACGGCGTCCTTTACCCGACCGAACGCGCGATACCCGTTGCCGACGATCAGGTAGTACGACGCCTGGAGGTACGGCGGAAGCTCGACGTTCTCGAAGTCGCGACGATAGCGATCGAACATCGGCTCCATCTGCTGGCGGCTCGCGACATCGATGAGGTTCAGGCCAGCCGCCCAGCGCACGTACTGCTCCTGCGCCGTCGCGACGAGAACGAGGTAGGCATCGCGCGCCACATCGAGCAGCCCGAGATCGAGAAATCCTGTCGCGATGTCGACGAGGATACGGTCGCGTTCGCGAGGAGCCGTCGACAGATCGAGCGCCTGGTAACCGAACTTCACGGCGCGATCATATTGCCGCCGGAGGTTGGCGACGTTCGCCAGATCGTGGAGCGCCCGTGATTTGACGTCCGTCAGATCGTGCTCGGTCGCCTGCGCGATCGTGTCGTCGAGCAACGCCTCGGCCTCGGGCATGTTACCGCGCGAGATCGCGACCTTGGCCTCGCCGATCCGCGATCGCAACACGCCGATGATGTCTCCATTCGCCTGCGCGAGCTCGGATCCGGCCGTATAGGCCTGGCCCGCGCCACGAAGGTCGCCGACGTTGCGGAGGCAGTGCCCCAGCTGGATGCTGGCCGAAACGACGAGGTCACCCTCTTCGCTCGGATGGCCATGCGCGATGATCGTCCTATAGATGTCCGCCGCGAGCGTCCAACGCGTGTCGTACTCGAGCATCTGGCCGTAGGCCATCAGTCGCGGCGTCACGACGTGCATGTCGACGCTCGACGATGAACGCATCGAGTCGACGACGCCGAGGAGTACCCGGCGAACCGGCTTGCGTTGATCGATGGCCTCGACGGCCTCGATGACTGCGCTGAAACTCCATGCGTCGTCGGCCACCATCGATGCCCCGTCCTCGATCCATGAATCGAGCAAACGAAGAACGACCAAGCCGGCGCTCACCTCGCGCCAACTCGGATCGGTGTCGCTCATTCTGCCGAGTTCCTCGAAGAACGGAATGTGTCTCAAACTCTGACAGGAATCGGTCACGCCTGACCTCCTCGTCGGCAACGATGAACACTTGGACACGGCTTCTTCATCTCTAATACACCTCTTCGCCATATATCGGCCGATGGCTTCCGATCATCAAGTGCCTGTTCGTGTCATTTACACCAACGGATCGTGACGTTATCCACACCGTGTCGTGGCGAACCACGAAAGTGTAATGGCCGACCGTCGCCTGACAAGCGCGCGGGTCGAGCCAGCGCAGGTTCCCGCCGTCGCGCTGATACGATTCATTCCGCCGACTCAAGTCTGCGCGACCACGCGCCGCGAGCGTCCGGCGGCGCGCCCATTCGACCTGGAGCGTCATGCCTGCCGCGGCGATTTCCCCTATGAAAAACCGAGTAAAACCGATCTGCTCCGGCGGTCACCCCAAGCCCGCAACGGCACCCGGCTTTACAGAACTATCATCGACAGCGCAAGGCGCTGAGTGTTCACTGCTCGTATCCATGCCGAGCTTCGGTCATTTGTCAATTGGCTGAGAGGCTAACGACTTTCTTGCGGTTCACGCGGAGGTTGGCGAAGCAACGGGGGCAGGGCGCAAACGCGTTGCTTTGTTCGCCGCGCAACGCAATGGCTGCATGGCTCGACCGACTGGCGGCTACGATGGCGTCTCGCTGGATGACCATCGCTGCACCCCGACCGCCGACCCATGACCGCTATTGGCCCCGGATCCATCAGCCTCGCGGCCTGTGTTACCCGCGACTACCTGCTCCACCACCACGTCTGTCCGAAAGACCTCTCGGATGACGGGACGCTCATTGTCGCTAACACTGACCGTTCACTCCTTTCAGCGGCCGATGATCTCGCCTTCGCCTACCGGAGACCGGTCACCTTCGAAACCGTCGCACCCGAGGAGCTCGAGCGACTGATCGAGCGGCTGACCACGCGCTCGGAGCGCTCCATCGAGCTCGCCCGCGCCGATTCGGCCGATGACGACCTCGCGACTGATGTTCGCGACCTCGCCAACCAGCCGCCGGTCATTCGCTTTGTCAACTTGCTCGTGCGCGACGCATACGACGCAGCCGCGAGCGACATCCATCTCGAGGCAACGCGCTCCGGACTCGCGGCACGCTTTCGTGTCGATGGCGTTCTGGTTCCCGCTCCAGAGCCATCAAGCCAGCTACACCATGCGGTGATATCACGAATAAAACTGCTGGCCGAGCTGGACATCGCCGAGCGTCGCCGGCCACAGGATGGTCGGATTCGCGTCCGTCTCGAGGCGCGCGAGCTCGACCTGCGCGTGTCGACCGTCCCGACGATCTATGGCGAGAGTGTCGTTCTGCGCCTGCTCGATCACGGCGGGCGGCCCGTCACCCTCGACGCGCTCGGGATGTCGCGCGGCATCCTCGACGCGGTCGAACACCTTTGCACGCGACCGCACGGCATGTTCCTCGTCACCGGCCCCACCGGCAGTGGCAAGACCACGACGCTGTACGCCGCACTGCAGCGTCGCGATTCGGCCGCCGAAAAGATCATCACCGTCGAGGATCCGATCGAGTATCAACTGCCCGGCATCACTCAGATGCCGGTGCATCGGCACGCGGGTGTCACCTTCGCCGCCGCACTCCGCGCCATCCTGCGCCAGGATCCCGACGTCGTGATGATCGGAGAGATGCGCGACCAGGAGACCGCCGCGATCTCGGTGCAGGCAGCAATGACGGGCCATCTCGTCTTCAGCACCCTGCACACGAACGACGCCATCAGCGCGATCCCGCGCTTGCTCGATCTGCAGATCCCCGACTACCTCGTCGCGGCCACGTTGGAGGGGGTGCTCGCGCAGCGCCTCGTGCGTCGCGTCTGTCAGGATTGTCGTGAGCCATATGAGCCGGCACCCGAGACGGTAGCAGCGATCGCCGGGCGTTCAATGGATGGCGTGACGCTCACCCGCGGCGCCGGCTGTTCCTCCTGTCGCGGAACCGGATATCGTGGACGCGTCGGAATCTTCGAGTTGCTCACGATCGCTGACGACGTGCGTGACGCCATCGCGTCGCGTGCCCGGCGGTCCACGCTACGCGGTCTCGCCGCAAATGCCGGCCTCGTTCCTCTTCGAACCGATGGATGGCGGTGTGCCGAGGCCGGACTCACAACTGTCGAAGAGGTGATGCGTGTCGTTCAGGAATAGCACGACACGCCGCGAGCGCAGCGGGTTCACGCTCATCGAGCTACTCGTGACGATCGCGATCATTGCGACCCTTGCAGCCATCGTCGCCCCAGCGCTGTTCGGCAACGTCGGCGAAGCCAGGAAGAACACCGTGCGGAGCCAGGTGCAGATTCTCGCGCTCGCGCTCGACGCGTACCGACTCGACAACGACGCATTTCCATCGTCCGAGCAGGGCCTCGAAGCGCTTCGTACGTTTCCCGTCGGTGGCGAGCCGCCGAAAAACTGGAAGGGTCCGTATCTCCGTCAGCTCGTGCCGATCGATCCGTGGGGACGACCGTATGTCTACGTCGCACCCGGCGTTGCCAATCCGAACGGCTACGATCTGTATTCCTTGGGGAAGGATGGAAAGCCGGGTGGTGACGGGGAGGATGCCGACATCACCTCGTGGAATGGGCCGGTTCGCCAGTAGGGCGCCATGGAACGCATCTTCTCCTTCCAGGCGATCGCAGCGGACGGATCGCTCAGCCGCGGAACGCTGGACGCGGACGACGTCGCCCATGCGCGGAGCGTCATCGCGTCACGCGGGATGTTCGTCGTCGCCATCGAAGAGCGCGGATTGCGACGCGAGCGCCGACAACCAATGTCCGCCACGGACCTCGCGATCGGACTCCGCGTACTCGGCGACCTGCTCGAATCGGGGCTGCCCGTGGCACGGGCGCTTCTCATCTTCCGCGATCTCGCACCGCGCGCGTGGCGCGAAGCGCTTCCACACATCAGCCAATCGGTCCGCGAGGGTAAAAGTCTCGCGAACGCGCTCGCCTCGGCACCTCTCGAGATTCCAGCGCTCGTCATTGGCATTGCCCAGGCGGGCGAGGCGGGAGCCGGGATCGGACCCGCCGTTCGTCGCGCAGCCGATCTGTGTGAGGCAACGGCCGAGATGCGATCCGCGATTCGCTCTGCGCTGGCGTATCCGATGGTGGTGGCGGTAGCCGGCGTCGCCGCGGTGACGGTACTCATCACCGTCGTCCTGCCCCGCTTCGCCAGAATTCTCGAAGACCTCGGTCAGGCACTC